>WNGG01000584.1_pt1 | contig 39553 bp, 44 predicted proteins | sample 5400661 | NCBI WGS metagenome assembly WNGG01 (sample SAMN13153372, study PRJNA577476) | soil metagenome | isolation source: 100 cm soil or saprolite under Garry oak tree replicate 1 | place: USA:California | collected 2016-06-15
GCAAGGGCAGGCCCGACGCCAGAGAGGTCAGCGCGACCGACACCGACGGCGCGATCGCGGTGGAGCCGGCCGGCGCCTGGAGCAGGTCTCCGACCCTGGCGCGCAGGCGCTCCAGCGCCGGCAGCCAGTCGGAGAACCACACCGGCGTGCCCTTGTCATCCCAGGCCTTGGCGTAGCTCTCGAGTGCCGCCCGGCCTCGGCGGGGAAGAGGGCCGAGCGAGCAGGCATTGAAGTAGATGTAGCGGTCGAGGAGGGGAAACTCGGCCCGTAGGGCCTTCCAGTCGGAGGTCACTCGGCTAAGGTAACTCCCCTCCGTCCGGGGCGCCCGCGACGCCGCGGACACCTCCCCATAAATGGGGAGGCAAGGGTGGTATAGTGCCGGGAAACCTCGGCCAGCCGGGTGGTCCGGCTGGCTGGATTAAATGTCCCCACACAGGGGTATTTAGTCGTATACTGGCGTTTCGTGCACGCCCGGCCGCTCACTCTGCCTATTACCTGAGCGCGCCCTTTTTCCTGGAAGGAGTAACGAATTGATCTCAGAGATGAGAGCACCCGCGCGTCTTTCTTATGGTCGCATTCCGAACCTCGTCGAGCTGAAGGACCTCATCGCGACGCAGCTCGAGTCGTTCAGCTGGTTCAAGAACGAAGGCCTGCGGGAGCTGTTCGATGAGATCAATCCCATCACCGACTACACCGGCAAGAACTTCGAGCTGAAGTTCCTCGACTACGAGTTCGGCCAGCCGAAGTTCTCGGTCGAGGAGTGCCGCAACCGCGACATGACCTATGCCGCGCCGCTTCGCATCAAGACCCGCCTGACCATCAAGGAGACAGGGGAGATCAAGGAGTCCGAGGTCTACATGGGCGACTTCGCCATGATGACCAGCGAAGGCACGTTCATCGTCAACGGCACCGAGCGCGTGGTCGTGTCGCAGCTCGTGCGCTCACCGGGCGTGTACTTCACCGCGGCCGAGGACCCGAACACGGGCCGGAAGCTGTTTGGCGCCAAGCTGATCCCGAACCGCGGCGCGTGGCTCGAGATCGAGACGTCGGCGAAGGACCTGCTGACGGTCAAGATCGACCGCAAGCGCAAAGTCCCCGTGACCGTGCTGCTGAAGGCGCTGGAGCTGCCCTCGCTGAAGGGCACGGAGAACGACCGCGAGGCGCAGAAGCGCGCCTTGCTCGAGATGTTTCGGGATGTCGACAACAACCCCGATCACCACTACTTGGAGTCCACCCTGGACAAGGACACCACGAACAAGACCGAGGACGCGCTCCTCGAGCTGTACCGTCGCGTCCGCCCGGGTGACCCGCCGTCCGTCGACAACGCGCGCAACCTGCTGCAGAGCCTGTTCTTCAACCCGCGCCGCTTCGACCTCGGCCGCGTCGGCCGCTACAAGGTCGACAAGCGCCTGGGCCGCGACGAGGAGGACATCCTCGAGCGCGTCCGGCAGCGCGAGCTGCGCATCCTCGAAAAGGGCGACTTCATCGCGTTCCTGCGCAAGCTCATCGAGCTGAACAACGCGCCGCGCGAGAAGCAGATCCCAGACGACATCGACCACCTCGGCAACCGTCGCGTGCGCGCGGTGGGCGAGCTGCTGCAGAACCAGTTCCGAATGGGCCTCATCCGCATGGAGCGGATCATCAAGGAGCGCATGACGATCAGTGACCCACACACGGTCACGTCGGCGTCGCTCATCAACGCCCGCCCGGTTGTGGCAGCCATCAAGGAGTTCTTCGGCTCGAGCCAGCTCTCGCAGTTCATGGACCAGCACAACCCGCTGTCCGAGCTGACCCACAAGCGCCGCCTGTCGGCCCTGGGGCCGGGCGGACTTTCCCGCGAGCGAGCCGGATTCGATGTGCGCGACGTCCACCACAGCCACTACGGCCGCATCTGCCCGATCGAGACCCCCGAAGGCCCGAACATCGGCCTGATCGGGAACCTGGCGACCTACGCCAAGGTCAACGAGTTCGGTTTCGTGGAGACGCCCTTCCGCCGCGTCTACAACCGCATGTCGGTGAGCGAGGAGAGCTCAGAGAAGCTGGTCGGGCGCGTCCTGCGGCGCGCTGCGGTGGACAACAAGGGCAAGGAGGTCCTGCCGGCCCAGGAGGTCCTGGACGCAAAGTCGGTCCAGAAGCTCATCAAGGCCCACGTCGCCGCGGTCGAAATCGTGCCGTGGGTCTCGATCGAGGTCGAGTACCTGTCCGCGGACGAGGAGGACATGTTCGGCATCGCGCAGGCCAACGCCGCGCTCACGCCTGAGGGCAACTTTGTCGACGCCCGCGTGCCGGCGCGCGCGAGGGGCGATTTCAAGATCGAGGACGTCGGCAACATCCAGTACATGGACGTCTCGCCCAAGCAGATCGTGTCGGTGGCGACGGCCATGATCCCGTTCCTCGAGCACGACGACGCGGGCCGCGCCCTCATGGGCGCCAACATGCAGCGCCAGGCCGTGCCCCTGCTGGTCACGGACGCGCCGCTGGTCGGCACGGGTGTCGAGTACTACGCGGCCAAGGACTCTGGCGAGATGATCGTGGCCGACGTCGCAGGCACAGTGGTCGACGTCGCACATCCGATGGACATGAAGGCTGTGCACGCGACACCGGTCTTCGAGATCGTGGTCAAGCCGGACGGCGGCGGTCCCGACCGCCACTATCCGCTGCAGAAGTTCGCGCGCTCGAACCAGGGCACCTGCCTCAACCACCGCGCGAAGGTCAAGCCGGGCCAGCACGTTGCCAACGGCGACATACTCGCCGATGGGCCGGCGATCGACGACGGCGAGATGGCGCTCGGCCGGAACGTTCTGGTCGCGTTCATGCCCTGGGAGGGCTACAACTTCGAGGACGCGATCCTGCTCTCGGAGCGCGTGGTCAAGGACGACATGTACACCTCGATCCACATCGAGGAGCACGAGTCGGAGGCCCGCGAGACCAAGCTCGGCCCGGAGGAGATTACGCGCGACATCCCCAACGTCGCCGACGACGCGCTGCGCAACCTCGACGAGCGCGGCATCGTCTACATCGGGGCCGAGGTACAGCAGGGCGACATCCTGGTCGGCAAGATCACTCCCAAGGGCGAGACCGAGCTATCGGCCGAGGAGCGCCTGCTCCGCGCGATCTTCGGTGAGAAGGCGCGTGAGGTCCGCGACTCCAGCCTGCGAGTGCCGCACGGCGAGCGCGGCATCGTCGTCGACGTCAAGGTCTTCTCGCGCGAGAACAAGGACGAGCTCGGCCCGGGCATCAACGAGATGGTCCGCGTCTACCTCGCCCAGAAGCGCAAGATCTCGGCCGGCGACAAGATGGCCGGCCGCCACGGCAACAAGGGCGTGGTCGCCCGGATCCTCCCCGCGGAGGACATGCCGTACCTGCCGGACGGGACGCCCGTGGACATCGTGCTCAATCCGCTCGGCGTGCCGAGCCGAATGAACCTGGGCCAGGTGCTGGAGACGCACCTGGGCTGGGTCGCGCACGTGCTCGGCTTGAAGATCCAGACGCCAGTGTTCGACGGAGCCCCGATGGACCAGATCCAGGCCGAGCTGGAGCGCGCGGGCCTGCCCCGCGACGGCAAGGTCAGGCTTCGCGACGGCCGCACAGGCGAGGAGTTCGACGAGCCGGTGACGGTGGGCATGATCTACATGCTGAAGCTGGCTCACCTGGTCGAGGACAAGATCCACGCACGCTCGACCGGGCCTTACAGCCTCGTCACCCAGCAGCCGCTGGGAGGGAAGGCGCAGTTTGGCGGCCAGCGCTTCGGCGAGATGGAGGTGTGGGCGCTCGAGGCATACGGCGCCGCCCACGTCCTGCAGGAGATCCTGACCGTCAAGTCCGACGACATCGTCGGCCGCGTCAAGGCGTACGAAGCGATCGTCAAGGGCGATAACACGCTCGAGGCCGGCATCCCGGAGTCGTTCCGCGTGCTGGTCAAGGAGCTGGAGGGGCTCGCGCTCGGGGTCGAGATCCTGAGCGAGGACGAGCGCCAGATTGTCTTGTCTGAGGAGGACATTCCCGAGATCCCGCTGGACCTCGGCATCAGCCTCGAGCGCGAAGAGCTCGGGGAAGATTCCGCCGAATAGGAGAAGGGAGAACAACTTGCTGAAGCTCGAGAACTTCGACGCTCTAAAGCTTTCGCTGGCATCGCCGGAGACGATCATGTCCTGGTCGCACGGCGAGGTCACCAAGCCGGAGACGATCAACTACCGCACGCTGCGCCCGGAAAGGGACGGCCTTTTCTGCGAGCGCATCTTCGGGCCCACGCGGGACTGGGAGTGCCACTGCGGCAAGTACAAGCGCTATCGCTACAAGGGCATCATCTGCGACAAGTGCGGCGTCGAGGTGACGCGGTCCAAGGTGCGCCGCGAGCGCATGGGTCACATCAAGCTCGCGTCGCCGGTGAGCCACGTCTGGTACTTCAAGGGCATCCCGAGCCGCATGGGCTTGCTGCTCGACATGTCTCCGCGCAATCTCGAGAAAATCCTCTACTTCGCCAACTACATCGTCACCGACATCCACGAAGAGGTACGGCAGGACATGCTCGCCGCCCTCAACATGGATAAGGACGAGCGCGCGATCCGGCTGCGTGCCGACATCGAGGCCAAGTCCAAGGAGCTGCGGGCCGAGCACGAGGGCAAGACCAAGAAGCTCAAGGGCGAGGTCGACGCCGAGGTGGGCAGGCTGGAGGAAGAGCTTCAGGAGTCGGTCGACGCCCTGACCACGCAGGGCAAGAAGGTCACCGAGACGGTCAAGGCCGGCATCGGCACCAAGGCGCGCCGGGACTACTCGGTGGGCTCCGACGGGGAAGAGGAGGTCGTCGTCGAAAAGGGCGAGGTGTTCGCCCGCGAGATGTCGCGTGCGGTCCTCGGCAAGGTGCAGGAGAAGATCGAAAAGCTCGAGGCCAACACCAAGGCCTCGCAGAAGCGCGCCAAGGAGAGGCTCGACGCTGACAAGAAGGCGCTCGAGGCCCAGATCGAGGCCGCCACCAAGACCCAGCGCGACGCCATCCAGGGCGAGTTGGAGGCACTGCAGCAGGAGATCGAAGCTACCCGCACGGACCTCGAGGCCCTGCACGCGAAGCAGATCCTCACCGACACCCAGTTCCGCGACTACCAGGAGCGGTTCGGCCGCGCGTTCCGCGCCGGCATCGGCGCCGAGGCCGTCCGCGACCTGCTCTCGCGCATCGAGCTGCAGTCGGAGATGTACCGGCTGCGCGAGGAGTCCAAGTCGTCGACCGGCCAGCGCAAGCAGAAGGCGATCAAGCGCCTCAAGGTCGTCGAGGACTTCCGCAAGTCGAACTCGAGCCCGACGTGGATGGTGCTCGAGGTGCTGCCGGTCATCCCGCCCGAGCTGCGCCCCATGGTGCAGCTGGACGGAGGGCGGTTCGCCACCTCAGACCTCAACGACCTGTACCGGCGCGTCATCAACCGCAACAACCGGTTGAAGAGGCTGCTGGAGCTCGGCGCGCCCGAGATCATCGTCCGCAACGAGAAGCGGATGCTCCAGGAGGCTGTCGACGCGCTCATCGACAACGGCCGCCGCGGCCGTGCCATCACCGGCACCGGCAACCGCAAGCTGAAGTCGCTTTCCGACCTGTTGAAGGGCAAGCAGGGTCGGTTCCGCCAGAACCTGCTCGGCAAGCGCGTGGACTACTCCGGACGCTCGGTGATCGTCGTCGGCCCGGAGCTGAAGCTTCACGAGTGCGGCCTGCCCAAGAAGATGGCGCTCGAGCTGTTCAAGCCTTTTGTGATGCGCGAGCTGGTCAACAAGGGCTACACGACCAACATCAAATCCGCCAAGCGCATGGTCGAGCGCAGCCGCACCGAGGTGTGGGACGTGCTGGACGAGGTCATCCGGGATCACCCGGTGCTGCTCAACCGCGCTCCCACGCTGCACCGGCTCGGCATCCAGGCGTTCATGCCCGTGCTCGTCGAGGGGTCTGCGATCCAGATCCACCCGCTCGTGTGCGCGGCGTTCAACGCCGACTTCGACGGCGACCAGATGGCCGTGCACGTGCCGCTTTTCAGCGGCGCGATCGCCGAGGCCAAGAACCTGATGATGTCGTCGCAGAACATCCTGTCTGCGGCCGACGGCCACCCGGTGGTGGCGCCGACGCAGGACGTCGTGCTCGGCTGCTACTGGCTGACCGCCACTCGCGGCGACCAGCCGGCGGGCGACGCTGTGCGCAACCTGCGCGTCTTCAGCTCTGAGAACGAGGTGTTGCTCGCGCTGGAGAGCAAGGTCGTCAAGCTCCAGGACTGGATTCGGGTCCGGATTCGAGAGGAGATGCTGGTCACCACGCCCGGGCGTGTGGTCTTCAACCAGTCTCTACCTGTCGGCAAGCCGCCGGTCGACTCGCGGATGGATGCACTTCCGTTCCAGAACGCGCACTACGACCGCAAGCTGCTGCGCACCCTGGTCGCGGAGCTCTTCCGCCTCTACGGCAGCGATACGACCGCGCTGGTCGTCAACGACATCAAGCGGCTCGGGTTCAAGTACGCGACCCAGGCCGGAATCACAGTCTCCGCCATGGACATCCCTCACCCCGACTCCAAGTGGCAGACGATCCGCGCCACCGAGAAGGAGGTCGCTGACGTCGAGCGCATGTACCGCCGCGGAGTCATGACCGACGACGAGCGGTACCGGAAGGTCATCGAGCTGTGGCAGCGTGCCTACGAAGAGGTGGGCACGGCCACGGAGCTCGCCTTCGACAAGTTCAGCCCGATCTGGATGATGATGGGCTCGGGCGCCCGCGGCAACATCCAGCAGATCCGCCAGCTGGCGGGGATGCGCGGCCTGATGGCCGACCCCACCGGCCGGATCATCGACCTGCCCATCATGGCCAACTTCACCGAGGGCCTGACCGTGCTCGAGTACTTCATCTCGACGCACGGCACGCGCAAGGGCCTGGCCGACACCGCGCTCCGAACCGCCGACTCCGGCTACCTGACGCGGCGGCTCGTCGACGTGGCCCAGGACGTGATCGTGCGCGAGGAGGACTGCGGGACGACTAACGGCATCTGGGTCCGCGACGTCTCACCGGAGCGGGCCAAGAGCGAGCCCATCTTCGAGAAGATCGCCGGGCGCGTCGCAGCCGAGGACGTGACTGTCGGCGGCAAGGTGCTGGTGCCCGCAGGGACTGCGATCAGCGACGAGAACGCTCGCAAGATCATCGAGGCGTCGGTCGCAGTGAAGATGCGATCGGTGCTTGTGTGCGAGGCGCGTGAGGGCGTCTGCCGCACGTGCTATGGACGGAACCTGGCCAGCAGCAAGACGGTTGAGATCGGGGAGGCGGTGGGTGTCATCGCCGCCCAGTCGATCGGCGAGCCGGGCACACAGCTGACGATGCGCACGTTCCACACCGGTGGCGTCGCCGGCGTGGACATCACCCAGGGTCTGCCCCGGGTGGAGGAGCTTTTCGAAGCTCGCATCCCCAAGGGCAAGGCGATCATCTCCGAGATCGACGGGGAGCTCGAGATCATCCGTCTGGAGGGCTCGCGCAAGGTGCGGGTCACCTCCAAGGAGGAGTTCGAGGTCTCGTACCCGATCGACGCCAAGGTACAGGTCCTGGTCAAGAGCAAGGACGACGTGATGGAGGGCCAGGAGCTTGCCCGCGACGCCAAGGGCAACGCCGTACGGACCCGCCACGCCGGCAAGGCGTCGGTGTCGGCGAAGGAGATCACGGTGCGGACGCTGGACGAGGAGGTGCGCGAATACCCGATTCCGCACCAGGTCCGGATCCGGCCCGAGCTCGACCGCCGCGACAACCAGAAGGTGCAGATCAAGGCCGGCCAGCAGATCACCGAAGGGTCGATCTCACCGCAGGAGCTGCTCCACATCCTGGGCAAGGAAGCGGTCCAGACATTCCTCGTCGACGAGGTCCAGAAGGTCTATCGGAGCCAGGGTGTGGACATCAACGACAAGCACATCGAGGTCATCGTCCGGCAGATGATGCGGAAGGTCCGCATCGACTCCGCAGGAGACACGGGACTGCTCCCGGGCGAGATCGTCTCGCAGTGGGAGTACGAGGAGGCCAACGCTCGTGCGCTGGCCGAAGGCGGCGAGCCGGCGACGGCGCAGACCGTGCTGCTCGGCCTGATCAAGGCCGCGCTCAACACGACCTCGTGGCTGTCGGCAGCCTCTTTCCAGGAGACGACCCGGGTCCTCACCGAGGCCGCGATCAGCGGCAAGGTGGACCGGCTGCGGGGCCTGAAGGAGAACGTGATCATCGGCAAGCTCATCCCGGCCGGGACCGGGCTCGACTACTACAAGAAGCAGCGTGAGCAGGCGGCCCGGATCCTCGAGGAGGAGCCGATCGACCTGGAGACGCTGTCGGTCTAGAAGCGATCGTCGAAGGGGCCGCTGAGGCGGCCCCTTCTGTTTTGCACACAACCCGCCCTTTTTGGGTTAGAGTCAGCCTACGTGCACAGGGGGCGCCCGCCAGGGTTGCCCCTTTTGTTTATGGAAGGGAACCAGGGTTCCTTTTCTTATGATGGCGCCGTTGACCCGAAGCCCCTGGCGACTTCGCGCCGCCTCCGTCGCGGCGCTGGCCCTCACGATCGGCGCGTCCTGCAACCAGGTTCCCCTGACCCAGGGCCCCCGGCTCGCCAAGGACCAGACCCTGCGGCTCCTGCTCGATGATCAGCCGCAGTCGCTGGATCCTGGACAGACCCAGTACCCGTACGAGACCGGCGTCCTCCGCGTGATCTCTGAACCGCTGCTGAGGCCCGCTGCAGACCTGAATGGCGTGACCCCCGCCGCCGCGCAGAGCTATGACGTCGCCAACAACGGCACCGTCTACATCTTCAACCTGCGCAGGTCGGCCGAATACTGGGACGGGACGCCCGTCAAAGCTCAAGACTTCGTGTTCGCGTGGCGCCGCCTGATCGATCCGCGTCTTGCCGCTCCGAATGAGACCTTCTTCGCAGCCGCGGTTCTCAACGGCGACAAGGTCTCGCTGCTCGACCCGCAGCGAGATGCCTCGCGCCTCGACGCCGCGGTCGCGTCGCTGGGATTGAAGGCGGTAGACGACTTCACCTTTCAGGTCACGCTCTCGCATCCCGATCCGGCGTTTGTCTGGCTGGCTGCCATGCCTGCCGGTGCACCGATCAGGCAGGACGTCGTAGCGCAATACGGGGACAACTGGGCGACGGCGCCCGAATCGCTGGTCACGAACGGGCCGTTTCGGCTGACGGAGATCGTTCGCAACGAGCATATGACCGCGTCGCCCAGCGACCACTATTGGGGCGGCAAGCCCAAGCTGACCTCGATCACGTTCACCGTCGTCAACGACGGCGCGGCCGCGCTCGAGAAATACAAGAACGGCGAGCTCGACGAGATCGACATCCAGCCCGCTCAGGCGGCAGGCGTCGCTGCCGACTCGAAGCTGCGCAAGGAGCTGATGCAGACGCCGGCGCTGACGGTTTTCTGGATCGCGTTTCGGGTCAACTCACCGCCGCTGAACAACCCCAAGGTGCGCAAGGCGTTCTCGCTCGCCATCGACCGCACCGCGTTCGTCGCCCAGGTCTTTCAAGGCCAGGCGATTCCGTCCGAGACCTTCATCCCGAAGGGCATGCACGGCTACTCACCCAACCTGAGCTCGGCCCAGAAGTTCGACATCGCCCAGGCACGAGCCGCGCTGGCGACATCGGGCAAGACAGCGAAGCAGCTGTCCGGAACCAGGTTTTCTTACGACCAGTCCTCCGACTTCGGCAAGGCCACGGCAAAGTTCGTCCACGACCAGCTCAAGGCAAACCTCGGGGTCGAGATCACGCTTCAACCGCTCGACACGAGCACCCTGAGCGCGCACCTCTCTACGGGTGACTTCCAGATCGCCGGCCCACTCGGGTGGTCGGCGGATTACCCGGACCCGTCGGACTGGTACGGCATCTTCGTCATGACGAGCTACAACAACTTCGCCCTGTATCAGAACCGCCAGTACGACAACCTCGTCCACGCGGCCGCGACGGACCTGCAGCCTGGCCGTCGCGACAACGAGTACCAGCAAGCGCAGCAGATGCTGGTCGCTGACGCCCCGGTGGCGTTCCTGGCCCAGGCAGTGAGCTGGAATCTGGTGCGGCCGTACGTCCACGGAGTGACCAGGTCGCCGGTCGATGAGTGGCCGGGAGCGCTGTTTCCGGGCGCGATCTACATCGCAGAGCACTAGGGCGTCGGTCGATCCGAACGGGCGTTCGGCGGGCCCGCATGCCCTATATAACTTGACACCCTGCTGCGAGCACGAACAGAATTCGTTTTAGCCCAAGAGGCTCGGTGGAGTAAGACCTGCTGCCGGCGCACTCTCGCCCCGGGGATCAACTCCGGGAAGATGGCCGCAGGATCAGTCTGAGAGGTAAGACGCGTATGCAATTAGGAGTCCGCTTCCGAGCGATCGCGCTCGCGTGCGTAGGCTTGTTTGTGATCGCCGCCTGCGGCGGCGGCGAGAGCACCAACGTCAAGGAGGGCGGCACGCTGACCTACGTCATCGATGCCGACGCGCAAACCTTGAATCCATTCGAAGCAGGTGACCTGCCCTCCGTGCGCGCACTCATGCCGATGTTTCCCAACCTGTACCAGGCTGACAAGAACCTGAACATCGTTCCCGACCTGGCCGACGGCATGCCGACCGTGTCCTCTGACCTGAAGACGTGGACGGTCAAGATCCGGAAGGACGCCAAGTGGAGCGACGGCTCAGCGATCACAGCCAACGACGTCGTGGCTACGGTTCGCATGCAGGCGAACTCCAACCTCGACACGGACGCAGCATTCGACTGGGGCGCGCTGACGGACCCCGTCAACGGGGTGACCGCCAAAGACGACACCACGATCGTCTTCACGCTCAGCACGACTTTCGCCCCGTTCCTTGCTGTCAACCTGGCCACCTTCGTGGCCCCGGCCAGCGTCTACGGCAAGATCGACCCGGCCAAGATGCGCAACGATCCCAGCAACACCAAACCGACTGTCTTGGGTGGGCCTTTCCTGTTCGACAAGTGGATCCCTGGGCAGGAAATCGACCTGGTGGCCAACCCGACCTACTACAAGGGCAAGCCGCACATCGCCAAGATCGTCGAGAAGGTCATCACGAACACGACCGCAGCCGCCCAGGCCGTCGTCAACGGTGACGTCAACTGGGACCCAGAGGTGACCGGCGCCGCGGTGTCGACCGTGACCAACGTTCCGGGAGTCAACACCTACATCTTCCCGGACCTCGGCTACTACGACGTTCGATTCAACGACCGGCCTAAGTGGATCGACGGCACACCAAGCCTGTTCGGAGACGTGAACGTACGCCGAGCCTTCGCGTACGCGCTCGACAAGGACTCGATGGTCAAGGCCGCCACTGACGGCCACGGCACCCCTCTGTGGGGGGACATCGTGCCCGCGTCGGCCTACTACGACGAAAGCGCAACCGTCAAGTACAAGCAGGACGTGGCCAAGGCCAAGAGCCTGATGGACGCCGCCGGCTGGACGGTCGGGTCAGACGGCATTCGGGTCAAGAACGGCAAGAGGTTCTCGGCCAAGTTCTACGTGCGCGCTGACAAGCCGCAGCGCATCAAAGCTGTCCAGATCATGTCCGAGGCGCTCCGCGCCATCGGCATGGACCTGCAGCCGACCCCGACCGACTTCAAGGTCTTCTACAAGCCTATTCAGGCGGGCAACTACGACCTCGCGCTCGCCGGCTGGGGTCTCGCCTTAGACCCTGACGACTACACGATCTTCCACTCGAGCTTCATCCGCCCGGAAAAGAACAGCAGCGGAACCAACTGGACCGGGTACGTCAACAAGGACCTGGATGCCGCCATCGAAGCGGAGCGCTCCGACCTGAAGCCCACCTCGGCGGACACCTTCGCCGCGCGCAAGGCGGACTTCGCCAAGATCGAGCGCATCCTCGGTGACGAGGTCGTTGTCTACTTCCTGTGGGCCGACAACACCGGCATGGCCTTCAACGGCGTGAACGGTGTGGTGCCCGGCAACGGCAACAGCCTCAACTACGTCGACCAGCTCCGCAACTCCAATGTCTTTGCTCAGTGGAGCCTGGCCAACCCCAAGTAACCGATTTCAGGGAGGCGGCCGGCGCCGCCTCCCCCTCTTTTAACCTGGTATCCCCACCCGAGATGGAGCGGTAGGATGAAGCCGTGACGTTCTACGTCATCAGGCGGGTCGGCATCGGCGCCCTTCTGCTGGTGTTCATGTCGGTGGCTTTTTTTGCCCTGACGCGCCTCACCCCCGGCCCGCCTTTCACCACAGGTGAGAACCCGAGGGCGCACCAGGAGCTGATCGACAAGCGAATCCACGCCCTGGGCCTCGACCGGCCCTGGTACCTGCAGTACCCCGCCTACCTCAACGCCCTCGTGCACGGCAACCTCGGCGACTCCTACGTGTACAACCGCCCGGTCTCCGAGCTGCTGAAGCAGCGCGTGCCCAACTCGGTGCTGCTGCTGGGGACGGCGCTGATCGTGTCGCTCCTGATCGCCATCCCGCTCGGCATCTTCGCGGCCACCCGCCAGTACTCCAAGCTCGACATGACCACGTCGGTCATCAGTTACGTGGGCATATCCGTGCCCAGCTTCGTGCTGGGCATCTTCCTGCTGCTCGCGGGCGGCGTGTACCTCAGGCACCTCACCGGAGGGAGTTTCTATTTCCCTCTGTTTGGCATGCACAAGGGCGACACGAGCGGCTTCGACGACCTGGTCTGGCACATGGTGCTGCCGGTTGCGTCGCTTTCCGTTCTCAGCATCGCTGGTTTCAGCCGCTTCATGCGCGCCAGCATGCTCGAGGTCCTGCACCAGGATTACGTGCGCACAGCCAAGGCCAAAGGCCTGGCGCCGCGCACGGTCAACTACAAGCACGCGCTGCGCAACGCGATCCTTCCCATCGTCACGCTCGTCGCCTTGCAGACGCCCCAGTTCGTCAGCGGCGCCATCATCACGGAGGGCATCTTCAGCTGGCCGGGAATGGGCCTGCTCGCCTTCCAGGCCACAGTGACCCGCGACTACCCGGTCATCCTCGGGGTGGTGATGCTGGTCGCGGTGCTGACCGTCTTCTTCAACCTGCTGGCCGACATCACCTACGCGATAGTCGATCCTCGGATCCGGTATTAGTGAATGGCTGACCAGCCGCTGAAGCCCGCCACCACCGGATTCCAGTCGGTTCTAGGCGCCACGGCCACAGCTCAGGCTCTGGCCGCCGAAGAGGCGCTTCGCCACGCCGCCGCGGCCGAGGACCTGGTAGTTGCGGAGGTCGCCGAACCCAGCGAGATCGGGTTCTGGAGGCTGGCGGTCATCCGCTTCCTGCACCACCGCATCGCCACCGCGAGCCTGGCCATCCTGCTCTTCATCATCGTCACCGCGATGCTCGTCCCGGTCTTCCAGGGCAACCTCTACCGGCAGCAGGACTACACGCACCCATACGGAGCGCCCTTCCAGTTCCACTCCCAGCAGCTCGCACTCCTGGGCAGCGTGAGCGTCACCGTCCCATGGACAGACCACTTGCTGGGCACAGATTCATTGGGCCGCGACGAGATGGCCCGATTGATACGGGGCGCGCGGGTGTCGCTCGCGGTTGGATTGTTGGCGATGCTGGGCTACCTCATCATCGGAGGTCTTCTCGGCGCGCTCGCCGGCTTTTACGGCGGCTGGATCGACAACGCGTTGATGCGCCTCACCGACGTGATCATCGCCATGCCGTTCATCCTCGTCGTGGTCGCGGTCACGGCCGCCTTCGGAGGCGTCAGCCTCAATGTCCTTGTGCTGGTGATCGCACTGCTCGGCTGGTTTGAGATCGGCCGGCTCATGCGCGCCCAGTTCCTCGTGCTCAGGGAGTCTGAGTTCGTCCAGGCCGCGCGCGCGCTTGGGGCCTCAGACCTGCGCATCATCTTTCGCCACATCGTCCCCAACTCGCTGGCCCCGATCATCGTCTCGGCCACGCTGGGCGTGAGCGGCATCATCCTGCTCGAGGCGGCGCTTGGCTTCCTCGGCTACAGCATCCCGCCGCCGGAGCCGAGCTGGGGCAACCTCCTCAGCGACTACCAGGAGGCGCTGCTGATGGGGCAGGTGTACCTGGTCGCCTTCCCGGCCATCGCCCTGGTGACGACCGCCCTCTGCATCAACCTGGTCGGCGACGGCATCCGGGACGCCCTCGACCCGCGCCAGCGGTGAGTCAGGCCATCCCCGCGACGCCGACGAGCACTGTCAAGGAAGGCACCGTTCTCGAGGTCAAGGACCTCCACGTCCAGTTCCATGTGCACGGCGGCACCGTGAGGGCGGTCCGCGGCCTGAACCTTTCCATTGCCGCAGGCGCGACGGTGGGGCTGGTCGGTGAATCAGGCTGCGGCAAGAGCGTAAGCGCACTCACGATCATGCGGCTGCTGGAACAGAATGCTCGGGTCACCAGGGGCCAGATCAAGTTCCGAGGCAAGGATCTCATGGCCCTCTCCGAGCCCGCCATGCAGCAGGTCCGCGGCAACGACATCTCGATGATCTTCCAGGAGCCGATGACCGCGCTCAACCCTGTCTTCAGCGTCGGCGACCAGATCTCTGAGTCGGTGGAGATCCATCAGCTGGCCGACGCTGCCGAGGCGCGCAAGCGCGCGATCTCGCTGCTTGGGACGGTCGGCATCGCGGATCCGAAGCGGCTGGCGCGCCGCTATCCGCACGAGCTGTCAGGCGGCATGCGCCAGCGCGTCATGATCGCCATGGCGCTGGCGTGTGACCCCGACCTGCTCATCGCGGACGAGCCGACGACCGCGCTCGACGTCACCATCCAGGCCCAGATCCTCGAGCTGATGCGAGACCTGAAGAAGCGGACGGGCGCCGCGATCCTGCTCATCACCCACGACCTCGGGGTGGTCGCTGAGATGTGCGACGAGGTGGCAGTGATGTACGGCGGCAGGATCGTCGAGCGAGCGGCCACCGCAGACCTCTACCGCGACCCCAAGCATCCATACACCGTCGGCCTCCTGGAATCGATCCCGCGGCTCTACCACAAGCAAGACCGCCTGCACGTCATCCGCGGCAACGTGCCCAACCCGCTGACGATCCCTCCTGGCTGCTCCTTTCACCCGCGCTGTCCGAAACGATTCGATCCATGCGACCGCTTCGTGCCTTCGCTGGCGACTGTGGCGCCACAACACGAGGCGAGCTGCTTTCTCTATCCCGAGGTCAAGCGGCTTCAGGACACGCCTCCGAAGTCAGCATGAGCGAGCAGCTGACCGAGACCAAGGTGGAGTCGGCGGCCGGCACGCGGCCGCTGCTCGAGGTCCGCGACCTGGTCAAGCACTTCCCCATCAAGGGGGGCATCCTGCAGCTGCCGGTCGCGTGGGTCAAGGCCGTGGACGGGGTGTCCTTCGAGATCGCGAAGGGGGAGACGCTGGGCCTGGTGGGCGAGTCCGGGTCGGGAAAGTCCACGGTCGCGCGCACCATCCTGCGCCTCATCCCGCCCACCAGCGGGGAGGTCCTGCTGGACGGGCAGAGCGTCTTCAAGGCGAGCGCCGGCGAGATGAAGAAGCTGCGCCGCGACGTGCAGATCATCTTTCAGGACCCGTTCGGGTCACTGAACCCCAGGATGTCGGTGGGCGAGATCATCGGTGAGGGGCTGGTTGTGCACGGAGTGGGCTCGCCCAAGCAGCGCGAGGCCGCCGTCAACAGGCTGCTCGAGGTGGTCGGGCTGCGCGGCCAGCACCGCGGCCGCTTTCCGCATGAGTTCAGCGGCGGCCAGCGCCAGCGCATCGGCATCGCCCGTGCCCTCGCGCTGACTCCGAGGATGATCATCGCGGACGAGCCCGTCTCAGCGCTAGACGTCTCCATCCAGTCGCAGATCCTCAACCTGCTGAGCGACCTCCAGCACGAGTTCAACCTGACGTACCTGTTCGTCGCCCACAACATGGCGGTGGTCGAGCAGGTGAGCGACCGGATCGCCGTCATGTACCTCGGCAAGATCGTCGAGGTCGGCCCGGCCGAAGAGGTCTGCCGGAACCCGAAGCACCCCTACACCAAGGCGCTGATCTCGGCCGTGCCGATTCCCGATCCAGGGGCGCGGCGCGAGCGAACCGTGCTCAAGGGCGACATCCCGAGCCCGGTCAACCCGCCCTCAGGGTGCCGCTTCCGCACGCGCTGTCCGATCGCCACCGATTTCTGCGCGGTGGAGGAGCCCCTGCTGCGCCCGGTCGGCAAGGACCAGGTCGCGGCCTGTCACTACGCCTGAGGCGTCACCGACAGGATCCGATAGCCCTTCTTTGAGGCCAGCCTGTCGACCGTGAAGCCCTGGCCCGACAGCCAGGCGGCGAGCGAATCCGAGCCCAGGTTCCGCTGCACCACCAGGTAGGCGCCGGCGCCGCGCTGGAGGCGGGGGAGCCATTTCAAGAGGAGGTCGTGGAGCGCAGCCTTGCCGACCCTGACCGGCGGGTTTGAGTAGATGGCGGCAAAGCGGACGTCCGCAGGCACGTCGTCGGGGAAGCTGGCGGTGACGTTCGGCGCTCCGGCGGCCAGCGCGTTCGCTCGCGTCAGCTCGAGCCCCCTCTCGTTGACGTCGACCGCCCACACCCGGGCCGCGGGAGACCGCTTGGCGATGGCGATCGCGATTGGGCCATAGCCGGCCCCGAGGTCGAGGATGTCCCCGGCCGGCGGCGGTGCCGGCGCCTCTTTCAGCAAGGCCAGCGTCCCGGTGTCGACGCCCCTGAACCCGAACACCCCCCGATCTGCCGCCAACTCGAGGTCGAGATCGGGGAGGTGCAGGAACAGAGACCGCGGCCGGGAGGGGGCGGCCGGTGCGGGATCGAAGTAGTGGCCGGCCTGGCGGCGAGCTTGGGGGGGTCGCGGTTTGGGTATACTCATCGTTTGTCGCCCAATCGGCTATTGCCGCATGGGATTCGATCGGTGTTCGGAGGAACGTTTGCCCACAATCCAGCAGCTGGTCCGCACGGGGCGCCGGGCAGCCAGAGCGAAGTCTAAGGCGCCGGCCCTAAAGGGCTCACCGCAGCGGCGGGGAGTCTGCGTGCGCGTCTACACCCAGACCCCGAAGAAGCCGAACTCGGCTCTGCGGAAGGTCGCCCGCGTCCGGCTGACCACGGGAATCGAGGTCACGGCTTACATCCCGGGCATCGGACACAACCTCCAGGAGCACTCGGTGGTGCTCATCCGCGGCGGCCGCGTCAAGGACCTGCCGGGCGTTCGCTACCACATCATCCGCGGCACGCTCGACACAGCCGGCACCAAGAACCGCAAGAAGGCACGCTCGAAGTACGGCGCCAAGCGGGAAAAGAGCAAGGCGGCGGCCTGATGCCTCGCCGCAGCCGTCCAGTCAAGCGTGTCATCGCGCCCGATCCGGTGTACCAGTCGGAGGCGATCGCCAAGTTCGTGAACGTGGTCATGAGCCGTGGCAAGCGTTCGACCGCCGAAAAGGTGGTCTATGACGCGCTCGCGCGCGCCAGCAAGCAGGCCAAAAAGGAGCCGCTCGAGGTGTTCGAGTCCGCGCTCCGCAACGCCACGCCGCTGCTCGAGGTCAAGCCTCGGCGCGTGGGCGGCGCGACCTACCAGGTTCCGGTCGAGATCAGGCCGGAGCGCCGGCTGGCGCTCGCGCGCCGGTGGATCGTGCGCTTCGCCCGCCAGCGCGGTGGGAAGAGCATGTCGGAGAAGCTGGCGTTCGAGATCCTCGACGCCGCTCAGAACACGGGCGGGGCTGTGAAGCGGAAGGAAGAGACACACCGGATGGCGGAAAGCAACAAGGCTTTCTCGCACTTCCGGTACTGATCGAGACATGAGCGTGGCACTGAAGATGCAGGAGCGTCCGGTCGCGATCGACAAGGTCCGAAACATCGGGATCATGGCGCATATCGACGCGGGCAAGACGACCACCACCGAGCGGATCCTGTTCTATGCCGGGCGCATCCACAAGATGGGAGAGGTCCATGAAGGGGCCGCGACCATGGACTGGATGGTCCAGGAGAAGGAGCGGGGGATCACGATCACGTCGGCCGCCACGACGGCCAACTGGCGCGACCACGCGATCAACATCATAGACACACCCGGGCACGTGGACTTCACGGTCGAGGTGGAACGCAGCCTGCGCGTTCTGGACGGCGCGGTGGCGGTGTTCGACGCCGTGGCCGGCGTCGAGCCGCAGTCGGAGACCGTCTGGCGCCAGGCCGACCGCTACGGCGTGCCCCGTATCGCCTTCATCAACAAGATGGACCGCATCGGCGCCGACTTCTACGGCTCGGTGCGCTCGATCCGGACACGGCTCGGCGCGCGGGCGATCCCCATCCAGCTCCCGATCGGCGCCGAGGATTCCTTCATGGGCTACATCGACCTCGTGACCAAGGAGGCCGTGATCTACACCGACGACCTCGGCACCAAGAGCACGGAGTCGATGGACATCCCCTTGGGCATGGAGGACCTCGTCAGCCAGTACCGCCACGACCTCGTCGAGGCCGCGGCCGACTTCAGCGACGCGGTCATGCACAAGTACCTCGAGGAGCAGGACGTCACCGAAGAGGAGATCCACGAGGCGCTGCGCAAGGGCACCGTCTCCGGGATGCTGGTGCCCGTCCTGTGCGGCGCCGCGCTCCGGAACCGCGGCGTGCAGCCGATCCTGGACGCGGTGGTCGACTACCTGCCCTCGCCGGCTGACGTGCCCGCGGTGGAGGGGATCGACCCTAAGACGGGGCAGCTGCTGGTACGCGAGCACGACGACGCGGAGCCTTTCTCCGCGCTGGCCTTCAAGATCCAGATGGACCCGCAGGGCGTCGGCAAGCTGACGTTCTTCCGCGTCTACTCGGGGCGGCTGAAGGCCGGTTCGGCGGTGCTCAACGTGACCAACGGCCGCAAGGAGCGCATCGGCCGCATCCTGCGCATGCACGCCATCCGCCGCGAGGACGTCGACGAGGTGTTCACGGGCGACATCGCCGCGGCTGTGGGCCTGAAGTTCACGACCACCGGCGACACGCTGGCGGACGAGGACCACCCCATCCTCCTGGAATCGATCACCTTCCCGGAGCCGGTGATCTCAGTCGCCATCGAGCCGAAGACCAAGGCCGACCAGGACAAGCTGGGGCTTGCGCTGCAGCGGCTTTCAGAAGAGGACCCGACATTCAAGGTGCACACCGACGAGGAGACGGGCCAGACGATCATCGCGGGCATGGGCGAGCTGCACCTCGAGATCATCGTCGACCGCCTCTTGCGCGAATTCAGAGTGGACGCCAACCAGGGCAAGCCGCAAGTCGCCTACAAAGAGGCGATCAAGAAGCGGGCCCACGGCGTCGGCCGCTTCGTCCGCCAGACCGGCGGCAAGGGCCAGTACGGCCACGCCGAGGTCGACGTGCGGCCGGGCGAGCGCGGCAGCGGCTTTGTGTTCGAGGACAAGATCACGCAGGGTCGTATCCCGCGCGAGTTCATCCCGGCTGTCGAGAAAGGCGTCCGCGACGCCCTGCAGACGGGTGTCGTCGCCGGCTATCCGGTGATCGACATCACCGTCACGCTGGTCGACGGCTCGTACCACGCGGTCGACTCGAGCGAGATGGCGTTCCAGGTCGCGGGCTCGATGGCGGTCAAGGACGGCATGCACAAAGCCAGCCCGTACCTGCTCGAGCCGATCATGAAGGTGGACGTCGTCATGCCCGAGGAGCACCTCGGCGACGTCATGGGCGATCTCGCCTCGCGCCGCGGGCACATCCTGGGCATGGAGGGCCGGGGCAACTCGCAGAACGTCAGGGCGCACGTGCCGCTGGCGGAGATGTTCGGGTACGCTACCGAACTTCGGTCGATGACCTCGGGTCGGGCGACCTATTCGATGGAGTTCAGTCACTACGCGGAGATGCCAGGGAATTTGGCGGAGGCAGTGGGCCGCCGCACCACGTCGAGGAGTTAGAGGAGGAAACAGTGGCGAAGAAGAAGTTCGTGCGGACCAAGCCGCACCTCAACGTCGGGACCATCGGTCACATCGACCATGGGAAGACGACGCTGACGGCTGCCATCACCAAGGTGCTGGCCGAGAAGGGCCTGGCGGAGTTCACGCCTTTCGACCGGATCGACAAGGCGCCTGAAGAGAAGGCCCGCGGCATCACCATCTCGATCACGCACGTCGAGTACGAGACCGAGAAGCGCCACTACGCCCACGTGGACTGCCCGGGGCACCAGGACTACATCAAGAACATGATCACCGGTGCCGCCCAGATGGACGGCGCGATCCTGGTCGTCGCCGCGAACGACGGCGCCATGCCGCAGACGCGCGAGCACATCATCCTGGCGCGCCAGGTCAACGTGCCCTCGCTGGTGGTCGCGCTCAACAAGTGCGACATGGTCGACGACAAGGAGTTCATCGAGCTCGTCGAGCTCGACCTCCGCGAGCTCCTCAGCCGGTACGAGTACCCAGGCGATGACATCCCCATCGTCCGCATCTCGGCGCTCAAGGCCCTCGAAGGCGACCCCGAGTGGGCGCCCAAGATCCTCGAGCTGATGAACGCGGTCGACACCTACATCCCCGAGCCCGAGCGGCCGGTCGACAAGCCGTTCTTGATGCCGATCGAGGACGTCTTCACGATCGAAGGTCGGGGCACCGTGACAACCGGTCGGGTCGAGCGCGGAAAGCTGAAGCGGAACGAGGAGATCGAGATCGTAGGCATCCACCCGCAGAGCACGAAGACGGTCGTGACCGGCATCGAGATGTTCCACAAGGACATGGACGAGTGCCAGGCGGGCGACAACGTCGGCGCGTTGCTGCGCGGCATCAAGCGCGAAGACGTCGTGCGCGGACAGGTGCTGGCCAAGCCCGGCTCGATCAAGCCGCACACGAACTTCAAGGCTCAGGTTTACGTCCTGACCAAGGAGGAGGGCGGCCGTCACACGCCGTTCCTCACCGGCTACCGGCCGCAGTTCTACATGCGCACCACCGACGTCACGGGCGAGGTCAAGCTGCCCGAGGGCGTCGAGATGGTCATGCCCGGCGACAACGTCGAGATGGAGATCACTCTCGGTGAGCCGATCGCCATCGAGCCCGGCCTGCGCTTCGCCATTCGCGAAGGCGGCAAGACCGTGGGCGCCGGCGTGGCCACCGAGGTCATCAAGTAGCGCCGCGGGGGGAGAGGGTCTAAGCAGTGGCGCAGAAGATTCGGATCCGGCTCAAGGCGTACGACCACAGGGTGCTGGATCAGGCGGCGGAGAAGATCGTGGACACCGCCCGCCGTACGAACGCGCGCACCGCGGGCCCGATCCCGCTTCCGACCGAGATCGCAAAGCTGACCGTCATCCGCTCGCCGTTCATCGACAAGGACTCACGTGAGCAGTTCGAGATGCGCACGCACAAGCGCATCGTCGACATCCTCGACCCCAACCCGCGCGTCGTCGACGCACTGATGCGGCTCAGCTTGCCTGCAGGCGTGAGCATCGAGATCAAGAGTTGACCACCCCAAAAAATCTTCGATTTTTCGGGGGCCCCTGGTGAAAGGCCTCCTGGCGAGGAAGCTCGGCATGACGCAGCTCTTCAACGAGGACGGGACGACCTCGGCGGTCACCGTCCTCGAAGCCGGCCCGTGCCGCGTGCTCGGGCTGCGAACGGCGGAAAAGGACGGCTACTCAGCCGCACGCATCGCTTTCGAAGCGGTCCCGGCGAAGAAGCTGACCAAGCCGCTTCAGGGCGAGTTCAAGAAGAACGGCATCGAGCCGCACCGCCATGTGGTGGAGATCCGCGGCTACGAAGGGCTGGAAGCCGGCCAGGAGCTGAAGGCGGAGATGTTCGCCGCCGGTGAGATCGTCGACGTGACCGCCACCTCCAAAGGCAAGGGCTTTCAGGGCCTGATCAAGCGACATAAGTTCAGCCGCGGCCCGGAGTCGCACGGGTCCATGAACGTCCGCCAGCCGGGCGCGATCGGCGCCACCGATGCCGCACGCGTCTTCAAGGGCGTGCGCATGGCCGGCCAGATGGGCAACGAACGGACGACCGCGCGTGCCTACAAGGTCGTGCGGGTGGATGCAGAGCGCAACCTGCTGCTCCTCAAGGGTGGCGTTCCGGGTGCCAAGGGCGCCCTCGTGCTCGTTCGCCAGTCGACCAAGCCTGTCAAGGCCAAGGGTCCGGCGGGCAAGCCGAGCGGGAGGAAGGTCTGATGCCAGGCCGCGAAGAGAGCGAGCAAACAGCGGAAGTGGCGGAAAAGCCCGCAAAGCCGACAACGAAGGCAGGGAGCAAGACCACGGCCGCCACCGCCAAGCGCAAGGCGAAGGAGAAGGAGCTTGGCCCGCTCGACGCGCCGCTGTTCGACTCGTCCGGCGCGCGCCAGGGCGAGGTAAGGCTGCCCAAGGTCATCTTCGCGGAGAAGCTGAACACCCCGGTCATGCACCAGGCGTTCGTACGGCAGCTCGCCAACGGCCGCCAGGGTACCGCCTCGACGAAGACGAGAGCCGCTGTCTCCGGCGGCGGCGCCAAGCCCTACCGGCAGAAGGGAACGGGGCGGGCGCGCCACGGCTCGATCAGAGAACCATCGATGAAGGGTGGCGGAGTCGTGTTCGGGCCGCACCCGCGCAGCTTCGCGCAGCGCATGCCGCGACAGATGCGCCGCCTGGCCTTGCGCTCAGCGCTCAGCCAGAAGGCGAACGAGATGCGCGTCCGCGTCATCGAAAGCTTCGCGATCGAGGAGCCTCGCACCAGGGACGCCGCCGACCTCATGGACGCAATTGGTTTCGACGACAGCACGCTCATCGTCCTGCCGGCGCCGAACCTCGTCGTGAGCCGTTCGTTCGACAACCTGCCGGGGACCAAGATCGTCCTCGCCCGCAACCTCAACATCCGCGACCTGTTCACGCACACCTACCTGCTGATAGCGAAGGACTGCCTCGACCTTCTGGTCGAGACCTTCAGTAAGCCCAGGCGAGAGCGGGGACACAAGGTGCAGGCAGACGAGCACGAGCACGGCGACGCCGAATGACCACCCGTGCCGCCTCCGAGATCGTGATCGGCCCGGTCATCACCGAGCGCACCTATCAGCTCTACACGCAGGGCCGGTACACGTTCAAGGTCGCCTCGCGCGCAACCAAGACCGATATCAAGAAAGCCCTCGAGGAGCAGTACGAGGCCCAGGGCATAAAGGTCAAGGACGTCAACACGGTGACCATGCGCGGCAAGCGCCGGCGCGCCATGCGCCGCCTCGGTTCGGTCGGCCACACATCGGGCTGGAAGAAGGCGATCGTCACGCTCGGCGAGGGCCAGAAAATCGAAGGATTGTTCGGAAGTGTTTAGCGCAACCGTGGTGATGGCAATGCGGGGTCCCCGCGAAATCGCAGATTTCGTGGGGTGCAAAATCGAAGGATTGTTCGGTTCAGTCTGATGCCAGTTAGAAAGTTCAAGCCGACCAGCCCCGGGCGCCGCTTCATGACCATCGCGCGCTTCGACGAGATCACGACCGACACGCCCGAGAAGAGCCTTATGGAGGCGCTGCCGACGCACGCCGGCCGCAACAACCAGGGCCGCATCACCACTCGCCACCAGGGCGGCGGCTACCGAAAGCTGTACCGGAAGATCGATTTCAAGCGCGACAAGCACGGGGTCGAGGGCAAGGTGGCGACGATCGAGTACGACCCGAACCGCAACGCCCGCATCGCCCTCATCAACTACAAGGACGGCGAGAAGCGCTACATCCTGGCGCCGCTCGGCCTGAAGGTGGGCGATCCCATCGAAAGCGGGGAGGATGCACCAGTACGCATCGGCAACGCGATCCCGCTCGCGAACATCCCGGTTGGTTCCACCGTCCACAACATCGAGCTCACGTTGGGCCGCGGAGGCCAGCTCGCTCGGGCCGCGGGCACGTCGGCCCAGCTGCTGGCCAAGGAGGGCGACTACGCCGTCATCCGCATGCCGTCCGGCGAGCTGCGCCGCATCCATGTGCGCTGCCAGGCGACGATCGGCCAGGTCGGTAACATCGAGCACGAGAACGAGTCGGGGGGCAAGGCCGGCCGCAGCCGGTGGCTTGGGGTGCGGCCCACGGTGAGGGGCTCGACGATGAACCCCACCGACCACCCGCATGGTGGTGGCGAGGGCAAGACCGGTCCCGGCGGCAACCCGAAGACGCCGTGGGGGAAGCCTGCGCTCGGCTACCGCACGCGCAAGCCGAAGAAGGCGTCCGACAAGCTCATCATTCGCCGCCGCGAAAAGAAGGGTCGGAAGAAGTAGCGTGGAGATGGTGCCCGCTTTGCAATTACTGGCGGTCTTTGGAACGAGTTCGGAAGCTGCCTCCCTCGCGGAGGAGGTGGCCTGGGCGACCCAGGCCACCTGGCACCATGTCCACTTCGGTCTGAAATCCGCACCCAATCACCGCGATTTCAGACCGGAAAGGAAGGAGTCCGCTAAGTAGATGTCTAGATCAACCAAGAAAGGTCCGTTCATCAGCCCGCAGCTGCGGGACAAGATCGACAAGATGAACCAGACACGCGAGAAGAAGGTCATTCGCACCTGGGCGCGCGCCTCGGTCATCTATCCCGACATGGTCGGGCACACGATCGGCGTCCATGACGGCCGCAAGCACGTGCCCGTCTTCATCAGCGAGAACATGGTTGGCCACCGCCTCGGCGAGTTCGCCCCCACGCGCCACTTCCGCGGCCACGGCACCCATACCGAAAAGACCACCGGCGTGAAGGCACCGTAAGGGTGGCGACGATGGAAGTTTCTGCGGTCCAGAGGTTTGTCCGGCGTGCGCCCCGCAAAGCGCGGCTGGTGGCCGACTCCGTGAAGGGCATGAAGGTGACGGACGCCCTTGCCTACCTGGAGTTCTCGCCGAAGCATGCCGCCAGGGACGTGGCCAAGGCGATCCGATCCGCAGCCGCCAACGCCGAGCACAACTTCAACCTGAACCGCGATGACCTCGTCCTCAAGCAGCTGCTGATCGACGAGGGCCCGACCTATCGGCGCCGGAGGCCCGTCAGCCGAAGCATGGCGCACGAGTTCTTTCACCGCACCTGCCACATCACCGCGGTCGTCGAAGACCGCCCAGAGGAAAAGAAATAGTTGGGTCATAAAGTCCATCCGAACGCATTCCGGCTCGGCGTGTTCCGCCCGTGGGAGGCGAACTGGTTCGCGAACCCCAAGGACTACACGAAGATGCTGCATGAGGACCTCGAGATGCGCAACGCGATCCTCGCGCGCCTGCGCAATGCGGGCATCGCGAAGATCGAGACCGAGCGCTCATCCAACGCCCAGCTCACGGTGACCATCCACACCGCCAAGCCGGGCATCGTGATTGGCAAGGGCGGCTCCTCGGTCGACCAGCTGCGCGAGGATCTCGAGAAGCGCTTCGGCAACCGCGTGCGCATCTCGATCCAGGAGATCAAGCAGCCCGAGCTCGACGCGCAGCTCGTCGCCGAGAACATCGCGTCTCAGATCGAGCGCCGCATCAGCTACAAGCGCGCGATGAAGCAGGCGATCCTGCGCACGATGCGGTCTGGCGCCAAAGGCGTTCGCATCTACTGCGGCGGCCGGTTGCGTGGCGCCGAGATGGCTCGCCGTGAGTGGGACCGCGAGGGACGTGTGCCCCTGCACACGCTGCGCGCCAACATCGACTTCGGCCGAGCCACTGCGAAGACGACATTCGGCGCCATCGGCGTGAAGTGCTGGATCTACAAGGACCAGGTGACGCCGCCGAGGCGGCTGCCTGCGGTCGCCGACGGAGCCCCGATCGCGGAGGTGATCGCGGAGCCGATCGCGCCGGCGATCGCCCCACAGCCCGAGCCGGCCGTTGTTGAGACCGTGACCGCTGTGGAGGCGCCCGAGGCCGCCGCTGCCGAGGCCGCCGCTCCCCCGGCCGCGCCCAGGCGTGCACGAGCGGCCGTAAGCCCGAAGGCGGAAGCGCCCACTGGAACACTCGAGACTGCGAAGACCGCCACCAGGCCGAAGGCTCCAGCGCGAGCGAAGGCTGCCGCACAGCCCAAGAAGGCCGAGGCGAAGGCAACCACCGCAGCCAGGCCCAAGGCCAAGGCCCCTGCGGCCGAGAAGAAGACCTCGACCAGGAAGGCGAAGAGCTGATGCTGCTGCCGAAGAGAGTCAAGTACCGCAAGATGCACCGCGGCCGGCGCACCGGCATCGCCACGCGCGGCGCCACCGTCGCGTTCGGCGACTACGGGCTGCAGGCGCTGGAGGCGTGCTGGATGAGCAACCGGCAGATCGAGGCCGCCCGCCGGGCCATGACACGCCACGTGAAGCGGGGCGGCCAGATCTGGATCCGAGTCTTCCCCGACAAGTCGATCACCAAGAAGCCCGCCGAGACTCGGATGGGATCGGGCAAAGGGAACCCCGAGGGGTGGGTGGCGGTGGTCAAGCCGGGCCGGGTCTTGTTCGAGATGGGCGGAGTCACGCCCCAGGTCGCCAAGGAGGCGATGAAGCTCGCCGCCTCGAAGCTTCCGATCAAGACGCGGTTTGTGAGCTCCGAGTCGGTCGCGACCGGAGGTTCGCAATGAAGGTAGACGAGCTGAGGGTGCTGGCCGAGGACGAGCTCGACGTCCGCATGCGCGCTGCGCGAAGGGAGCTCTACGAGCTCCGCTTCAAACACGCGGTCGGGCAGCTCGAGAACTCGAGCCAGATCTCCAAGGTGCGCCACGACATCGCCCGCATCATGACCGTGCAGCGGGAGCGCGACTACGGCATTTCCGCCGCCCCGGCCCTCGAGGAGGGCGCGGCAGAGGCCAAGAAGGCCCCGGCCGCAGATGAGGGCTTCGAGCCCCTCGAGGACGAAGCCGTGGAGGCGGTCGCAGCCGAAACGAAACCCAAGCGCGGCCGAAGAGCGAAAGCAGAACCTGAAGCCGAAGCCGAAGCCGAGGATCAATCTTGATGGCGACCGACCAGAAAGCCGTCGAGACCCCCACGCGTGGCCAGCGCAAGGTGCGGCTGGGGACCGTGATCTCCGACAAGATGGACAAGACCGTCATCGTGCAGGTAGGGACCTCCAAGGCCCACCGCCTGTACCGCAAGACCGTGCAGCAGCGCACGCGCTTCAAGGTCCACGACCCCAAGAACGAGTGCGGAGTCGGCGACCTCGTGCGCATCACGGAGACGCGGCCGATCTCCAAGGAGAAGCGGTGGCGCGTGCTCGAAATCGTGGAGAAGGCCAAATAAGCCCATGGTCCAGCAGGAAACCCGGCTTAAGGTCGCGGACAACTCGGGAGCAAAGGAGCTCCTGTGCATCCGCGTGGCCGGCGGCCACTACCGCAAGTACGCCTCGGTGGGTGACATCATCACTGCCACCGTCAAGTCCGCTCAGCCTGGCGGCCAGGTCAAGAAGGGCGAGGTCGTGAAGGCGGTGGTAGTGCGTGTCAACAAGGAGTACCGCCGGCCTGACGGTTCTCTCATCCGCTTCGACGAGAACGCTGCCGTCCTTCTGGCGCAAGCGAACAACCCGCGCGGCACGCGCATCTTCGGACCGGTGGCGCGCGAGCTGCGCGAGCGCAACTTCATGAAGATCATCTCGCTAGCCCCGGAGGTTCTATAACCCATGCTCCGAAACAAGCCCCAGCCCAAGCGACGCTGGCTCGATCTCGCCCCCGGCGACCCTGTGGTCGTGGTCGCGGGCAAGGACAAGGGCAAGACCGGTGAGGTCCTGCGCACGCTGCCCGACAAGAAGAAGATCGTGGTCAAGGGCGTCAACATCCTCAAGCGCCACACCAAGGCGGGACGGTCCCGAGGCGGCGTGAGCGTGGCGCAAGGCGGCATCGTCGATTTCGAGGCGCCGCTCGATTACTCGAACGTGATGCTTGTCTGCCCGTCCTGCTCGCGGCCGACGCGCGCCAAGCACATGGTCCTCGAGTCGGGCGCTCGCGCTCTCGTTTGCCGCCACTGCGGCGAGCCCTATGAGCGCGTAAGGAAGACGGAGGCGCAGTGACCAAGCAGAAGACCCAGCCCAGAAAGCAGGAAGGGAAGCCGGCGGCACCCAAGCCAGTCGGGACGAAGGCGGAAGGGCCGCCGCGAATGCTCGCCACCTACCGGGACAAGATCGTGCCCCAGCTCACCAAGGAGTTCGAGTACGACAACGTGATGGAGGTGCCGAGGGTCGCGAAGGTCGTCGTCAACATCGGGATTGGAGAGGCCAAGGACAACGACAAGGCGCTCGACGCCGCGGTCGGTGACGTCATGACGATCACCGGGCAGAAGCCCGCCCTGATCAAGGCGCGCAAGTCCGTCGCGGCCTTCAAGCTGCGTGCCGGCCAGACGGTCGGGATCAAGACCACGCTGCGCGGCCGGCGCATGTGGTATTTCCTCGACAAGCTGCTGAACATCGCGTTGCCCCGCATCCGCGACTTTCGCGGCGTGAGCGACCAGGGCTTCGATGGACGCGGGAACTACTCGCTGGGGTTCCGCGAGCAGGTCGTGTTCCCCGAGATCGACTACGACAAGATCGACAAGCTGCGTGGCCTCGAAGTGTCGATCGTGACCACGGCCAAGAACGACGACGAAGCGCGCAGCCTGCTGACGCGACTCGGAATGCCATTCAAAAAGAGGTAATGGAAGGTTGGCGAAGAAGTCTTCACTCGAGCGTTGGAAAAGGGATGCCGTGCATCCCAAGTTCAAGGTGCGGTTCCACAATCGCTGCCGCGTGTGCGGCCGGCCCCGCGCATACCTGCGCAAGTTCGGCATGTGCCGCATCTGCTTCCGGACACTGGCCGCCGAGGGACGCATCCCCGGTGTGACGAAGTCGAGCTGGTGATGGCCACAGCGACGCCCGCCACCAAGATCATGAAGCGAGCTTCGGCCGGGATCGTCAGCGATCCGATTGCGGACATGCTCACGCGCGTGCGCAACGCCAACAGCGCGCGGCACCCCGAGGTGCGAGTCCCCGCCTCCAAGCTCAAGCTCGAGATTGCCCGCGTGCTGAAGGACGAGGGCTACATCGCCGGCTACGAGGTCGACGCCGACGGTGCGACTCAGACGATGCGTATCATCTTCAAGTCCCGCCCGGATCGCACGCGAGTGATCTCCGGGGTGAAGAGGATCAGCCGCCCTGGACTGCGGGTCTACGCCCGCAAGACCGAGATTCCGAGGGTGCTCGGCGGCCTGGGAATCGCCGTCCTGAGCACCGCCGAAGGCGTCATGAGCGGGCGCCAGGCACTGCGTCAGGGACTCGGGGGCGAGGTGCTGTGTTACGTCTGGTAGGTAGGAGTTATTAGTTGTCCCGCATAGGCAAGCTGCCAATCACGCTGCCCGGCTCGGTGAAGGTCACCGTAGAGCAGGGGCGCGTCAAGGTCGAAGGGCCGAAGGGCCAGCTCGAGCGCACCCTGCCGCCTGATATCACGGTCAAGGTGGCGGACGGACAGGTGGTGTGCGAGCGGCCGTCCGACGACTACAAGCACCGCGCCCTGCATGGCCTCGTCCGTAGCCTGGTCGCCAACATGGTGACCGGCGTCAACGAGGGCTTCACCAAGCACCTCGAGCTGGTCGGAGTTGGGTATCGCGTCGCCAAGCAAGGTGACGACATCGTGCTCAGCCTGGGCTTCTCGCACCCGGTCAGGTTCAAGCCGCCCAAGGGCGTCACCATCGACGTCCAGGACCCCACGAAGCTCTCGGTGTCCGGGATCTCGATCGAGGACGTCGGTCAGGCGGCGGCGGACATCCGCCGGTTTCGCCCGCCCGAGCCATACAAGGGCAAGGGTGTGATGTACAGGGGCGAGAAGGTCCGGCGCAAGGCGGGCAAGGCAGGCAAGGGGGCCAAGGCCACAGCATGATCAAGCGACAGGACCGCAAGGTGAACAGGCTCAAGCGTCACAAGCGCGTGCGGGTAAACGTGACCGGGACCTCCGAGCGCCCCCGGCTGGCGGTCTTCCGCAGCCTGAACCATCTCTACGTGCAGCTGATCGACGACAGCGCAAAGAAGACAGTCGCTGCCGCGTCAACAGTCGAGCTGAAGGCGAATGGCAACGACATGACCGCCGCAGCGCAAGTCGGCAAGGCGATCGCGGCCAAGGCGAAGTCGGCGGGCGTGAGTCGCGCCGTGTTCGATCGGGGCGGATTCCTCTATCACGGCCGAATCAAAGCGCTCGCGGATGCCGCCCGCGAAGCCGGTCTGGAATTTTAGCGTGAGGATGGCGCCTGCCCTGCCTCGTCGATTGCCACTATCCAATTGGTCGACCCTAGCTGTCTTCGCGGCCGAGGCGGCCAGGGAACCAGGCCGCCTGGCGCCATCGTCACTTCGGTCTGAAACCGCCTCCCGCGGCTTCGCCGCGGGGACCCCAGAGGTCCGATTTCAGACCGGGAAAGGAAGGAGCTACTAAAAGCCTGATGGGAAGTCGATATCCGCACACAAGTGGCGAGCGCTCCGAGCTCGCTGACCGCGTCGTCCGCGTCAACCGCGTCGCCAAGGTGGTGAAGGGCGGGCGCAAGTTCTCCTTCAGCGCGCTGATCGTGGTGGGGGACATGAATGGGCGCGTCGGCGCCGGCATCGGCAAGGCGCGCGAGGTGACCGAGGCCATCCGCAAAGGCATGGAGGTCGCCAAGCGCAACATGATCACCATCCCGATGGTCGGGACCACGATCCCGCACGAGGTGCGGCTCAAGTGGGGCTCGGCGCGGATCATGCTCAAGCCGGCGGCGCCGGGAACTGGCGTCATCTCGGGCGGGGCCATGCGTGCGGTCATCGAGACCGCGGGCATCAAGGACATCCTCACCAAGTCCCACGGCACCAACAACCCGATCAACACTGTGCGGGCGACGCTCGCCGCGCTTCAGCAGCTGCGCACGGCCCAGCAGGTGGCCGAGCTTCGCGGCAAAGAGGTCGAGCAGATCGTCGGCCGCCGCCTGGCCAACGCGTACCGCCGCCAGGAAGGCTCCGGCGTCAACGGTGTCGAAGCCACTCCAACGGAGACGAAGTGACAGCGGACAAGAAGACTGACAAAAAGACCCTTAAAGCCACGCTGATGAAAAGCACCATCGGCGCCCTCCCTTCGGTCAAGGCGACAGTGCAGTCGCTGGGCTTCCGTCGCATGAACCAGACCCGCGAGCTTCCCGACAACCCGGCGGTCCGCGGCATGCTCAAGGCTGTCGACTTCCTGGTCGCCGTTGACGGGCAGCCCTTCGTCCGACCGAAGCGCAGCCGGTACAAGATCTGGCGGAAGCGATCGGACAAGAAGCACAAGAGGGGTAACTGATGCAGCTGCATGACCTCAAGCCCGCCGCCGGCTCGCGCCGCAAACCACAGCGCGTCGGCCGCGGGACCGGTTCTGGCCGCGGCAAGACCTCGGGCCGCGGGCAAAAGGGCCAGAACGCGCGCAGTGAAGGCTTCCGCCTTGGATTCGAAGGCGGACAGATGCCGCTGTCGCAGCGCATCCCGAAGCTGCCCGGCTTCAAGAACCCGTTCAAGAAGGTCTACTCCGTGGTCAACGTGTCCAAGTTGAGCCGTTTCCCCGATGGCGCGAGCGTGGACGCGGAGGCGCTGATCGAGGCCGGATTGGTCCGCCCGGGTCAGGAGGTGAAGGTCCTTGGCACCGGCGACCTGAGGCACAAGCTGACGGTCGAGGCGCATGCCTTCAGCTCGAGCGCCCGCCAGGCGATCGAGGCGCGCGGCGGCAGCGTCAAAGTCCTGGGCGAGCCGCGCAAGAGGGGCCCGAAGCGCTCCCAGAAGAAAGTCACCTCCCCGGCCCGTGCGGAAGAGCCGGATACCTCCACACCCAGTGGGGAGGTCGCCCCGGAGGTGCGGGTGGGGAAAGAACAAGAGCCCGACGCCGATGAGAGCACTCCTCCCGCCAAGGAATAGTCCCTAGATGAACCTGCTCGAGGCCCTGGTCAACGCCATCCGGCTGCCCGAGCTTCGCAACAAGCTCCTGTTCACGGGTGGGATCCTCGTCGCCTTCCGGCTCTTCGCCAACGTCGCGATCCCTGGCGCGAGCCAGAGCGCCCTCACCCAGCTGTTCAACTCACAGGCCCTGCTCGGCCTGCTGGACCTCTTCTCGGGCGGTGGCCTCTCCCGCTTCAGCATCGTCGCTATGGGCATGAACCCCTACATCAACGCCACGATCATCATGCAGCTGATGACGGTGATCTCCGAGCGCGTCAAGGAGATCTCCAAAGAGGGCGAGATGGGCCGGCGTCGCATCCAACGCTGGAGCCGCTACCTGACGGTCGCCCTCGGCGCGGGCCAGGCCTACGGATTCACCGTCCTCTTCCAGAACACCACCCCGGCCATCCTCGGGCCGCTCGACTGGTTCCAGCGGCTTTCGATCGTGCTGGTCCTCACCTCAGGAACTGTGATGCTCATGTGGTTCGGCGAGCTGATCACGGAGTACGGCATCGGCAACGGCGTGTCCCTGATCATCTTCGCGGGCATCATCGGGCGCGGCCCGCAGGGTGTCGCGTCAGTTTTCCAGAGCCACACCACTGGTGGCGGGCTCGCCGACTACATCCCCTTCATCGTCTTCGGGCTGATCGCGCTGGTGATGACGGCGGTGATCATCGAGGTGCAGCAGGCCGTGAGGAAGATCCCCATCCAGTCCGCGCAGCGCACCGGGGGCAAAGAGGTCGGCCGGCGCGCCAGCTTCCTGCCGCTGCGGGTGAATCACGCCGGGGTCATCCCGATCATCTTCGCGATCTCCGTGATGTTCCTGCCCACGATCATCGCGAACTATTTCAACGGCGCGCCGCCGGACACATGGTATTACCGGGCCGCGCACTGGATCCAGGGCAACTTCCAACCCGACACGGCGAACGTGCCGATGGCGGTGCTGTACAACGGGCTGTACTTCGCCCTGACTTTCGGTTTCACGTACTTCTACACAGCGATCACGTTCGAGCCTCATGACGTTGCGGAAAACTTGAAGCGTTACTCGAGCTTCATCCCTGGCATCCGGCCGGGAAATCCAACGGCGAACTATCTGAGCACCGTGATGAACCGCGTCACCTTTGCGGGTGCGACGTTCCTCGGGTTCATCACCGTGGTCCTTCCGATCGCCACGGCCAAGATCTCGGGCATCCCGCACCAGCAGATGTACCTTGGAGGTACTGCGATCTTGATCGTGGTCGGCGTGGCCCTGGACACCATGAAACAGCTGCAGACGCAGCTCGTCATGCGCCAGTACCGCGGCTTCATCCGTTGAACCTGCTGCTCTACGGAGCCCCCGGCAGCGGCAAAGGCACCCAGGCCAACATGCTCCGAGACCGCTATGGCATCCCGCACATCGCGACCGGCGACATGCTGCGGGCCGAGATCCAGGCGGGCACGCCGCTCGGCCGAATCGCCCAGCCCATCCTGGCCGCCGGCCACTACGTGTCGGACGACGTGATGATCGGGATGATCCGCAACCGGCTCTCGCAGCCCGACTGCAGCGAGGGTTTCATCATCGACGGCTTTCCGCGCACGATCCCGCAAGCCGATGCGCTCGACATTCTCATGGACGAGCTCGGCCGCGGCTTCGACCGCGTGCTCTACCTCAAAGTCGAGATCGACGAGCTGCTTCGGCGCCTTTCGGGCCGGCTCGTGTGCCCGATGTGCCAGCGCACATATCCACCGCGCACCTCGAAGTGCTCGGCGGAGGGCACGGCGCTCATCCAGCGAGAGGACGACAAGGAGGAGGCGGTGAGGCCGCGGATCGAGATCTACCTCGAGAAGACGATCCCGGTCCTTGACCACTATCGCGGCGAAGGCCTGGTTTCCGAGATCGACGGAACGGGCACAATCGATGACATAAAGCAGAAGGTTCTGGCCGCTCTCAGCCAGAATGTCAGCCTCAACACATGATCAACCTGAAGACCGCGCACGAGATCGACCTCATGGCTCGCGCGGGCAGCCTGCTGGCGTCCGTCCTGCCGCCGCTTCGACAGGCATGCCGCCCGGGGGTGAAGACGATCGAGCTGGACCGCATCGCTGACAAGCTCATTCGCGACGGCGGCGCCACCCCTGGCTTTCTTGGCTACCACGGCTATCCACGCTCGATCTGCGTCTCCATCAACGACGAGGCCGTGCACGGGATCCCCGGCAGCCGCCGGATCGCAGATGGCGACCTGGTGAGCCTCGACCTGGGCCTGGTGCTCGATGGTTTCTGGGCAGACGTCGGGATCACGGTCGGGGTGGGCACCATCAGCCAGGAGGCCGAGCGCCTTCTCAAGGTGACCGAAGAGGCGCTTTACGTCGGCATCGCCAAGGCTCAGCCGGGGGGCTGGCTGGGCGACATCTCATCGGCCATCCAGAAGCATGTCGAGGCGGCCGGCTTTTCGGTCATCCGCCAGTTCGTCGGCCACGGCATCGGCCGCCAGATGCACGAAGACCCGCAGGTGCCCAACTTCGGCAGCCCCGGCACGCCGCCGCGGCTCAAGCCAGGCATGACGCTCGCCATCGAGCCCATGGTCAACGCCGGGTCGCACGAGGTCTACATGAAGCCGGACGGCTGGACGATCTGCACCGTTGACGGGCGGCTGTCGGCCTACTTCGAGCACACGGTCGCGATCACCGACAAGGGGCCTTTGATTCTCACAGCGGCTGGGACGAACGGCCATTCGAACGGCCACCCTCGAGCCGGCAAGTAGCCCAGATCGGACGTTTGGTACAATTGCCGTTCGTGCCCCAACGCCCCCCACTCGTGAAGGGGGTCGTCGTAGAGCCCCTTCCCAACGGCGTCTACCGGGTTGAGCTCGAGAACGGGGCCAAGATCCTCGCTCACGTCGCCGATCGTGCCGGCACCCACTTCACCCGGCTCCTGGCTGGGGACAAGGTGGGCGTCGAGCTTGCGAGCCGCGATCGATCGCGAGGGCGGATTCGAGAGATTTGGAGATGAAGGTACGGCCGTCGGTCAGGAAGATGTGTCCGAGCTGCAAGGTGATCAAGAGGGCTGGAGTGGTGCGCGTGATCTGCTCCAAGAACCCGAAGCACAAGCAGCGACAGGGTTAGGAGAGAGCTACAGTGGCTTGCCACCGAAGTAACTTGCGCCTTCGCGGCCTAGTTGGCCGGGCGCCTGCGGCGCTGAAGCCTGCGTCGAGGGGCCCGGCGCTCGTCGTCACGCATAACGATGCGTTCCTCCTCACGCCACCCTTTCCTTGGCTCCGGCCGCCGATGCCGCGAATTTCGCTGCGATCCTCGGAGGCAAGCCACTGATGGCGAGGATCGCAGGCGTAGACATACCCCCGCAGAAGCACGTGGACATCTCGCTCACGTACATCCACGGCATCGGGCGCACGACGGCCGAGAAGCTGGTCAAGATGGCCAACCTCAACCCCGAGACGAGGGTCAAGGACCTCAGCGAGGAAGAGGTCGGGCGGCTCCGCCAGATCATCGACCGCATGGCCTCCGCGAAGGAGATCCTCATCGAGGGTGACCTCCGGCGCGAGGTGGCGACGAACATCAAGCGCATGACCGAGATCGGCTCCTACCGCGGCGCGCGGCACCGACGCGGCCTGCCTGTCCGCGGCCAGCGCACGCGCACCAACGCGCGCAGCCGTCGTGGTCCCAAGCGCGCCGTCGCCGGCAAGAAGAAGGTCAAGGCCGGCAAGTGACCAAAGCCAAGAAGGTCGTTCGCACTCGCCGGCGAGAGCGGAAGAACGTGGTCGCAGGCCAGGCTCACATCCAGAGCACGTTCAACAACACCATCATCTCGATCACGGACGTCGACGGCAATGTCATCTCATGGGGCTCGGCGGGGGCGCAGGGCTTCAAGGGGAGCCGCAAGTCGACGCCATTCGCCGCGCAGATGACGGCGGAGGCGACGGCCAAGAAGGCCCTCGAGCACGGCATGCGCTCGATCGAGGTGTTCGTGCGCGGGCCGGGCGCGGGGCGCGAAGCGGCCATCCGCTCGTTGCAGGCCACCGGGCTGGAGGTCAGCGCCATCACCGACGTGACGCCGATACCGCACAACGGGTGCCGCCCGCCCAAGCGGCGCCGGGTCTAGATGGCGAACTACAGCGGCCCGGTCTGCCGCTTCTGCCGGCGCGAGGGCGCCAAGCTCTACCTGAAGGGAGAGCGGTGCTACACGCCGAAATGCGCCATCGAGCGGCGCGCGTTCGCGCCGGGGATGCACGGCCAGGCGCGCAAGCGCAAGACGTCGGACTACGGCATCCAGCTGCGCGCCAAGCAGAAGGCGCGGCGGATCTACGGGCTCCTCGAGAAGCAGTTCCGCAACTACTTCGAGCTGGCCGAGCGGGAGCCGGGCGTCACCGGCCTGAACCTGCTCCGCCACCTCGAGCTGCGGCTGGACAACGTCGTCTACCGGCTCGGCCTGGGCGCGTCGCGCAAGCAGGCGCGCCAGCTGGTCGGCCACCGCCACTTCGAGGTCAACGGAAGAACCGTGAACGTGCCGTCGTTTCAGTTGAAGCCCGGCGACCAGCTCAAGGTCAGGCCGGCCAACGGCGTCTTCGACGTGGCGCTTGACGCATCGAAGGTGCGCCCGGTGCCGTCGTGGCTTTCTTTCAACACCGACGAGAAGTCGGCCAAGATCCTGGCCCGCCCGGAACGCCACGAGATGGAGTCGGGCGTCGAAGAGCAGCTGATCGTCGAGTTCTATTCAAGGTAAGGAGAGGTAGTACTCAAATTGTCGATTGACACGCAGATGACAGTTACCCCGCAGGTTCGCAAGCTCGAGACGAGCGCGAACTACGGCAAGTTCGACATCGAGCCGCTGGACCCGGGCTTCGGGACCACGCTCGGCAACACGCTTCGCCGTGTGCTGCTCTCTTCGTTGTGGGGGGCCGCGGTCACGTCGATCCAGATCGACGGCGTCGCGCACGAGTTCACGGCGATCCCGCACGTCAAGGAGGACGTGACGGAGGTCATCCTGAACCTCAAGAAGCTCTGCCTGAAGAGCTTCACCGAGGACCCGGTGACGCTCCTGCTGGACGTCAAGGGCCCTGCCGAGGTGCGCGCGTCGCACATCCAGGCGTCGTCGGACGTCGAGATCGTCAACCCCGACCTCTACCTCTGCACGCTGGCTGCGAAGGGCCACCTGCGCATGGAGCTGAACGTCGAGCGGGGCAAGGGCTACGTCCCGGCCGAGCGGAACAAGCGCGAGGGCCAGCCCATCGGCGTGATCCCCATCGACGCCATCTTCAGCCCGGTCGAGAAGGCGAACTTCACAGTCGAGAAGACCCGCGTCGGGCAGTCGACCGACTACGACCGGCTGCTGATCGAGGTGTGGACGGACGGCACAATGTCGCCCGAGGAAGCGGTCAGCCACGCCGCGTCGCTGTTCACGCAGCACCTCGACCTGTTCGTGCGATTCGGTCAGTCGATCGCCAAGCACGAGGCGGAGCTTCGCGGCGAGCAGAGCGGCCAGAGCCGGCTGATGGACACGCCGATCGAGGAGCTCGACCTCTCGGTGCGGGCGTTCAACTGCCTCAAGGCCAACGAGATCCAGACCGTAGGCCAGCTGCTCCAGAAGCGCGAAGAGGAGCTTCTCGCGCTGCGCAACTTCGGACGCAAGTCGCTGGACGAGATCAAGGAGAAGCTGGTCGAGAAGGGCTTCATCAAACCCGAGGAGATGGGAACGGTCCTCCGGGGCTAGCTCCAATGCGCCATAAAAAGAGCGGCCGCCGCTTCAACCGCGACACTGACGCGCGCAAGGCGCTCATGCGCAACCTTTCCACGTCGCTGCTCGAGAGCGGCCGCATCACGACCACCGAGGCGCGGGCCAAGGAGCTGCGGCGCTGGGTCGAGCGGCTGATCACGACCGCCAAGGATCAGGACCTGAGCGCCCGGCGCCGGGTCAGCGAAGAGGTTTCGAAGCCGGAGGTCGTGGAGAGGCTCTTCTCAAACCTGCTGCCCCGCCTGGCGGAGAGGCCGGGGGGTTACACGCGCATCGTGCGCAAGGGCCCGCGTCGTGGCGACTCCGCCCCGATGGTGATCATCGAACTCGTCGATTAACAAATCAATATCAAAATCGTGCTCGAGTACGACGGCAGCGGGTTTGCCGGCTGGCAGCAGCAGGCGCATGGGCGCACTGTTGAGGCCGAGCTCAAGCGAGCGCTGCGCGAGCTGACGGGCAAGGACCACGTGGTCTACGCCGCGGGCCGGACCGACGCCGGCGCCCACGCCGAAGGTCAGGTTGCGAACTTCAAGTTCGATGGTCGAATCGCGGCGCGGCGTCTGGTCGCCGCGCTCAACGCCCGGCTGCCCAAAGACGTGGCCGTGCTGTCCGCGGAAGCCGTGCCAGACGAGTTTCACGCCCGGTACTCGGCTCGCTGGCGGCGCTATCGCTACCGCTACCTCGACCGCCTCGCCCGGCCGGCGCTCGACAGGCGTCGCTGCTGGCACGTTCGAGGCTCCCTGGACGTCGACGCGATGTCACTGGCGGCGAAGGCGCTGGCGGGCAAGCACGACTGGACCAGCTACTGCTCGGCCTCCGAACCCAAGGACGCGAGGGTCCGCGAGATGCGCTCTGCAAAGGTGGTGCGGCGAGACGATTTCGTAGAGCTCGAGCTGGTGGCCGAGGGCTTCCTCCGCGGCCTGGCGCGCAGCATCGCCGGTGCGCTGGCGGAGGTGGGCCGTGGGCGGCGGTCACCCGAATGGGTGGGCGATGTGCTCGAGGCGCGCGATCGTCGCCGGGCGCCGAAGACCGCTCCCGCCGGGGGGCTGACATTGGTGGAAGTGATTTACTAGGGACCCGTATGACCAAACAGAAGACGTGGACGGCGAAAGCCGCTGACTTGAAGAGTGAATGGTTTGTGGTCGACGCCACGGACCAGGTCCTCGGCCGCCTGGCGAGCAGCGTGGCCAAGGTCCTGCGCGGCAAGCACAAGCCGACCTTCACGCCGCACCTGAACAGCGGCGATCACGTGGTGGTCATCAACGCCGCCAAGGTGAAGGTGTCGGGTGGCAAGCTAGCGGGCAAGGAATACACGCGCTACACGGGCTACCCGGGTGGCCTACGCAGGCGCTCGCTGCAGCGAGCGCAGGAGATCGACCCGACGTTCCCGATCACGAACGCCGTTCGCGGGATGCTGCAGCGGAACACGCTTGGCGCCGACATGCTGAAGCGGCTTCGGGTGTACGCAGGCGCCGAGCACGGGCATGCCGCGCAGAAGCCGAAGACCATCACGTTCGACGAGAGAGGGGACATCAAGATTGGCTGACACGTTCAACCGAGGCACCGGGCGGCGCAAGAACGCGATCGCGCGTGTCCGCATCCAACCCGGCGAAGGCCGTGTGACCGTGAACGAGAAGGATCCCCTCGCCTACCTCGGACGGCGTGTGCTCGAGATGGCCGCGCTGGCTCCGTTGCGCGTGACCAGCACGCAGAGGAAGTTCGACATCAGCGTGAAAGTGGCCGGCGGTGGGGTGAGCGGCCAGGCCGGCGCGATCGCCCACGGCATCGCGCGTGCGCTCTGCAACTACGACTCGGATTTTCGCCCCGCGCTGAAGAAGGCAGGTCTCCTGACGCGCGACGCGCGGATGAAGGAACGCAAGAAATACGGACTCAAGAGGGCGCGCAAGGCGCCTCAGTACACGAAGCGATAGCCGAGTCCGCCCCGCAGCGCCGTCTGCACTGGCCTGACTGCAGGAACATCCGAGACCTCGGCGGGCTGCCGAGGCGCGGGGGCCTGACGCGAATGGGTTCGGTGGTCCGTTCGGACAGCCTCGCCAGCCTGACCGTGGCCGGCCGCCAGGCGATGGCGGACTACGGCGTGACCACCGTGATCGACCTCA
>WNGG01002460.1_pt1 | contig 39546 bp, 41 predicted proteins | sample 5400661 | NCBI WGS metagenome assembly WNGG01 (sample SAMN13153372, study PRJNA577476) | soil metagenome | isolation source: 100 cm soil or saprolite under Garry oak tree replicate 1 | place: USA:California | collected 2016-06-15
ATCGTGATGTGGTCCGACTCCATCCACTCGCCGCGCTTCCGCAAGGCGTACGAATCAAACCTGGAACGCATCGACGCCGACGTCCGCGGTTTGCGCCGAGACCTGCTGGCGAAGGGCGACCAGTAACCCTCACCCTCGGCATCGAGACGTCGTGCGACGAAACGTCGGTCGCGGTCGTCGATGAGGGCCGCCGAGTCCTGAGCAACGTTATCCACTCCCAGGTCGACCTGCACAGAGAGTTCGGCGGAGTGGTGCCCGAGCTGGCGGCGCGCGACCACCTGGAGCGATTGCCCCACCTGCTGGACCTGGCCGTCGAGCAGGCCGGCATCAAAACGGACGACCTCGACCTGCTGGCGGTCACGCGCGGACCCGGGCTGGTGGGCTGCCTCCTGGTCGGCGTGGGAGTGGGCGAGGGCCTGGCGGCCGCGTGGTCGAAGCCGCTGACCGGCGTCAACCATCTATGGGGCCACATCTACGCCGCGATGCTGACCCGCCCGGACCTCGAGCCGCCGCTCCTCGGCCTGGTCGTGAGCGGCGCGCATTCCGACCTCGTCCGCATGCCCGCGCATCGCCGATTCCAGGTGATCGGCCGAACCCGCGACGACGCGGCGGGCGAGGCTTTCGACAAGGCGGCGCGCATGCTCGGTCTGGGGTTCCCCGGCGGCCCGGCCCTGGATCGCCTCGCCCGCAGGGGCGAGCCCAAGCGACAACCCTTGCCGCGGCCTTCTCTGCCCGGCCTCGAGTACAGCTTCAGCGGCCTCAAGACCGCGCTGCTGTACCGCCTCCGCGACCTGGGCGATACCGTCAATGACCAGGACCGCGCCGACCTCGCGGCGGCGTTCGAGCAGTCCGTGGTGGAGTCGCTGCTCGAAAAGCTCGACAGGGCGCTGGAGGCGGAGCCGGTCGGGGAGGTCGTGGTCGCCGGCGGGGTGGCGGCCAACTCGCTCCTGCTCGAGCTCTGTACCGACAACGCGGCGATGATCGCCGCCGCCGGCTTTCTTACCTCCCCGCTCGCCGGGGAGGTCGGCCGCGGGCCGGGTGGGGGCTTCCGCCCCGCTGAAGTCGATCCATCGCTAGGCTGGGACTAGATGAGCGTCAAGGGCTGGACCGTGGTTTTCAAGGGGCAGCGCATCCAGGCCGAGATCGTGGCCGCGGCGCTCGAAGCGGGCGGCCTCCAGGTCGAGGTCTTCGGCGACAACGCCTACGGGATCGGGATCGACCTCACGGCGGCCCGGCTGATGGTGCCCGACGACCAGGCGCAAGCCGCCCGGAAGCTGATCCAGGAGGCCGAAGAGACCCCCTCCGCCGAGGACGTTTAGCAGCCACACCCCGGTAGGTACTACTATTTAGCAGTCGACCTGTCTGAGTGCTAAGCGCTCGGGCGAGCCGAGTGCCAAATCAACCAATCAGCTGAGGAGGGCTGCACATGAACCTGAAACCGTTGGGCGACCGCGTAGTGGTCAAGCCGGTCGAAAAAGAGGAAAAGACCAAGAGCGGGATCGTCCTTCCGGACACCGCCAAGGAGAAGCCCCAGGAGGGCATCGTCCAGGCCGTGGGGACTGGAAGGATCCTGGACAACGGCACCAAGGTGCCGATGGAGCTCAAGGTCGGCGACAAGGTGCTCTACGCGAAGTACGCCGGCAACGAATTCAAGATCGACGAGATCGAGTACCTGATCGTCTCGGAGAAGGACGTGCTGGCCGTGGTCGGCTCGAACGGCAAGAAGTCACCGGCAAAGGAATAGGTAAGGGGAACATATGGCGAAAACAGTCACATTCGATGTAGAGGCGCGACAGCACCTCAAGAAGGGCATCGACACGGTTGCCCAATCCGTACGCATCACTCTCGGCCCCAAGGGCCGCAACGTGGTCCTCGAGAAGAAGTTCGGCGCCCCGACCGTCACCAACGACGGCGTGACCATCGTGCGCGAGATCGAGCTCAAGGACCCGATGGAGAACACCGGCGCGCAGTTGCTGCGCGAGGTCGCGACCAAGACCAACGACGTGGCCGGTGACGGCACAACCACAGCGACGATCCTGGCGCAGACCATGATCAGCGAAGGCTTCCGCAACGTCACGGCGGGCGCCAACCCGATGCAGCTGAAGGTCGGCATCGAGAAGGCCGTCGAGGCGGTGGTCGAAGAGATCAAGAAGCTTTCCGTGCCCGTCAAGGGCCACGAGGACGTCGCCCACGTGGCGGCGATCTCGTCCCAGTCCCAGGTGATCGGCGAGCTCATCGCCGACGCGATGGACAAGGTCGGCAAGGACGGCGTCATCACCGTCGAGGACAACCAGGCCATGGCGACCGAGCTCGAGGTCGTCGAGGGCATGCAGTTCGATCGCGGCTACATCGCGGCGTACATGGTGACCAACCCCGACCGCATGGAAGCGGTGCTGGACGAGCCGTTCGTGCTCATCAGCGACCGCAAGATCTCGGCCATCAGTGACCTCCTACCCGTGCTGGAGAAGGTCGTCCAGATGGGCAAGCCGCTGCTGGTCGTGGCGGAGGACGTGGAGGGCGAGGCGCTGGCCACCCTGATCGTCAACAAGCTGCGCGGCACGTTCAACGCCGTTGCCGTCAAGGCGCCTGGCTTCGGCGACCGCCGCAAGGCGATGCTCGAGGACATGGCGATCCTGACCGGCGGACAGGTCATCTCAGAAGACCTCGGCCTGAAGCTCGACCAGACGAAGGTGGAGCAGCTGGGCAAGGCCCGCAAGGTCACCGTCACGAAGGACGACACCACGATCGTGGTCGATGCCGAGAACGACCCCAAGCGCCAGGCGGCGATCCAGGGTCGCATCAAGGCGATCAAGGTCCAGATCGACGAGACCACCTCCGACTTTGACAAGGAGAAGCTGCAGGAGCGGCTCGCGAAGCTGGCCGGCGGCGTCGCCGTGATCAAGGTCGGGGCTGCCACCGAGGTGGAGCAGAAGGAGAAGAAGCACCGCATCGAGGACGCGCTGAGCGCGACCAAGGCGGCGGTGGAAGAGGGCATCGTAGCGGGCGGCGGCACCGTGCTGCTCAACGCGCAGAAGAAGCTCGACGGCGGGCTTGGACTGAAGGAAGACCAGGCGACCGGCGTCGCGATCGTCCGCAAGTCGCTCGAGGAGCCGGTGAAGCAGATTGCTCTGAATGCCGGCAAGGAAGGCTCGCTCATCGTCGAGCAGATCCGCAAGAGCAAGGCGGGCGAGGGCTACGACGCTCTCAACGACCAGTTCGTCAACATGTTCGAGTCGGGCATCGTCGACCCTGCCAAGGTCACTCGGTCAGCGCTGCAGAACGCCGCGTCGATCGCCGCCATGGTGCTCACCACCGAGGCGATGGTCACCGAGGTTCCAGAAGAGAGGAAGAACTCAGGGATGTCGGGTGGCATGTCGCCCGACATGATGTAACTAGACGCGACCCTTAAGAGCCCCTCGACGAGAGGGGCTCTTTTCTTTTTGTGTTGAGCCGTCGCCGGGGATGATGCTGCCCAGGCCCGCGATGCGCCGGGCCGCCACCGACACCCCGAGCGGCAGCAGCAGCATGAAAGTAGCGACGATGACCGAGAGGGGGTCGGGCAGGCGCCTGGGGTCGTTGAGGCCCAGGTAGGTGAGGTAGCCGCCGCCGCCGGCGGTCACGAGCACGATCACCACCGCGGCCCCGATCGCCCAAAGCCGGTACTCGCGATATAGGGGAGGGGCGTTCCGGTTGGCCAGGCGCAAGAGCCACCATGCGGTGAGGCCGTTCAGGACCAGACCGCTGATGAGGGCGCACGCGGCGATGCCGATTCGGAACTGGGCGAGGTGGACCATGACGAACGCGGAGGCGTTCACCGCCAGGATGCCCAGGGGCGTCAAAACGCCCAGGGTCAGGAGCGCTAGTTCTCTAAGGCGTCGGGATCGAAGCGTTAGTGGCCGCAGCCGCAGGCTTGCGCGCCGCCGGCGTCGTCGCCGGTGTCGAACGAGTGCCCGCAGGAGCAGGAGTGCACCGCGTTCGGATTGTGCACCGTGAAGCCCGCGCCCATCAGGCTGTCGACGTAGTCGATCTCCGAGCCCCGGATATAAGCCACGCTGAAGTCGTCGACGACGATCTGGACGCCTTCGTTGTCCACGACCATGTCGTCGGCGCGGCGCTGGTCGTCAAAGGCCATGCCGTACTGCATTCCCGAGCAGCCTCCGCCGCTGACGAAGACGCGGAGGGCGAGCTGAGGGTTGTCTTCCTTGGCGAGAAGCTCCTTGAGTCGCGACTGGGCTTCGGGGGTTAGTGAGACGACAGCTTGTTCGATCACGTCCAAGATGGTACCAGCCCCTCCAGGTCTAGCGGCGCCCTAGCTTGAACCCCTTCTTTTCCTTGGTCTCGGCGGCCGTCGAGCCGGCGATGATCTGCGCCAGCTGTTCCGCGCCCCGTGAAAGCGCGCTCTTGGGGTCGGTCAGGACCAGGATCTCGCCCTTCACCGCCGCCTCGTCCGGCTTGGTCCCGTCGAAGTCGATCTCGACCGCCAGCTCCTGCTTCAAGGTGCGTATGACGTCCTCCTTGCTTACGACCGACTTCGGCACCTTGTTGTTGAGAGCGAGAATGACGCGGCCCGGCACGATGTTCAGGACGTTGGTGAAGATGTTGAGCAGCTCGCCGACGTCCTTGAGCGACGAGAGCTCCGGGGTAACCAGGACCAGGACGCGCTGCGAGTGGTCGAGCACGCTGATCACGATGTCGGTGAAGGCGACGCCAAGGTCGAAGACGATGTAGCGGAACGCGTTGACCAGGATGCCCATCGCGCGGTTGACGAGGTCGACCGTGATCAAGTCGGCCTGTTCGGCGCGAAGCACACCGGGCAGCAGCATCATGCCACCCGGGTGGTGGAGGATCGCGCCAAGGACGGCCTCCTCGAAGTTCTGAGGGGGCACCTGGCTCGCCGCGGCTAGACACCCCGTCGGCGTCAGGTAGGAGATGAGCGCGGCGTGGTTGTAGGGGAGGGCGAGGTCGACGAGCAGGACCTCGCCGGGGAAGCGCTTCGCCAGGGCGGCCGCCAGGTTCACCGCGATCGTGGTCCGGCCGGAGCCCCCCTTCGGCGAGTAGATGGCCACGGTCGAGGCGGCCTGCTCCGGTGCGACCAGGCGAGCCCGGGCGATCAGATTCGGCAGGGTGTCCTTGCGCTGCTCGACCAGCTTGGTCAGCTCGATCAGGGCGTCCGAGTCGGCCGGCACCGTCTCGTAGAGCGTCTTGCGGTCGAGCGTCAGCAGCCGGCAGTCCTCGAGCGCCCGGACGCTGGCGGTGCGCGTCTCTGCAGAAATCAGGGCCATCTCGCCGAAGAAGTCGTCGGGGCCCATCAGGGCGATCGTGATTGTGTGGCCCGGCGACTCCTCGACGTAGACCTCGCAGCGGCCGGTCTCGACGATGAACATGGTGTCGCCCGGGTCGCCCTGGTGGACGATCACCGATCCCTTGGCGGCCGAAGCCGGCGCCAGGCGCCGGGCCAGGGCGTGGAGGATGTTGTCGGGGAGCGTGAAGAAGATGGCGACCCGCTCCAGGATCTGGAAGCGCCGCCGCAGCTCGTCCGGCGAGCCTGATGTTGCGCGGTCGTTGTCGCTCACGCCGGAGGGAATTATAGGTTTGGGGTCTCGTAAGTCCTCCCTGTTCACGGGGAGTGGCTCGAAGCAGCACTCCAGGCCGTTGGTAGACTTAGCCGCTGCCGGTCCCGTGGTGTAGCCTGGCCAAACACGCGGCCCTGTCAAGGCCGAGAGCGCCGGTTCGAATCCGGTCGGGACCGCCATGCACCCGGAGCAGATACGGCTCTGTGGAGAGGTGGCCGAGTCCGGTTGAAGGCGACGGTCTCGAAAACCGTTATGGGTCACTGGCCCATCGAGAGTTCAAATCTCTCCCTCTCCGCTTTTGCTAGTTAGGCGGTCACAGCCTACTTGATCAGTCGGCGACCGCCAGCCAGCCGGGCGCCGGATGAACCAGCCGGCCCTCGGCGACGAGTCCCTCTACGGTCTCTGGTGGGATTGGCCAGCTGAACCAGTTGCCCAGGTCATCCTCAGGGGCGAGCACTGCCGCGCGCATCGCCGCCATCACCACCGCGTCGTGCGGATACGGGACCGCAACCGCCTTGTCGAAGACGTCTTCCCACCGGCGCAGCGGCGCGAAATGCCAGGTCGACTCATCCTCAAATACCAGCCCGTCGGCAAGGACCGCTCCCACGCGCTGCAGCTTGCGTCGCCTCATCGCCCTCGGCTTCGGCGATCGATCGCCGGACCAGAGGATCGAAGAGGTGCGCCGTCTCCGCCGTCAAGTAAAGAGTTTTGCCCCGATGCAGTTTCGTCAGCACGGTTCCGGGTCGCTGTGCCAGTTGGAACGACCATATCCATTTCGTTCGGGGCCACAGGTCAAAGCCTCTGCCGCCGGGTCGCCCGGATGGCTCGTGGCAGGCGCCGAAGAGGCTGGGCAGGGCCGAGTCGGGCATGCGTGTGAGGAGTCCGCGACCGGCCAGGAAGGCGGCCGCTTTGTCGAGCGAGTTCAAGGCTCGATCCGGCGTCAAGCGGCATTCACGGTTGCGCCTTCGCTCGACAGCGGCCAGCGCGCGGGTCATGCGAGCCTCACGGTCTACAGGCGAAGGGCGTGTGTGTGCCTGCCTGCTGCCCAGATGAGCTCGAAACCGTGCCCGACCACAAACACGATTAGAAATGCGTTCCAGATTGGCCCGAGCCAATCAAGCTGAAGCACCGCGGCGACAATGGCGACCACTGTGAGGATGCCCCATCCGAGACCGGTGATAATGCAGTGCGCTTCACGGCAACGAGCAAAGTTGGAAAGGCAGTAGACGCTGTAAGCGCCGAAATACAAGCCACTGAAATACAAGCCGCCGACGCCCAATTCTCTAGCGACTAGGAACACACCAATCGCGAGCGGAATCGCCCAGCAGCCCCGGAGGGCTGGCGCTGTGAGGCCGATGTATCTGTCCAAGGCTCGGTCCCACATGTTTCGAGGCGGGGATGACGCAGGCGCACACGTTCCGCCAACGCAGGTCCATTGTTGGAGCCACGAGCTCACAGTTCGCTGAGTCATGGATGCCGGTTGTTTCAGCCCTGGACTAAACGAAGTTGGCGACCGGCCGGTCGTCGGCGCCGGCTGGCCCGCAGCTGCAGGGCGGTGAGGACGATGTCGTTCACCCTCTTCTCGTACTCGGCCACGTTGCTTCCCTCAGCGGCCTTGCATATTTCCCGAGCTGCGGTCTCGAGCTGATACCAGACGTCGCCGCGACGCTCGAGAAAGAGCGGGTACCGCGAGTTGATCACGACGGTTCGAACGCCATCTTCGAGGACCGTCATGCTTCGCACCCTCGGGTCCAGTGGCCGGATGGCGATGATCCCGAACCCTCTCCTTCGTGCCTCAAGTGACGTGTCAGGCCGCGAAGGCGGTGGTGTCCGTGGCTCGTGGTCCGTCGTATCGGGCTCGTGTGGTTCAAGCGGTAGCTCAGGCGCTTCGCGGGACTTCGCGGAAGGTCGGGCTGTGGCGAAACCGGCGAAAAGATCCTGCCTATCGCTCAGCCTTAGCGCCTGGCTCAGCAGGCGCCGCACCTGCTCTGCAACCTTGATCGCGCTGCTCGGCGGGGGAACCTCCACGTCGCGGGCGAGCCGACGCACCCACGACGCCAGCAGTTTGTGCATGCGGGCTTCGACCGCAACCCACGCCTTTCCGTCGCGCTCGAAGTCCGTCTTGTTCATGGTCAGCGCCACGTTCGGCACGTCGACCTCGCCCATCAACCGGACCATCGCGGGCAGGGTCGCCGGTCCAGGATGTCCGAAGAACTCGCCGTCGGCGATGAGGCGCCCCAGCCTGTAGCAGCGAATCCCAGGAACCCAACCGCCGGCGGGATGTTCTGGATCTGACAAACCAACCCAGCCGCGAAGGCGAGCGCCCCCTGTATTGATCGCGAACGCGTGTCTTTCTAGCAGCGAGAGGGGAGAGGGGATGACCTCCAACCGGTCAAGGGTCAGCTGTAGCTCCTGCCGCTCCAGCAACGGGCGATACGTCTCAGCTAGACGTTGGGCGAGCCGACGGACATCGATCCGCTTGTCGATCCCATCGACGCGGATGCGCACATAACCCACCTCGATCGGTGTTCGCTTCGGCGTTTCTAGAAGTTCGTAGGTCTTCAGCCGCGATCGATCCCGGTAGTCCTCGTCGGTAAACCGCCAAGCCACAGGGTCGCCGGGACGGCTCGCTTCAATGGTGAATCGCCTTCCGAGATGACCGATGGCCGCCTTGCCGCCTTGACCGTACTGACCGAGCAGCTGCCGGCCACGTTTGGGCGAACTGCCCCAGCGCAGATAGTTGCGTTCTATCTCACGAGTCCCCATTCCCTCGCCACCAATGGCAGTTACCACGAGCGACTGCGGATGGACGGCGATCTCTACGTTCAGCGGCGACTTTGGAAGGCGCGAGTCGACGGCGTTATCGACCAGCTCCATCACCGCATCCGCCGAGCTACGGTAGTTGGCGAACAGAGAAGCGGTAATCTCGGGCGCGATGCGCTCTCGAACGGTGATCCTGGCTGAGCCCACCGCAAAAGAATGTGGCCGTCGCCGGCCAAAATCAATGGCTGGCGTCAGGCGAGTGCCCTTCGACCAGCCAGGCCCTACGGGTATTTGCCCGGGCGATCAGATAAACGCGATCGCCTCGTAGATCGGGCCGCGGTCGAACCAATCGCCGGAGAACGTGACATGCATCGCGTTCTGCTCCCACGGATCATCGGCCCAGAAATCCGATGCCCCGTTCAGGCCGGTGAGCGTGACGAAGTGCGTGCTGCCCGTCGGCAGGTTCATGCCGACGACCACCGGGTGGCCCGCCGAGACCTGGGCCTGGATCCAGGCGAGGTCCGGGTTCTCGACGATCAGCGTCGTGTGGCCCGGCACCTTCAACGCTGAGTTGAAGATCGCCCCATTTCCGTTGAACCATTCGGTGTGGGCGGCGATCGTCGCGGGGGTCACGGACCGGAAGCCGAAGTGCGAGTAGACCATCGCCAGGTCCGCCAGCAGGCAGCCGATCTGCCACACGGGATAGGTCGCGGCACCGACGTTCGCTGACGCCCACCGCGCGTCTCGCTGGTTGTAGTAGGTGCCCCACCCATCGCTGATCGGCTGGGCGTCGAGAATCGTCCGCTCCGTGCTGCCTCCTCCGCTCCCAGCGCCGGCCATTCCGCGCGCGATGTCCCAGCCCGGCCACGTCTTTGAGGGCGCCAGCGCCGGAGCGCTGCCCCAGGCGCGGACATCGCCGTGACGGTCCAGCACCCATCCTCCAGGCGAACCGGCAGGAGCTGCAGTCCACGCGACGAGCGAGTCGGCCATGTCCTGGTTGGGCCACAGGGCGGACTGTTGCACCACGGGTGCGCTGCCGAACGGGTGGATGCCGCCTGAGTAATCGAGGGTGTAGCCCTGGACAAACAGGCCGTTCAGGCCATCGGTCAGCACGATTCCACGGGCGACGTCCTCGGACCAGCGGGCCGCGCCGACCACAGGGCGCGCTCCACCGAACGCGTGGATGCCTCCGTAGCCGTCGAGGGTGTAGCCCATGACGGATTGCGGCGTGCTGTCAGGCGTGAGGACCAGGGCTCGGGCGATGCCCTGGCTCTGCCAGATCGCGTTGCCGGTGACCGCCGTCGCGCCTCCGAACGGGTGGATGCCGCCGTCTGCGTCGAGCAGGTAGCCGGCCGGGGCGAGGCTCGAGGACCAAGGCGCCATTACGATCTCACGGGCCCCGATCCAGTGGGGCCAGTAGACGTGGCTGTCGACCGCCGGCGAGCCACCCAGCGGGTGCAGGCCGCCCCATCCATCCATCACGTATCCGCCGCTGCCGTCCGGGAAAAGGGCGAGGCTGTAGGCGATGTCTCTGGTCGGCCAGGACGCGCTGGTCGCAAGCGGATGTGACGCGCCGACCGGGTGCACGCCGCCCCATCCGTCGAGCACGTAGAGGTGGGTCTGGTTGTCGACGGGCGGCGGCCTCGAGGCGGCGGAGCCCACGCCCACCAGCAGGGAATGGAGCGAGCGTACGCCGGGGTTCGACAGCACTAGTAGGGTGGAGGTGAGGATGACAACGCCGAGGGCTGAGACGACCACCAGCGGGTATATACGGCGGCGCACGGCGGGCGGATCGTAGCCCATGGCGCGGGTTCTTTGGCACGTCACGATGTCGCCCGCCAGTGCATCGGGGCCGGTCTCGTGAATGAGGTCGTCATCTGCTTTCTGGTGGTCGGGTGACGGCTGAGCTCCCGACCGAAGTCATCACGGCGGCCCAACGTGAGAAGGAGGTCACCCTAACCACCTACGGGCGCAAGACCGGCAAGCCGAGATCGGTGACGATCTGGATCTCCACCGACGGTCACCGCATCTTCGTGCGGTCGGGGGGCGGCTTCGGCCGCGACTGGCCCCAAAACTTGATGGCCCGGGGCGAGGGCGAGCTGAAGCTGGGCAGACGCTCGATCAACGTCCGGCCGCGGCACGTCACCGATCCATCGGAAGCGCGAGCGGTGTCACAGCTCGTGCGGGACAAGTACGGTGCCAACGTCAAGCCCTCGAAACCGACCGAACCGGTATCCCAGGGCGAACAGGCGACCTTCGAGCTGCTACCCGCCGATTGATGGGTCGAGATCGCACCGCGGTCTCGGTTTCGTTCCTCGCATTCGGCGTCACGGTCGGCGGCCTGATCCCGCGAGTGCCCGCACTGAAAGATCATCTCCATCTAACGGACGGCCAGGTCGGGCTCGCCCTGCTTGGCGTGTCTCTTGGTGGAATCACCGGCGCATTGGTCTCGCGTGTGGTGATCAATCGCGGGGCGCGATTCTTCATCCGCGCCGGCACGATCTTGCTGTGCGCCGCGGCCGTCGGACCAGGGCTCGCGGCGAACCTCATCGAGCTGATGGCCTCGTTGTTCCTCATCGGATTCTTCTGGGGCTTCATCGACGTGCTGGAAAATGCGCTCGGAGCGCAGCTGGAGCGGTCGGCAGGCAAGCCGCTGATCAACGGTCTGCACGGTTTCTGGAGCCTGGGGGCATTCGCCGGCTCGCTCGTCGCGGGCGGCGCTGCATACATCGGGGTAACACCCCTCGCGCAATTCATCAGCACCGGCCTCGTAGTTGCGTTGGTCTCGGCGTGGTTCCTGCGCGGCCTTCCGGAAATCGCGACGGTTGACGCGATGCCTGGCGTGGGGCCGGGGACAATCGCGCTGACCGCGGCGGTTGTGAGCCTGGTCGCGATGAGCTTCGCGGGGATCATCGCGGAAGGCGGGACCTCTGATTGGAGCGCCCTTTTTCTGCGCGAGGTCAGCCATGCCAACCCGGGCGTGGCGGCAGCGGGGTTTTCGGGCTTCTCGATCGCGGCGATGCTGGTTCGCTTTCGTGCCGACCTGGTCACGGCCCGGATAGGTCGGGCGGCGCTGGCCAGACTAGGAGCTGCGATGGCGGTGGGTGGACTTGTGCTGGCCATCGCTTTTCCGCTGCTTCCTGTGGCCATCGCCGGGTTCACCATCGTCGGCATGGGGACCGCCGTCGTACTGCCTCTTGCTTTCGCGGCCGGCGCGAACATCGGCCACACCGGAACCTCCCTTGCCCTGGTGATGGCTGCGGCCTACGCCGGCACGATCGCGGGACCGCCACTCATCGGGACAGCGGCGGACCACATCGGATTGCGATTCGCGATGGCGATCCCGCTTGTCGCGGCGTTGGCGGTCCTACTCCTGGCGGGCAACCTCGCGACGAACAGGGCTGTTAAAGTTCTCAGGCCAGTCCGCAGATAAACCTGATCACGGCTTCGATGCCGCCGTGGTAGTTGTCGACCACGAGGTGCTCGTTCGGTGAGTGGATGGCGCAGTCGGCCTGCGCGATGCCGCTGATCACGAGCGGCGCGCCCACCGCTTCCTGAAAATCGACGGCCACCGGGATCGAACCGCCGACACGGATCAGCGAAGTTTCCTTCCCAAAGGCTCGCTCGTAAGCCACCCGCAGCGCTTGCGCGGCCGCGTGGTCGACGCCGCAGGTCACAGGTGGTGCGCTGCTGAGCATCTTCACCTCGATCTCCACCCCTGGCGTGCTGAGCTCTCGAACCCGAGCTTCGAAAGCCGTGAAAATCTTCGCGGGGTCCTGGTCTGCAACCAACCTCATGCTCACCTTGGCGAACTGGGCGTATTCCGCGTCCTTCTTCTTCCACGCCGCAAGCTCTTCCGCGCTGGGCTTCTGGACCGCGTCATAAAAACCGGGAATTGTGACGTGGCCTTTGCGGTCCTTGAGCTCGGCGATGATCCGAGCGAGCGTGTTGATGGGGTTCGGCGACACGCCGCCGTAAGTTCCCGAGTGCAGGTCGACGGCCGGTCCCTGGGCGTGAATCTCGGTGTAGAGCAGGCCTCGCAGCGCGGTGGCCAGCGTGGGGTGGCCTTGCTCGTCCATCCCGCCGTCCCAGATGAGAACCGCATCGGTCTTCAGACGGACCCCGTTCGCGCGCAGATATTTCGGCAGCGACGGCCCGCTGATCTCTTCTTCGCCTTCGATGATGAAGCGCACGTTGACTGGCGGCCCGCCCGCGGCGAAGAGATGCTCGACCGCCTTGACGGTCGCCATGTGGTTGCCCTTGTTGTCTGCAGCGCCGCGAGCCCAAAGGTGACCGTCGTGCACCACGGGTTCGAATGGCGGCGAATGCCAGAGGTCGATGGGGTCGGTGGGTTGGACGTCGTAGTGGCCGTAGATCGTCAGGTGTGGCTTCCCCGGCCGGCCGGCCCAATCGGCGACGACCACCGGCAGGCCACCCTGCGCGACGTCGACCATCTGCACCTTCATGCCCATGGCTTCAAAGCAGTCGCGGAGCCAGCGCGCGTTGCGGAGGCAGTCCTCGCGGCGTTCCGGCAGGGTGCTGATCGAGGGGATGCGGAGCTCTTCGATGAGGTCGTCGAGGTCGGCCTTGCGCCGGGTCTGGGCGAGAGCAACGGCGGCGTCCTGCAGGGACTGTGTCGTCGCCATCGCTCTACGTCTTTCCGCGCGCGCGACTTATCTGGGCGGCGTGGTCGTGGCCGTGAGCGGCGTAGATCCTCAACCAATCCTCGGTACCGTAGCGGCCGCTCTCGGTGTGGGTTCCGACGATGCGCCAGTCCTCGTCGCTCATGCGGTCGAGCAGCTGCGCGCAGGTCTCGCGGGCCCAACGCATTGCCTGGAGGGACGGCTCGATGGGCCGATCACCGGTCAGGCGCTCGGCGAAGCTCTTCTCGTCGTAGCCGTGCACGACAGGCTCCGGCTCGGCCAGCAGGCGCCGGATCCGGATCGCTGACATCATCTCGCTGTCGGCCAGGTGATGGGCGATCTGGCGAGGCGTCCAGCCGTCGCCATCGCTCCGGTCGAGCTCTGCGTCCGTGATGCCCTCGAGCGCAGCCATCACGACCCCATAGCCGTCGCGATACTTCTGGATCAGGAGCGCTCGCTCGTTGGCGTGCACCCCAAAATCGTAGTGTCTTACCGTGGACGTCCTCGCGGCGACCGACCGGGCCAGGATCGAGAGGCTGCTTTCGGTCGCGAGGTCGACCAGGCCGCTGCCCGCGCCCGACGGCACCCTTTACTACGCATCGAATCGGGGCGGCCACGTCCAGGTCTACCGGCAGACGGCTCCCGGGGCGCAGCCGGCACTTGTGGCGCGAAGCGAGACGCGAATGGTGCCGCATGCTCACACGCCGCTCGGACTGTTGGTCCGCGAGGACCGCGGCGGCAACGAGGTCTGGCAGCTGAGCATGAGCGCGGAAGGACGCGTGCGACCGTTGACCACCGACCTGAAGGCGATCCACCAGTCCGTGACCATGCATCCCGACGGGCGGCGCGCCGGACTCGGCTGGAATCCGGACGGGCAGGCCGACATGGTGCTTGGCGAGCTCGACCTGGAGACCGGCGAGCTCACCCGCTGGGCAGAGCCGAGCGGCTACTGGCAGTGGGAGGCCTGGAGCCCCGACGGTGCGCGCGCGGCGGTGATGAAGACGATGGGGACGCCGACCGAGGCCTACCTAATCGATCGAGACGGCCGCCTCGTCCGCTTGCTCGAGGGCGCGCTGCGCGCCAGCACCGTCGACTGGATCGACGCGGGCCTCCTGATGCTGACCGATATGGGCCGCGACTTCCTCGGACTCGCACTGGTCGACCCAGAACACCCAGATGCGGTCGTTCGGTGGCTGTTCGAGGAGAGCCACGACGTCGAAGGCGTGGTCGTCGACCCCGGCAAGGGCACGGCCGCGTTGATCGTGAACGACGGCATCTACGACAGCATCCGTGTCATCGAGCTGGCGGCGGGCCGCGAGCTGGACCGTCTGGCGCTGCCTTCAGGGGTGACCATCGCCGACCACAGCGGCGATGCCGGCTACCACGTCTCCTGGAGCGGTGACGGCGCTCGTCTCTTCGTGAGCTGGGAACGCCCTACCCAGCCCGCTGAGATCTACGAATGGCCGGGCGGAACGCGCTGGACCTTCACGGGCGAGGTCCCAGACGGCCTGGTCGAGCCTCAAGACGCCAGCTATGAGAGCTTCGACGGCCTGACCATCCCGTCGCTGTTTTACCGGCTCAGCGACCAGCTGCGGCCGGCCGTCGTCTACTTCCATGGCGGCCCGGAGGGACAGTCGCGAGGGGGCTACGTGCCCCAGGCGCACCTCCTGAACGCGATCGGCGTCAACGTCTTCCTCCCGAACGTGCGGGGCTCGACGGGCTACGGGATGCGCTTCCAGAGCCTGGACGACAAGACCCTGCGCTGGGACTCGGTCAAGGACGGCTGCGAAGCGGCGCGCCACCTCAAGGGTTCAGCGCAGGCCACCAGGACGGCGGCCATGGGAGGGTCGTACGGCGGATTCATGACCCTTGCCGTGCTCGTCGAGGACCCGGACCTGTGGGACGCCGGAGTGGAGACCGTCGGCATCGCCGACTGGCACACCTTCTTCAGCAACATGCCGCCCTGGCGCGGCGTGCTTCGGATCAACGAGTACGGCGACCCCAACGGCGCCGAGGCCGATTTTCTCCGCCAGATCAGCCCCATCCACCGGGCCTCTTCGATCAAGGCGCCACTCCTGGTCATCCACGGCCGCAACGACCCGAGGGTGCCGGTCGGGGAGAGCATCCAGATCGGCGAAGCGGTCGGGCGGGCCGAGGTGCTGATCTTCGAGGACGAGGGCCACGGCGTGGCGAAGCTGGCCAACCAGGTCACAGCCAACGGAAAGATCCTGGAGTTCCTGGCCGCGCACCTTTTGTAAAGAAAACGCGCTGGAGCCGCCGACAGGAATCGAACCCGTAACCTGCTGTTTACAAAACAGCTGCTCTGCCAATTGAGCTACGGCGGCGTTTGTAAGAGGAGGGTACCCGAACGATCAGGGGGGCTATTTAAGGTTATTTCAGCATTCCCTTCCGGGCCTAGCTACTATTTTTGAATCCCGCAACGAATCCGCGGGGTGGGTGTGCCGTTGGGGTTTGTAAGAGGGGTGCTTATGACCTATCGCCGTCTCGGCCTATCCGTAACCGTGATCGCGGCCGTGGTCGCTGCGTTCAGCGTTGCGCCTGTCAGCGCGGGCAGCAGCTCGATCCAGACGATCAGCGATTCGCAGCTGAAGGCGATGACCAGCACTGCCGGCGGCGTCGCCGGCGCGCCTTCGCTCAACACGGGCAACACGGTAGCGCACTAGTTTGGCCAGACCACCGATCCGCACAACGGCGTCACGTACGGCTACAACATGGTGGGAGCGGACCCCAACGGCTGCTCGGGTTCAGCTTGTGACGTGACAGTCGAGGCGGACGTCCAGCCCCTGATCGTGAACGTCGGCGGGCTCACCTTCGACGGACGCAACGTGATGGCGTCCACCCTCGCGTCGCCGCTTTTCCAGGGCAATAACTACGGGTCCACCACCGCCGCGACCGCCGGCCCAGACTCAGTCACCGGCAAATTCGACTTGCACGAGGGTGACGGCGGCGTCCTTTCCCAGGGCGACAACGGAAAGTCCCTGCAGCTCGAGGACGCGACAATGCGGGCGCAGTTCAACAAGACCGGATCGAGCAGCTACCACGTGAGGCTCCACGCCAACGTGCTGCCGGCTGTCACGATCGACGTGCCGAGCAACCAGGGCACGCTCCTCCAGAGCGGCCGTGGGGTGGTCTTCGCCGACATCGACATCCAGTGGTGGGGCACTCGGATCCAGAGCCTGATCCAGAGCGCCAACCCGACTCACGTACCGATCTTCACCACCGACGATGTTCTGCTCCACATCGGTCCGAACATCTTCAACTGCTGCGTGATCGGGTTCCACGGCGCGGGCCTGGCGTCGACGCCCCAGTCGAGCAACGGGTCCGGCCACGGCAACGGCAACCAACCGGTCCGGACTTTCATCTGGGCGACGTATCTTTCGCCGGGTATCTACGCGCGGCCGGATGGCGGGCGCGATTGGGCCGTCCAGGACATCCACCCGCTTAGCCACGAGGTCGCTGAGTGGGGAGACGACCCCTTCGTCAACAACCTGGTCGAGCCGTGGCTGACGCCGACGGCTCCCCAGTACGGGTGCACAGGCATCCTGGAGACGGGTGACCCGGTCGTGGGCATCGGTTTCGCCATGGGCACCAACACGTTCCAGCAGGGTCCCAACCCCAACGGCACGCAGAGCGCCGACGGGTTCTTCCACCCTGAGGACGAGGTCTATTTGCCGTGGTTCATGCGGACGGCTCCCAACAACGTCTCGGAGCCGAACCAGACGACCGCCGGTGGGCGCTACACATTGATGGGCGACCTCAACCGCTTCCCCGGCTTCCACACCGTGGCGACCGGCTGCTGACAGCAAGGCTGGGATCGGGGCGTAAGCCCTGAGCAGAGAGGCCCGGGCGACCGGGCCTCTCTTTATTCTTGGACGGCTGTGGTTGAGCCCAAGGACGTCGTGATCGCCATCCTCGGCGCCTCGGCGGCCTTGGCCGGGTTCGTGCTCGTCTTTCTCGGCATCGTCATCGCCTCGTACCAGTCCTACCCCGGCGGCGTCCCGGCCCCGGTCATCAGGCCGTACCGCATCAGCGGCGCGGCCCTGCTCGCGACCTTTGGCATCAGCCTCATCACGGTCGCCCTCAGCCTGCTGTGGCTGATCAACGGCGCCTCGTTCGGGCTCTATGACTGGGCGATCGGCCTGTTCGCCTTGCAGCTGGCCGCGGTCTTCGGCTCGGCGGTCTGGACCAGCCGGATGGTGCTCTGGCAGTAACCGATGGCGCTGACCCAGAAGAAGCTCCAGGACATGAAGGACGCGAGCCTGAGCTCGCTGCTCCAAGACGACGCGGCGGCCTGGAAGGCGAAAGGCAAACACGCGTACATTGCGACCCACGGCTTTATCAAGGAGATACGGCCGGACGACGTCGTCCCGCTGTTGATCGCGGAGCTCGAGGTGACGCCGGAGTTCAGGAACTACCTGGCGAAGAAGAAGCTGAAGCAGAAATACTGGTCGGAGTGGTTTGCTGAGTTGATCATCGACCGGTTCTGGTCAGAATTAAAGGGAGGATGACGTTGGCGGCCAATTCACCCAACACTGCAGAGCAGGCGAGGAAATTCATCGATGCATCGCTCAAGGGACGGTCCAGGCCGCCCAGCAAGGCTGCCTACGCCCGGGCAGTCAAGCTCGCCCGCCAGGCGATCGACGAGCTCACCCACGTCGCCCACCGGGCCGGATCGCCGACCCGCTGAGCACTTCACCTCCCCGCTCGCCGGGGAGGTCGGCCCGAAGGGCCGGGTGGGGAGGAGGTGGCGCGAAGCGCCGGAGGGGCTGGTGAAATTCAGATAGTGCGAAACGACCGGCTTGTCGCCGCCGTGCCCGCGGCGCTAAAGCTCAGCGCGGACCCTGTCGGCGGCGCGGGTCAGCACGCTCAACTTCCCGAAGGCCGTGTCGCGCGGCAGGTACTTCATCCCGCAGTCCGGCGCGACGATCAGACGCTCCGCATCCACATACCGCAATGCGTTCTTGATCCGGCTCACCACGATTTCGATCGGCTCGACCGCGCTGTTGTCGGCGAGATCGATCACTCCGACGATCAGGGTCTTGCCGCTCAGCGAGGCGAGCACGCCGAGGTCGACGTTTTGCTGCGCTGACTCCATCGAGATCTGTCGCGCCGTGGTGTCGGCCAGCGGTTCCAGGAATGGATAGCCCTTCGGCCGGTTGTGCACGATGTGCGCGTAGCCGAAGCAGGTGTGGAGCGCGGTCGTCCCCGTGACGCCTTCCAGCGCGCGGTTGATCGCCCTGATGGCGAAGCGCTCCGCCTTCTCGGCCCGTGCCTGGAGGTAGGGCTCATCGAGCTGCACGACGTTCGCTCCCGCGTCGAAGAGGTCCTGCACCTCTTCGTTCACGGCCGCGGCCAGAGCGAGGGCAAGCGCCTCCTCGTCCTTGTAGTAGTCGTCCTGGGCCTGCTGGGACATCGTGAACGGCCCCGGCAGCGTGGCCTTGATCGGGCGGTCGGTGTTGGCGCGGAGGAACTCGACGTCGCGTTTCTCGACAGGCCTTGTTCGCCGGATCGGCCCGACAACGCGCGGCACCGGGTTCGGATGCCCGGTGCGGTCAAGGGCTGTCCCCGGATGGTCGAGATCGATACCCTCGAGCGCCGTGGCGAAGCGGTTGGAGTAGCTCTCGCGGCGGATCTCGCCGTCCGTGATGATGTCGATCCCGGCGCGCTCCATGTCGCGGATGGCGACGACGGTCGCGTCGTCCTGCGCCTGCTCGAGCAACTCGGGCCTGCGCCTGCTCGAGCAACTCGGGCGCGACGCGCCAGATCTCCAGCGCCCGCGTGCGCGGCGGCAGGCGGCTGCCTAGCATCTGCCGGTCGGCGAGCCAATCCGGCTGGGGATAGCTGCCGACGACCGTCGTGGGCAGGATTCGATCCATTCCTCGCAAGGTTAATCTGGACACTCCGATGGCCACCAACCGCCTCAAGGGCGACGATTGCGAGCGCGACTGGATCTGGGAGCGCGAGGTCGAGACGGCTCCGTGGGAGGAGACGAGACGCATCTCCGCGGGGGCGTGGGAGCGCCAGTACCGGCGACTTCGCGAGTCCTCGCCGTTCTACGCGCGCAAGTTCCGGGAGGCGGGCGCCGGCAACTCCTTCGTCAGCCTCGGCGACCTGACCCAGCTTCCGTTCACCACCAAGGAAGAGTTGAAGCAGGCGCTCGACGAAGATCCACCCTTCGGCAGCAACCTTTGCGTTTCGCCCGACCAGGTGAAGCGCGTGTATCAGACGAGCGGCACTTCGGGCGTGCCGAGCGTGCTCGCGCTGACACGTGGCGACATGGAGACCTGGACTCTCATGGGCGCGCGCACCTATTACGCGACCGGCATCCACGAGCACAACAGCGTGCTCACCACGTTCGGCGCAGGTCCGTTTGTCGCGGGCCACACGCATTTCGTGCTGCTGCGCATCGGGGTGCGCTCCGTCCCGGTCGCGCCTGGTGACACCGAGCGCGTGGTCTTCGGTCTTCGCGCCGGCCTGGCCGACACGCTGCTGTCAACAGCGTCCTTCGCGCAGTACCTCGCCAACCGCCTCGAGAAGACCGAGGCTGAGCCGAGCTCGATCCCGCTGACCCACGTCGTCACGGGCGGCGAGCCAGGCGGAGGGATTCCAGCCATTCGGGACCACATCGAGCGCGTGCTTGGCGTCACGGTCACCGAGGTGATGGGCATCGGCGACATCGCCCCGTCCCTTTTCGGTGAGTGCACGCACCAGCAGGGTATGCACTTCTGCGGGGCCGGCCACGTCTGGGTCGAGCTGATCGACCCGGAGAGCCAGGAACCGGTGGAGATCGAGACGGGCGCCGAAGGTGAGCTCATCTACACGACGCTCACTCGCGAGGCGATGCCGGTCGTGCGATTTCGCGGCGGCGACATCGTTCGGATCGAGGGCACATCTTGCGAATGCGGCCGGACGAGCTTCCGTCAGCGGGTGCTCGGGCGGCGCGACGACATGTTCATCGTGCGCGGCGTGAACGTGTATCCGACCGCGATCCTGTCGGTGGTCGGCGATTTCCGGCCGCGGGTCACGGGCCGCGCGCGAGTCGTACGCGAGGGTTCTGCAACGTCGATCGAGCCGCCGATTCCGATCGAGGTCGAGGTCATGGAGCGGCACGAGTCCGATCCGGCGCTGGTGGCGGAGATAGAGGCCGCGATCCATTCGAAGCTGATGTTTCGGGGCCGCGTCGTGCTCGTGCCGGAGTCCGACTTCGGCGAGGCGGGTTACAAGACGAAACTGACCGTCCGCCGATGAGCCGCAAGCTCAGATCGCGCCTTGGCCGCAGCACCACCGACCAGATCTTCGTCCGCGGCCACGACCTCGCCGCCGACCTCATCGGCAAAGTCTCGCTCGGCGACATGGCCTTCCTCGAGCTCAAGGGCCGCATGCCGAACCGCGATGAGTCGGTAATGTTCAACGCGCTCGCCGTCACCCTGGTCGAGCACGGCCTGACGCCGAGCACGATCGCCGCGCGCCTCACCTACTACGGGGCGCCAGAAGCCTTGCAAGCCGCTGTCGCCGCGGGACTGCTGGGCATGGGCGATCGGTTTGGAGGGTCGATCGAGCAGGCAGCTCGATCCCTGCAGGAAACGCCTTCCGACCAGGACCCGCGCAATGCCGCCCGGAAGATCGTGGAGGGCTACCGGGCGAGGAACGAGGTCATCCCGGGTCTGGGCCACCCCGTGCACAAGCCCGCCGACCCACGCACCACAGCCCTCTTCGCTCTCGCGGCCGAGCACGGCTTTTCGGGACGCCACGTGGAGTTGATGCAGCTCATCGCCGAGGAGGCGTCGAAGGCGTACGGCCGCGACCTGGCGGTCAACGCGACGGGCGCAATCGCGGCCGTGGCAAGCGAGATGGAGCTCTCCTGGCGCATCTGCCGCGGGCTGGCGGTGATGGCCCGCGCGATCGGGCTCGTCGCCCACCTGCAGGAGGAGATGGACGAGCCGATGGCAGCGGAAATCTGGTCGCGATCCGAGGCTGAAGCAGCGACTGACGCCAAGCAAGACGGCGACTAATATGGGGGTGCACGGAATAATCTGAAGGGGGCGACCGTGGCGGCCGGAATACCGGGCATTCACCACGTGACGTGCATCACCCGCGACGTGCAGAAATGCGTCGATTTCTACGTGGGCGTCCTCGGACTGCGCTTTGTCAAGAAGAGCATCAACCAGGACCTGCCCGACACCTACCACATCTATTTCGGCGACTGCCTCGGCACGCCCGGGACAGCGATGACCTTCTTCGGCTGGCCGACGTGGCCGAGCCGTCGCGCCGGCAGCGGCCAGGTCACCACCGTCTCGTTCCAGGTGCCGGCGGGATCGCTTGGCCTCTGGAGCAACCGGCTGAAAGCGCTCGGCATAGATCACAGGATGATCAGCCGGTTCGACGGCGACGCTCTCGTCCTGCGCGATGCGGACGAGATCGAGCTGGAGCTCGTCGCCCAGGCGTCAGATGATCGCTGGACGCCATGGCCGGATAGCCCGGTCGCCGAGGAGCACGCGATCCGCGGCTTTCACTCGGTGACCATGACGCTGGCCGAGATGGGTGCGACCTTCAATCTCCTGACGTCGGTGATGGGTTTCCGCGTCGCGAACCAGGAGGCGAACCGGACCAGATTCGAGACGGGGGCCGGCGGTCCGCACGCGATCGTCGATGTCGTCGAGTCACCGGAGGGCCCGGTCGGAGAGGAGTCGGTCGGCACCGTCCACCACGTCGCATGGCGGACACCGGACGCCGGCACGCAGAAGACCTGGCGCGACGCCTTGGTGACGGCCAGCCGCAACGTCACCCCGGTCATCGACCGCTGGTACTTCAAGTCGATCTACTTCCGCGAGCCGGGCGGCGTGCTGTTCGAGATCGCCACCGACGGGCCGGGGTTCACGGTGGACGAATCGCCCGAGAAGCTGGGGACTACGCTGAGCCTGCCGCCCTGGTTCCAGGTCCGGCGGGACCGCCTCGACGAGATACTGCCGCCAATCGTCGTGCCGACCACGGCGACGACTGCGGCCCACTAGCGTCCGTGGTCACCACCTCTGGAGGGGAAGCTGGAATGAGCACCGCAGTGATCACCCCCGTCAGCCCGTTTGCAGGCGATGCCAAGTCGACGATATTGAGCGTCATGCGTCGCGACCGGGACAAGTTCACAAAGCTCGTCTCGGACCCCAAGAACTGGAACGTGATGACGCGAAGCGCTGGCTGGGAGGTGCGGGACCTGGTCGGCCACATGATCGATGTCATGGAGGGGTATTTCAAGAACTGGGACCTGGCGAAAAAGGGCGAGTCCGGATCAACCGCCGGTATGGAAGTGATGGGGACATCGCTGAACGATCACGCGCTCGACTTCCGCAAGCTGTCGCGCGAGGAGGCGCTGGACCGATTCAAGAAGGACGCGCAAAAGCTCGACGGCATTCTCGACGCATTGTCGGCGGACGAATGGGGGAGCTTCATCGTGATGCACCCATATGGAGGTCCGGTCCCGGGCGGGGCATACGCGACGTTCCAGATCATGGACTATGCCGTTCACGGCTACGACATCGAGTACGGCCTGGGCAACAAGCTGGCCATGATCGATGAGGCATCGGCCGGGCTGATCTTGCCGTTCACGTTCATCTTCTGGAGCGCCACGGTAGACCAGGACCAGGCGCGCGGCGTCGACATGACCTACGGGGTTCACATCGCAGGGCCGTGGGGCGGAAAGTGGCGCTGCACGGTCAAGGACGGGAAGTTCACTTATGAGCCTGAGAAGGGAGATTTCGAGGGCTGTGACGCGCTGTTCTTCTACCCCACGGTGCAGGATGAGGTGTTCACGTTTTTCGGACGCTTTCCGGGTGGTGCGGCCCAGGGCGACCCGGCCGCGATTGAGAAGGTTCGGCACCTCTTCTTTCCGTTCTGATCCGAAGCACAATCTGGGCGGCGGACCTGGCGCCTTCAGGTCCGCCGCCGTCTCTTTCCGTCGAGGAGATCGACCGCTCCCGAGTGCATCTGATCGCCGCCGCGATGGGCGCGGAGGGAGACCTTGCTGCGACTCGTTTGACGCGCGGCTGCCGCTGCTTCGCGGTCTGGCTCGACGACGCGCTCGGAGGCTACGGCTGGCTTTCGACGGGACCGGAGTGGATCGGCGAGATCCAGCTCGAGATCAAGCCGCGCGAACGGGAGGGATACATCTGGAACTGCGTCACGCTTCGCCGACATCGCCGCCAGGGAGTGTTTCGATCGTTGGTGGCGGGCATCTGCCTTGCCGCCCGCGGGTCAGGCTTGAAGCGCATGTGGATCGGCAGCGTCGCCATCCCGGCCGAGAAAGCGCTGGGTCCAATCGGCTTCGAACCGGCACTCCGATTTGACAGCGTCACCTTCGCCGGCATACACCTGATGCGGGCGACGCGAGCATCAAATCGTCGGCTGGCCATGGATGCGTGCTCCGTGCTGGGGATGCGACCCGGATTGCTGATCCGCGGCTCGCACCCCCGCCGCCATTAGCTAGTTGTCGCCGCTGCCGTCGCCCTCGCGTTGCCGTGCCGGTCAAACGTGTAAGTCGTGTTGTTGATCATCACGTTGTCGACAAGCAACGGTCGCGTCCCGAAGAGGAAACCGGCGTCGGCGACGAGCTGGATGCCGGTGACGGCGTGCGAGCCGTACTTCAGGTCGGCGGCGCGTCCAGCGCCATGACGTCGGAGAAGGGATGCTCGCCCGCGGCCAGGAAGCCCTCGACTGCATGGTCGAGCGCTCTGATGCCGGTCGACAGCCACAGCTGCAGCGGTGTCGACAATGTCAGCTCGGCGTCGTAGATCACGGTTTCCACCATGAGCCGGGGATCACGCATGCCCGCCTTGTCGCCGTCGGCGTTCGTGAATCCCGCTCCGGCGGCGAGCTCGGCGACGGAAAGGGTCGTGGGGATGGCGATGTGCGGTACGGCACGGACATCGGAGTCCGCGAGCCGAACGGAGATGATCTTCGCCGCGTCGATTGGGCTACCCCCGCCAAAGCTGACCAGGCCATCGACCCTGGCGGCCTTCGCAGCCTGCACCCCGTCATCGATCTGCGACCTCGGCGCGTGCTGGCCGATGACGACTGTCGCGGTGGGCTGGACGCGCAATCTATCGACGGACTCGACCAAAGAGCGCGTGGTGACCACGCCGATGCGCGTGGCCTCGAGCCTCTGCAGCTCAACGCCAAGCTGCGCCACGGATCCTGGGCCCCAGTGAATGACGCGGGGGTTCGAGTAGGTGAAGACGCCGGCGGCAGGCATACTAGGAAAGCATTGAGCATTGCCCACGGACAGCGCATCGTCGAGGGCGGCGAGCCCTTGGCCTCCGCCCGCGCCGCGATGATCCTCCTCCACGGTCGAGGCGCGACCGCCGAGGACATCATGACCATCGCCTCAGAGGTTCAGCAGGCGGGCTGGGCCTACTTCGCCCCGCAGGCCGCTGGCAACGCGTGGTACCCGAACCCGTTCACCGCGCCGCTGGAGAGCAACGAGCCATACCTTTCGGCGGCGCTGGACATGGTGTCGCGACTCGTCGAGCAGGTCGAAGACACCGTGCCCGCGCAGCGCATCGTTCTGCTGGGCTTTTCTCAGGGCGGTTGCCTGACGCTGGAGTGGGCCGCCCGCAATGCCCGTCGCTACGGAGCGGTGGTCGGGCTGAGCGCCGGCCTCATCGGGCCGGACGGCATATCACGCGACTACGCGGGCGACTTCGACGCCACCCCCGTGTTTCTCGGATGCAGCGATGTCGATCCATACATCCAGAAGCATCGCGTGGTCGAAGCGGGCGAGGTCTTTGAGCGAATCGGCGCCGAGGCGAGTGTGCGCCTGTATCCCGGCATGGCGCACACCGTCAGCGGCGACGAGATCGCTGCGATCCGCGAGCTGGTCCAGTCGATCTAGTTCTTAGGGTTGGCCGTCTGCTTCTCGTATAGGGTCATGATCGCCGACAGGTCAAGGTCGCCCACGGTATTCGCGGCGCGGTCGAAAAGCTCCGTTGCCTTGTCGGTCATGGGCGTCGACGCCCCCACCCGGCGATAGACCTCGGTCGCAAGTCGAAGGTCCTTGGCCCCATCGCGCAGTGCGAAAGTCACGGGTTCGTATCTGTGATCCACGTAACCGGCGCGGCGCGCCGCGAGGGGAGGTGAGAATCGCGTCAGCACCCAGAACACGTCCTCGGTGTCGACACCGGCCGCCGCGGCGGCTGCCAGGACCTCCGCCGCGAGCGCGCTGAGCCCCATCAAAATCGTGTTGGCCACGAGTTTCAACGTCGCTGCGCTCTCCGGGTCTTTGATCCGCCGCGCCTCGCCCAACGCCTCGACCACCGGGCGCGCCCGCTCGATGGCCTCGTCATCGCCCGCAGCGAACAGGATCCCCTTGCCCGTTTCCATGGCGGAGATGCTGCCGAGCACCGGGCACTCGATGAACTTCGCGCCCGCCCGCTCAATCGCGGGCCGAACCTCCTTCACAACCTCTGGGCCGGCGGTGCTCATCTCGATGAACACTTGATCCCGCGCGGCCCTGGCCGCGCCGTCGTCGCCGAGATACGCGTTGCGCACCGCGGCCGCGTCGGTGAGGATCGAGATCACCACCTCGGCCGACCTCGCGGCCTCAGCGGGAGTCGACGCCACCTTGCCCAGGCCGAGCGCCTCCGCCCGTGACCGCGTGCGATTCCACAACGTCAGCTCGTGACCCGACTCGCGCAGGCGCTTCGCCATCGCGCCGCCCATCTTTCCAGTGCCCAGGATCGCCACCCGCATCAGCTCGACCTCCTTCAGGCGTTGTTCTCCGCCTGCCCCGACTCTCACGATAGCCCGACATAGCAAGGAAACGCGCTGAGGAGGCTTAAATAGCGCAGTGACAATCGAGAACGTCGTCATCTTCATTGTCGTCGGCCTGATCGCCGGCTTCCTGGCCAGCCGGATCGTCCTGGGCAAGGGCCGCGGCTGGTTCTGGGACATCATCATCGGGATCCTGGGCGCGATCCTCGGAGGCTGGCTCGCCGGCCAGCTGCACATCTCCATCAACGTGGGCCCCTCGATCCTGAACCAGATCATCATCGCGTTCGTCGGCGCAGTGATCCTGCTCCTGATCTGGCGCGTCCTCTTCCACCGCAACAGGAAATAGCCCGGCTAGGTAGCTTGTAGTCCTGTAAGTGGACTACGGGCACCCCGTGCGGTTTGGGGTCTTCATCACGCCTGTGGCCACCCAGCAGCCGCTCGAGCTGGCCAAAATTGCCGACGACCTGGGCTTCGATGTGCTCGGAGTCCAGGACCACCCCTACCAGCGCCGCTTTTACGACACGTGGACGCTCCTGACGGCGATCGCGATGCGCACCGACCGCATCACGGTCTTTCCTGACGTCGCCAACCTCCCCCTGCGTCCGCCGCCGATGCTGGCCAAGGCCGCGGCGACGCTCGACATCCTGTCCGGCGGTCGCGTCGAGCTGGGCCTCGGCGCCGGTGGTTTCTGGGACGGAATCAAGGCGTACGGAGGCCCGGTCCGCACCCCCGGCGAGTCGGTCTCGGCGATCGAGGAGGCGATCCAGGTGATCCGCCTGCTGTGGAGCGGGCAGCACGGCATCCGCTTCGACGGCAAGTTCTACCCGCTCGCGGGCGCGCATTCTGGGCCCGTCCCGGCGCACCCGATCGGCATCTGGATCGGCGGCTCGGTCATCGGGCGCCTGGCGGACGGATGGGTGCCGTCTCTTGGCTACCTCAAGCCACCCGACCTTCTCGAAGGGAACCGGCGGATCGATGAGGCGGCCACCGCCGCGGGCCGCGACCCGCGCGCGATCCGGCGGGTGCTCAATGCGGGCTTTGTCGATGCCGAATCGCTGGTGTCCCTGGTGGTCGATGACGGGATGGACACCCTTCCTGGTCTCTGAGGATGCCGAGGACATGCGCGCCTTCGCCAGGGAGGTCGCGCCGAGGGTTCGCGAGGAAGTTGAAGCACACCGATCTCGTCGCGCTGATTGAAGGCGGGGTGGGGGAGCGGGGAGGGAGCTGGGCCGACCTGGGCGCCGGCGAAGGAGCCTTCACCCTCGCTCTGAGCGACCTGCTCGGCCCCGGGGCTCACATCGTCGCGGTCGACAAGGATGCCAGCTCGTTGCGTGCTCTCGAGGGCAAGTTTGAAACGCGGGTCGCCGACTTCACGCGCCCGATCGACCTGCACGATCTCGATGGGGTGGTGATGGCGAACTCGCTGCACTTCGTGCGCGACAAAGAGCCCGTGCTGAAAGCCGTGCGGGGAATGCTTCGGCCCGGAGGGCGGCTGATCGTGGTCGAGTACGGGACGGACCGTGGGAATCACTGGGTCCCACATCCCTTCACTTATGCGCGATGGGAAACGATGGCGGCTCAGGCTGGGTTCAGGAACACAAGGCTCCTGAAAACCATCCCGAGCCGCTGGCTGGGAAGTTTGTACTCCACGGTGAGCGAGGGTTAGAAGACCTGGCTTTGCTTCTCGGCTTCCCTCTGATGCTGCCCGCGGTGGCGTCGCATCCAGCGCCGGATCATGACGCTCCTACGGTCGTCCGACCCGCGGCCACCGCCGCCGCCCCCAGGGTTGAAGCGCTTGGTCACGCCTTCGAGCTTGGCGCCCCACGTGACGTACTTCTTGAAGCGCTCCTCGGCCTCCCGGGCGATGCCGATCCGGTCCCCTCGCGTCTCTTCTCGGAAGCGGGCGATGCGGCCGGCAGCGGCCCCCTCCTTCTCCTCGGGCGTCGAGCCGAGGTTGGTCTCGGGCAGCGTGCCGATGACCACGATCTGGTCGTCCTCGATGGCGACCTCCACTCCCTTGAACCAGCCGTCTGGGAGCCTTCCGGCAAACCAACCCTTGATCGAACCGAGCTCTTTCTCATCCATGCATTACATAATTACACTGTAATAAATGAGAAGTCAAGGATGGTTTCGCCTCCCCGCTCGCCGGGCGGGGGATAAGGCATGCCCATAACGTCGCGTAAGCTCCCTCTCACATGGGAATGATGCCGCCGGGCTCTCACGGGCCTGTGATCTGGTGGGGCGGCTGGGGTGGACGCCGGCGCAAGCCCGAAGAGGGTGCCGCCAACAGCGGCCTGACCGGGGACCCGACGCTCGAGCCCCCGCAGCAGCCCGAGGGTCCGAAGGACCTCCGTGGGCGGTGGGAGAGCCTGAAGCAGTCGGTCACCGGCACCACGGCCGCGCTGCCTCAGGTGTTGCGCCTCGTGTGGGAGGCGAGCCGCCCGATCACCATCGGGCTGTTCGTCACGACCGCCATCGCGGGCGTTATCCCGACCATCTCGGTCGGCATCACGCTGATGCTGACCAACGCGGTCGTCGCGGGGATCAAGATCAACTCCTTCCACCTCCCCGACCACGTCAGGCTCTCCGACCTCGGTGTGCCCTGGCTGCCGGGGCCGACGTTCTCAGCGGTCGGCATGATCGTCTTCCTCGCCGTGCTGCAGCTGATCCTCTTCGCGGTGAGCGCTCTTCTGAACACGCTGCGCAACATCACGCAACAGCTGCTGCAGAACTCGGTCTCGATGCGCATTCAGCTCATGGTCATGGAGAAGGCGGCATCGCTCGACCTGCAGTTCTACGAGGACCCGGCGTCTTACGACCTGCTGCGACGCGCCCAGAACGACTCCATCAACCGGCCTGTGCTGATGATCGCCACGGCTTTCGGGCTCCTCCAGACGATCCTCACCCTGGTCACGATGATCGCGCTGCTGTTCGGGGTCAGCTGGATCCTTGCCATCGTCGTGTTGATCTCGCCGATTCCCGCCTTTATCGCCGACACGCGATACGGCTGGCGCGGCTACAACATCGCGCGTTGGGGCTCTCGCCTGCTGCGCCGGATGACGTACATGGTCAACCTCGTCACGACTGACTCCTTCGCCAAAGAGGTCAAGCTCTTCGGCCTCGGCCAGTACTTCATCGAGCGCTACCGCTTGATCGCCAGCGCCTTCTATGACAGTCAGCGCTCGCAGGTCGTGCGCCGCTACATGACCGGCTTCGCGCTGGGCAACATCAGCACGCTCGTGACGTCGATCACCTACCTCTACATTGCGCTGCAGGCGATCGCCGGGCGCCTCTCGCTCGGCCACCTGACCGCGTACACGCAGGCGGCGGTGCAGGTGCAGAACTCGATCCAGAGCCTGCTCGGCGGTTTTTCGGGGATGTACGAGCACAACCTCTACCTGAACAACCTCGTCGAGCTGATGGCCAAGCAACCGTCGATGCCCGTCGCGGCAGAACCGGTGCAGGTGCCCGAGCCGCTGCGAGGCGAGATCCGGTTCGACAACGTGAGCTTCGCCTATCCCGGCTCGGAGAACCAGGCACTGAGCGACCTCTCGTTCACGATCAAGGCGGGGGAGACGCTCGCCGTCGTGGGCCGCAACGGGGCGGGCAAGACCACGCTTTTCAAGCTCATCTGCCGTCTCTACGACCCGAGCGGTGGCCGCATCTTGATCGACGGCATCGACATCCGCGATTTCGAGCCCACCGAGCTGCGCTGGCAGATCGGCGCCATGTTCCAGGACTACGTGGACTACCAGGCGACGGCGAGCGAGAACATCGGGCTGGGCAATGTGCCTGAGATCGGCAACCGTGACGCCGTGGTGAGCGCGAGCAAGCAGGCGGGATCCGACGAGCTGATCTCCACGCTGCCCGCCGGATACGACACGGCCCTCGGCAAATGGTTTGACGCCGGCGTCAACCTGTCCGGCGGCGAGTGGCAGAAAGTCGCGCTGGCGCGCGCATTCATGCGCGAGGACGCGAGAATTCTGCTGCTCGACGAGCCGACGTCCGCGCTCGACGCCCAGGCCGAATACGACCTCTTCGAGAGACTGCGCTCGCTGACTCACGGCCGGACCGCCGTCTACATCTCGCACCGTTTCTCGACCGTCCGGCGAGCCGACCGGATCATCTTCCTCGAGCACGGACGCCTCGCCGAGGAGGGCACGCACGAAGAGTTGATGCGTTTGGGCGGTCGCTATGCGAGGCTCTTCCGGATGCAGGCCGCCGCGTACACAGGCGAAGACATCGAAGAGCTTGTCGGGGACGTCGGCTAAGCGGGAGATCGTCGCGGGCGCCATCCTCGGCGTCGCGACATTCGCCGTTTACATGGTCGGATCTAACCGGTCGTTCGGCTATGACGCGGCCGCCACGTTTGCGAACTTCATCGCGACGCCTTCGATCTGGGACGCCTTCGCGGTCCGCTCGGTGATCCCGACGATCCCCGTGACGCAGGTCGCGACCAACGACCACGTGCTGGTGTCGCTGCTCAGCCACCTCATCTATTCAGGCACCGGGTCGCGCAGCGAGGTGTTGTACCGATTCCTTCCGGCGCTCGCCGCAGGCGGGACCGTCGGCCTGTCGACGAGCGCCCTGATCCGGCGTTTCGGGTTGTTGGCCGGGATCTGCGCGGGCCTGTACATCGCAACCGACCCGCTGTTCGTCGACAACAGCCGCGACTTACGCGGCTACAGCCTGGCGGCTCTCGGCTCAGTTATCGGAACCCTTCTTCTGCCGAAACTTGTCCTCCCCATTGGGGAGGTGTCGGCGAAGCCGACGGAGGGGCTGAAGCTAATTGCCTATGCCGTGATCATGGGCTTGGCGATGGCCGCCCAGCTGTTCGTCGGCGTCGTGCTTCTGTGTCACGTCGCGTGGCTCGTGTCGGAGCGGTCATGGCCGAGGCTGCGCCAGCTCGTGCCCGCCTGGGTCGCGGCGGCTCTGATCGGTCTCGGCGCCAACGCCCATATCCAGGTCATGGAGTACACCCAGCACGGCCTGCCGCCGCCGGTCTTCTACCCGACTTATCCGCGCGACCTGATCCTGTTCATCATCGGCGCGCCCGTGCTGCTCCCGGTCGGGCTGTGGCTGGCGGCCGCCGGCCTCGGCCTGTGGACGCAGCGGCGCGCGCGCTGGCTGTGGACCTCCATCGCGGTGGTCGCCGTGGCCGTCCTGGTGCTCTGGCTGGGCTTGAAGCCGGCCTTCCTCTACCCGCGCTTTTTCATCTTCCTGGTCCCCGCGTCCGCCTTCCTGATGGCGGCCGCGATCAAGCGCTGGTGGGTGGTGGCGCCCGTGGTGCTGTTGGGGGCCGTGGTCGCTGCGGTCAGCCAGGCGCCCGGCTACACCCAGGATCCTCTCGCGCTGCCGCAGGCCGCGGCCGCGGTCGAGCGCATCCACGCGTCGGGCCAGCGGGCCTGCGTCATCCACAGCGACGAACAGGTGCTGTCCGCGTACACCAGCGGCTTCACCGTCGTCACCCGGACGGACCAGCTGGCGGACTGCGATGCGGTCGTGGTGGTCAGCTGGGGCGTCGACCAGGCTCTGCGCGACCAGGCGGCGCAGGAGTTCCCACGACTTACGACGCTGCCGGCGTACTACCCGACTGTCGTTCTAGAGCGTTGAGTGTGCGCTGCAGGCGTGCACGCCGTTCGGCGTGAGCTGCAGGACTCGGACCGCTCGTCCGCGCATCCGGTCACACCGCCAGCAGAAGACCACAGCGTCGATCCCCCAGGGCAGGATCCCGCCCAGCAGTACCTCTCGCTCCTTCTGATGAAAAGCCCAGCAGACGATGAAGTGCATCAAGCTCGACGACTTTATCTGGATTTCGCCGACAAAACAAAGGAAACCCAGTTAAGAAAGTGTGAAACCGCCCTCAGGCGGGCTGGATTTGGTCGATCTTTGCCGCCAGCACGAAGTCGTTCTCGGTCAGCCCACCAGCCGCGTGCGTCCAGAGCTCGACCCGGAGCGACCCGAAGGTGAGGTGGAGGTCGGGGTGGTGGCCCTCCTCTTCGGCAATGGGGGCGATCCGGTTGATCAGCTCCACCGCGGGCATAAAGCCCTTGAACCGGAAGGTCTTGGTGAGCTGCAGGTGGCCGTCGGCCTGGACGACGATCCAGCCGGACAGCTGCTGGAGAAGAGTGTCGATCTGGGCCGGCGCGAGTGTGGGCGTCCCCGGCTTGCAGACGACGCAATGCCGCTCCGCCAGAGGCGTTGACACGCCTCTGATCCTAGGAGGCTAGAAGCCTCCGGGCAGGCGACCCGCCATCACGGTGGCCGGAGGTAGCGCGACCGAGACGCCCGTGCGGACGTCGACGACGTACTGGTCGGACGTGCCGGCGCGGCGGTAGACAACATGGAACTCGTCCATCCAGCCGCCATCGCCGGGGTATCCGCCGGCCTCGGGATAACTCGCACCCAGCGTGGTCACCCTGCTGCCTGTCTCTGGCGAGCTGATGAGCTTCAAGAGGGCGCCCGATCCAGAGGCGAGGAGCTGGGTTCCGTCCGGCGCGAGCGATGCTCCTCCGGTGAAAGCGTCACCGTTGGCGAAGATGGTCGCGTTGCCGGACCAATCGATCCGCCCGACGGCCAGGTTCGGCGTTGCGCAGGCGAGACCCGCGGCGCTGGGCAGCGAGGACATCGGCTTGCATTCCCCGCTGCTAAGAGTGGCCAGGGTGCTTCCCGTGGAGGGATCGAGCAGCTGCAGGCTGCTGATTCGATATGGAAGTGGGCTGTAGAAACCGAAGGTCGGGTTGGGCGTGTTGTCCGCGCCGACCAGCAGCTTGCCGGCATGCCAGCCGGCGGGCCAGCGATACGTCACGCCTGAGGGCGGAAGCATGGCCAGATCGCCTCTGTCCAGGGCTTGGACGAACAGGGTGGAGGCAACCGGGTGGCGCCGGTAGTCGAACACGGCGACTGCGACCATTCGGTCGTCAGGGCTGACCTGGAACATCGCCACGAACTGCGAGCTGCCGTACACCCGGAAGGCAAGACCTGTCGATCCGTCAGGGGCCAGGTAGCGGACGTCGGTGTCCCCGTCCAGGTAATAGACGCGACCCAAAGACGTGCTGAGCATCGGCATCGCCGGGTAGGCCTGGACATCGTTGCCACAAGTGCCGCTTATGGCGCTCCGCAAGCGTGCTTCGGCGCTGGCCACGACAAAGCCGTTGCTGTCGACGAGCTGAACCGTGTAGTTCCGCACGTCGACGGTCGACCTGCCGAACATCACGGCGAGGGGCGTGGCCGGCGGAGAGCTGGGCTGCAATGAAACGGGGCTGCTGCCTGAAACCAGCGGAGCCGTCACAGTCGGGGCGCTCATCACGCACTGGGTGCGAGCGCCTGATGCGTCGGAGGGGTTGTCCGTGCGGCTGTCGGACGCCGTCCTGGAGCCGGAAGCCTCCGAACCCAGCCCGCCCGGGGTCGCCGCGCACCCCGTGGTGAGCAGCGCCAGCGACGCCACGAACGGGACGATGACCCCGCGGTTCATTCTGATGACTCAACGCCGGCCGGAGGCCGAACGTTTCTCTGGGGGCGGGTAAAATGAGCGTTCCCATGGGGCGGCTAGCTCAGTGGGAGAGCGCTTGCCTCACACGCAAGAGGTCATTGGTTCAAACCCAATGCCGCCCACCAATAGCGGCCCCGTCGTCTAGTGGCCTAGGACGCAGCCCTCTCAAGGCTGAGATCGCGGGTTCGAATCCCGCCGGGGCTACCAGTTCCGACCGTTCTTCGCCATGTGTTGAACATCACCTCATATCTGTGCCGATTGGCATAGCTCCGAGCTCTTCAGCTCCATACGCTCGATCTCGAACCGGACGTCGGTCACGACGAAGGAGGAATCGAGATGGAAGCGGTTTACGGACGGAAGCACCAATCAGAGAGAGGGGTTTGCGAGACCTGGATGGATCGGTTCGTCGAACTCGAGCCCGATGGCGGATTCGGGAGCGTCGTGCAGCGAGCCTGGAGCCACAGCCTTCCAACGTCCAATGGAGCGACCACGTTGGCCCTCCTGAATGGGCGAAACGAAGTGAAACCCGTCTATGGCAGGAAGCGCCTGTCGACAGGAGCTGGAGCGGCTTTGACGTGGATGGATCGGTTCGTTGAGATGAAGCCGGAGGGCGGATTCGGCGCGGTCGTCCAGCTTCAGGTGAATCGCAACGGTCGCGACGGTTCGTAGCTGATCTGATCGGGCTGTTGTCGGCGCCGCCGCCCCGGCAACGGGCCGTCCGGCGCGATGCCGCGGCGGGCTGCGTAGACGGATGACTTTGCGGAGTTAAACTCCGGCCGTGCCGTGTCCGCGTTGCGGTCAGGAGAACCCGGCTGGAGCCCGGTTCTGCCTGGCGTGCGGCGCGCCGCTAAAAGAAGAGGCGGCGAAGCAAGAACGCAAGTTGGTCTCGGTGCTTTTCGTGGACCTCGTCGGCTTTACGGGCCGGTCTGATCGAGCGGATCCCGAAGACGTCAGAGACACACTGCATGCGTACCATGCGGCCGCGCAAGAAAAGATCCAGGACTTCGGCGGAACCATGGAGAAGTTCATCGGGGACGCCATCATGGCCGTTTTCGGCGCACGGGTTTCTCACGGCGATGATGCAGAGCGTGCTGTGAGAGCCGGTCTCGCGGTGCTCCAGGCTGTCGGCGGGCTGAGCCTTCAGGCCCGCGGCGCGGTGAACACGGGCGAGGCGGTTGTGTCTGTCGCGTCGGGTCCCGCCACCGGCGAGGCGCTGGCAATGGGCGACGTCGTCAACACAGCGTCGAGGTTGCAGACATCAGCGCCTGCCGGCGGCCTGGTCGTGGGCGAGGAGACATATCGGCTGGCGCGAAACGCAATCGATTTCCAACCTCTGCCGTCCGTTGACGCCAAAGGAAAAGCTGAGCCCGTCCGCGCGTGGCTTGCCATGGCACCTGTCGCCGCGGGTCCGTCGCGACCCGACTCCCCGATGGTCGGCCGCGAGCGCGAGCTCACGCTACTGAGTTCGATCTGGGATGGCGCAATTGGCGACCGGCATCCGCACCTCGTGACGATGGTTGGCCCTGCCGGCATTGGTAAGTCGAGGCTGCAGCGTGAGTTCTCGCGGCGCGTGCATGGGCTCGGCGCCGCGGTCGCCCGCGGTCGCTGCCTGCCGTACGGCGAGCGCGCGGCATACGGTGCATTCACGCAGCTGGTGCGAGGTATCGCTGACATTTACGAGAACGATCCACCGGATTTGGCCAGGACGAAGCTGTCAGCGGCGGTCGAGAAGGTGCTGCCCCAGTCGGAGGTCGAAGAGACGACCCGCTACATCTCGCTGCTCACCGGCTTGGGCGTCGACGAACCGGCCCGTGCTCGCGATTACTTGTTCTTTGCAGGCAGGCGGTTGCTCGAGGGTTTTGCTTCAAACCAACCTCTGCTTGTGATCTTCGAGGACCTGCACTGGGCCGATGCCGCCCTCCTGGATCTCATCGAGTATCTCGCGACTCACATCAAGGATGTGCCACTGGTGATCGTGGGCCTGGCCAGGCCGGAATTCGCGGACCGAAGACCAGGCTGGGGCAGTGGTCTGTTCGCTCACACCACGATTGGACTCGAGCCGTTATCCAGCGCCGAGTCGTTCACCCTCGCGGAACGACTCGTTGTGAAATCGGCCGGCCTCAGAGAGGCGATCGAGCGATTGGCCGAAGCCTCCGAAGGAAATCCTCTTTTCGTCGAGGAGCTGACTTCGGCACTGACCGAGGGGCACGAGCTCGGTTCCGACCTTCCGCCAACAGTCAGAGCCGCGATCGCAGCTCGTCTGGATGCGCTGCCAAACACCGCTCGGGCGGTCCTCCTGGATGCGTCCGTGGTCGGCCGAACCTTCTGGCGCGGCGTACTTTCCACCCTTCGCGGCCAGCGAGAGTTGGACGAGGCCCTGGCTGCGCTGCAAGTACGGGACTTCATCCGTCGGGTGCCATCGAGCAGGGTCCGCGGCGATATCGAGTATCTCTTCAAGCACATACTCATCCGAGACGTCGCTTACGCGACGCTTCCCCGGTCACTCCGCCGCGAACGGCACGCGGCCGTCGCGAGATACGTCGAATCCGCGGCCGGTCAGGCTAAGGATCTGGCCGCATTCCTGGCACATCACTGGCGAGAGGCCGGGGAGCCGAACAAGGCCATCGATTATTTGATGCTTGCTGCCGAGCAGGCGCTCGACGGCTGGGCGCTCGAGGAGGCGGTCTCTCACTACGATGCCGCGCTCGAGCTGGCGCCCGACGACGCCGCCCGCCGCCGGATCCGGCTGGCGCGCGGGCTCGCCCGGTCAAGGCTCGACGACTACCAGGCAGCGGTCGACGATCTGGGGGAGCTGCTGCCGGAACTGAGTGGTCGTGAGCGCGTCGAAGGACTGCTGGGATGGATTTGGGGAACCGAGTGGACTGAGCGCAGCGAGGAGACCATCACTGGAGCCGAGGAGGCACTCGAGCTTGCGCAGTCGCTAGGCGACCAGGAGCTCGTGACTGTCTCGACTGGGCGCCTGAGCCAGGGTCTCGCGATGAGGGGTCATCCGGGCGACCTCGATCGCGCGGCGGAACTGGGCCAGAAGGCGCTCGACACCTGGGTCCCCGGCAGCCGGCCCTGGGATCTCATCAACCATAAACACATGTTCGGCGAACAGCTCTACTGGATGGGGCGCCTGACCGAGGCCGGCGATCTGATGGCCACGGTGACGGAGTCGGAATCTGATCCGCTGAGTCTCCAAGCGCGCCTTAGGAGCGCATCCCTGAGGGCCATGGTTCTCACCTCGACAGGGCGCTATGAAGAAGGACTTGCCTTGTTCGATCAGACCCTCGAGCTTGCGCGAAAGCTCGGCCGGTCTACCCGCATCGTCCAAAACTACTCGACGCTCCCGCTGCGCGACCTGTATGAGCTGGAGGAGGCAAGGCGCCGTACCGAGGACGCGTTGGTCGGTTCCGAGTTGCTCACTGGATTCACAATGCCCAGAGCGAGTGCAATGGCTGACCTCGTACAGACCGCCCTTTTGCAGCGTGACATCACGACCGCAGAGAACACATGGCGTATCCAGTGGGAGGACTCGATCAACACGAAGGGCTGGGCCCGCTGGCTGGTCAGCATTCGCCTGGCCGCCGCGCGAGCAGAGCTATGCCTTCTGACCGGACGGATCGAGGACGCTGTCGAGTGGGCACGAAAGACCATCGAGCTGTCCATACCCGTTCGCCGATTGAAATATGAGATCATCGGCCGCACGCTACTGGGTGAGGCCCTCGTCGCTCTAGGAAAAAGTGGCGAAGCACTTCCTGAGCTGCGTCATGCTGTCGATCAGGCCGATCGGCTGAGCAGTCCGCCTCAGCGCTGGCAGGCGCAGGCGTCACTGGCCCGGGTCTTGTACACAACCGGCGACGACAACGGAGCGGAGCGAGCCTTCGCCGCCGCCTCGACGGTAATCCAAGACGTCGCCGCCGGTCTATCGGCCGAGCGCTCCGCTCGCTTCCTGCGGGCCGAGCCAATCCGAAGCATTCTTGGGGGCCTGACCAAGGCTCGCCGGTAAGGCCCGCTTTATGCAGCGGTGAAGAGGGTCACCACGCCGCTCGCGATCAGGACGAAACTCCAGCCCAGGTCGAGATTGAACCAGCCACGGCGAAGGATGGCGAGACCGACCTTCTCATAGATGACTACGGAGACGACCCCCATCACGAGCAGCATCGCCGCGACATGAAGCGAAGCCGCCGCGACCGCCTGAAGGGAGATCTCGCTGAGACTGTGGTAGGTCGCGTAGACCTGGAGCCCGAGCAGCACAGGGGCCAGCATCAGGCCGGCGCCATGCGCCGAAGACATCAGAAACGACCACATCGTGAGCCCGGCGGGGCCGACTCGCATCCCGAAGCCGCCGGGATGGGAGCGCGGTCGCGCAAGCTTGTAGAGCCCGAAGCTCACGAGCACCAGCGCCGCCAGCAACCGCACGAAAAATGGCGGAACGACCTGCTCGGTCAGGGAGACGGCGACCACGACCATAACGATCGACGCCTCATGACCGATGGCGATGGGTAACAACGAGCCGAGCACGGCGCTCCGGCTCTTCTCCTGCAGGCCGCGCCCGACCGCAAACAGCCATCCCATGCCCGGATTGACGCCGTGGTAGGCCCCGAGCAGCGCGAGCGCTGCCCAGGGCCACAAAGCGCTGGTCACGAATAGCAGTACCAGTCGGACGAGGCGTCGCCGCCTTCGAGGTGGATCTGGTGCGTACGCTGCTCGAACGTGGTGAAGAACCCGCCGTCGAGACTGAGCCCGCCTTCGGGCTTGGCGCCGATCAGCGTCGCCCAGCTCTTGATCCCGTCCGGGTAGAACTGCTCGTCCCACGACGCGTAGAGGGAGTTCGTGAGGTAGATCCTCTTGCCGTCGCGACTGAGCTCGACCATCTGGGGTCCGCCATTGAGTGGACCGCTCGTCGGGTGCGCAGCTTTGCGCACAATCCCGCCAAGGTGGACGCTCCCGGTCTTCTTCGGCTTGAACGGATCGCTGACGTCGAACTGCAGGAACTCGCCCGTCGCCCAGGCGGAAACGTAGAGCCAGCGGTCATCGAGCGAGAGGTTGATATCGGTGACCAGCGGCGGCACCGCCTTGAAGCCCTTGAGGAGGGGCGGCAGATCGTCCGGGTCGGCCGGCTCCGCCGGGATGTCGATCACCTTCTCGATCTTGTAGGTCGAGCCTTCGAGATACCACGTCCAGATCGACGCGCTCAGGTCTTTGAGGCTGGTGACAACGCCGACAAACCCATACGCCTTGCTCGGGTCGTGCGCCGGGCGCAGCTCGAGCGGCATCTGATACTCCTTGCCGAGGTCGATCTCCTGGCGATGGCGGCGCTTCGGCAGGTCCCAGATGTGGATCTTGTGACCGTACTCGCCGGCCAGCAGGATCTCGGGATTGACGCCGCCCTCGACCATGTTGGGCGTGCCCCACTCGCTGGTGATGGCGGTGTCGTAGCCGAGATGCCACCAGAAGTCGTAGGCGAGTTTCTGGGGGCCGCGGTCGAGCTCCCAGCGGCCTTTGACCGCGAACGTATCGTGGTCGATCACGAAGACGCCACCTGGGGCATCGCCGTCGGGGTTACCGAGCGCGCTCACGTAGATGCCGTCCGGGCCGCAGTGGATGGTGTGGGGTCGGCTGTAGCCGGCGCGGTCGGCGATCTCTTTCGCTTCGATCGTATGGACGAGCTTGGGCTGCTTGGGGTTGGGTTTGACATCGAAGATGTAGATGCATGACGAGCGCAGTCCGGGAACGAGCAGGTAGCGCCGCTCCATGTGCGGATGCGAGGCGTAGGGGCAAAGCGCGGAACTGCATACGTTCCATCCGAAGTGATGGAACTCGTCGCCGACGTTAAGTGCGTCGACGCGTCCGATCTGCCGGCCGAAGCTCTTGGATTTCGGATCGACGTCGAGCGTTACCAGCCCGTCAGGCGTCTTCCGTGTCGGGTCGAACGTGACCATGTAGGCGAGCGTCTCGACTGGCGCTTCCGCCGCGAGACGCGGCGACGGATAAAAGGTTTGATCGGGTCGGAGAAGTGTGGTTGCCATTCTGTTCCAGCGATTCCTCCTTCAGACATAGTCGTGCGTCTGGTTCGCAACGAGCCTATGCAGCTGGACGATCCAATGGTGTGCCGTGCAGCACAGTGACGGTGTGTTGTTCGACACACGTCGCCCCAGCGCTTTCCGCTAGTCCCGCCTATCGCGAATCATACGTTCGAGGAGGCGCGATGGCGAAGGCGGTCGCGGTCGAGCAGGGTGATCGAACCGGCAGATCGGCGGATGTAGCCGAGTTCGGAGAACCGTCGAAG
>WNGG01000586.1_pt1 | contig 39509 bp, 40 predicted proteins | sample 5400661 | NCBI WGS metagenome assembly WNGG01 (sample SAMN13153372, study PRJNA577476) | soil metagenome | isolation source: 100 cm soil or saprolite under Garry oak tree replicate 1 | place: USA:California | collected 2016-06-15
TCGTACAGGCCGTGCTCCTCGAGCATCTCGACGTTCAGCTGGACGAGCCCGGCGGGCAGGTAGTTGTGCATCAGGGCCATCGGCTCGCCGTCGGCCAGCCTGATCCGCTCCAGCGACATCACCAGCGCCCGCTCGGGCAGCTGCAGCGCGCCGGCGACCTGATCGCTGGCGTGGCTGACCTCAGCCTTGAGCACCCGGGTGGCGGGATTGCGGCCGCTGGCCGCGAGGTCGTCGTACAGGCTGGTCAGCTCGACGTTACGGTCGATCCGCTCGTTGGCCACCAGGGTCCCGGCACCGCGCTTGCGCACCACAAGCCCCTTGTTGGCCAGGTAGAGGAAGGCCGCCCGCACCGTGGGCCGGGACAGGCCGAGCATCTCCGCCAGCTGGACCTCGTTCTCCAGCCGGGCGCCGACCTTGAGCGCGCCGGATCTTATGGCCGATTCGAAGTGCTGAGCCAGCTGGAAGTACAGCGGCACCGGGCTGGTCCTGTCGATGGTGATCGGACCGTTGGTGCTTGGTTCACGTTCAGGCATCGTCGACTTCCGGCGGGGTTAGGCTCATTTGTTTGTACATTCTAACCACTGCAGAGTTAGCCGGAAACCGGACCGTTATTAAGCCGGACCGGCCCGCGGAAGCACGGCCGGGCGGCAAGTCCGGACCGCGCAGCTGGCCGGTTCCGACTCTATTTCTACTTTGTCTATACATACTCACAGACTCTTGACAGGTCATAACGGCTGGAGGGACTATCCAGCGAGGGCGCGGCCGTGCAGGCGATCCGCGACGCGATGGAGGCCTCCGCCGCCTCGGGACGGCGGGTGATGATCAACGAGGTGACCGGCGGCGGTAACCTCTGACGTGCGCAAACCTAAGGAGCGTGGGATTTGGCCGGGCGGCTGACGATCATCGGCGGCGGTGTCATGGGGCTGATGACCGCCTACCAGGCGGCACCGCTGGCCGAATCCGTCACGGTGCTCGACCGGTCCCGGGTGGGCGATCCGGCCACGGCCTCGTTCGGCCTGACCAGGTCGGTCCGTAACGACTACCGGGACCCGGAGTATGCCCGGCTCGCGTTCGAGGCCCGGCGGCTGTGGCGCGAGTTCGAGCGGGACTGCGGCCGGCGGCTGCTGGTCGACTGCGGCTGCCTGAACCTGGTGAAGGACACCGTCACGCCCGACCTGGCCAGCAGCTACGCGGTGGAGAGCTACGCCGTGCTCGAGCGGCTGCAGCTGCGCCGCCAGGCCTTCACCGGCACGCAGCTGCGGGACCGGTTCCCGCAGTTCGACGCCGACGGCGGCTGGCTGGACGTGGACGCCGGGTTCGCCGACCTGGCCGCGGTGACGCAGGCGCTGCGCGACGGGCTGCGCACCCGCGGCGTGCGGGTGGTCGAGAACACCGAGCCGCAGGCGATCGCCAGGTCTGGCGGTTCGTGGGTCGTGGCCACCGATTCCGGGCCTGTCGAGTCGGACGTGCTGGTGGTGACCGCGGGCCTGGGCACCAACGGCGTGCTCGGGCTGGTGCCCGGCTGCCCGGTCAGGTTCCCGCTGCGGCCCGACCGCCCGGTCCAGTCGAAGTACTTCATCCCCCCGGCCGGGTCGCGGGCCATGTTCACAGAAACCGCGATGCCGGTGTTCGCATACCTTGACATCGGGATCTACGGGCACCCGGTGTACGAGGGGAAGACGCCCGGAGTCAAGATCGGCTTCTACAATCCGCCCGACGTGGCCAGGACGCCGAGCCGGATCGGCAGCGTGGAGGAGTTCGTGGCCGAGTGCATCCCCGGGCTGCGCGACGCGGAAGTCGTCGACGTGGCCGCCGCCAGCGGCGTCGATACCTGCTGGTATGACCTGGTGGCGGACGACGAGTTCATCCTGGGCGCGGTCCCGGGCGCGGACGGCCTCTACACCGGGGTCGGCTGGCGCGGCACGGGTTACAAGTTCGCGCCCTGGGTGGGCCGGGTGCTCGCCCAGCTCGCCCTGCAGCAGGGCACCGTCTACGACATCGGGCGCTTCACGCCCGCCAGGTTCGCGGCTTCTGAAGGAGTGGCATCATGAGTGTGCCCATCATGGACCGGCTGCGGGCCGGCACGGTGCTCGGCGCCGAGGGCTACGTCTTCGAGCTGGAACGACGCGGCTACATCAAGGCGGGCCCGTTCGTCCCCGAGGTGGTGCTCGATCACCCGGACGCGGTGCGCGAGCTGCACCGGGAGTTCCTGCGGGCCGGCGCGGACGTGATGGTCGCGCTCACCTACTACGCGCACCGGGAGAAGCTCAGAGACGTGGGCCGCGAGGGCGACCTGGAGGCGATGAACCGGCAGGCGGTGCGGATCGCCCGCGAGGTCGCGCGCGAGGGCGACGCGCTGGTGGCCGGCAACGTGTGCAACACCTGGGCCTACGATCCGGATGACCCGGGCAGCGTGGAGACCGTTCGGGCCATGTACGCCGAACAGCTCGGCTGGGCGGCCGAGGAGGGCATCGACTTCGTCATCTCGGAGACCAACGACTACCTGGGCGAGGCGCTGATCGCGCTGCAGGTCATCCGGGAGCTCGGGCTGCCTGCGATGGTGACGCTGGCGCCGACGCAGCCCGACCAGACCCGCGACGGCTACGGGTACGCGGAGGCGTGCCGCATTCTCGCCGCCGAGGGGGCCCAGGTCGTGGGGCTGAACTGCGACCGCGGCCCGCAGACGATGCTGCCGCTGATCACCGGCATCCGGGAGGCGGTGGACTGCGCCGTCGCCGTGCAGCCGGTGCCGTACCGGACCGACGCGGCCGCCCCCACGATGGAGACCCTGCGGTCACCGGACGGGGAGCGGGCCTTCCCCATCGCGCTCGACCCCTTCGGCTGCACGCGCTTCGAGATGGCGCACTTCGCGCAGCAGGCCCGCGAGCTCGGCGCGGACTACGTGGGCATCTGCTGCGGCGCCGGCCCGCATCACGTCAGGGCCATGGCCGAAGCACTCGGCCGCGAGGTTCCGGCCAGCAAGTACTCGCCGTCGATGGACCTGCACCCGATGTTCCGGGCCGACGTCGCGGCCAAGGACGCGGCCTTCCTGCACACCTGGACCGCGTGACGGGCTCTCTGGTCCCTCGCTGACGGGCCCGGACACGTCCGGGCTCGAGCGATCGCCTGACCGCTACTAGCCTTGCCCGATGGCCAGCACCCCGTACCGTTATCAATCTCCTGAAGAGGACAGCGGCCGATGGCGTGACTTCCCCTTCCGGGACGGCGAGATCGTGATCAGCACCCGGTCCAAGACCGGGACGACATGGGTGCAGATGATCTGCGCCCTGCTGATCTTCCAGACTCCCGAGCTCCCGGCTCCGATCGCGCGGCTCTCACCATGGCTGGATCACCTGATCGCGCCGCGTGAGGAGGTGTACGCCCGGCTTGCCGCCCAGCAGCACCGGCGCTTCATCAAGACGCACACGCCGCTGGACGGAATTCCCCTCGACCCCCGCGCCACCTATATCGTGACGGCCCGCCATCCCCTCGACACGGCCGTATCGCTCTACCACCAGGGCAACAACCTCGACCGCGCAAAGATCCGGGCGCTGACCGGAGAACCCGAGCCGGCAGAACCGTCCCCGCCGCGCAAGCCACTGCATGACTGGCTGCTCGCCTACATCACCGGTGACGCCGCCCCGTGGATCGTCCGCTCGCACCCGCGCGAGGACCTCGACTCGCTGCCCGGTCTCATGTGGCACCTGTCCGACGCCTGGGCCAGGCGCCACGAGCCAAATGTGATCCTCGTTCACTACGACGACCTAGCCGCCGATCTCGAAGGCCAGATGCAGCGAATCGCTGGGCGGCTAGGCATGAGCCTCCCCGAGTCGGCCTGGCCCGCGCTCGTGCAGGCGGCCACGTTCGAGGCCATGAGAAACAGCGCGGACAGGACCGTTCCGACCGCCGGCGTTCTCAAGCGCAACGCCGCGTTCTTCCGGCGCGGCACCTCGGGCGCGGGACGTGAAGTTCTCAGTGACGAGGAGATCGCTGCCTACCACGCGCGCGCCGCTCGGCTGGCACCGCCCGACATGCTCGCCTGGCTCCACTCGCCCGGCAACGACATACGGGATGTATAACGACCTGCGGCTGGATCGCTAGGTGGGGTAACGGGTGGGTTCGCTGGTGTACTGGCGCCCGGACGGTACGGTCCACCGGAAGGTGCCGTCCGGGAGCTGATCGACCCGCCACCGGGGGTGCTGCTTGAGCCTATGGTCGTGACGGCACTTCGGGCCCCCGTTGCACAAGCACGACCGGCCCCGGACGTAAGGACTTTGCACCATTAGGCACTCCGGAGGATGCCACGAATTAGAACGGCGGTTCCTCCGAGTAGCCGCCGGGACCGCCAGCAGCCCACGGGTCGACCGCAGGCTGGTAGCAGAGGTCCGGGTTGTCTAGGGCGCGGTGCCAAACGTGCTCCAAATGCTCACGGCGCGTTCTCCTATCGTTCTCCCACGTAAGCACAACATCGGGAGTTCGTCCCGCCAGGTCGCTGAGCACGACGAGCACTGCCTCGACCGTTTCCCAGTGAGAGGGAACCGTCTTCCCGCGCAGCATCCTGCGGATCGTCTCGGTGGCATGCACCACCACCCGTTCGGATACTAAGTCTTACATATAGAACATGATAGCGAAATACTACCTATGACGCAAAGTAATCAGCGTGTCGTCGGGTTGGTTACCCTCGCCATGAACAGGGGCTCGCCGGTCGCGCGGTCGGTCACCACGATCAGGTAGGGACGGTTGAACACGACCGGGGGCGCCAGCACCCGCCCGGCGCTCGCCTCTATGCCGACCGCCGTCGCGGCGCTGGCCACCGTGCCTTTCTCGCCGATATCCAGGGTGGCTGCGTGTGCCACGAAACCGATGCAGCACGCCTGCGGCGACAGTGCGGTAAAGTCCGCCGCCGGAGAGAACGCGAGGCCCATGCCGAGCCTGGTGAGCACGGGCTTCAGGCTGACCTGGGTGGCGAGGTTCACCTTCGGGAAGGCGACGCTCCTAGTCAGCGCGCCGGGCCGGCCGGACGTCAGGCGGGAGGTCATCGCGGCGAGGGCGGCCGCGGCCGGCATCGCGCAGCCGGCCGGGCCAGCGGGCGGCAGCAGGGCCTCCATCCCCAGCTTGCCGCCGCGGTACGGAAGCCAGACCGCGGTCCAGCCGCCGGCGCGGACCGCGCTGTACTGACCGCCGGTCATGAACTGCGCGGTGACGCGCTGGCCGGAGGAGGTGGTGAAGGGCCCCGGGCTGGTCTCGCTGGGGTCGAACGGCGTGGCCCATGCGGCGTGCATGTAGAGCGCGTCGGTCAGCACCCAGCCGATGTCCTGCAGGGGTCTCGGAGCAACCGCGGGATCTGGCCGTGGGTGGCGGTCGCGATCGCCTGGTTGATTTCCTGCCTGGCTTTCGCCGGGTCGGTCAGCAGCGGTGCCTGGGCCACGCCGGCGTCGTAACCGGTGGCGACGGCGTCCAGGTAGCTGCGTTTGGTCTGCAGGCCCGGGTCGGCCCAGACCTGGTCGCTGGCGTCCAGCGTCACGCCCGGGCCGCCCAGGTGGCGCAGGGCGGCCGACCGGGCCTGCAGGCCGGCCTCGAGGGCCTGGCCGCCCGCGGCCGGCAGATGCAGCACCCCGGCCATGGCCCGCGCGGTTCCGCCGCGGGCCCCCAGATATGCCATGCCGAGCCCGCTGGCCAGGCTCGACGGCGACAGCACCAGGTTGGCCTGCGGCTCCGCCTGGCACCAGGCGCTGAGTACGTCCAGGCCCAGCCCGGTGTCCGCCGTCCCGTAGGGACGCGGGTTCATGAGGGGTTCCCTGGCCGCCACGCCGTGGGCGACGACCGGCGGCGGGACCGGGTTCGACCCGCACCCCGCGATCAGCAGCGCCGCCACCGCCGCCCCGGCGGCGGCCCGTATTTCTTTCTTCATGCGCATCAGACGGAGCGCGGGACGCCGCGGTTTCGCGCGAATGATTACACTGAGGTCAAGTTGCGATAACCGGCGATGGCCCTGGTGCGCCGCGAAGCACCACATCCGTGGAAAGTGCTACCCCGATAGGCCGGTGAGCGGCCCGCAGATCCGGGTCAGGACCCGCAAGGACATAGTCCGGCAGCGACGGCCCCGCCGTCACGCGTGCTGGGACCACCTCATCGCCGCCCCGCTGTGGCCGATGCACGGTGCCAACCTCGGCACGCTGCTGCGCACCTGCGACGCGGTCGGCGCCTGCATGGCCGTGCCCCGGCTGCCCTGGGTGCCCGAGGCGCTGGCCCGCGGCAACACCCTGCGGCGGCCCGCCTGCGTGCACTGGACCGGCCGGGACGCCTGCCAGTGGCTGCTGGATCAGCGATCGGCGGGATCGCGGATCATCGGAGTCGAGCTCGCCGAGGAGGCGGTCCGGCTGGGCGACCTGCCCGCTGCCCGGCAGCGGACCATCGCCGTGCTCGGGCATGAGCAGACGGGCATCCCGGCCGAGGCCGTCGAGTTGCTCGACGTAGCCGTGGAGATCCCGATGGTGGGTTCGGGAGCCAGCCCTGAACGTGGCGGTGGCGGGGTCGCTCGTGCTGTACCGGCTGGCTGGATTCCTCTGACGTCTTAGGGTGAAAGGGAATCAGCCCGGGGACAGATGGGAGCCGTGATGGACAGCGCAGAGTTGCGCACCCTGCAGCAGCCGCTCAAGGACGCCTACCGGGAGGACCCCGAGAAGGCGGTCGTCACGCTGCGGGCGCACGGTCGGCTGGACGACGCCATCTCGTGTTCGGTGGACACGGGGCGGGCGCTGGCCGTCGCGGGACTGCACCCGGCCAGCGGAGGGGACGGCTCGCTGCTGTGTTCGGGTGACATGCTGCTGCAGGCGCTGGTGGCGTGCGCCGGGGTCACGCTGCGGGCGGTGGCCACCTCGCTGGAGATCACCGTGGCCGGGGGGACCGTGACCGCCGAGGGCGACCTGGACTTCCGCGGGACCCTGTCGGTCAGCAAGGACGCGCCGGTCGGGTTCCGGTCCATCCGGCTGGCCTTCGACCTGGACACCGACGCCAGCGACGAGCAGGTCCGGACGCTCATCCGGCTCACCGAGCGGTACTGCGTCGTGTACCAGACGCTGGCGCACCCGGCCGAGCTGACCGTCACAACCGCGGCCGGGACCGGAGAGTGACGTCCTGGGAGCAGGATGGATGCGGGACCTGTGGCCGCCAGCCCGGCTGCGGCTGCTGACGCCGCGGCTTGAACTGCGGCCCTTGGGTTACGCAGCGCATCAGCGGACCCGCTGGTTAACTTGATATTTCTGATCTGGAAAGTCAGGATTAGGCAATGGCGCGAGTGGATAGGAACCCGTCGATACCAGATCCTTCTCCCCGGAGGAACCGTGAGTAGCACCGACACCTACGTCGCCAACGCCGAGCGGTACGCCGCCAGCTTCGACAAAGGCGACCTGCCGCTGCCGCCCGCCGCCCGCACCGCCGTGGTCGCGTGCATGGACGCCCGGCTCAACCCCTACGGAGTGCTCGGGCTCTCCGAGGGCGACTCGCACGTCATCCGCAACGCCGGCGGGGTCGTGACCGACGACGTCATCCGGTCCCTCACCATCTCCCAGCGGCTGCTCGGGACGAACGAGATCATCCTCATCCACCACACCGACTGCGGCATGCTCACCTTCCACGACGACGACGTCAAGGCCCAGATCGAGGCCGACACCGGCATCCGGCCGCCGTTCGCGCTCGAGGCCTTCGGTGACCCGGACGCCGACGTGCGCCAGTCCATCGCCCGGATCAAGGCCAGCCCGTTCATCCCGGACAAGAACTCCATCCGCGGCTTCGTCTACGAGGTCGAGACCGGGCGCCTCCGGGAGGTCAAGGAGTGAGGTTGATATCGTGACCGGGTGACGGTCGCAACGGAAACGAACAGCGCGGAAACGAGCGAACCGGGTGCGGATGCCACCGCACGTTCGGCCCGGCTACGGCACCTGATCATCACGGTCTACGGGCTCTACGCACGGCCCGACGGCGGCTGGCTGTCGGTCGCGACCCTGATACGGCTGCTCGCTGATCTGGGGATAGACGAGCCGGCCGTCCGTTCGGCCATATCACGGTTGAAGCGGCGCGGCATCCTGCAGTCCAAGCGGTGCGACGGCTCAGCCGGCTACCAGCTGTCCGCCGAGGCCGTCGCCATCTTGCGCGAGGGTGACGCGCGGATCTTCCGGCGGCGCCGGGCCACCCCGGCCGACGGCTGGGTGCTGGCGGTGTTCTCGGTCCCCGAGTCCGAGCGGCACCGGCGGCATGTGCTGCGGTCCGAGCTGACCAGGCTGGGTTTCGGCATGGTCGCACCCGGCGTGTGGATCGTGCCGGCCCACCCGCAGGACACCACGGCCGAGACGCTGCGGCGGCTCGAACTCGACGCGTACGCCGACCTGTTCCGCGCCGACCACGTCGCCTTCGGCGATCCGGCCGTCAAGATCCGCCGCTGGTGGGACCTGGACGAGCTCGAGCGCCAGTACGAGTCGTTCATCCGGGCGCACGAGCCCGTCGCGCGGCACTGGGAGCAGGTCTCCGGGCCGGGTACCCCGGGCGGGCAGGAAGCCTTCGCCGACTACGTGCGGGTGCTCACCGACTGGCGGCGGCTGCCCTACCTGGATCCCGGCCTGCCTGCCGAACTGCTGCCTGACGGCTGGGTGGGCATCCGGGCCGCCGACCTGTTCTTCGCCGTGCGCGCGCGGCTGCAGGAACCGGCGCAGGCCTACGTGACCTCCGCTATCAGCGCCTGACCCGATTAGCCCTGACCCGATTAGCCCTGACCCCGATTAGCGCTGAGCACCGCGATGCCCTGGATCTCGACCAGCGCCTCGGGCCGCCACAGCCGGGTCACGCCCACGCCCGCCATGGCGGGGTACCCGGTTCCGGCGAGCCGGCGCCAGACCGCGCCGATCTCCTTGCCGTGTGCCTGGTAGTCATCCACATCGGTGAGGTAGATGGTCAGGCTGACCAGGTCTTCTGGCCGGCCGCCTGCGGCGGCCAGCGCGGTGAGCAGGTTGCCGAGGGCCTGCTCGAACTGCGGCACGACGCCGCCTGCGGCCACCTTCCCGTCCCGGTCCATGCCGATCTGGCCGGCCAGGAACACCATCCGGCCGGCCGGCGCCGAGACCGCGTGCGAGAAGCCAGAGGGGCGGGCAAGCTCTTCGGGGTTAATCCGCTCCAGGGTCATAGCCGAAGCCTATCGGTATCGCGTTTCATTGACGATCGTATCTTTTCCGGCATACGATGACGCCATGCGCATCGCTGTCCTCGGCGGCGGCCCCGGCGGCCTGTACTTCGCGGCCCTCGCCAAGCAGCTCGACGCCCGGCATGACATCACCGTCTGGGAGCGCAACGCCGCCGACGACACGTTCGGCTTCGGGGTGGTGTTCTCGGACGAGACCCTCGGCGGCATCGAGCACGCCGACCGGGAGATCTTCGCACGGATGCGGCGCGAGTTCGCCCGCTGGGACGACATCGACGTGCACTTCCGCGGCACCACGTTCACCTCGGGCGGGCACGGTTTCGCCGCGATGAGCCGCAAGCGCCTGCTGGCCATCCTGCAGGCCCGCTGCGCGTCGCTCGGGGTTCGGGTCTGCTTCCGCACCGAGGCGCCGGACGTGGCCGCGCTGTCCGACCGCCATGACCTGGTGGTCGCCGCCGACGGGATGAACTCGGCCACCCGCGGCCAGTTCGCCGGCACGTTCGCCCCCGACCTGGAGCGGCGGCGGTGCAAGTACATCTGGCTCGGCACCGACCTGGTCTTCGACGCGTTCAAGTTCTACATCCTGGACACCCCGGCCGGGATCATGCAGGTGCACGGCTACCCGTACAGCGAGCGGGCCAGCACCTTCATCCTGGAGATGCACGAGGACGTCTGGCGGCGTGCCGGGTTCGAGTCCGCCGCGGCGCAGCAGCTAGCGCCGGGGCAGAGCGACGAGGCCTCGATCGAGATGATCCGCGGCCTGTGCGCGGACGTGCTCGGCGGGCCCAGTGGCGGCCAGCAGAGTGTTGGCCAGCACAGTGTTGGCCAGCGCGGTGGCGGCCACTACAGTCTGTTCGCCAACAACTCGCGGTGGACCACGTTCACCACCGTGCGGTGCCAGACCTGGCGGCACCGCAACGTGGTGCTGCTCGGCGACGCGGCGCATACCGCGCACTTCTCCATCGGCTCGGGCACCAAGCTGGCCATGGAAGACGCGCTGGCCCTGGCGGCCTGCCTGCACGAGCAGCCTTCGGTCGAGGCCGCCCTGACCGCCTATGAGGCCGAACGCCGGCCGGTGGTCGCCTCGACCCAGCGGGCCGCGCAGGCCAGCCTGGAGTGGTTCGAGAACATCGGCCAGTACGCCGGCCAGGACCCGCACCAGTTCGCGTTCAACATCGTGACCCGCAGCCGCCGGGTCACCTACGACAACCTGCGGCTGCGCGACCCGGAGTTCGTCGCGGACATGGACCGCTGGTTCGCCTCCGCCGCGGCGCGGGACGGGACCGGCGGGCCGGCCGAGCCGCGGCCGCCGATGTTCCAGCCGTTCCGGCTGGGCGGCCTGGAACTGGCGAACCGCGTCATCGTCTCGCCGATGGACATGTACTCGGCGCGGGACGGCGTGCCCGGCGACTTCCACCTGGTCCACCTGGGCAGCAAGGCGCTCGGCGGGGCGGGCCTGGTGATGACCGAGATGGTCTGCGTCTCGCCTTCCGGGCGGATCACGCCCGGATGCACGGGGATCTACACCGCCGAGCAGGAGGACTCCTGGCGCCGGATCGTTCGGTTCGTCCATGGTCAGAGCGACGCGAAGATCGGCGTCCAGCTCGGCCACTCCGGCCGCAAGGGCTCGACCAGGCTGATGTGGGAAGGCATGGATGACCCGCTGCCCGAGGGTAACTGGGAGGTCTGCGGCCCGTCGCCGCTCCCCTACAAGGCGGGCGGCCAGACACCGCGCGAGCTGGATTGTGCCGCGCTCGGCGAGATCCGCGGGCAGTTCACGGCGGCCGCCCGGGCGGCCGCGCGGGCCGGGTTCGACCTGCTCGAACTCCACTGCGCGCACGGGTACCTGCTGTCCTCGTTCCTGTCCCCGCTGACCAACCAGCGCAATGACCGCTACGGCGGATCGATGGCCGGCCGGCTCCGCTACCCGCTTGAGGTGTTCGACGCCGTCCGCGCGGTATGGCCGCAGGAGCGGCCGATGACGGTGCGGATCTCGGCCACCGACTGGTGCGAGGGCGGCCTGGGCATCGACGACACCGTGGAGATCGCCCGCGCGTTCGCCGAGCACGGCGCGGCCGGCGTCGACGTGTCGACCGGGCAGGTGGTCAGCGAGGAGAAGCCGGCCTTCGGCCGCAGCTACCAGACGCCGTTCGCCGACCGGATCCGCAACGAGATCGGCCGCAAGTACGGCGTGGCGGTGATCGCGGTCGGCGCGATCTCCTCCTACGACGACGTGAACTCCCTGATCCTGGCGGGCCGGGCGGACCTGTGCGCGCTGGGCCGCACCCACCTGTACGACCCGCAGTGGACCCTGCACGCCGCGGCTGAGCAGGGGTACGCCGGCCCGGGCGCGGCCTGGCCGCTGCCGTTCGCCGCGGGCAGCCGCAGACCGCAGGGGGGACGGACGGACGGGCCGCGTCCGCGCCTGGACCTGCTCCGCGCCGGGACCCCGCGGACGGCGCATGCGCGCTGGCGGCCTGCTGCTCAATCAGGCAGTGACCGGTGACCGCGTTCGCGCTGACGCCCGAGGTATCGCAGGCCGTGTTTCATGTAGATGCGGGGGTTGGTGTCTAGGTACCTGGCCCATGGCGGCTGGCGTTCGCCCCGTAGCCTCGCGTAGCAGGCCAGGGCATAGCCGAACATCTGCTCGGTCATGTAGCCAAGCCGCTGAGCCCGCCAGCCACGCGTCCCCTGGCTGAACTCGAAGGAAGCGTTCGCGGTCAGGATGCCCAGGCCCAGGTAGACGGTCAGGAGGTCGGTGAGCGGCTCATGATCCGGCCGGCCGGCCGGTATCCGGCCCTCGCCGAGCAACCGGACGTGCCCCAGTTCATGCGCGATCACCGCAAGCAGCGAGGCCGGGTTGCCGATACTGGCCCGGTCGATAGCCACGACGGCCCGGCCGCCTTTGGCGGGCCGGTGTACACGCCGGCTGCGCCGCTGACCCGGCTCGTCCCGCCGGGAATCAGCCGGCTGAGTTCCCTGGCATGGTCAAGATCGTCGCGGAACTCCACGTCGAGCTCAGACCCCACGCCCATGTAACCCGCCACGCGGCTGACCAGGCCGCGCACGTCATCGTCGCGGCCCTGCGAGCTCGCAACAGCATGGCCAAACGATGGCATACGCCCGGTGCGCACACAAGGCATGGGACGCGGTCTCAGCATGGGACGGAACTAGACCCGCTGAGGCGGTTGCAATGAGACTGAGAGGACAACGGTTCACGGGCGGACTGGCCCGGCGGCCGACGCAATCCGCTGGCGGGAGGCGACCGGGATGACACGACGGGATATCGCGTTCGACGCCGAGGGCGTCACCTTGCGCGGCTGGTTCTACCCGGCGGAGGGGGCCGCGGGCCCGGGCCTGCCGTGGTCATGGCGCACGGTTTCTCCGCGGTCAAGGAGATGTACCTGGACAGCTTCGCCGAGGTATTCGCCGCGGCGGGGCTCAACGTCCTGGTGTTCGACAACCGCTGCTTCGGCGCCAGCGACGGGGAGCCACGCCAGGAGATCGACCCGTGGGCGCAGGTCCGCGACTACCGGCACGCCATCACGTACCTGCACACGGTGCCCGGGGTGGACCCGGGACGGATCGGGATCTGGGGCAGCAGCTACTCAGGCGGACACGTCCTGGTGGTGGCCGCGATCGACCGCCGGGTCAAGGCCGTGGTGAGCCAGGTGCCCCTCATCAGCGGCTACGCCAATCTGCGCGCCCTGGTCCGGGCTGATTTCATCGCCGGGTTCCGCGAGCAGTTCGACGCGGACCGGCTGGCCCGCTTCGAGGGCAAGGCGCCGGCCATGGTGCCCGTGGTGGACAAGGACCCGCTGGCACCCTCGGCACTGCCCACGCCGGACTCGTGGGACTGGTTCTCCCGGACCGGGGAAACCCGGGCTCCGGCCTGGCGGAACGAGGTGACGCTGCGCAGCGTGGAGATGTTCACCGAGTACGAGCCGGGCAGCTACCTGCCGTACATCAGCCCCACGCCGCTGCTGCTGCTCGTCGCCGTAGGCGATCACCTGGTGCCATCCGAGCTCGCCATCGCGGCCTTCGACACGGCGCACCAGCCCAAGGAGCTCATCATCATGCCCGGCGGGCATTTCGACGCCTATACGAAGGGTTTCGAGGCTTCGGGCGGCGCGGCGCGCGACTGGTTCACCCGGCACCTGACGCGCAGGTAGGCCTGACAGCCAGAGGGAACGCCACGAAGAACCTCGACGGGTTAGGCGGCCGCGCCCTCAGCGCGGCTGGCGCTGGCGGAGCCGGTGGTTGGCCACGTTGACCTGGTTGGCGCAGCGGACGCTGCAGAAGTGGCGGCGGCCGTTGCGCGAGGTGTCGACGAAGGCGGTGCCGCAGCCCTCCCGGCTGCAGGCACCCAGCCGGGAGCCTTCGCCGTTGTCGATGATGTGGGCCAGCCCGGCGGCGGTGAGGGCCTTCACCCGGGCGGTCAGGCCGGTGCGGACAGGTGCGTAGTGGAGGTGAAAGGGCAGCCCGGCGCCGTGGCTGACCAGTCGGGGGCGGCAGTCGGCGGCGATAAGCAGCGCGTCGGCGCGCTCGGCCTTGCCGGTCACGGTGCCGGCTTCGAAGAGACCGCGCAGGCGCTGGGTCCATGGCCGCAGCGCCCGCATCTGGGCTGTGGTCGCTACGGGTTGGTGGACGTCGTAGCTGACTAGCACGGCGGCGAGGGCCGACGGATCCGGCGAGGGGTTGTTGACCAGCCAGGCGGCGATGTGCGCACCGGCGACCGTGTAAGTGTTGAACTGCATAAGACCATTACATCACGATGGACTCAGGCCGGCCGCAAGGCGGGCCGAGGTACCCAGGTGAAGGGGAGAAGAGTGATCATGACGACGACCGAGGACTACGGACTGGCGCGGCGGATGTGGCACCAGCTCGAGCCGATACACGCGGTGTTCTGGTACGCCCCGGAGGTGTTCGCTGAGGCGGCCGCGCTCGGCTATGACGTGGCGACCCGCTGGCCGAGCTACTTCGCCTGGCGGCTGGCGCCGCTGGGCGCGGCGGGCCCTCGGCTGGCCTCCTCGGCCTGCTACAGCTTCAGCCCGGACACGGTAGCCGAGCACGTGCCCGCGGCCTGGGCGGTGGCCTCGCCGCAGCGGATCCTGGCGGCGCGGGAACGGGCGGTGGACCGCATGTACCGGGCGCTGCTTGGTGACCGGATCGGCTCGCCCGGCCTGGCGGAGGCGGCGGCCCTGGCCCGCGATGCGGCGCTGGCGGCCGGCACCGCCGGCCGCACGCTGGCGGCCGCGAACGCGGACCTGCCCTGGCCCGACGAGCCGCATCTGGTGCTGTGGCATGCCATCACCATGCTGCGCGAGCACCGCGGGGACGGGCACATCACCGCATTGCTGGCGGCTGGCCTGGACCCGTGCGAGGCACTCGTGTCGTTCGCCGCCATCGGCGCCGCACCGGAGGAAACGTTCTCCAGCCGCGGCTGGACCGCGCGGGAATGGTCGGCGGCCCGGGACCGGCTGGCGGCCAGGGGCTGGGTCGATGTGGCGGGCAACGCCACCGAACGTGGCCGGGACGGCCGGGATGAGATCGAATGGCGTACCGACCGGCTGGCCGATGCCCCATGGCAGGCGCTGGGCAGTGGCCGGGCGCAGCGCCTCGCCGAGCTGACGGGGCCCCTGCTGGGCGCCGCGTTCGAGTCCGGCCTGCTCCCTGCCCAGTCGACCCTCGGCATCGCGACTGTGCCGCCGCCCTCCCCGCGGCCCTGAGGCAGACCAGGGTGCCTGCCCCGCGCCCCTCGCAGGGCCCGTCCCGGCCAATGGCCGGCGGCCTGGTGGCCGTCAGCTTGTGGGGACTCGCGCCGGTCGCCACCCGGGCCACCGTCGCCCACCTGGCCCCACTGCCGCTGCTTGTGCTCCGGCTCGGCGTGGCGGCCCTGGTGCTGCTGCCCTGGGCCATGCCCGTGTTCGGGCGGCTGCACCGGCGTTCGGCGGCCCGGCTCGCGGCCGCTAGCGCCCTCGGCCTGATCGGCTACAACCTGCCGGTCACCGCCGGGCTGCAATGGGTGCCCGCCTCCACGGCCGGGCTGCTGCTCGCCACCGAGCCAGTCTGGGTGATGGTCCTGGGGTATGTGTTCCTCGCTGAGCGCGGTGGCGCCCGGGCCTGGCTCGGCAGCGCCGTCGCTCTGGGCGGGGTGGCCGTGCTGGCCGGGCCCAGCGCACTGACCGGGACAGGCGGCTACCGGGCGCTCGCCGGCGCCGGGTTGGTCCTAGCCGGCACGCTGGCGTTCGGCGCCTACACGATCGTGCTGCGCCCGCTCAGCCAGGCCTACGGCGCGGTGCCGGCCACAGCCGCCTCCACCGTCGTGGGTGCCGTCCCCTACCTGGCCTTCGCCGGGACGCTGTCCGCGCCGCGGCTGGCTCAGCTTGCCCCATCGGTGTGGGGCGAGCTCGCCTTCCTCGCAATCGGCAGCACGGTCGCCGGGATGCTGCTGTGGAACCGGGCCGTTCTTGCCGTCGGCAGCACCCGCGTCAGCCTGCTGCTCTACCTCGAGCCGGCCGTCAGCGTGCTCGGCGCGGTAGCACTCCTTGGCGAGCGCCTGACCGTGGCCACGATCGCCGGGGGCCTGCTGATCCTGGCCGGGGTGGCCGTCGCCAGCACCACCCAGCCGCCGTCACGGGGCGGGGCGGGACCCGCGCCCGGGCCGGAGGGCCGGCGCTTGACCACCCGGGTCGGCGAGCGCCGCACGACGTCCCGGAAACCGGCCCGCTCGCACAGGAACAACTCCTCGAGTTCGGCCCAGGTAGCCGGGGGTCAGCGGCCGCGCCTGGAACGCTTCAGAAGTCAAGCCGGTTCCTCGTAGCGGACCGGGGTGGAGTACCGCGGATCCTGGTGGCCATGCGGCCCGCCAGGCTCTCGACTCGGTGCTCGCCCGGCACCCGCCGGGGCTCTCTGTCACCGGCTGGGCCGTGAAGGACAAGAGCGCCGGCGGCGAGACGTTCACGTCCGGGAACGACTCCGTCGACGTGGCGAAGACGCCGGCCGGCACGTAGGTCGTCGGCGGCGTGACCACGTGCCAGTGACACGCCCGCGCCGCGGCACCGTCATCGGCGTCACGCCGGGCGGCTAGGCCGGCTGGTCGCCATGGTGGTGCCGGGCCAGCGTCCGGGAGTAGCGCCGCATGGCGGTACGCATCTGCTCGCCCCGGTCAGCCGCCGGATCGGTGCCGAACACGAACGGGAGAAACCCGCCCGCCTCCTCCAGGCCCGCCCGGATCTGACCGACCTCGCCGGGCGGGTACAGCCGGGCGGGATCGCCGACCGCTACCCAGCCGACCGGGATCCTGGTCTCCGGCGGCACCACGCAGCCGATGTGCACCGCGCCGCCCAGCGCCACGCTGCTGGCCCGGCCCAGCCAGGCGCCGTTGAAGACCATGGCGCCGGTGGCGATGAACACCTCGTCATCCACCCGGCAGCCGGTCAGGTAGGAGTTCGGCCCGGCCAGCACGTGATCCCCGACCACTAGGGGATGACGCGGGGTGCCACGCAGCACGGCGTTCTCCATGATCACGCAGTTGGCGCCCACGTCCACTGGGCCGCCGTCGGCGGTCAGCACGGCTCCATGGAGCACGCAGCTGCCAGCGCCCACGCTGACCTGGCCGCTGAGTACGGCGGTGGCGGCCACGTAGGCGTCCGGGTGGACGGCCGGCGTCATGTCACGGTTCTTGATCTGCACCTGCCCACTATGCCCGGCTCAGCGGAGCTTGCGCGCCTTCCAGACTTCCGGGCGGCAGCACCCCCGCCTGCGCCTCGGCAGTTCCCCGGATGCCCCAGGCCGGTGCTCGGCGCCTGTTTCGTATGCCGTCGGGGGGAGTCTGGCGGTTACAAGGCGATGAGCCCGGCGTTGGTGGGGCTGAAGCCGCAGCTGCCGAAGTAGAAACGGCGGAGGTGGTCTTCGAAGTCGACGTGGAGCCACTCGCATCCGGTAGCGCGGCATTCGTCCACTGCGGCCGCGACAAGGCGGGTACCCACTCCCTGGCTGCGCACCCTCGCCGCGACGAGGGTATCCAGGAGAAAGGCATGGACGCCGCCGTCCCAGGCGACATTGACGAAGCCGGCGAGATCGCGTCCTTCCCGGGCACAGACCCAGCCCAGGCTGTGCCTGTTTACCTGAGCCCACCAGTCGTCTTCCAGCACCTTGTGGCCGAAACCCTCGGCGTGCAGCGCGTTGAGCTCCGTATTGCCGAAGGTCCCGCGCCACTCATAGGTGATCATCTTTCCAGCCGGGCGGGAGCTTTTACGGCCAGGTCACCGAGCCGGACGGTACCCGATGCCAGCACACGTGCATTCATCCCGCGCAGTCGCAACTGGCGACCGACGCGAGAGTTGACAAAGCGCATCGCCTCAGCCCCGAAGCGCTCGACGAACTTCGCGCAGCCCAGGTGCGGGGCCTCGCTGACCTGCAGCACAGCCTGGCCCACCGCGAGCAGGCTCCCTGCCGGGAGGTTGCCGAGGCTGAGGTCCAGGTCGAGATACAGCTGATCACCAGCCAGCGGCATCCTGCCAGTCCCGCCCGCGACGAGCTCCGCCACCCGCGCATTCATCACCGTCACCTGCCGTCGCGGGTCAGCCGATCCGTCCGGCGTGCTCGTGTTACCGCGGGTGAGCCAGTTGTCCCCGTCAAGCCCGGCGGCCTGATCCAGCACCGCCTCGGCCGGCACGTCTCGCTCGCCCGCTGCCGGGCGGCGGACGATCAACACGAGCCCGTCGCCGTCTTGCGGGGAGCCGCGGATCTGGCCGAGCCCGGCTAGCAGACGCTCACGTGACAAATGCTCCACAGCCTGATTCTCGCCAGCCTCCGATGTCTTGGCTAGTAAATATGCGCTGGCTCACATCCCGGGATGGTGACGGCGGGTGACGCCGGGCTGGCTGCCATCGTGCCGGATATGACGGCTTTGCGCGGGAACGGGTATTTCTGCCGGGCGCGGTGCGGTCAGCGGCCTGGGGTGCGTGGGCCCATGACCCCGATAGGCGGGGTCTGGGGCCCACGCACCCAGTCCAGGTTCCCGGAGGCCGCGCTTTGATTCAGGCGAACTGGGTGAGGGACAGGACGTTTCCGTCCGGGTCGGCGAACCACGCGACCTTGTCGCCGGCCGGGGTGGTCCAGACGCCGTCGTCGTCTTGATCCATGCCGTCGTAGCGCAGGAACGCGACGCCCCGGGCGGTGAGGCCGCGTGCGGTGGCCGCGATATCGGACACTCTCCAGCCGAGAACGGTGTAGCCGGGCCGGGCCACCTCGGCGACCGCCGTGACCCGGAGCATCGTGCCGTTCGCGTCAAAAACGCAGGCGAAGTCGTTCTGCTCGACCAGGCGCAGGCCCAGTGCCTGTTCGTAGAACACTCGCGCCTGGCGCAGGTCAGCGGAGGCGGCGAACGCGATGACCGCGCTGTCCTGAAGCATGTGCCTCCTTGGTAGGCCGGCTCGCCGTTCTCATCTGCCCGGGCGCCGCGTCTCAGTCTGGGTAGGGACGCGCAGGCAGGCTGTCGCCGTCGGTGATGGCGCGGCCCAGTCCGAAGGCCTGGGGACCGGCGACGCCGGATTCTGGGTCGGGCCGAGCCGGCTGGGGCTCTGCGCCGGGCTGAGGCTGGCCGGGGCCGAGCTCAGCCTGACCTGGTTCCCGGCCGGGCTCGGCGTGGGAAGGCAGCTGGCCAGGGATGGTCCGGAGCCGTATCCCGGCAGGCCGTAGCGCCACCCGTGGCTGGCTTTGCTGCGGGCCGGTACCGGGGCTGCCGCCGCTGGAGTCTTCGGCGGCCGGGAGGCAGCGGGCTCGTGGTGCGCTCGTGCCGGGGAACTGACGACCGCGGGCACATGCCGGGGCACATCGCGAGGCCGATCCGGCGCTCCGATCGTGACGTGCGCGAAGTGCTGGATCGGGCTGGGCAGCACGCCGGCGTATGCGGCGGCCGTGCTGCCCAGCCCGGCTGCGACCGCAGTCGCCACAGCGGCTAGGGGGAGTCTGCCGCGAGCTGAACGCACGGGCAGCCAGCGCCGGGCTGACCACGGGGCAGCGGGCGAGGTGCCGGCCTGGGAAGCGAGCCGGGTGAACGCCGCCAGCGCAGCGTCCTCTCCGGCCAGCTTCCCAGGCCCGGCCGGCCCGGCTGCGGCAGCGAACATCCGCGCCAGGCCATGGATCTCGGGCGGCGCCCCGGGGGGGATAGGGCGCCGCTCCAAGATCATGTCCAGCAACGGCTCGTCGTGCGCGCCGCCGGGCCGGCCGGGGAAGAACCCAGGCATCTCACTATGCAAAGCGTCTGGCCCGCTCAATGTGTTACACCCGCCCGTTCGGCCTGGTCAGCGAGCCGACGCAGGCCGCGATGCGCGGCCACCCGCACGGCCCCCGGAGTCTTGCCCACGATCCGCGCCACGTCACTGGCATCCAGGCCGACCACCACCCGCAACATGATGATCTCGGCCTGGTCGTGCGGCAGCGACGCGATCAGCGACATCGCGGCCTGCGTGGCCACCGCCTCCAGCGCCTGGTCCGCGGCGTCGGGGGACGTCAGCCGCTGCGCCGCAGCGCCGATATCCAGCGGTACCGCGGGACGGCGGGCCCGTGACCGGCCGGCGTCAGCCGCCCGGTGCCTGGCGATGGTGAACAGCCACGCCCGGAAGGCCTGCTCCTCGCCGCGGAACCGCGCCAGCCCGTCGACCACCTGCAGCCAGGTATCACCGGCCACGTCTTCGGGGTCAGGCGCGATCACCCGCAGGTAACGCAGCAGCGCCGGCTGCACGTCACGGAAGATGCACGCGAAGGCCGCCTCATCACCGGCCTGAGCGCTGGCCAGCGTGTCCCCGAACGCGGCTCCGATCACCGGTCAAGTATCGGCCCGCCACACCCGGCGGCGCAGCACAAACAAGAGCGCTCTCGGCGCGATCTTCCTCGCAGGTCACACCAGTCACAGGAGGCGTGGTTCGGCGCCCGTTTGGGCCCGGGCGCCGGGGGAAGGGGGCGTGGCTATCCAGAACTCGCTCAGAGAGGTGAGCACATGAGGATCGGTGCAGGCCTATTGCTCATCGCGGTAGGAGCCATCCTGCGGTTCGGGATCTCCACCGTGTACGCCCGCGGCGTCGCCGTCCATGCGATCGGTGACATCTTGATTCTGGTAGGCGTGCTCGGGGTGGTGCTCTGGATGGTGGTGTGGGCGCCCTGGAGCCGGAGCGCCCGGAATTTCTACCGGCAGGAGGCACCGGTCTACCGCGAGGAGCCGGTCTACCGCGAGGAGCGGGCGGTCTACCGGACGGAGGCGCCGGCCAAGGAGGTTCCGCCGGCCCGCGGGTATCCCGCTGAGCGCCGGGACTAGGACGAATATCCCCGCTGAGCTGACGTACCTGACGCGAACGCCGGCCGGGTGGGACCGGCCTAAGACGACGGCCACCGCGTCGATCTCGACCAGGAAGCGCGGGTTGGCCAGCCCCGAGACGATGTGCACGCTGATGGCGGGCGGGTCGCCGGCGTTGCCCCAGGCCTCCCCGAAGGCGGCGAAGCCCTCCGCGGGCGGATGGCCGTCGACGATGGCGATCGTCCAGCGGACCACGTCATGCAGGGTCGCCCCGGCTGCGGTCAGCGCCGCCTGCACATTCAGCAGCGCCTGGCGGGCCTGCTCCCCCAGCGTGCCGCCCACGATGGCGCCGTCCGGCCGTACCGCGTTCTGCCCGCCGACGTATATCGTCTTCGCCGCCCCTTCGACCAGCACGGCCTGGGTGAAGGCGGGGTTGCGGACCAGCGACTCCGGGTTCAGGTAGGTCTTCATGTAACCATCTAAGATGGTTACATGGCTCGGCTGCAAGGCCTCACTCCGGACCAAGCCCGCCGCTTCCGCACCGGCCGCCCCTGCCTTGACCTGGCGCACACCGGCGGTGACGGCCCGTACGCGGTGTTCGAGCTGCTCCACGAGGCCGCCGACGTGTCCCGCTGGCTCGGCGTGATCACTGGCCTGGACGGCATCCAGGCCACCGGGGCGGACGTCGGCCAGGCCCGGGCGCTGCGCCGGGCCGTCTGGAATGCCGCTCACGACGCGATCCAGGCCCGTCCGCCCGCCGACGCTGACCGGACGGCCATCAACCGGGCGGCGGCTCCCCCGCCGCCGGTACCGCTGCTCGAGGCGTCCGGGACCGCGACCGTACGCCGCCCGCTCATGTCCGCGCAGGTGCTGGCCCTGCTCGCCCGCGATGCCGTGGACCTGTTCGCCAGTCCGCTGGCCAGCCGGATACGGGTCTGCGCCGCGCCGGACTGCGGCCTGCTCTACCTCGACCAGTCACGTACCGGCAGCCGGCTGTGGTGCTCGATGCAGCGCTGCGGAACCCGGGCCAAGGTCCGGACGCACCGCGAACGCAGCCGTGGCCGTTAGGCCGACCGCCAGGCCGCGCTGCGCGAGCAGTGCCGGCGGCTGCTGCCGGAGGGTCCCTTCGAGGTCAGCGCCACCGCGTGGGCGGCGACCAGCCGCACCTGAGCAGCCGCGGAGATACGCCGTCCGGATCCTCGGCTGAACTCAGATGCGCTGCTCGGTCGAGGAGTCGGTCATCCCGCCGAAGTACCGGTCCAGGACCTGGCGGAACACCGGCTCTCCGGGAGCCGCGTGCAGGAACAGCGTCATGGACGAACACAGCTTCAGCGCGTCCACCTCACCGAGGACCTGCTCTGCGGTGCGGCCGCGCAGGCCGGCCAGGACACCGGCGCACTCGGTCAGGCGCGCGCCCAGGACCGGGTGCGCCAGGTACGCCCGGGCTTCGGCCAGCGAGGCGATCGCGTAGGTCCGTGACACCGGGCTGTAGCCCAGGCCGGCGATCTGCGGGAAGACGAACCACATCCAGTGGCTGGTCTTGCGCCCGGCCCGCAGCTCGGCGAGAGCCTGCTGGTAGGTGCCGCCGGCGTCCTGGGCCGCCACGAACCGCTGGAGGTCATATGGATCGTCCGCCGCCATAGCCGCCATTGTGCCCGGTGCCCGCCGGAGCGGGATGGTTCAGGCCGCGGGCGCGTCGCGTTCGGGCGCCGTTTCAGCATGGTTCCAGGCCTGGCTGCCAGCCTGGACTGGCTGTGATAGCAACATCTCCGTCCTGAGCTGGAGCATGAAATCCGATGCGTAGGCCTTTCACGCCCTACACGTTTACAGGTCCGGATGATCCCGGCAGAGAAGATGAGGGCCTGTTCGGCCCCGGGTCGGTGACCTGGCGGATCATGAACAGCCGGATCATCTGGGTGGCGGCCCTGCGCGCACTATACCTGCAGTCACTGCATCCGCGGGTGATACGCGGCACGCTGCAGAACGCCCCTGGCATCACGCAGTCAGTGGATGGCTGGGCCAGGCTCAGGCGGACCAGGAAGTTCATCGAGACGCGCACGTTCGGGACGACGGCCGAGGCCGAACACGCCGGACGCCGCGTGCGCAAGATTCACCAGGCGCTCACCGGAACCGATCCCGACGGCACCCGGTACCGGCTCGACGAACCTGAGCTGCTGCTGTGGGTGCACTGCGGCGAGGTCGCCTCCTGCGCCGACATAGCGCGGCGCAGCCGGCTGCCGTTCTCCGCCGCCGATCTCGACGCCTTCGTGGCCGAGCAGCGCGCCAGCGCGGAGCTCATCGGCATCGACCGTGCCGCCGCGCCCGCTTCGATGGCCGAACTCGACGCCTACTACGAAGAGATCAGGCCGCAGCTGTACGCGTCCGACGAGGCGAAACAAGCGCTGCGCGTGATCTTGCTTCCGCCGGTGCCTGATGGCAACCGCGTGCTGAAGCTGGGGATGCCGCCGGTCAGCGCCCTGGCGTTCTCGACCCTGCCGCGCTGGGCGCGGCGGATGTACGGCAGGCCGGGCGGGCCGCTGAGCGAGGCGGCGGCGATCGCCGGGCTCCGGGCCGCGCGGCTGATGTTCAGTCAGCAGCGGCTGTTTTCCGGCGCCATGCGGGCCATACACCGCGCCGAATCGGCAGGTGAAACACCAGGCTCGTAATACGGCGGTACGCGCGCAAGGAAGTATTGCGTTGAAACCGGGGCACAGCGGAGGCGATACTCCGGTGGTGACGATGCAACCCGGGCGGACGTCCTTCGAGGTGACCGGGGAACCGCTCAAGGTGCAGCTGGAGACGTTCCTCGACGAGCACAGGGCCGCGCTGCACGGGTGCCTGGACGGGCTGACCGAGGAGCAGGCCGGCGCTGTCTGGTCCCTTCGCAGACGACGCTGCATCCTCAGGGAGCAGATCCTCAGCGTTGGCTGAGGTCAGCGCCGGCTAGCGGCCCTGCCACCGCGGCGGGCGGCCCGCGTTGAACGCCGCGTGGAACTCGGCGTAGTCCTCCCCCTTCATCAGCAGGGCCTGGGCCATCGCCTCGAGCTCGATCGCGGCGGAAAGGCTCATGTCCTGCTCCCTGGTCAGCAGGGCCTTGGTCTGCGCGTAGGCCTGGACCGGACCGGAGGCCAGCCGCCGGGCGAGCGCGCCGACCTCGTCGTCGAAGGCGTCCTTGTCCACCAGGAATGACACCAGCCCGATCCGCGCCGCCTCTTCGGCGTTCACCGTGTCACCCAGCATCAGCAGCCGGGTCGCGTGCCCCAGCCCGACCAGCCGCGGCAGCAGGTAGGCCGCGCCCATGTCCCCGCCGGACAGGCCCACCTTGGTGAACAGGAAGGCGAACCGGGCCGCCGGGGTGCACACCCGGAAGTCGGCCGCGAGCGCGATCACCGCCCCGGCCCCGGCCGCCATGCCGTGCACGGCCGCGATGACGGGCACCGGGCAGTCGCGCATCTCCCGGATGACCTCGCCGCTCATCCGGGTGAAGGCGAGCAGCTCGTCCGGCGTCATGGCCAGCGTCGCGCCGATGATCTCGTTGACGTCGCCGCCCGAGCAGAACGCCCGGCCGCTCCCCCGGATGACGAGCACCCGCGTGTCGCCGCGGTGCGGCAGCTCGGCCAGCAGGTCGCGCAGGTCGGCATACGCTTCGAAGGTCAGCGCGTTGAGCTTGCCGGGCCGGTCGAGGGTCACGGTGCCGACGCCCTCGGCGACCGAGAAGCCGAAGTGCTCCCATGTGCCGGTCAGCGGCGCCGAGGCGCGGAACGGGCTCATCGCGGGCTCTCCTCTCTGCTGGCTTCCGAGGGCTTGACTCCCGAGGTATGGCGGACTCTTGACTGCCGTCACAAAAGTTAAATACTGGTGATCTACCCTACGGGAAAGAAGGAAGTGGGGCCAGATGCGGCTTTCCCCTTCGGCGCACCTCGACACCTTCTGCCGTGACCGCCTCCCGCCGCCGGAGCAGTGGCCGGAATTCCGCTTCGACCTGCCGGAACTGAGCTATCCCGAGCGGCTCAACTGCGCCGCCGAACTGCTCGACGCGACCGCCGCCCGGTACGGCGCGGACCGCCCCTGCCTGCAGTCGCTCACGGAGAGCTGGAGCTACGGCGAGACCGTCCGCCGGACCAGCCAGCTGGCCCAGGTGATGACCGAGGATTTCGGCCTGCGCCCGGGCCAGCGGGTCCTGCTCCGCGGCCCGAACACGCCCTGGCTCGCCGCGGCCTGGCTGGCCGTGATCAAGGCAGGCGGCGTGGCGGTCACCACCATGGCGCTGCTGCGGCCCCGGGAGATCGCCACCATCGTCGGGCTGACCCAGCCGAGCCTGGCCCTGTGCGACCACCGCTTCGCCGCCGACCTGGCGGCCGGCGCGCCCGTGCTGACCGCGATCCACTACGGTGACGCCGGGCCCGATGACCTGATAGCCCGGTGCGCGGCCAAGGACGGGGTGTTCCAGCCGGCCGGCACCGCCGCCGACGACGTGGCCATGCTCGCGTCGACCTCGGGCACCACCGGCCAGCCGAAGGTCGCCATGCACTTCCACCGGGACGTGCTGGCCACCGCGGACACCTTTTCCAGGTACCTGATCAAGCCGCACCAGGACGACGTCTTCACCGGCACTCCCCCGCTCGGCTTCACCTACGGGCTCGGCGGGCTGCTGCTGTTCCCGCTCCGCGCGGGCGCGTCGACCCTGCTCATCGAGCGCGCCACCCCGGCCGAGCTGGCCGACGCGATCGCGGCCCACGGCGTGACCGTGCTGTCCACCGCGCCCACCGCCTACCGGGCCATGCTGGCCGCCGGGAAAGCTTCCGCGCTCAAGAACCTGCGGCGCTGCGTGTCGGCCGGCGAGCACCTGCCGAAGTCGGTGTGGGAGGAATTCCACCAGGCCACCGGCATCGCGATCATCGACGGCATCGGCTCGACCGAGATGCTGCACGTGTTCGTCGCCGCCGCCGACGGCGACATCAGGCCCGGCTCGACCGGCAAGGCCGTGCCCGGCTACCGGGCGACGATCCTGGACTCCTGCGGCGACGAGGTTCCCGACGGCGAGCCCGGGTGGCTCGCCGTCCAGGGCCCGACCGGCTGCCGCTACCTGTCCGACGAGCGGCAGCGGAACTACGTGCAGCACGGCTGGAACATCACCGGCGACACCTACATCCGCGACGCGGACGGCTACTTCTGGTTCCAGGCGCGCAGCGACGACATGATCATCTCGGCCGGCTACAACATCGCCGGTCCCGAAGTGGAGGAGGCGCTGCTCGGTCACCCGGACGTGCTGGAGGCGGCCGTCATCGGCGTGCCCGACCCGGGCCGCGGCATGATCGTGCAGGCGTTCGTCGTGCTGCGCGAGGGCGTCGCGCCGGGCCAGGCGAAGGCCGCCGAGCTGCAGGAGTTCGCCAAGGCCTCGATCGCGCCTTACAAGTACCCGCGGCTGGTCGAGTTCGTGGCGGAGCTGCCCAAGACCATCAGCGGGAAGACCCAGCGGTACCGGCTCCGCCAGATGGCAGGGGAGAAACTGCAGGCCGTTCGGGATCATTAAAATCTGGGACCGAACGGTCCGGGTGCGTGCCCCCGGACCCGGTTACCCGAAGATCCCGCGCGGCAGCGTCATCGACACGACCCAGTTCGGCAGGTCCACCGCCTCGCTGATCTTCAGGTCGCCCGCCACGCTGCACAGGGCGTAGGCCTCGTGCAGGCTCAGCTGCTGGTCACTGACCAGCCAGTCGATCATGTCACGGACCGCGTTCTTCGCGTTCTCCATCAGGTCCGGGCCGATGCCGGTGGTGTGGTAGTAGCCGCGGGCGAGCATCTCGGCCGGCATGGCCAGCTGGGTGGGGTCCGCCGCGGGGACGATCGCGCGGGGCGAGGCGATGACGGTGTTCTTGATGACGCTGAACCGCACGGTCACGGCCATCGGCGTCTCGATGGCCGCCACGCACACCTCCCCGTCACCCTGCGCCATATGCCCGTCGCCGGCGGAGAACTTCGCGCCCTCGGCGTAGACGGGGAACTGGATCCGGGCTCCCTTCACGAACTGCCGGATGTCGGCGTTGCCGCCCATGCCGCCGCTGACGTTGGGCGGCAGGGTGCGGTACATGCCCTGGCGCATCGGCGCCACGCCGAAGATGCCCATGAACGGGGCGACCGGTATGCGCGCCTGCCGGCCGGTCTCCGCGCCGGTGAAGGTGGCGAAGCCGCTGCTCTGGCCCCGGTCGAAGTGAAACAGCTGGACGAACGGGGCGCCGCTGTTGTAGGGCTGGTCCGCGGGAATCGCGCCCGCCGCCGGGCCCGGGGTCGGGTCGCTGAGCTGGGAGGCCTCGGTGAACGAGGCGAGCGGCGCGAGCACGTCCGGCCGCAGCGACCCGAACAGGCCCAGGACCGGGCTGATGACCACGTAGCCGAAGTCCACCAGCGGGCTCACGTCCAGCACCTCGACCTCGAGGATGTCGCCTGGTTCGGCGCCCGCCACCTCGACCGGGCCGGTCAGCGGGTGCACTCCGCCCAGGTCGAGGGTCAGCGTCCCCTCCGGCGTCAGGCTGCGGGCCGCCTCGCCGATGTCCAGGGCGTCGCGGCACAGCAGCTGGATGACCTCCCCGGGCCGGACCACGGCGGCCGGCGGCAGGTCGCGGTTCCAGCGGTTGTGCAGCACCCGGCTGAACCCGTCGAGGACCGCCGCCCCGGCGGGCCCGGCCACCGCGTCCGGCGAGCCGGACCCGGCGACATCCATGCTGCCCATGGCCCAGGCTCCGGCCGCGGCACCGGAGAAGGCGGCAGCCGCCGCCTCGCCGACGACGGCCCGCTGCACCAGGCCCCCGCCCACCTCTCCTGCCCCCCTCATTGCGCTGCCGGAATGGATGAAGCACATCGTGGCCTCCTTCGCGCCCGAACCACACTGCTCTCCCTACCATCGCGCACAACCCCCGTGCCGGGAAGATGGCGAGACCACCTGACGAACTTACGTTGTCACCCATTAAGGCGGGGCAGGACGGCCTCAGCGAACAGGGCGGTCATCTCCGGGCGGCGTTCCGGCGGGCAAGCGGGCGAGAAGATCACGGTGTCCGCTCCGGCCACGTAGTACTCGGCGAGCCTGGCCACGACCATGTCCGGGTCGCCGTGCAGCAGGTAACGGTCGGCCAGCGGGTCGAAGTCCTGGGAGTAGACACGGCTCACCGACTCCACGGCCTCGCGCCGCGCCCGGCCGGGATCGGGGTCGACGCAGCCCCAGATGAACAGGGCGCCGCCCAGTGAGGTTTCCTGGCGCTGAGCCTGACGGGCGAAATCCCTGGCCTGGGCGAGGCTGCGGGCGAAGGACTGCGGGGTGAGCATGTAGGGCATCCACACATCGGCGAACCTGCCCGCCCGGCGCATCGCGGGCGTCTTGCGGCCGCCAACCCACAGCGGCGGGTGGGGGCTCTGCACGGGCGGCGGGTCCAGCCGCAGGTCCCGCAGTGAACCGAACTGGCCCTCGGCGGTCACCTGCTCGCCGGATAGCAGGCGCACCAGGACCGCGAGCGCCTCGTCGGTGCGCGCTCCCCGGCCCTCGACGGGGACGCCGCTCGCGGCGAACTCCGGCGGGTACTCCCCGCCGATGCCGACACCGAGGTCGAAACGCCCGTGTGATACCCGGTCGAGGGTCGTGGCCATCTTGGCCGCCAGCACCATCGGGTACATCGGCAGGATGGTCAGCGCGCTCAGCAGCCGGATCCGCTCGGTGACCGCGGCCGCCGCGGCCAGGGTGACGAACGCGTTGGCCACCGGGCCGTGGAAGAAGACGTGCTCGCCGGCGGCGACCAGGTCAAAGCCGAGGCGTTCGGCGTGGCGGGCTTCCTCAGCGATGTCGCCAGGGTCTCCCCCGGTGCCGAGCATGAGACCAGCCCTCATATTTCTCCCCCCTGTTTCTCCCCCCTGACCCGCACCACCGTACCTTGCATCGGGGCGCTGATCGTGTCGCCGGACGCTCGCGGCGTGGGCTACGGTTGCAGTGATTGCCTCAGGGTGGGGAGGTCAGGGTGGGCTTGCTGCTGCAGGCGGTCGACGCCGCCGGCCCCTGGACGTGGCGCTGGCTGCTGACCGATGAGGACAGCGGCGAGCCGTTAGCTGATCACCAGGTCGACCTGGACCCGGCGTCCGACGAGGTGGCGGCGTTCGGCGACCTGTACGGGTACGCCCGCTCGCATGCCGCCCCGGACCGGCGGACGGCCAGCGAGACAGGGATCACGGAGCGGGCCGGGGCATGGGCTGGCCGGGTGCTGCTCGGCGACTCGGTCGGTGCGGCGATCGCGGCGGCGGCGCCGGTTACCGTGCGGGTGTCGGCCCCGGCGCCGGCGGACTTCGCCCTGTGGTGGCCCCTGGAGCTGGCGCACGCCGACGGCGTGCCGCTGGCGGCGCGGGGGGACGTGACGCTGGTCTACGACATCGCCCCGGTCTCGTCCGGCCCCGTCTCGTCCGGCCTGGGCCGGGGCAAGGCCGCCGCGGCCGGGGCGCTGCGGGTGCTGGCGGTGTTCTCCCAGCCGACCCAGACCAGCGTGCTGGCGCTGCGGCGGGAACGGCACGCGCTCAGCGGGCTGATCAGGCGGATCGCGCGGCAGCGGCGGATGGTGGAGCTGCGCGTGGTGCAGTACGGGGTGACCCGGGAGCGGCTGGCCAGCATCGTCGACTCGGGCGACGGGTGGGACGTGCTGCACCTGTCCGGGCACGGCGGCCTGGGGGTGTTCCTGCTCGAGCACGCGGACGGCTCCCCGGATCGGGTGGACACCGCCGACCTGGTGAAGCTGCTGCGCCCGGCCCGGCGCCGGGTCAGGCTGGCGGTGGTGTCGGCGTGCGAGTCCGCCGCGGACGTGACCGCGGAGACCATGCGCCTGATCGGCCTGGCGGACCAGGCCAAGCGGCTCGAGGAAGCCGCCGGGGAGAACGGAGCCGCCGGGGAGAACGGAGCCGCCGGGACGGCGGAGACCGAGCCGGCGCCGGAAGCGGCCGGGGTTACCGGGGTGGTGCGGGCGCTGGTGCGGGAACTGGACTGCGCCGTGGTCGGGATGCGGTATCCGGTGACCGATGATTTCGCGATTGCGTTCGGCGGGGACTTCTACGAGCGGCTGCTGAGCCGCGCCCAGCCGGTGGATGTCGCGGCGGCGCGGGCGGTGGCGGCGGCGGCCGGGACGGCACCGTCGGCGGCGCGGCCGGCGGTGTCGCTGGCTACTCCGGGGGTGTTCGGCGTCAGGGCCGCGGGGCTGACGCTGGCGGCGCCGCGCGGCGCGCCTCGGCTGGATCCGGCCGAGGCCGCGATGGCGTATTTCCCCGGCGAGCCGGAACGGTTCGTGGGCCGGGCCGCGGCGATGGCGCGGGCCAGCACGGCGCTGGCGCCGGGCAGCGGGCGCACCGCGGTGCTGCTGCACGGGATGGCGGGAGCGGGCAAGACCGCGTGCGCGCTCGAGCTGGCCTACCGGCACCAGGACGCCTTCGCCGCGGCGGCGTTCTGGCAGGCTCCCACCAGGGACGACGAGTTCGCGGGAGCGCTGGCGAACCTGGCCGTCGCGCTGGAAACCCAGCTTGGCGACTACGGGTTCGCGATGACCGGGCATATCGGCACGGTGGCGGCGCTCGATGCGTTCCTGCCCCGGCTACGGCGGGTACTCGAAGACAGCGGCGTGCTGCTGGTGCTGGACAACCTGGAGACCCTGCTCACCCCGCAGGGCACCTGGCGCGACCCGCGCTGGGCGCCGCTGGTCACCGCGCTGACCGGACACGGCGGGGAGTCCCGGGTGGTCATGACCAGCCGCATCCCGCCCGCCGGGCCCGGACCGGGGGTGCTGCTCCTGCCGGTGCACGCGCTGTCGCTGGGCGAGGCCGTGGCGCTGGCCCGCGAGCTGCCGAACCTGCGCGGCCTGCTGCACGCCGACACCGGAGCGGTCCGGGCCGGAGCAGAGGCGGAGGAGGAGACGGCAGCGGCCCGGGACCGCGAGCGGGTCCGCCGGGTCCTGCATGTCGTGCAGGGCCATCCCAAGCTGCTCGAGCTCGCCGACGCCGCCGCCGGGGATACCGGCCGGCTCGACGTCCAGCTGGACGCGGCCGAGACCGCCGCGGCCGGGCAGGGCCTTGACGCGTTCTTCCGCGACGGCACCAGCGCCCTGGACCCCGGCCAGTTCCTGGCCGCCCTCACCGGCTGGACCAGCACCGCACTGGGCGCCCTGTCACGGCCGGCCCGGCTGATGGCCGAGTTCGTGGCCTGCCTGGAAGACGACGATCGCGAATCGGGCGTCATCGAGGCCAACTGGGCGGACCTGTGGCGGCGGCTGGAACGCCCCGGCGACCCGCCAGAACCCGGCCCGCTGCTGGCAGCACTCAGCACCGCCGCCCTGGTCCACGCCGAGGCGCCGCCCCAGGCCGCGGACGGCACCCCGTCGCCCGCGGATGACCAGCCTCTCCCGCTCGCCTACCAGATGCATCCCGGGGTCGCCGCCGCCATCGCCGCCTCCGCCGGCCCGGATGTCCGCGCCGCCTCCGACGCCAGGCTGGCCGCCTTCTGGGACGCCGTCTCCTACCAGGCGCGGGAACGGGAGGGCGGGGAGGACAGCGCCCTGGTCGTCCGGGCCGGGCTGGCCGCCGCCCCGTACCTGCTGCGCCGCCGCGACTGGGGCACCGCCGGCACCCTGCTTGAGGACGCCATCGGGCGGGATGGATCACCCGGGGTCATCGCGGCGGCGCTGCCCGCCTTGCGCCGCATCGCCGACGCCACTGGCACACTCGGGGACCAGGCCGTCCTGGCCCGCGCGCTCCGGATCGCTGACCCGGCCGGGGCCGAGCGGCTGCTGCGTGAGGCCCTGGGCCGCGCGGCTGGCGGCGGGGACTACCGGCTTGCCTCCACGATCGCCGGGGACCTGGTCACCTTGCTGCGGAATGCCGGGCGGCTGACCGGGGCGCTGGAGATGGCCGGGCAGAAGGCCGTCTATACCGGCCGGGCCGGGCTGGGCCCGTGGACCCAGCTGGCCGACCAGGCCCGGCGGCTGCAGATCCTGTCGCTGATGGGCGAGCACGAGCAGGTGCTGGCCGAGACCGCCGGGCTGCGCGACCGGATGCGCGAGCTGACCGCCTCGCCGCCCGCCGCCCCGGCCACCCCGGAGGCTGTCATTCCGTGGAACGTCCGCGAGGGCATCCTGGACATCGGCCGCTCCTCGGCGCTAGCGCGGGGTGAGTGGCAGCAGTGCCTGGACCTGAACGGCGAGGTCCTGGCCAGCATGCGGCAGCGCGGCGCCGGCGTGTACGAGGTCACTAGCTTCCAGTTCAACGACGCCGATCCGCTGATCCAGCTGGGGCGGCTGGGGGAGGCGGGGCGGCTGCTGCGCGAGTGCCAGCAGGTCTTCGAGGACCACCGCGACGTCACCAGGCTCGCCCGGGTCCTGAGCACCCGCGCCACCCTGGAGGACGCGCTGGGTCACCGGGAGGCCGCGGCGGACTTCGAGCGGACAGCGCTGCGGCTCCGCTACGCACGCCCCGAGCCGCGCGACATCGCCATCAGCCACCACAACCTCGCCACCCACCTCTGGCGAGCGGATGCTGACCGGGGTGAGCAGCGGGCGCACCGGCTGGCCGCCGCACTTATATGCCAGCTGACCGGCATGGCTCATGATCTGGCCGGCACTCAGCGCGCCCTGGCCGCCGAGATGCGGGAGGACGGCGGCGCTGGGGCACTGCCTGCCGCGGTCGCGGAGGTGGTCCGGGTCGCGGAGCAGACCGACGGGGTGCGGCTTGGCGAGCTGATCGCCGCCCTTGAGCCCGATCCCCGGGTCGTTGAGGATGCCCTGGCCCAGATCCTGCGGGCCGCCGCGGACCTGCCCCCCGAAGAGGACGCCGGGATCGCCGGACACCTGGAGCGGTGGGAGCCGGTCATCGCCGCCATCGCCGGCGGTCCGGGTGATCAGGACGCGACCGCTGAGCTGCTGCCGATCCTGGACGAGATCGCCCAGGACGAGGACTGGGCGGTGCTGGCCGGGGTGCTGCGGCGCATTGTCGGCGGCGAGCGGGACGACCGGCTGCTGGACGGGCTTGATCCTGTGGACAGCGCCATCGTCCGGGAGACGCTGAGCCGTATTGGCCGCGGCGATCCGCAGCGGCCGTGATGGCGGGCGGCGGCGGCGGGGCGGAGAACCCGGGCCGTTCGGGTCAATAAAAGGACGGCGGCCGGGACGGGGCCGCGGGCGGCCGCGGGCGGGATGCGGTGCGGGCGGGGGGACCGGTTACGCGCCGCTCGGCTTGGGCGTGGTGCAGGAGATCTTGGGGTCCAGGCCGACGTAGTTGAGCGGTCCGGCCACGATCGTCAGGGCCATCGTCGCGCCCTGGGTGCAGCCCAGGTTGGGGGCGCTGAAGTAACCGCGCTGTCCGGCCGCCCCGGCTCCGATGATGAGCCACAAGAATAGAATCAATGTCCCCTTGCTCATGTCTCCTCCGCCCCCGAGAACACCAGCCCGGCCACGAGCTTCCTGCGATATTAGCCCGCGTATCCGGATATTGCTGCTTAGCCGCGCCGGTTTACTCCTTGTTGAGGAACGCGCGGACGGCGGCCATGCACGGCTCGCGGTCGTAGCCGGCGACGTAGGCGCCGGCCATCCGCACCGGGTCGCCGAAGAAGTAGTACTCGTACAGCGCCTGCCGGCCGGAGAAGGCCGAGATGCAGGTGTCCCAGACCAGCCGGAACAGTCGGACCCGCTCGGCCCCGCCCAGCGTGGCGGACTGCAGGTAGGTCTCGATGTCGGCTGCGGCCGGGCCGGTCACGTCGGCCTCGGTGGGGGTGGCCATCAGCCCGGACGCGCCGAGCTTGCGCAGGATCTCGGGAAACCGCTGGTAGAGCCGGGGATACAGGTTGCGGGCGGTGTTCAGCGGCGCCCAGGCCGGGGTGAGCACGCCGAACTCGTTCGGCGCCGCGTCGGCTTCGGCCGCGCGGAGCAGCGCGCGCAGCGTCTCCAGGGTCGTGATGACCTCGGCCACGTCGGCCTGGACGTGCTGGAACTGCCCGATGCCGACGGCCTCGGTGAGCAGCGAGACCAGGCCGAGGATGTACTCCGTCTTGGCCGTGGTGCGGGTGACCACCTGGTGGGTCATGTGCACCACCGCCGAGGTGCGCACGTAGAAGCCGTTGCACAGGTCCGGCTCGCCGAGCACGAAACAGCGCTCGTACGGCACGTGCACGTCGTCGAACACCACCACCGCGTCGGGTTCCTCGAAGCGGGAGCCGAGCGGGTGATCGTGCCGCGGCCGGCCGTAATCGAGCGGCTCGCGGGCCAGGTAGCGCAGACCAGGTGCGTCGTTCGGGATGGCGCAGGCGAAGGAGTACTGCTTGTCCGCGGGGTCGTTGCGCAGCACCGTGGAGGGGAACACGAGCAGTTCGTCGGCGAACGGGCCGATGGTGGCGAGCATCCGGGCGCCGCGGATGACGATGCCGTTGTCGTCCTCGCGGACGATGTGCGCCATCAGCGCGCCGCCGCCCTGCTGGCTCCCGGAGACCGCGCGGTTGGCCTGCGGCGGGATCAGCGTGTGCGTGCAGAGCAGGTCCTCCTCGCGGACCTTCTCGTAGTAGCGGCGGATGTTCTCGCCGAAGCCCGGCCCGGCCTGGGCGAACCAGTCCTGGGCCGAGGCGAGCGCCATCAGCGCGCTGTTCAGGTAATCGCCGGTGCGGCCGAGCATGCCGAGCGAGCGGTCGGCCCAGAGCTTGCAGGCCTTCCTGCGCTTGACCAGGTCCTCGGGTGTCCGCGGGGTGAGGAACGCGGTCGCGACCGGTGCCCCGGTGGCCGGCGAGGGGTAGGTGAGGACGTCCCGGAAGGCCGGGTCGTGCTGCATGTCGTAGAGCTCGGCGTAGCTGCGCACCACGTTGCGGAAGGCCGGGTGATCGGCCACGCCGCCGGTCAGGGTCTCGCCCTGGACCTCCACGTGGACGCGGGCGGCGGCCAGCCGCTCAAGGAACTCGCTGCCGCTGCGTGCCGCCATACGGGGACGGTACCGTCAGTCCATGGGCGCTCGTCAAGCACGCACGTCTGTGGCTTCGCGGGTCAGCTACCTGCTCGAGCCGAAGAACTGGCTGATCGTCACCGTGACCGGTGTCGGGTTCCATGCCGATGGCCTGGCGGGCGCCGGGTGGGGGATGCTGGCCGCGTTCTTCGCCGCCGTGCTGCCGACCGTGTTCATTTCGTACGGGATCCGGCACGGCCGGTGGGAAGACAGGAACGTCGGGGCGCGCCGGCCGCGGATGATGGTGCTGGCCTTCATCACCGCTTCGGTCGCTACCGGGCTGATCCTGCTCGTCGTGCTGGGCGCCCCGGCCCTGCTGACCGGCTACCTCGCCTTCATGCTGGTCAGCGTGGCGGTGCTGGCCGCCATCACGATGGTGTGGAAGATCTCCATCCACTGCGCGGTGGCATCGGGTTCGGTGACCATCCTGGCGCTCAGCTACGGGCCGCTGGTGCTCGGCGGCTACCTGCTGGTCGGGCTGCTCGGCTGGTCACGGGTGGCGATGCGGGACCACACCGCCTGGCAGGCCGCCGGCGGTGCGGTCCTCGGCGCGGCGGCGGCCGCCCTGGCCTACACGGCGTTCTGATCGGGCGCCTTCCCGCCTGCGGCACCCTAAGCGCTGGCGAGGGCGGCGGCGAGTTCGCCGGTGCGGCCGAGCAGCCTGGCCACGGCGATCGGGTTCATGTAATCGTCGTAGCGGATGATCTCGCCGTCGCGGACCCGGATCACGCCGAGAGCCTTGTGCTCATATGGCGCCTCGGACGCCTTCGACCAGCCGTGATGAGTGATCTCCGCCACCACCACCTCCGGGTCGTCGGTCTCCCGGATGAGGGCGTCGACGCCCTCCATGACCAGCAGGTCGCGACCCCGGCTCATGTTCGTGAAATACGAGCGGATGGCCTCTCGGCCGCGGAGTTCGGCGGGCTGGCCGGGCAGGCCGAACGGGTAGGCGAGCACCCCCTCCTCGGCGAACAGGTCGGCGAAGTCCACGCCTTCCCCGGCGACCATGCGGCGGACCTGCTCGGCAACCTCACGCGGGCTACGGGACATGACCACGGCCTCCCTATAATCGGAACGGTGACCCCGGTTAAACTATACGGAACGATCGCCCCGGTTAGCAATCATGGGTGATCCGGCGGACCGGGTGCCAGCGGACCGGGTGCCAGCGGACCGGGTGCCAGCGGATCGGGTGCCTCCGAATCGGGTGCCTCCGAATCGGGTGCCGGCGGATCGCCCGCTGCGCGCCGATGCGGCGCGGAACCGGGAGAAGGTGCTGCGCGCCGCCCGGGAGGCGTTCGCCGAATCCGGCTACGGCGTGCCGCTCGACGAGATCGCGGCCCGCGCCGGAGTCGGGCCCGGCACCGTCTACCGGCACTTCCCGGCCAAGGAGGCGCTGTTCGAGGCGGTGGTCACGGCACGTGTCGAGGACCTGGTCGCGGACGCCCGCGCCCGGGCCGGCGCCTCCGATCCGGGCGAGGCGTTCTTCGGCTACCTCGCCCGGATCGCCGAGGAGTCCGCAGCCAAGCGTGACCTGCCCGATGCCATCTCGATCGCCGGCTCGCTGCGCGAGGATCTGTTCACGGCGCTGGACCTGCTGCTGCGCCGCGCCCAGCAGGCGGGCGCGGTCCGCGCCGGAGTCAGGACATCCGACCTCATCGTGCTGCTGAAGGGCATGTTCGCCAGCCTGGCGGGCAGCACCGACCCGGCCCTGCGCGAGCTGGTCTTCGCCGTGCTGGCCGACGGGCTGCGCCCGCCGCGGTGACCCGGACCGGGAAAGTCGTAAATGCCATTCCCGCAACGCGCGCTCGATCAGGTCCGCGACTTCCTCGCGGAGATCATCGACGGTCTGGCGGATCTGCTCCAGGTAGGCGGTGCAGCCGTCGCAGGCGCTCAGGTGATCGTCGATGCTGGCTCGCCAGCCTGGCGGCAGGTCCCCGTCGAGGTAATCACTGACGAGCCGGACGAGGTCGCGGCAGGCGAGGTCGTCCGGCGGCGGGGTCAGCAGGGGGCGCGGGTCGCCGCCGGGGGTCTCGTCGCCGGTCGCCGCGGCCAGGGCCTCGAGGGCCTCGACTTCGGCCGGGGTGGCCTGGGCGGCGCGGGTGGACAGGATCAGCAACGTGGCGAGGGCAGCGCTGGTGCCGACGATGATCCACCCGGCCGTGTACACGCCGTGGCTGCGGGCCAGGGCGCCGAAGCCGAGTGAGAACGGCAGGAACAGCATCCAGGAGAACGTGCCGGCGCCCGAAGAGACACCGGCGCGGATGTGGGACGGGACGGCGTCGTGCAGCAGCCGCCCGGCGTAGATCCCGGTCACCGCGAGGGTCAGTTGCAGCACGGTTTGGGCGGCTGCGACCGCGACCACCACGTGGCTGGTGGCCAGCAGGATCGGCGTGCCGGCGAGGACCGCGGCGACTGCGAGGGCGGTGGAACGGCGGCCGAGGTGCAGTCGTGCGGCGAGGTAGCCGCCGGCGCCCAGGGTCGCGACGAGCAGCGCCCAGTAGGGTCCGAACGCGGCGGCGGGGGCGCGCAGGGCGACCAGCCATAGCGGTCCGAACTCGAATACTGCTTGGGACAGCAGGGCGGTGAGAGCGGCGAGCAGGAGTACCCGGCGCACGCTGGGGATCCGGGTCATGGCGCCGAACGTGGTGGCGACGTGGCGGCGGAGTGCGAGTGGTTCGGCGGCGCGGTGCAGGCGCGGTTCCCGGAAGCGGCTGAACGCGATGATCGAGGCGAGCACGAACGGGATGGTGAGAAAGTAGGTCAGCCGCGGTGAGGTCGCGCCGGCGAGCAGCCCGCCGGCCAGCGCGCTGGCGGTGAACGCGGCGCTTTCGACGACGCGTACCCGCCCGATCCACCGCTCGTACGTATCGGCCGAGCCGGTCTCCTCGAGCACCGTGTCGTAGACGACGCTGTCGACGGTGCCGGAGTTCATCGCGAAGTAGACCCCGAGGATCATCGCGGCGACGATGTAGGTCGCGACGTTGTGGCTCAGCCCGCCGATCAGGGCACTGGCCGCGGCCGCGGCACTGGAGATGATCAGGATGCCCGAGCGGCTCCATCGGTCGGCGAGGATGCCGGAGGGCACTTCGAGCAGCGGGACGACGGCGGCGTAGGCGGCCGCCATGACCGCGATCGCGGCGGCGTCGAAACCGATCTGGGTCTGGAACAACTTCTCAACCGGAACCCACAACATGAGGCCCTGCAGCCCGGCGCCGGCCTGCAGTGGCCGCAACCGCCGGGCCAGGCCGCCCGGACGCGGCTGCTCGCGGCCGGGTACCGCGCTCATCGGGGACCGCCCGCCCGCGCCCGGTCAAGCTCGTCTCGCACGGCGGCCCGGGCGCGGGCCAGGATGTCGCGCACCTGCTTCACGGTGAGACCAAGGTCCGCGGCCACCTGCTGGTCCTCGCAGCCCGCAAGGTAGCGCGCCAAGACGACGTGCCGCCAAGGCGCCGGCAGCCCGGTAAACGCAGCCTCCATTGCCGCGTGGTGCTGGGTCGTTCGCGCATCCGCATCAGGTTCGCCGGTCGGAGCACTCGGCCAGGGTTCGGGGAACCGGCGCCAGTGCCCGGGGTAGGGCTCGTTCGTGCCCTGGAAGGCGGCGTCGGGCACGAGCGGTTCGGCCCGGAACCAGTGCGCCCACGCGGCGGCCAGCCAGTTCTTCCTCATGACCGCGCCACGTTGGACGAGGGTGTCGCGTCCGGGCCGGTTGTGTCGGGGAAGGAGTGGTATTCGTGGGTCACGATCCAGCGGCCGCCGGCCTTGCGGAGGCCGAGAGTCAGCCGCAGGCGCTGCCCGGGGTCACGAGCAAGGTCGGTCGCGGTTCCGCAGCGCAGCAGCGCGTAGGCGAAGGCGACCTCGGCGCCGGCCGTGACAACCAGCGACTCGATCTCGAACACCGCTCCGCTGGCCTGCCACTCGAAGAACGGCGGCCAGGTGTCGCGGTAGGCGTCGATCCCCCGCACCCCCTGATCGGGAGGCGGCACGTCGAACATGACTATGTCCGGTGCGTGGTCTGCCAGCACGGTGGCCAGGTCGCCGTCGTGCGCAGCGATCGCCCAGGCCTCGATCAGCGCCCGGATCTGCTGCTCGTCGCTCATGCCGTTCCTCCTCGTGCGGTGGTGTCAGGGATGGAACCCGCGCTGATCGGCAAACTCATCGGGGCAGGGCAAGATGGGTCCTATGAGCGCACCGGCCGACGTCCTGAACGCCGCGCGGTCGGGCGACGCCGAGGCCTTCGAACGGCTGGTCGGCCCGTACCGTGGTGAGCTACTGGCGCACTGCTACCGGATGCTCGGATCTCTCCACGACGCCGAGGACGCGGTGCAGGAGTCCCTCGTCCGCGCGTGGCGCAGTGTCGGCGGGCTCGACGATCGCGGCTTCGTCCGAGCCTGGCTGTACAAGATCGCGACGAACCGCTGCCTGTCCGCCCTCGAACGTAGAGGCCGCCGCGAGCTGCCCTTCGACGTCCTGCCCGGAACCCCCGACACGGAGATCAGCTGGCTCGAGCCCTACCCCGACCAGTCACCAGAGACGACCTACCTTGCGCGGGAAAGCGTCGAACTCGCATTCGCCGCCGCCTTGCAACGCCTGTCCGCCCTCCAACGGGCCGTGCTCATCCTGCGCGAGGTGCTCGGGTTCTCCGCCGCCGAGGTCGCCGACCAGCTCGATACCTCCACCGCCTCTGTGAACAGCGCGCTGCAGCGGGCCCGCAAGGTCATCGACACCACCGGCGTCAGCCAGCAGAGCGTCCTTCGCGACCTCGGCCCGGACGGCGTCGAGGAGATCGTCACCCGCTGGATCAACGCGTGGCAAGCCGGCGACGTCGACGCGATCGTCGCCATGCTCACCGACGACGCCCGATACTCGATGCCTCCACTGCACGAGTGGTACCACGGACCCGATGCCATCCGGGTGTTCCTCACCGAAGGGCCGCTACGGTCGCGGTGGCGGTTCCTGCCGACATCGGCAAACGGCCAGCTCGCCTTCGGCACCTACCTGTGGGACGACGCCGCCGGCGCTTACATACCGGGC
>WNGG01002002.1_pt1 | contig 39485 bp, 37 predicted proteins | sample 5400661 | NCBI WGS metagenome assembly WNGG01 (sample SAMN13153372, study PRJNA577476) | soil metagenome | isolation source: 100 cm soil or saprolite under Garry oak tree replicate 1 | place: USA:California | collected 2016-06-15
CGACGGGTACGCGCTGGTCGAGGCGTGCTACCGCGCAGACACGCCGGGCTGGCGGCGCGAGGTCGAGGCGGTGCAGGTGCTGCGGATCGTGCTGCTGCAAAACGCCACGCGCACGGTCACCGAGGCCGGGACGGAGGTGACCTGGCGGGAGGCCGAGCGCGACGGCCTCCCGCCAGGCAGGTTTCGCCTGACCTCCCCCTACGACACCGACGCCCGGTGGGGCGTCAAGCGGGACATCTTCTGGAACGGCTACAAGGCCCACCTCACCGAGACCTGCGACGCCGGCAGGGACTCGCAGCACGAGCCTGCCCCGGCCGAGGCCGGGCAGGGCGGGCGGCCGGCGCGGCCGAACCCGATCACCAACGTGGCGACCACGGACGCGACCGTGCCCGACTCGGCGATGACCAAGCCGATCCACGACACGCTGGCCCGGCGGGTCGGCGTAGAACACCCGGTCCTCGCGGATGCGCACCAGCACCGCCGCACCAACCCCGGCCAGGTCCACCGTCAGCCCGATCGGGTCGTAGCCGGCGTCGCCAACAAACAACGGCACCTGCTCGACCTCGCCCAGCCGGCCCACCAGCGCCGTGATCTGGGCGGCGGTGAAGACGCCGGCATCCTCGCGTGGGGCGATGCGTGCGGCGTCCACCGGTGCGGTCCAGGAATCCTGCTCCCAGCTCAGCTGGGCGATCCAGGCGTAGTTCCAGCCCGCCACGATCGGCTGCCCTGCTGACCGCCGGGACGGGTGGTAGTAGAACCCCCGACCCGGGCTGGTCTTGGCGTCACACGCGAGGTGTCGAAGGCAAACACCAGCGGCCACCCGGCCGGCCGGTGCGCCACCAGCAGCTCCCGCACCGCCTCCGCGTCGACCTCGCCGCGGGCCAGCGCCGCATACAGGCTGCCCCAGCCGCGGCAAAACACCGGCTCCAGGCTCAACGACGGCACCGACGACACTGGGCCAGGCCAGCACAACAGCCCATCAGCAAGCTCGAACGCCGCATCCGCCCACCGCGTCAGTCACTGGTAGAAGCCCCGGCGGAATTTCACCAGACCAGCAAGTTCACGACGACTCGCCGAGGACCGGGCTGTCCAGTCCGCCTGCGTGGTCCACAATGGCACCCACGGCCACCGCCATCCTCTTCGAGATCTTCACAGGGACCCGAAGATGATTACGCGGTGGCCGGCTCACGTCACGGCCACACGCCTACAAGATCGTCGGCCAGCACACGTCCCCACGGACCAGGGTTAAAGAAGTTCGCTTGTTCCGATGACAGATCTGACTCTGTCCTGGCAGCATGACGGTATGAGACCAACCGCCTACCGCCGCAACGCCCGCGGTCTGCGCGACCGCCAGGCGTTCGAAGGCGTCCGCATGCAGGCCGGGGCGCTGTTTGCCGCCGGCCGCTCCCAAGCCCAGGTCGCCGGCCAGCTCGGTGTGGCCCGCCAAAATGTCAGCCGCTGGCACGCCCAATGGCAGGCCGGCGGGCCCGAGGCGCTGCGCAGCGCCGGCCCCACCGGGCCTGGCCCACGGCTGTCTGACGCCCAGCTTGCCGCCATCGACCAGGCGCTGCGCCAGGGGGCCCGCGCGCACGGCTTCGACACCGACCACTGGACCCTTGCCCGCATCACCACGCTGATCCAATGGCTGACCGGGGTCGGCTACCATCCCGGCCACGTCTGGAAGCTGCTGCACCACCGGCTGCACTACCGCCTGCAACGCCCCGCCCGTCGCGCCATCGAGCGTGACGAGCAGGCGATCGCCCGCTGGGTGGCCAACGACTGGCCCTAGGATCCGGCGGAACGCCCGGCGTCGCCGAGCCGTCTTGGTGTTTTGGGACGAGTCGGGGGTGTCGCTGTTGCCGGTCGTGCGTCGGACCTGGGCGCCACGCGGCCACACCCCGGTCATCCGCCACCACTTCAAATGGAAGCGGGTCTCGCTGGCCGCCGCGCTGTGCTATGGCTCCCGCGGCGGCGGCGCGGCAGTGGCCGTGCACCATCACCCCGACGCCTACGACACCGACAGCCTGATCGGCGCGCTCGGCGAGCTGCGCCACGCGTTTGGCGGGCAGAAGGCGACCCTGTTGTGGGATGGCCTGCCCGCCCCACCGCAGCCGCATGATGCACGCCTGGCTGTGCCGTCAGCGGTCCTGGCTGGTGGTGGAGCCGCTGCCCGCCTACGCCCCCGACCTCAACCCGGTCGAGGCGCTGTGGTCCAACCTCAAGGGCGTGGAGCTGGCCAACCTGGCCGGTGACACCCTTCGACGAGGTCACCGCGGCGGCCGAGCGTGGCGTCCAGCGGACCCGCGGCACCCCGCACCTGGCCTTCTCGTTTCTGCGCTACTGCGGCCTGTCCCTATGGTGAGCCATGATCATGTCACCGGAATACGCGAAGCTCTTTTAAAACGCAAGGTAAGCTGCGGCGGCGGTAGGAGAAGGTACGCGCGGGTCAGTCCTCCATCCACGCCCAAGTCCCCGAACGCCTGGTAGATCGCGTCCGCTACGTCCAAAGAAACCGCGTCGCCGACTACTGCGCCGGCATCCTCGGCGACGGGTGCCACGAACGCGGCAACCCTGCGCATGAGCGCATACCGCTCTCGGGCTTCCGGGCCCTCGACGAACAGCTGCCACGTCAGTGAATGAGACGGGTTCGCTGAGCAGCGACATCAGCTGTAGGCGCAGCCTGTCGCGCTTCCTCGAGCGATCGGGTGTCGAGTGCCGGTCTCCCCATACGGACCCACTCTCTCTTGTACTTTCCTGTGCCATCTATTGACAAGAGCCCAGAGGAGGACGCATTATGCGTCCCTGTAAGGTCGTCTCACAGGAAGGCAAAACTCGTGGTCACCTTGGCCGAACGAGGCGACTCGTCAGGGCAGGAGCATGACCAGGTCGCTGCGCTTGGACGCTCTCTGCTAAGTCTTGCAACCGAGCTGGAATCGGCCTTGGGCCGCTGGCGCGAGCAGCTCCAAGCCGAATTTGGCGAGCAGGTTGAGGTTCCGGCAGTCCGTGGCGAGCGGCAGCGAGCCATCGCTGCGCTCACGGACCTGTTCAACCCCAAGGGCATGACTGCCAGCGAGGTCGCTAGGCAGGTCAACTACGACGAAGCCAACACCTACACCGTGCTCGACTCGCTGGTGAAGAGCGGCCTGCTAGAGGTAGTGGCGAGTAGCAACCCCCGCCGGTGGCGGATGTCCCGCAACCAACGCAAGGACCGAGTCTTTCTGGCAAGCCGGCTGATCAACGAGGGCGAGTGGACCACCTATGGAGATATCGCGGTGGCCGTCTTCGGGAACCTACGTATGGCCCGCGCCATTGGCCGGATCACGGCCAACCCCACCTTCGCCAACCCTCATCGCGTACTCGGCGCCAACGGCATCGTCCACTCCGACTGGAGCGACGCCCAAGGCAACGGTCCCGACTACTGCCAAGCCTTGCTCGAGCGGGAAGGCCTCAACTTCGTCGCTGGACATGCTGACAAGAGCCAGCACGTCAACTTCGAGGAGCTGCGTGCGCGCCTCGCCCGAGCCGAGTCGCAAGCGTGATCGCCTCTTGAGGAACTCCTGACGGACAACGGAACTTCCCGGCCTGTGCGAGTTGGTAGGGACTCGACCCACTGCTGCTCGAATGTCTCTTGGCGCGTGTGGAACGACGTTCCTCCCGATCAGGATAATTCGTATACTTCGCCTCAGCAGGCTATCACAAAGGTACGGCTTGTCAGAGGCTTACAGTTTCATCCGCCCAAGCGAGAGAGTTCGAGGGAGCCAGCACATGTATCCCATGCCGAACACGGTCTCTTGGCAGGCATCTCGCGAGCAGGTGCTCAGGTTCTGGCGCGCGATCGAGCTGTTCACCCCGCCCAAGGTCCCCGATGTGAGCCCGAAAGAGCGGGTGGATCGGGTGGAAAGGTCCTCTCCTCTGCCGTGGGAGGACGGCCACCGGCTCCGCCGCGTGAAGCTGGAGCAAGACCAGGTCTGGCGGCACGTCGTCTACGGCGGTGTGTTCTCGCTGGACCGGGTGCACGACGTGCTGGAGGACGTCTTCGGCAAGGACGAGGAGAACTTCGACCCGCCGCGCCGAGGCGAGAGCGCCCTGTTTGCGTTGACCGTGACGGGCGAGGGGCGTGTGCTGCTGGGCTCTGAGGTGTTTTCCACCTGTGCATGGGCGGTCGGGCGCACGAGGAATCCCGGACCCACCAATCCCGACTGGCTCCAGGGCTTCGACGTGGTCGCCGGCGAGCTTGGCTTTGCCTTCCAGCGGATCGCTGCGGCGCTGGACGACGATGAGCAGGCTGCTGGATTGCGCGCCCAGGGACACCTCGTCGGCCGACCGATGCACTTCGAATATCTAGAGCGGCTGGTCGAGGTGGTCGCGGACCGGTTCGGTGTGTCGCAACTCCTGAAGCCGGCGGAGATCCGCGTACAGAGCGTCATCGTCGCCATCAAGCGACAGTTCGACGCGGACGGTCAGGAGTTTCTCAACAGCTTCATCGCCGACGACCTCGAGCGGGTCGCTGACGCGGTGCGCCGTGGGGAGTACGGGGCTGCACTCGATGCATATCTGCAAGAGGAGCAGCAGGTTGACCCTGCCCGCCGGGTCGACGTTCGCACCGATCCCCAGATCGTGCTCGACTGGGTGGTGCCAGACCGCGTGCCATTGGGACGGTGGCCAGCGAGCTCGGCCCGTCCGCTGGCGTTGAGCCAGCAGTTTGCGGTGAACGGCGCCATGGCGCTCTCGGGAGCGTCAGGGCTGTTTGCCGTCAACGGCCCGCCCGGGACGGGAAAGACGACCCTGCTGCGCGAGCTCGTCGCCGCGATCGTAGTGGAGCGGGCCCACCGCCTGGCGGCACTGCCTACCCCGTCGGCTGCGTTCGGCACGACAGAGCATCGATGGCAGACCGGCGAGTACACGCGGGTCATCAAGGAATGGACGCCGGAGCTCACCGGGTTCGAGATCGTCGTCGCCTCAGCGAACAACGGAGCGGTGGAGAATGTAACGCTGGAGATCCCGAGCGCCGACGCGATCGACGACGAGTGGCGCGAACAGGCCAAGTACTTTGACGACCTGGCCACCAGCCTACTCGGCAAGCCCGCGTGGGGCGTGGTCGCGGCGCGGCTAGGCAAGAAGGCCAACCGCCAGCAGTTCGCCAACAAATTCTGGTTCGGTGAGAGAGGCCTCCTCGAGATGCTCAAGCGACACCCGCGGGAACCCGGCCCGGACTGGGCGCGAGCGGTCGCGGAGTTCCACCGTGCCTACCAGGATGTCGCTGAGATGCGGGAGGCCCGTGAGCGGGCCAGCGTCACCTTGGCGGCCATCCGCCAGGCCGAGCAGGCGTGCGAGCAGGCCCACGCCGGCATCGAATCGGCGGGCGGCATTCTTGCCGAGCTGCGCGCGTCGTGCAGGTCGGCGGAGGCGGCGATGGCCGCTGCGGAGCAGGAGCATGCGGTCCGCGAGCGCGACCGGCTCGAGCATCGGCAGTTCCGACCCGGCCTCGTGGAGGCCGTGTTCACCCTCGGCCGGGCGGTGGCCGAGTGGCGTACCGAGGATCGCCTGCTGGCCGAAGCGCTCAGGGCTGCCAAACGCCGACTCCACGATACTGGGCACGAGCTGAACTCCCTGCGCGCTGCGCACGCCGAAGCCGAGGAGGAGCTGGAGCAGTACCGCCAAGCCCTCGCCGTCGCGCAGACGGCGCTGTCCGCATCCAGGGCGGAGTTCGCCGGCGCCAGGCGGCGGTGGGGACGGTTCATTCCCACCGACACCGGGTGGGAGGACGAACTCGCCACGCCCTGGACGGACGAGAGCTGGAATCGCGCACGGACCCGACTGTTCCTCCAGGCGCTCCGCCTCCATCAGGCATTTCTGGCGGGTGCGGCCAACGACATGCGACGCAACCTGCACGCCGCGATCGATCTCGTGCAGGGCTTGGCACCCGCCGGCGTGCCGGAGGCGGCTGCGCTTGCCGCCTGGCGGAGCCTGTTCTTCGTCGTACCTGTGATCTCGACCACCTTCGCGTCCTTGGCGCGCCTATTCGGCCACCTTGGACGTGAGTCCATCGGCTGGCTGTTCATCGACGAGGCCGGGCAGGCGGCTCCGCAAGCCGCCACCGGCGCGATCTGGCGGTCTCGCCGGGTGATCGTCGTCGGCGATCCCCGCCAGCTCAAGCCGATCGTCACGCTTCCGTTTACCGCCCAACAGGCGCTGCGCGGCCACTTCGGGGCGGCCGAGAAGTGGCTGCCCAGCCGAACCTCCGTCCAGCAGTTAGCCGACGAGGTGAGCCCGCTCGGCACCTACCTGCCCGACGACGACAGGGGCAGAGTATGGATCGGGGCGCCGCTGCGGGTCCACCGACGATGCGACGAGCCGATGTTCGGCATCGCCAACACGGTCGCCTACGGCGGGCTGATGGTCTTTGGAACCCCATCGCGCAAGGAGCTCTCGCTTCCGCCAAGCACATGGATCGACATCCCGGCGGTGGAGGCCAGCGGGCATTGGATCCCCGAGCAGGGCAAGGTCGCACAGGAGCTGCTCGACAGCGTGACCGCCGATGGAGTCGACCTGCGCGAGGTGTTCCTTATCACGCCCTTCCTCGCGGTCGCCGACCAGCTTCGATGCATCGTCCACCAGTTCCCCGATGTGCGCGCCGGTACGATCCACACGACCCAGGGCAAGGAAGCCGACATCGTCATCTTCGTGCTCGGCGGCCATCCCCAGCGTCCTGGTGCCAGGCAGTGGGCGGCCGAGGGGCCCAACCTCCTGAATGTGGCTGTCAGCAGAGCCAAACGCCGGCTGTATGTGATCGGCGATCACATCGCGTGGGAACCCTACCGGTACTTCAACGTCTTGGCCGAGCGGTTACCTCGCTCCACCTGGCCGCCGGAGGCGGAGTGAGGTCGCCCGAGAGCCGCACATGACCGCGACGGAGCCCGCATCGTGCTGAACCGACGCACACCTGACGGAATAGATCGACTTCGCCCAAATGTGAGACTGGCGAGCCTGACCACTCATCGTTGCCGCCTGCCGCACTGGTGCCCACTGACGTTTTCATGTCGCAGCCACTGACATTTTCCCGACGCTCTACAATGGTGCAGCCTACGGACTCTCTCGCTCCTCGATCCCCTGTGCCGTTCGGTGCGGTCTATTGCCCACGAGCGTCATGCACCGACCTCGTGATCTGAGCGGCGGCCGGCACCTTACAGGGTGATGAGGACCTTCCCTTGGGCGTGTCCCTGTCCCAGGTAGCGGAGCGCGTCAGCGGCCTGGCTCAGCGCGTAGGTCCTTTCCACGACCGGCGTCACCTTTCCGGCCTCGAGAAGCTCTTGCACGACCACCAGATCCTCTGTGTTCAACTTCGCGATGAAGAAGACCACTTTCTGGCTCGCCCGCAGTGAAGCCAGGCGTACCTTGACGATGTGACTCAAAGGGCCGATGAGACGGTTGCCCTTGGGTGCTCCGACGATGACCAGGGTCGCCTGCGGGTTGAGGACGCGCCTGGACTCTGACCACGACCTGCTCCCGGCGACATCGAGCATCAGGTCGTAGCGCCGCTCACTCCAGGTGAAGTCTTCTCGCGTGTAGTCGATGACCTGGTCCGCGCCGAGCGAACCGACCATGTTCACGTTCCTCGTGCTGCACACGCCGGTCACCTCCGCTCCGAACGACTTGGCGATCTGAACGGCGAACGTGCCGACGCCTCCCGACGCCCCGTTGATCAGCACCTTTTGCCCTGGCTGAATCTGGCCCCTGTCGCGAAGACCCTGGAGGGCGGTGAGCGCCGCCACGGGTACGGCTGCGGCTTGCTCGAACGACAGGTTGGCCGGCTTCAGCACCAATGCCCGGTCCTCGGCAAGACACACGTACTCGGCGAGGGTCCCGGTTCCCCCGCCGAACACCTCGTCGCCTGGCGTGAAGCGCGTGACGTTTCCGCCAACGGCCTCAACCACGCCCGCGAGGTCGAGTCCCGGTCTGTTGCTCTTCGGCTTGCGTAGCCCCATCTGCGTGCGTGCGACGTACGGGGTTCCCGTCATGGCGTAGCAGTCCGCCGGGTTCACCGACGCCGCGTGGACTCGCACCAGGACGTCATCGTCTCCGACTTCCGGCTTGTCGATCTCCCGGAGCTCGAGCACGTCTGGTGAGCCGTACTTGTCCTGGACAATCGCCTTCATCGTGCTCTCCTGCGCCCGTCGCGGGTCTGCTAGAAGGTAGTTGTCTGGTCTGACCCGGCGCAAGACCCACCCATAACAGGCCATAGTGAGCGCCCAGACGTACGCTCCGAGCTTTGGGGTTGCGCCGACCGCTTGAAACCACTCCCCCGGTCCGACCAGGGCGTGTCCGATCTTGCCGGTTTTGCGAAGTTGATGCGGAGGCTTGGATCGTTGGATGCTCCGCGGCCAGGTCGACGGGTGAGACGCCCGCGTTGCCGAATCGGTGGCGTCTTCGGGGCGGAGGGATGATGGATGGTTCCCCGCTGGGTGCCCGCGCCGGTCTGCCATGTCCTCGTTTGCGGTGTCGTTCGTCGACGAGATGGGCGTCCAACGCCGCGAGCCGCTGCCGTCGTGCTGGGACGTCATTATGCTTCCAGCTCGTGTGGTAAATAGTGTGCCAGCCAACGCAATTGCCGCACATGAAGGGCAAGATGAGCGACTACCGGCTCTCGCGTAGGGACCTGCTGCGCTCGGCGACGTTGGGAGCCGGCGTACTGGGGATCTCGGCGCTAGTCACGGCCTGCGGCGGCTCCGGGCACGGCGAAGGCTCGACCGGCACGGCAGCCGCCGGCTCGCTGCGAGCGCTCGCGGCCGGAGCCACCCAGCTCTCCTTGCTCGGCGTCCAGGGCGAGGGGAGCCCGCTCCCGGTGGGCCGCAGCCTGTTCACCTTCAGCCTGGCCACCCCCGACAACCAGCTGGTGACCGGAGGGTCACCGCAGGTCTGGGTCGCCAAGGACGACACCAGCAAGGCGCTTGGCCCCTTCCCTGCCGAGTCGTTCCACCTGAACTCCTACGGCCAGACCGGCGACACGTCACCACACACCGAGCTGACCAGCTTCTACGGGGCCGAGGTCGACGTGCCGCGGGCGGGCAATTGGTTCCTCCTCGCGGCGATCGACCTCAACGGCAAACGCAGTGTCGGCCAGGGCGGCGTCCCGGTCAGCGAGAAGGTCATCGGTCCGATCGGCAGCAAGGCGCTGTCGGAGCCGACCCCGGTGGCGACCACCGCAGCCGGGCTGGCCAAGATCTGCACACGCACGCCACCGTGTCCGATGCACTACGTCTCGCTCGATAGCGCGCTGCGCTCTGGCAAGCCAACGGGGGTCTCATTCGCCACTCCGCTGCTGTGCACCAGCCGCATGTGCGGGCCGGTGGTCGACGAGCAGCTCGTCGCGTTCCACAAGGTCGGCGCTGCCAAGGCTAACTTCATCCACGTGGAGGAGTATCCCACCCGGGACCCTTCCAAGCCGGCCCCCGCCTTCAGCGCCTGGCACTTCCAGACCGAGCCGTGGGTGTTCGTGATCGACCGTAACGGCATTATCCGTGCCCGCTACATGGGCCCGGTCACCGCCGCCCAGATCGAAGACGCACTGCACCCACTGTTGGCCTGATCGGCCAGAGAGCCAGCCGGCCGAGGGCTTGCTTGTGGACAGAGCCCCAGATTCAATCCAAGGAGGAGGCATGCAACGCCAGCAGACCACCGTTCGCGGTGTCCCGATGCGCTGGACCGAAGCGGGCGAGGGCTTCCCGGTCGTGCTGGTCCACGGCCTCCCCACCAGCCCGGCGCTGTGGCGCCACGTCCTGCCGCAGGTGCGCGGCGGGCGCTTGCTGGCCTTCGAGATGGTCGGCTATGGCGAGTCGATCCCGGCGGGCCGCGACCGCGACATCTCGGTGGCCCGGCAGGCCGACTACCTGCTGGCCTGGCTGGCCCAGCTCGGCGTCGAGCGGGCGGTGCTGGTCGGCCACGACCTTGGCGGTGGGGTGGCGCAGATCGCCTCGGTGCGCGCACCTGCTCGGTGCGCGGGGCTGGTGCTGGCCAACTCGATCAGCTACGACTCTTGGCCGATCCCCAGCGTGAGGGCACTGCGGGCGCTCGGGCCACTCCCGATGCCGGCGTTCAAGGCGCTCATGGGCGCGGTGCTGACCCGCGGCCACGACGACCCCGCGATCGCGCGGGAGTCGCTGGCCATCCACCTGGAGCCCTATGAGCGGCACGGCGGCGCTGCCGCGCTGGCCTGGCAGGTCCGCTGGCTGCGCACGGCCGACACGTTGGCCGTCGCCGATCGGCTGGGGGACCTGGACGTGCCCGCGCGGGTGGTATGGGGCACCGCCGACCCGTTCCAGAAGGTGCTGTACGGGTATGGGGAGCGGCTGGCATGGGATCTGCGCACCGAGCTGTGGCGCATCGGCGGCGGCCGGCACTTCACCCCCGAGGACCATCCCGAGCGGCTCGCCGCCGCCGTCAACGAGGTCCTGGCCGCCGTCACCCCTGGCTGAGCACCTTGCCGATGGTCTGGTCCCCGTCAATGTCCGGACGCGCGGAGCATCACAGGCACCCTCAAATGAGAAATCTCAGGGAAGGTGGGAACCATCTGGGTCCCGGGGTTGCTCGTCCTGCTCGCGTTCGATCGCAGCACGCAGGTTCTTGATGGTGCGCCAATCCGTGGACGTGGGCCCGGTCACCAGCGCCTTGCGGCCCGGCTTGGTGAAGCGAATGTGCCCGCTACCCAACGTCTCCACTGACCAGCCATGCGCCGTGGCCTCCTTGGCTAGCTGGCGGATCTCCTTGCTGGCCCGCCTGGTCAGTCCCGGCTGTTTTTTCCTGATCGCCATGGATCTTCCCTTCGTCGCAACTCGTTGCCACAGCATCGTAGCCGGAGCTCGCAGGAACCTCACAGCGGATGCGCCGTCGCTGGCGCTGCTGCGGTTTGTGAGCCGGGAGCTTGAGGGTGGCGGCCTGCTGGTGGTGGGCATCTACCGGCACACCGAGGTCGACCGGGGGCACCCGCGGCTTGGGACCCTGGCCGACCTGACCCGAGGGCAGCAGCGCCGCCGGCTGCTGCTCGGCGGCCTGGACCAGCGGGAGGTGGCCAGCTTCGTCGCGCTGGTCGCCGGCGTGCAGGCAACGCTCGTCGTCGGCCGGCATGGTCAGCCCCGAGGTGGTGCATGAGCACACCATGTCGCAGGAGCAGTTCTCGAATTACGTACGTGTCCTGAAGCTGCCAGCCATCGGCCACCCCCCTGCGCTCGACTTGCTGATCGGCGGTCAGCATCTTCCACACGCCTTGGTCAACGACGGTTTCGAGCAAGCCGAGGACCGCCGATACCGACAAGGGGCAAATGGATCGGCTCGTCAAGAAGGATTGACTGGCTCCCATGCCGTCAAGATATCTTGACGGCATGGAGAAGACAGCAGACCCCGAGGTGGCGACCTTGGCGGCGGCCACCGGCAGCCGCGACCCCGAGATTGGGCTTCGGGCGGTCGCGGCCCTGCGCGGCCTGGTGGAGGTGCTGGAGGCCCTGCAGGTCGACAATGCCCGCGCCTTGGGCTGGTCATGGCAGGACATCGCCAGCCGGCTCGGCGTCAGCAAGCAGGCCGTCCACCAAAAGCACGGCCCGCGCAGCCCCGCCGGAAAAGGGAGGTAGCCACGATGGAGCCGATCCCTAGGTCGGTGGACGTTACCAGGGCGGCTGGCCGTGCCTCCGGTCTGGCCCGCCTGGAGGCTCGGCGCCTGGAGCATAACTACCTCGGCCCCGAGCACCTGCTGCTTGGGCTGCTCCTGCACGGCGACAACCTGGCGGCCCGGGTGCTGGCCGCCCACGGCTTGGATCTGGAGACGGTCCGGGCTGAGGTCGACCGGCTCGTCGGCCAGGGCGTGCTCCCGGGCCCGCAGCCCAGCGACAGCGAGCTGCTGGCCACCCTCGGCGTCGATCTGCAGGCGGTCCACGCCCGCCTGCAGGCGACCTTCGGCGACGACGCCTACTGGAAGGCGGCGCAGCGGGTGCAGCACCGACCCGCCCAGCCCGTCACCCATACCCCGCACATCGGCACCGACCCCTCACCGCTGCTGTGTGTGCGCCCTCCACATCGCCGCCCTCGAGGCGATCGCCCGCGACCAGGACGTCGGCCCCGAGCATCTGCTGCTTGGGCTGCTACGCGATGCCGATGACCCCGTGGGGACCGACCTGTCGGCCCAGGAGCGACGGCAACGCGTCCTGCTGGGCCTGCCCGACCATGGCCCCCAGCCGATCAAGCTGCTGGTCGAGTCGCGCGGACTGAGCCTGGAGACGCTCCGCGCGGCGCTGCTCAGCGAACTCGACCCAGACCGCTGACGCCGGCCTGGGTCGTGTGCGGTGTGCTGTGCGGCACCCACAACCTGCTCAAGCTCTGTTGGGCGTGCGACGATGCCGCTGACCCATGGACGCCGTGGGGCTCGTCGTGGGCAGGGCACGCCGGTGCGAGGGATGGATGTGAGCGCTGAGGATCACGACATCGAGGTATCGGTCGACGGCCGCCGCGAGCGGTGGAAGCTGGCGACGGCGCGTGATGGACGAGCCTGGCGGTTGACGCTGCTCGCGCCTCACCGTACCTGGATCGCGCAGGGGCCAGACTTGTTCGAGGCCCTGCGTGTACTCCGCCGCGAACTTGACCCCCAAGCCATCCGGTTGGGGTGCAATGGTGCGCGCCGGAACGCCTGGGCTTCGGGCATGCAGCGCGATATGGGAGAAGGCCGCGGCGTCTACCTGTGTGAGCTGGGTGCGCCAGGAAGACCACCGCATTGGGACACCCTCGGCCCCGCGCCCTTGGAGGAGGTGGGGACGGTCGCTGAGCAGGATGCATTTCATGCGCGGTGGCTTGCCGACAGGGGCATCGCGGAGCCGTAGTTCGTCAGATCCTTGACACGTACCAGCGTGTTGCACAAAGGAGGTTTGGTCGATCGGCGGGGTCGATGGGACTGCCTGATGACTTGCGCGGCCGGCCAGACCGGCGTCGGCGGCTCGGCGGCACCCAGCGCGCAGCTGTAGAGCGCAGCCGGAATGTCAGGGAAACGCAGCTCGGTGTCAGCAGCTCGCGCAGGAGGCCGGACCAGGTTCATTGAGACGAGACAGCCACGGCGAGCATTCCGAGGCGTGCACACCGAGACGGTTCTCGCCTATCGTGACGGCATGGTCACGGAGACCGCTGGCGGAGCGTCGTTGACGGACGTCAAGCGGACACTGCTGGACCTCGCCGGCGCCGAGCCGGTCGATGAGGCGGCCATGCGGACCTGGGACAGTTCCCGGACCGCCCCGGCGGTCGTGCTCCCCAGAACCGCGGTCCGTCGCAGCGCGTCTGCGCTGGGCCGGCTGCATGTGCCACTGGGAACCTGGCTCGTTGTGCTGCTGGTGCTGCTGGCGGGCTGTGGCGGCAAGGGCAGGTCACAGGGAGCCGCTCCCGCCTCGTCGACCACCGCTCCGGCGACCTTCCCGCTCACCGGCCTGCCGAGCGGCGGCGCCGCCGTGGCGGGCCGCCCGGCGCTGTCGGTGAAGATCGACAACATCGCCGTCGCCCGGCCGCAGGCCGGCCTGAACACGGCCGACGTGGTGGTCGAGCAGCCGGTCGAGGGTGGCCTGACGCGGCTGTTCGCGACCTGGCAGTCCAAGGACGCCGACCAGATCGGCCCGATCCGCTCGGCACGGCCGGTGGACGCGCTGCTGCTGCGGCAGCTCGGGCCGAGCCTGTTCGCGTTCGCCGGCGCCTCGGCCGGCGTGCTGCAGGGAATCCGCCGCGACTCCGGCGCCACGCTGATCGACCCCTCCAGCGCCCCGGGCGCCTTCCAGCGCGTCAGCGGTCGCAGCGCCCCGCACAACACCTTCTCCTCGACCACAGCGCTGTACGCCGCGGGCCAGCGGGCGAACTCCAAGCTGGGCCTGCCTCGGGCCTTCCTGACCTTCGCGGCCGCGCCGTCCGGGGCGGCGAAGCCGGCGCGGGTGGCGCGCATGACCTTCTCGCCGGGGACGACGGCGGCCTGGCAGTGGAACGGCAGTGCATTCGTGCGCTACCAGAACGGCACGCTGGACAAGCTGACCGACGGCAGCGCGGTCTCCAGCACCAACGTGGTGGTGATGAGCGTGGCGGTGCGACCTGGCACGAACGTGGACGTGCTCGGCCATCGCACCCCGGACCCTGTCCTGACCGGCACCGGACGGCTCTGGGTGCTGCGCGACGCCAAGGTGGTGGAGGGCACCTGGCGGCGCGGCGGCGCCGGGACGCCGGTCGAGCTGCTCGGCGCGGACGGCAATCCGGTGCCGCTCCACCCCGGCCGCACCTGGATCGAGCTCCTGCCCACCCCGCAGCAACCTTCGTTCTCGGGCTGACGCCACCCCCGCGCCCTGGCCGGTCAGCACCTGACAGCTCACTGTTTCCTGGCGGTCGCGAGGACGATCTCCGGCCCGCCAGTGCAGCGCCCCGTCCTGCTCCCGGCACGCCTCGACCGCGACCGCCGCCTCGTCGCGGTAGGCCTCCAGCGCCCGCTGGTCCATCGGCTCAAGCGGACCGCGCTCCCCATGGGTCCACTCCGCGGCAAGCCAGTCGTCCACGTCCCGGTAGACCATCCAGCAGGCTGGACGGGCCGCCGGCGCGGGCGGCGGCGAGCAGGGCGACGCCCGTCCCGGTGGCTACGTCGAGCACGAGCGCGCCCGGCCGCAGTGGCACCCGCGCGACCAGGTGCCGAGCGGACTCATGGAGGAACCCCGCCCGGTCGTAGCAGACCGCCACCCGCCCGAACAGCCCCGCGACGATCTGTTTGGCCTCGCGCCTCCCGGACGCGTCCACTGCGGCACACTCCTCAGTATGGCAAGCACCGATCACGAGCGACTGCGGGCGACCTTCAACCAGGCCGCCGATCTGTATGACCGGGCGCGGCCAGGCTACCCGCCGGCGCTGTTCGACGACCTGGCGGAGCTGGCGGGGGTCCGCCCAGGCTGCCGGGTGCTGGAGATCGGCCCAGGGACCGGGCAGGCCACCGTGCCGCTGGCCGAGCGCGGCTGCCACATCGTCGCCGTCGAGCTGGGCGCGGACCTGGCGGCCGTCGCCCGGCGCAACCTCGCCCACTTCCCTGAGGCGCAGGTCGTCAACGCCGCGTTCGAGGACTGGCCGCTGCCGGCCGAGCCGTTCGACGTCGTCCTGGCGGCGACCGCGTTCCACTGGATCGACCCGGCGGTGCGCGTGGCCAAGGCCGCCGACGCGCTGCGGCCGGGTGGTGCGCTGGCGACCATCGCCACCCATCACGTCGCCGGCGGCGACGAGGGGTTCTTCGTCGAGTCACAGGCCTGCTACGAGCGCTGGGACCCCGACACCCCGCCGGCGGCCTGCGGTTGCCGGACGCGGCCGCCGTCCCAGCGTCCAGCGAGGAGCTCGACCGCTCGGGACGGTTCGGCCCGAGCAGCTTCCGCCGCGACGAACGGGAGCTTGAGTACACATGCGCTGGCTATGTGGATGTGCTGCGCACGTATTCCGGCCACCGCGCGCTGGAGCCGGTCGCGCAGGCCAACTTGCTCGCCTGCATCGCCGAGCTGATCGACACCCGCTTCGGCGGCCGGATCAGCAAGCGCTACCTGACCGAGCTGCAGGTCGCGCGGACCCGACGACCGTCACGAGTCCGGTAGGGAGCTCCTCGACGCCGAATGAGGTCCCAAGGACCACGTCGACGCCGTGGCTTCTGAGCAGCCCCACGATCTGCGAGGCGTCGACGAGGACGTTGTCGTGCCGCTCGTCGTCGCGGCGCCAGCAGCCGTCCTGGTTGCGGACGAAGGCCAGCACGCCGCCTGGTCGCAGCGCCCCGGCCATGGCGTCGGCCGCTCGCGCCACCGCCGCTTCGTCGCTGAGATAGTTCAGGACGTGCCCAATCGCCACCACGGCGTCGGCCCGCGGCAGCGGGTCGTCGGGCAGGACGAGCTGGCGAAGCTCCTTCACCTCGGGCACTGCCTGTCGAGCGCGATTGAGCATGGCCGGCGAGGCGTCAGTCGCGATCACGCGATGCCCGGCGTCGACCAGGTATCGCGTGAGCAGGCCGGTGCCGCAGCCCAGCTCGAGCACCAGTCCCCTGCGCTGCAGCACCGGTTGCAGCAGCGCGAGGATCCCGGGCGCGCAGCGGTCGGCGTGGAAGCCGAAGCCCAGATCGTGAACCAGCGCAAGATCGCCGCGGTAGTACGGCGCAGAGCCCGTCATAGGGCTATCACATGCGAATCCGCCCGCTGAGGCAACTCCCCACCTGGCCCGCCGGGCCGCAACGTTGAGTCCTCCGGCCTGTTACCTGTCGCACCTCACCCAGCCTTTCTCGTCGCCAGCACGACGAGCATCTTCGGCTCCGACTTCGAGCGCTTGAACCTGATGGACCTGGTGGTCCAATGCGACAGGACATGGCCCTCGTGCTTGTGCCGTCGCTGCAACACTGGGTGGACAGTCACGTCCTCGCGGGGAGGTGACCACGATGCCGGAGGGCACGGATCGTCGACGGCTATTGCGCGACGACGATCGTGGCGATGCTGGTGCTGATGCGCTGCCGCCGCGGGAGGAGCCTCATGGCCGACAGGGGTCGGGCAACCGAGATGACGGCGGACGATGTCCGAGGGGTCCTGGACCTGCTGGACGTCCGCGGTATCCACGTCTGGGTCGACGGCGGATGGGCGGTGGACGCCTGCCTCGGCACCCAGACGCGGCGTCACAGCGACCTCGACATCGTCCTCGAGCAGCGCGACCGGTCAGCGGCGGAGGCCCTGGCCGGAACCGGCACGGTCGCAGGTCGCACCGTGGACTGCATCACCCCGGAGTGGCTGGTGCGGTTCCACACCGGCTACGAGGTCGACGCGACGGACTGGGCCGACGTCTCCGCGCTGTGTGAACGATTCGCCATCCCCGTCCCCGACGAGTACCTGCGGTTCCAATAGCCTCCAGGTGTCCTATCCCCGCCAGAGACAGAAGGGGTGGCCAGCGGGGTCGAGGTAGACCCGCACGTTCTCCTGCGGCTGAAACTCCGCGAGGGTCGCCCCCACGGCGATGGCATGGGCTCCGGAGGCGTCCAGATCCTCCACCTCGATGTCGAGGTGCATCATCATCTGCTGATCGCCGGGACCGGCGGGCCACGTCGGCGCCGCAAACGCGGACTCGGTCTGAAACGACAGCCCTGGGCCACCGCCCGCGGGGCGGAGCGTCACCCAGTCCGGCTCGTCCCTCCCGATCGGCCATCCCAGCAGCCGCTGGTAGAAGACCGCCAGCGCGCGCGGGTCGGGCGCGTCGAGCACCGTGGACGTCAGCGTGAACCGTGGGGTCTCGGTCATCGTTCGCCTCCTCGGTCGGACCGGCGCGCAGATCGTAGGCCACCACGGTGACAACCCCGACCGAACCGGCGCGGAGGCGCCCCCGATGAGCTCCCCCGCTCCCCCGCTGTCGACGCCTTGAGCCTTTCACGCTCAAGTTCCTTTAGTCCAGTACGCTACATCTGTCTGCGTCGCGGCGACCAGCAACCAGGGCTGAGAACGCTCAGATCACGAGCAGGGTCTTCCCGAGGACGTCGCGGGACTCGATCGCGGCGTGCGCGTCGGCGGCGCGCTCCAGCGGGAAGGTCTGCCCGATGACCGGCCTGATCCGACCGGCCGCGGCCTCGGCCAGCGCCCGCTCGAGCCGGCGCCGGGCGATCTCGGGCGCGGCTCCGCGGACCTGCTCGATCCCTCGGACGGTGACGCCACGGCGCTCGGCCTCCTGGGGGTCGATCGCGGCGAAGCCGCCGCTGGCCGCGCCGTGCGCGGAGAACCGGCCGCCGCGGGCGGTCGCCTCGAAGGCGGCCAGGCCGATCTGCCCGCCGGCGCCGTCGAAGACCACGTCCGGCCCGGCGCCGCCGGTCGCCTTGCGCACCCGCTCGGTCCAGTCCGGTCGGGAATAGTCGACCGCGGCGTCGGCGCCCAGCTCCAGGATCAGGTCCAGCTGGATGCCGAGACCGCCGCCGGCGGCCGTCACCAGCACCTCTGGTCCCCCGAACCGCGTCACCTCGACTACCCGCATGTCCACCAGCCTTCCTCACGCGACGGTTTCCCACCCAGTCTCCGACCTCGACAATGGTTGAGGTCAAGCGGACGGAACCTTCGGAGGCAACTCGGCCGCCGAGTTCGGTCCGCTGGTGTTCTTCACCTACCCGGGCCACGGGTTCACGCCCATCCACCGCACCAACGACTTCCGCCAGGTCCTGCCCAACCCCTGCCGAAGGACCTGATCAACCCCAACCGCCAGAGGGCGCCCGACCCTCGGAGCCGAGCGCCCTCTGCCATCTGGAGGCGGTTCTTCTGCTGTATACCCGTAACCCGCAAGATAAGTTCTCGATTATCGAGCATTACAGCCGCCAGCGAGCCCGTCGCCAGGGGCGATCACCCCGTGGGCGGCCCCGGCAGCGACGGCGCCCGGCGGCAGGCCGTCACGAGGGGCTCGGGCGCGTCGGCGGTGATCATCCGCAGCGCCTCCCTGACCGGGACGGGGTCGTGCTCCGGCGAGGACAGGGCGATGATCGTCAAGGCGGTGGTGCCGATGTGCCTGGCGACCTGCCGGCTGGCCGCGACCGCGTCGCCGGCCAGGCACGCCTGATGGATGGCGGCGTGCTCCCTGGCAGCGGTCGACCAGGCGCGCGGCTCGGCCAGGTAGACGCGCCGGTAGCGCTCGGTGTGGTCGAACAGCTCCCTGGCGATGCGGAACAGCCGGTCTCCCTCGCCGAGCTTGAGCAGGTCGTGGAAGGCGCTGTGGTGGACGTCCCAGGCCTCCAGGTCGTGCTGGGCGGCCAGCTCGGCCATGGCCTCAAGCCGGCGCCCCATCTCGGCGACGTCGTCGCCGGACAGGCGCGGCACCGCCAGCCGCGCCTGGAGCGCGTCCACCACCACCCTGGCGGCGTAGAGCTGCTCCAGGTCGGCCACGGTGAGCGCGGCGACCCGCACCCGGCGGTTGGGCTCGGAGTAGATCAGGCCTTCGCGCTGCAGCATGCGCAGGGCCTCACGCAGGGGCGTGCGGCTCACCCCGAGCCGCTTGGAGAGCTGGACCTGCGAGATCGGCTCGTGCGGGTCGAAGACGCCCCGAAGGATGTCGCGGCGCAGTCGCTCGTGCACCACCTCGGTCGACAGCTCCACGGATGCGCCGTCGGTGCTCCCACTCACGCGGTCGGTCGAGCGGGCCGCCATCGGATCCATCCCCTCGATCTCCGCATCGACGTCACCGTCGCCTCATGATAGGAGCCGCGCCCGCTACAGGATGGCGATCGGCTTGACCGGCGAGCCGGTGGCCGCGGCCAGCCGCAGTGGCGCGATCACCAGCAGGAACTCGGAGCGGCCCTGGACCTCGCAGGCCGACGCCAGGTCCTCCAGGAAGAGGCTGCCGCCCTTGGAGGTGCTGTCGGGCGCCGTGTGGGCCTCGGGGTAGAAGGCGTTGGTCGAGGCGATCAGGACGATCGCGCCGCCGCCGCGCGCCGCCATCACCCGGCGCCCTCGGAGGCCAGGCGCTCGGCGACGCCAGCGGTGGCGCGCCCTGGTCGGTCCGGATCACCCGCTTGCTCAAGTCCAACCTCCTCACGCGTCGCCACCTCGCCCAGCCGGGTCGGTGCCATGGCGGTGCCGCCGGCCCTGGGCCCGAGCCGGCTGTTCCCCGGCGGGTCGGCCGCGGGGCCCTGGGGCCGCCTCGCCGGGCTGGCGGCCCGGCCGGAACCGCCGGTCAGGTCCGCAGGCCGCGGGCGGCGACGGTCCACACCGTCTCCACCCGGTCCCCGCGGAAGCCGATGATCTGGTTGGTCAGGTTGGCGCAGGTGCAGGCGTGGAACGGGTAGAAGCGCAGCTTCTCGCCGAGCTCGACCGGCTCCTCCGCCCTGGCCATGCCGTGCTCCTCCGTGAGGCGCTCGACGAACACGCGGCGGTCGGTGGCCCTGGCGATGTCGCGTTCGCCGGAGCCGGACCCGCCGATGACCCCGCCGTCCCCGCTGAACGTCTTGGAGCCGCCGTCGATGGTGAGGCGCTCCGGCGTCCGATGGCTGACCACCGTGCACAGCGCCGACAGCGCCAGCTGGCCCTCGCTGGCCGTGCCGGCCCCCAGGTGCATCAGGTCGTAGAACACGTAGGTGCCGGCGCGCGACTCGGTGACGCCCGGCACCTCGGCGACCCACTTGCCGGTGAACGACCCGCCGGCGGTGACCTCGCGGACCTCGATGCCAGCCGCGCGCAGTTTCTCGACGATGTCCACCAGCAGGCGGCCCTCGTCGTGACCCGCGTCCTCGGGTCCGGGCGAGCCCTGGTGCCAGATGCCGCGGTGGGTGGTCAGGCCGTCGAACTCGACGCCGGGCAGCGCGCCGATCGCCCTGGCGAGCCGCTCGATCTCCGCGACCTCCGCCATCGGCACGCCGCCCCGGTGCATCCCGCTGTCGACATCGATCTGGAGGTTGATCGTGACGCCCGCCGCCAGCGCCGCCTCCGACGCCTGCTCGGCCGCCGCCTGGTTGTCGCAGTTCACCGTCATGCGCACCCCGCGGGCGGCCATCGAGGCGATGCGGCGCCACTTGGTCGCGCCGAACACCGGGTAGGCGATGCAGACGTCGTCGACCCCGGCGGCGACGAACGGCTCCGCCTCGCTCGGCTTGGCGCAGATGATGCCCCGAGCGCCCGCGTCGAGCTGCATGCGCGCGATCTCGGGGATCTTGTGGGTCTTGATGTGCGGGCGGAAGCGGACCTGGTTGCGGTCCATGATCGCCTGCCACTCGGCGATGTTCCGCTCGAGCCGGTCAAGGTCGCAGAGGATCGAAGGTGTATCCAGGTTGGCCACGAGTTCGCCGGGCTCAGGCTCGAACGCTGCCATCTCGGACCCCCCTGTTCAGGCAAAATCCCAGACAATGCGATCGCCCTTTGGCACAAGGGCAACCGCAGCCAACCCAAGCCTGGCGCCAAACCTGTATGCAGGTTACTACATGAACATCCAGCGTCAAGGCGCCCGTCCAGGGCTCCCCGGACCCACGCGAACAGGCCAGCCGGGGCTCCCGGCCCGCGTCAAGAGACCAGACCCAGGTTTCCCCGCCCGACCAACGCGCCGCCTCAGAGCCCGGGCCCGCCAGATCCGGCCCCGGCGTCCGCGCAACTCCTCTTGCCCGCGGCCCCGGCTCTCCGTCTCACTCCGGGCCTTGACTCTCGCCTGGCTGCAACATAAGTCTTCGATTATCGAGCGCTATAACCACACGCCGGACCGGCCCTTGCCCCGGGCTGCCGCTCGCGGACCGCCCGCGCCTGGACCGCCGGCCGGCTCCGATCGCCGCCTGACGGCTTCCAGCGGCCTGGCAGCATCACAACCTGTGGTCACTTCGACGTGGAGCTTGGTGCTGGCTCGACCCACTTGCCCCGCCAGGCCGGCGCCTCGAATGGGGCCGCGTAGTAGGACGTCTCGCGCACCACCAGCCCATCGCGGTACTGGTGGATGAGGATGACGTGGAACGGGTCTCCGTCGTAGTCGAAGTCCATCTCCATCGCCCACAGGTCTCCCGAACCAACGATGCGGTGGAGGGTGGCCGTGGGCGGGGTCGGATGCGCCAGGCGAAGCTCCCGGATGTTCTTCTTGCCGCGGATCACCTCACCCGACTGGGGCCATTCGACGACCACGTCGTCGTGGTAGATGGCGTCGAACGGTTCCATGTCGCGGGTGTTGAGCGCCTCCACCAACTGCCGAATTCTGACCCGTCTTGCCTCGTCGTCCATCTCCGCTCCTCCCTTTCCGGTTCTGGCACGGCACATCGGGGGGCTACTCAGGGAGGTACTCAGGCTCAGGGTTGCCACCGGCCAAAGGATGGTCTGGCCGCACCGTCCCGACTCACCGACCCATGCCCCCCTTGGCCCGCGGACATCCAAGCCGTGACAGTCGGTCAGCAGATGACATTTGTCAACGAATGCCACATGGCATAGAGTGACCACAACATGAACACCTCGCACTCCCCCAACCACCAGCCGCCACCCTCGTTGCGGGACCGCAAGAAAGACCGGACCCGCCACACCATCCAGACGCAGGCACTACGGCTGTTCGCCGAAAAGGGCTATCAGGCCACCACCATCCAAGAGATCGCCGCAGCCGCCGAGGTCGCCCCCCGCACCTTCTTCCGCTACTTCCCCACCAAGGAGGAGGTCGTCTTCTGGTCGCAGCACCAACCCATGCTGGCCGGGTTGGTGGCCGCCCGGCCCGACCACGAGCCCGCCGTCCAGGCGCTGCGCCACGGCATCGTCGACGGCCTGGCCAGCTTCTACGACCAGGACCGCGACCGCCTGCTCGAGCGGATCAAGCTGACCTTCCGCACCCCGGCGCTGCACCCCCGCCTGCGGCAGCAGCAGGCCGACTGGGCGGTCGCACTGGCAGCGATCCTGGCCGACCGGCTCGACGCGCGCCCCGACGACCTCCAGGTCCGCACCATCGCCGCCGCGGCCGCCGCCGCCGTGTGGGTGGCGATCGAGGAGTGGCAGGCACACGACGGCCGGGGGGACCTGCGCGCGCTGATCGACCGGGCCCTCGGCACCGTCCTGGCCGACCCCCAGCCGGCCACGGCAGCCTCGAAGCGGCGATGAGCCATTGCTTGTGGCCAGCCTGGCGCACAACCTCCTGCGCTGGGTCGCCGCCACGCGCCTCTCTCGCCGCTCCGTGGCCCGGGCTCCGCTTCCCGGCTCCGTGGCGATAAATAGATACATCGATGAGACATGACGACTCGGCCCCGCCGCCGTCGAACCAGCCGATCTGGGAGCTGGGGGGCGACGAGCGACTGCTCGATCCTGGTCCAGGAGTGCTCGGCGGACGCTACGACGTGCTGGTCGTCGGCGGCGGCGTGATCGGCCTGGCCACCTCGGCGCTGTGCCGGCGCGCCGGCCTGGGCAGGGTCGCGGTCATGGAACGTGGGCGGCTGGCCGCCGGTCCTTCCGGTCGCGGTGCCGGCATCCTTGCGCCCGCCCTGCACCGCGGGACCGACCCCGAGTGCTTGTTCCGCTTCGGGCACGGCAGCCTGTCGATGTGGAGCGAGCTGGACCGGGAATGGGACGGCGCCCTCGGCGTCCAACCTCTGGACGTCCTGCTGACCCATCGCGCGGAGCCGCCGCCGTCACCGCGCGGCGCGGGGCCGGGCCCGGAGCCCGAGGCGACACCGGCGGCCCCGCCCGCCGGCGCGCCGCAGCCGGCACCGGAGAGAGCGTCCGGCACCGAGGTGCTGGGACTAGAGAGAGCGTCCGGCACCGAGGTGCTGGGACCGGAGGCTGCGCGGGGGGTGGAGCCGCAGCTGGCGGCGGGGCGGGCTGGGGTACTGCTCCGTGACCAGGCGAGGGTGGATCCGTTGGGGCTGGCGGTCGCGCTGGCGCGCCGGGCGGGGACAGTGGCGACGCGAGTCGAGGTCACCGGGATCCAGGACGCGGGGTCGGGCGGCGTGCGGGTTCGCACGGGGCAAGGTGACCTCAGGGCTGGCGCGGTGGTGCTGGCTACGGGCAGCGCGCCGGCCATCCGCGGCCTGCCGGCACCGTCCGGCCAGCTCCTGGTCAAGGGCACGCTGCTCACCACGACGCCGGCGCCGCTGCGGCTGCGCGTCGGCGTGGCCGGGCGTGGCGGCCTGGTTCTCCAGCTCCCCGACGGCCGGCTGCTGTTCGGCAATACCTTCGACCTGACCGACCGCTCGTCCGAGGTCCGCGCCGAGACGCTGGCGGCCACCCGAGCTGACCTGGAGGCGCTGATCCCCGGCGCTGCCGGGCTCCCGCTGTCGAACGCCTGGACCTGCTTCCGGCCCGCGACCGCCGGCGGCCTCCCGGTGATCGACAAGGTCGACGGCCTCGATCGGGTCTGGACGACCTACGGCCATTTCCGCACCGGCTTCCTGCTGGCCGCGGCCACCGGGCAGGCGCTCGCAAACTGGATCTCCAACGGCGAACGCCCCGACCAGGTCGCGGCCTTCAGCGCGGGGCAGCCTTCCCGCGCGACGGGGCCTTATCTCGATTGACGGCTCCCGTGGGCGTGGCCGACGCGCGGGCGTGGCACCCGCCAGCCGGCGCCGCGCAGGAACAGGCCAGTCCCCGACACACTGGTGCGTTCGCCGCGCAGGCGCGCCCCCGCGGCCAGCGCCGGGGCGATGAAGCGCCAGCGGGGCGGCATGAACGGACGATCGTGACGCATCGTCCAGCAGACCGCGCGCAGGGCCAGCTCGTGGCGCAGCGTGTGACGAACGCCGTACAGGTCGCGCAGGGCGGGCGGCAGCGTGTGGAACGACAGGAAGCTGATCAGCCGCCACAGCCACCGCCTCGGCACCTGGTCGGGCGGGTCGCGCACCAGCGCGGCCACGGCCATGGCATCGTCGGTGCGGCGCAGGACCCCACTCGCGATGACCTGATCGACGTAGGCGTCCAGGGCCCCGACCGTGGGCGGGATCGACTCGCGAGGCAGCCGCAGCGGCTCCACCGTGATCATCTGCTCCTCATGGAAGCGTTGGCGCCCGGCAGGGTCCAGCCTGCCGAGCGTGCGGCGCTCCATCTCCAGGAAACTCGAGACCAGGCAGGCGTGCACCCACAGCAGCAGCTCCGGGTCGCGGGCGTCGTAGCGCAGGCCGGTGACGGCGTCGATGCCCTTGATCGCACCGTGGACGTCGTCGATGCGCTTGGCCGCCAGCTCGGCCTCCAGGCGGGTGCCGAACACCACCGTGAACGTCTGCCGGAGGGTTCGCTCCAGGCGGCGCCACGGATCGCGCTCGTACATGCCGGTCTGGCGGGCGCCCGCGGCGACCAGCGGGTGCGCCGCGTGCATGAGCAGGGCCCGCAGCCCCCCGACCACCACCGAGCCCTCGCGAAGCACCCGCCAGGACACGCTCTCAGGGCCGAACAGGCCGGCGTCGCGGCCCGGATCCACCCGCTCCTCCATGCACATCACCTTAACCTTCAGGTGCAGGCAACGCCCGGCGAGCGGACCGGGTTGGGCCCATTTCGCGCCCCGATTTGCAAGCCAAGCGGTTGAAACGAAAGAATCTCGCTGCTCAGCAGGGTTGCCGCGAGCCCCCAACTCGCGCTTCCCAGGCCATTTCTTCCCCCGTACCCGCGCCCGGCATGACCGGGCGGAAAGGACCAGAACCCCCATGTGGTTCGTGGACAACGAGCTCGCGGCCCTTCGTCAGGGCCACGCTCGCGGCATGGTCACCGACGAGGAAGCCCGCCAGCGGATGGAGGAGCTGGAGCGCCTGCTCTGGCGTCAGGTGCTGGACCGCACCCGCGGCGTCGCCCCTTTCGGCCGCGGCAGCGTCCCCGAGACCGAGGTCGCCTAGCGGCCCTCGGCAACAGCATCACTGGACGCCTCGGCCGGCCAGGTGCCGGCTGGCGTCACGCTCGGTAGACGGCGGCGCAGGAGCTTTCCGGACGCCGTCCTTGGCAATCCATCCACCAGCACCAGCTCACGCGGCGCCTTGGCCGCGGCCAGCCGTTCCCGCGCGAAGCCGCGCAGGTCGGCCAGTGTCGGCGGCAGCAGGCGGTCCAGCGGGACGACGTAGGCCACCAGCCGCTGGCCCCACTCGGGGTCCGGCGCGGAGCCGACGGCGACGTCGGCGACCCCGGGATGGCGAACCAGCACCGCCTCGACCTCGGCGGGATGGACGCTGACGCCGCCGGTGATCACCAGGTCGTCGCGACGCCCCAGCACCTCCAGCCGCCCGTCCGGGCGGACGCGCCCGAGGTCGGCGGTGTGCAGCCAGCCGCCCCGCAGCGCCTTGCGCGTCGCCGCTGGATCGCGCCGGTAGCGGCGCAGCAGCATCGGGCCGCGCAGGGTGATCTCGCCGCCGCCCGCGATCGCCAGCTCCACCCCCTCCAGCGGATGGCCGTCGTGCGCCACACCACCGAAGGTCTCGGTCAGGCCGTAGGTCCTGACCACCGAGGCGCCGAGGTCGGCGGCGCGCTCGACCAGCCCGGCCGGCGCGGGCGCCCCGCCGAGCAGGACCTGGCGGAAGCGCTCCAGGCCGGCGCCGGCGTCCAGCAGCCGTGCCAGCATGGTCGGCACCACCGACACCAGCGTGGCGCCCGCCGCCGCGGCGGCCGCGACGGCGTCGACGTCGAAGCGCTCGTGCACCTCCAGCGGCAGGCCGCCGTGCCACGCCCGCGCGACGATCGCCAGCCCGGCCACCGAGTGGAGCCCGACGCAGGCCAGCCAGCGGTCCCCCGGGCCGGTGCCAAGCGCCGCCGACACGGCCCGCGACGATGCCTCGATGCCGGCGGCGGTCAGCTCGACCCCCTTCGGCCTGCCGGTCGTCCCCGAGGTCGCCACCACCGCCGCGACGCCGTCCTCGACCGGCTCCCCGCCCGGCAGCGCCTCCACGCCGTCGCGGTCCACCAGGTGCGTGGGGCGCAGCGCGTCGAGGACGGCGCGCAGCTCGGGCGCTGGCGCGGCCGGGTCCAGCGGCAGCACCGCTCGGCCCGCCTCCCACGCCCGCACGATCTCGGCCGCCGCGGCCGAGCGGGGCAGCACCACCGCCAACAGCTCGGACATGAACCGGAAGGCTAGCAGCCGCCCCGGCTCGGTGCGGACCGAGGGCTGTGGACAACCGTCCCGGAACGTCAGCGGACAGGCGTAGCATGCCGAGCCGCGGGGGGACTCGATCGACCTCGAGGGGAGCACGGACGTGGAGTGGCAGCGGCACGGTGACGATGGCGACATCCGCTACGAGACCGCCGAGGGAATCGCCAAGATCACGATCTGCCGTCCGGAGGTGCGCAACGCCTTCCGGCCACGGACGCTGTTCGAGCTCTCCCGCGCGTTCGAGGCCGCCCGCGACGACCCCGAGGTCGGCGTGATCGTGCTCACCGGTGAGGGTACCGAGGCCTTCTGCTCCGGCGGCGACCAGCGCATCCGCGGCGACGACGGCTACATCGGCGACGACGGGATCGGCCGCCTCAACGTGCTCGACCTGCAGATCCAGATCCGCCGGCTGCCCAAGCCGGTGATCGCCATGGTGGCCGGCTACGCCATCGGCGGCGGGCACGTCCTGCACCTGGTCTGCGACCTGACGATCGCGGCCGACAACGCCCGCTTCGGCCAGACAGGCCCACGGGTGGGGTCGTTCGACGGCGGCTACGGGATGGGGATGCTCGCCCGCACCGTGGGACGCAAGAAGGCGGCCGAGATCTGGTTCCTGTGCGACCAGTACGACGCCGAGCAGGCACTGGCGATGGGCCTGGTCAACACGGTCGTGCCCCTGGACCGCCTGGAGGAGGTCACGGTCGAGTGGTGCCGCAGGATCCTCCGCAAGAGCCCGCTGGCGCTGCGGCTGCTCAAGGCGGGCCTCAACGCGGACACCGACGGGCTGGCAGGCATCCAGCAGCTCGCCGGTGACGCGACCCTCCTCTACTACATGACCGAGGAGGCGCAGGAGGGCCGCGACGCCTTCCGCGAGAAGCGCCAGCCCGACTTCACCAAGTTCCCGCGCAGGCCCTGACATGGACGAGGCGCTCCGCGATCCTCGAGGTGGCGCGTCCGGGCTGGGCGTGTGGCTGCGCGGCGCCCGGCCCCGCACGCTGGTCGCCTCGATCTGCCCGGTGCTGGTGGGCACGGCCGTGGCGGCCTCCGACGGCCGGCTGGTGCCGTGGCGCGCGCTGGCGGCGCTGGTCGTATCGGTGGCGATCCAGGTCGGGGTCAACTACGCCAACGACTACTCGGACGGCGTGCGCGGCACCGACACACCGGCACGGGTCGGACCGGTGCGGCTGGTGGCCTCGGGGCTGGCGAGCCCGTCGCGGGTCAAGCTGGCGGCCGCGCTGGCGTTCGCCGTGGCCGGGCTCGCCGGGCTGGCGCTGGCGTTGGCGGTCGATCCGCGGCTGCTGCTGGTCGGGGTGATCTGCGTGGCGGCGGCGGTGCTGTACACCGGCGGCCCGCGTCCGTATGGCTACGCGGGCTTCGGCGAGCTGGCGGTGCTGGTGTTCTTCGGCCTGGTGGCGACCACCGGGACGGCCTACGTCCAGACGGAGCGGCTGGAGGGCTTGGCGCTGGCGGCCTCGGTCCCGGTCGGGCTCGGCGCGGTGGCGATCCTGCTCGCCAACAACATCCGCGACCTGGACGGCGACCGCGCCGCCGGCAAGCGAACACTGGTGGTGCGGCTCGGACGGCCGAGGTCACGGAGCCTGTACCTGGTGACCGTGGTGACGATGTTCGTCGTGGTGGCGCTGATCGGCATCGCCCGGCCGACAGCCCTGGCCGCGCTCGCCGCCGTTCCGCTGGCGGTCGCGCCGGTGCGCCTGGTCCGCCACCGCCAGGACGGTCCCGGCCTGGTCGCCGCCCTGGCCGGCACCGCCCGCCTCCAGCTTGCCGTCTGCGCCCTCCTGGCCATCGGGCTGTGGCTCTCGTGACCGCGCGCGGGGGTCTGGTGGGGGCGTCGAGGGGGTCAGCTGGCCGGGGCGGTGGCGAGAAAGGCGTCCACCAGGGCGGCGACCTCGTCGGGGCGTTCGAGGTGGGCGGCGTGGCCGGCGTCGGGGACCAGCGCGACGGTTGCCGACGGGCCGATCGCCTTCGCCATGCGCTCGGCGATGCCGGCGAACTTCTGGTCCCTCGCCCCGGTGATCAGCAGGGTGGGTGGGCGCAGGGTGGCCAGCCGGTCCCACAGTGGCTCCTGCGCGCCGGTGCCGTGCAGCCGCAGGCTGGCGGCGAGGCCCTGCGTGCTGTTGGCGAGCCGCTCGGCCCGCCCGGCCCGCTCCGGCGGGAGGGTGGCGAACAGCGGTTGGGCGAGCCAGCGGTCCAGGAAGCGCTCCAGCCCGACCCGTTCGAGCTCCGCGGCGAGCGCGTCGTCGGAGGCCTGGCGCGCGGCCCGCTCCACCGGGTCGTCCAGGCCGGGCGAGGCGCCGATCAGCACCAGCGCACGCACCAGCTCCGGCCGATCCAGCGCCAGCCGCAGGCACAGCCGGCCACCGAGCGAGTAGCCGAGATAGGCGGCGGCGCCCCCCGCCTCCCCCAGCAGCGCGGCGGCCTCCGCGAAGCCGACCAGCGGCGGCATGGAGCCGCCATGGCCCGGCAGGTCGACCCGGACGACCTCGTGGCGGTCGCGCAGCCGCGCGGCCAGGGGCTCCATGGCGGCGAGCGTCTGGGTGAAGCCGTGGACCAGCACCACCCGCTCCCCCGCTCCCCCATCCACGACGTGGTGCAGCGGCATCGGGGCATCCTACCGTGAGCGTCGCCGACGCCAACCGGCGGCTCGCGCTCACGCTGGTCGACGAGCTGGCCCGCGCCGGCCTCACCGACGCGTGCCTGGCGCCCGGGTCGCGCTCGGCCCCGCTCGCGCTCGCGCTGGCGGAGCACCCCGCGATCCGCCTCCACGTGCACCTCGACGAGCGCTCGGCCGCGTTCTTCGCGCTCGGCGCCGCCAAGGCCGCCGGCCGGCCGGCGGCGGTGCTGTGCACCTCCGGGACGGCCGCGGCCAACCTGCACCCCGCGGTGGTCGAGGCCGACCACGGCCGCGCGCCGCTGCTGGTGCTGACCGCCGACCGCCCGCCGGAGCTGCGCGGGACCGGCGCCAACCAGGCCGTCGACCAGGTCAAGCTGTACGGCGACGGGGTCCGTCTGTTCTGCGAGGTCGGCGCGCCGGACGCGACCGCGGCGGGGCCGGACGATCGCGGCGCCGGCAGGTACTGGCGGTCGCTGGCCAGCCGCGCGTGGGCGGCCGCGATGGGCCCGCCGGCGGGGCCGGTCCACCTGAACCTCGCCTTCGCCGAGCCGCTGCTGCCCGAGCCGCTCGCCGGAGCGCCCGCGCCTGGGCGGCCCGACGGCGCGCCATGGACGCTGGCGGAGCGGCCGAGCCTCCGCCCGGCGCCCGCCGAGATCGGCGGGCTGCGCGATGCCGTGCGGGCCAGCCAGCGCGGGCTGCTGGTGGTCGGCTGGGGCGCGAGCCCGCGGCCAGCGGCGGTGGACGCGTTCGCCGCGGCCGCCGGCTGGCCGGTGCTGGCCGACCCGCTGTCGGGGGCGCGGCGGGGACCGGCGGCGATCTCCACCTACGACACCCTGCTGCGCGTGGAGGCGTTCGCCGCCGACCACCGGCCGGACCTGGTCGTCCGGATCGGGGCCGGGCCGACCAGCAAGGCCCTCACCGGATGGCTCGACGGCGCCGTGCCCCAGATCGTGATCGACCCCGAGGGCGGCTGGCCCGACCCGGGCCGCACCGCGACACAGCGCCTGGTGGCCGACCCCTCCGCCCTGCTCGAAGCGGTCGCGGCCGCGCTCTCCGACGGGCAAGGCGACGCCGGGGAGGCGCCCCGCGGGCCGGAGGGGAGGATGCGGCGGGGGCAGGGGTGGATGCAGCGGTGGCGGGCGGCGGACGCGGTGGCGCGGCGGGCGATCGACGAGCTGCTGGACGGGATCGAGGAGCCATTCGAGGGCCGGGTGGCGCGCGACCTGGTGGCCGCGCTGCCGGAGGGGGCCACGCTGGTGGTCGGGTCGAGCATGCCGGTCCGCGACGTCGACGCGTTCGCGGCCCCCCGCGAGGGCCTGCGCCTGCTGGCCAACCGGGGTGCCAGCGGCATCGACGGGCTGGTCGCCACCGCCCTCGGCGCCGCGGCGTCCAGTGGCGGGCCGACGGCGGCGCTGCTCGGCGACCTCGCGTTCCTGCACGACGCCACCAGCGTGCTCGGCGCGGCGCGCCGCTCCCCCGGCGCCGTGTTGGTGGTCTGCGACAACGACGGCGGCGGGATCTTCTCGTTCCTGCCGCAGGCGCGCCTGCCCGCGCCCTATTTCGAGTCGCTGTTCGTCACGCCGCACGGGCTCGACCTGGCCGGGCTCGCCGCCGCGGCGGGGATCGCCGCGCAGCGGGTGACCAAGGCGTCCGAGCTGGTGCCGGCGCTCGACCGGGCGCTCGGCAGCGGGCGTACCGAGGTGCTGCTGGTGCCGAGCGACCGCGACGCCAACCTGGCGAGGCACCGGGAGGTGACCGCGGCGGTCACCGCCGCCTACGCTCGCGTGAGGCGGCGGTCCTAGCGCTCGGCCGGGGGCGCCGGACGGTCACGGCGACAGGACGTCGAGCATGGCGCGGAGCTTGCTGGCGGTCTCGTCCCATTCGGCGTCGGGGTCGGAGCCGGCGACGATCCCGGCGCCGGCGAACAGCCGGGCGCGGCGGGCCTCCAGGACGGCGCAGCGCAGGGCGACGGCCCATTCGCCGTCGCCGGCGCCGTCGACCCAGCCGACCGGCCCGGCGTACAGGCCGCGGCTGCTGGGCTCGAGCCGGGCGAGCAGGTCCAGGGCGGCCTGCGGAGGGGTGCCGGCGACAGCGGGCGTGGGGTGCAGCAGTGCGACCAGGTCGAGCGCCGAGGGCGGTGGGTCGCCGAGCGAGGCGGTGACCTCGGTGCCGAGATGGGCGACCGTGGGCAGGCGGACGATCTGTGTGGCGGCGACCTCGACCCGGTCGGCGGCCTTGGCCAGGGCGCCGGTGACGGCGTCGACCACCAGCCGGTGCTCCAGCGCCTCCTTGGCGGAGGTGCGCAGCCAGGCGAGGCTGGCGGCCTCCTCGGCGGGGCTGGCGCCGCGCGGGACGGTCCCGGCCAGCGGCCGGGACCTGGCCAGCCGGCCCGAGCGGTTGACCAGCAGCTCCGGGCTGGCGCCGATGAAGCCGCCGCTGGCGTACAGGTAGGCGCCGGCCCCGCGTGCGGCCAGGCGGCGGAGCAGCTCGGCCCGCGCGAAGGGCCGGTCCGCCTCGACCAGGACCTCGCGAGCGAGCACCGCCTTGTCCAGGTGCCCGGCGGCGATCTCCTCCAGGATCGTGGTCACCGCCGCCCGCCAGCCAGGCCGCTCCCACGCAGGCGTCACCCGCACCGAGGCCGGGGACTGGGCCGGCGCGGCCGCACCCGGGGCCTTCCCGCGGCTGGCGCGGTGGGGTTGGGCGGGTCCATCCGAGCGCGACAGCAGGTGGGCGACCAGGGTGGCGGGGTCGGGCGGGTCGGTGCCGGCGGCCACGGTGGTGGCCAGGACGCCGCCGGCGGGGGCGGGCTCCAGGACCAGGGCGGGGACGGTCAGCTCGCCGGGGGTGGCGTCGTCGAAGGGCAGCGCGCCGACCGCCAGGGGGCCGCCGTCGGCGGTGGTGGCGGGCCCGAGCAGCGCGGCGACGGTGGTGGCGAGCCGCTCCAGCCTCCCGGCGCCGGGCGAGGCCGGGATACGTGCGGCGACACCGGCGGTGACCAGCGTACGGCCGGTCGAATGCCAGGCGAAGCCCCGCTCGCCGGCCAGCGCCAGCAGTCCGGCCGGTGGCTGCAGCCCGATGTCCAGGTTCGCGCGGCGCGCGCGCAGGTTCGACCTCAAGGCGCCGCGGTCACGCTCCAGTGCCCGCAACGCGCGACCCACCCACGCCAGGAGCCAACCACTCCGTCGGACCGGCGACGGGTGAGGCGCTCGCGCCGGGAGGCGGTCACGCTTCGGCGGCGGGGAGGGACAGGCGGCCGGCGCCAAGCTCGCGGGAGAGGCCGCGGGCGGCCTCTTTGACGGCGGCCAGCACGTCGGCGGCGGCGCCGCTGGGTAGCAGGTGCTCGACCGGTCCTGCCAGCCCCATCGCGCCGACCACCGCGCCGTGGTTGTCGAACAGCGGGGCGGCGATCCCGGCCTCGCCGATGATCGCCTCCTGGTCCTCGATGGCGATCCCGTCGCGGGCGATCCTGGCGAGCTCCTGGACCAGCACCTCCGGCTCGGTCAGGGTCTGCCCGGTGAGCCGGGGCAGGCCGCCGTCGAGCAGCTCCTTGCGCGCGGCGGGGTCCAGGAAGGCGACCATCGCCTTGCCGAGCGCGCAGGCGTGCCAGGGGATCGACGCGCCGACCTCGAGGATCTGCACCGAGTCGTCGGGCCGGAAGACGTGGTGGACGACCAGCACGTTGGGCCCGTACAGGACGCCGACGAGGACCGCCTCGCGCGCCCTGTTGGCCAGCGACTCCGCCCACAGCAGGGAGCGCGCCCGCAGCTCGTGGTTGTCGAGGAAGGCGTTGCCGAGCTGGAGCAGGGCCGGGCCGAGCCGGTATTTGCCGGTCTCCAGGTCCTGCTCGACGAACTGGTGCGCCGCCAGGGTCCGCAGCAGCCCGTACACGGTGGCCTTGGCGAGCCCGAGACGCTCGGCGAGCTCGGTCACGCCCAGGCGGGCCTGCTCCGAGCCGAGCGCCTTGAGGATGCGGGCGGCGCGGCCCACGGACTGGATCATGGTGGGCTCACCGGTCATAGATCTCTCCCAGGGATATCGGCTGGTCGGCGGGCAGCCGGTGGGAGCGCTGCGCGAGCACGGCGTCCTCCAGCGCGGCGAACAGCAGTGCGGTGGAGGTGGCGCCCGGGTCCTGATGACCGACGCTTCGCGGACCAAGGTAGGAGGCTCTGCCCTTGCGGGCCTGGAGCGGGACGGTGGCGCGGGCGCCGTCCATGGCGGCGACGCGCGCGCCGCGGACCGCGCCCTCGAGGGTGCCGTGGCGCACACCGGCCTCGAAGGCGGCCAGTCCGGGGACGAGCGCGTCGACCATGGTCTTGTCCCCCTCGACGGCGGCGCCCACGCGCTGGACGCCCCGCAGCGACGCCCGGATGGCTTCCAGCAGCCGCTTGGGGCCGAACGCGCCGTCGGCGCCGAGCGCCTGCCCGGCCTGGACGAAGGCGGTCCCGTACAGCGGCCCGGCGGCGCCGCCGACGATCGACACGAAGGTCCGGCCGGCCTGGGTCAGCAGCTCGCCGGGACTGACCCCGTCGAGCGTGGACAGGCGGGTCAGCACCGCGCTGAAGCCGCGGTGCATGTTGATCCCATGGTCGGCATCCCCGATGGCTGCGTCGAGCTGGGTGAGGTAGTGCCGCTCCGACTCGATGCGCGCGGCGGCGACCTCGAGCCAGCGGCGAACGCACGCGGCGTCCACGATCCGGCTCTCCCTCCAGAGGTGGGTGGTGGTGGATGCAGCCATCCTACCGTGCCGTGGCCGGGGTCACCGCTCTTTCACTTTCCCCATGCTCGCCGCACCCCGAGCGGCCGCGTCGACTTCATCCAGCGACGACCCGGTGCTGGCCTGGATCGCGGCGATCACCGCGCCCTCGACCAGCGGCGCCTCGGCGATCCGGACGCTGCCGCGGCGCTGCTCGTCGACCAGCTCGTCGATGGCGAGCTGCGCCGACAGCACCGCCGAGCCGAGGTCGGCGAAGACCAGCACCCCGTCGCCGTCGTCGGCGTCGGCGATCGCCTCCGCGATCAGCGTGGCGTCGGTGCCGATGCCACCCTCATCGGTGCCACCGGCCGCGCGAAGCCGGACACCGGCAGCCATCTGCGCCGCCATCTCGACCACGCCCTCGGCGACCTTCGCCGAATGCGACACCACCACCAGCCCGACGGTCACGCGGCCGCTCCATGGTCCGGGGTCAGACGCCCCAGCGCAGGCCCGGAGTGCGCACCGGCGCGTCCCACAGGCGCGTGAGCTCGTCGTCCAGCCGCAGGATGGTGACCGAGGCGCCCTGCATCTCCAGCGAGGTGATGTAGGGGCCGATCAGGTTGCGGTCGATGCGCACGCCACCCTCGTCCAGCAATTGGTAGACCCGCCGGTAGACCACGTACAGCTCGGCGAGCGGGGTGCCGCCCATCGAGTTGACGAACGCCAGCACGCGCTCGCCGGAGGTGAGGCCCAGGTCCTCGATGACCGGCCGGGTGATGCGGTCGGTGAGCTGGTCGGCGCTCTCCATCTTGATGCGCTCGCGGCCCGGCTCGCCGTGGATGCCGATGCCGATCTCGACCTCGTCGTCGCCCAGGTCGAAGGTGGGCGTGCCGGCGGCCGGCACGGTGCACGAGCTGAGCGCCAGCCCCATCGAGCGGACGTTGTTGATCACCTGCTTGGCCAGGTCGGTGACGCTGTCGAGGTTGGCGCCCTCCTCGGCCTTGGCGCCGACGAGCTTCTCGAGCAGCACGGTCCCGCCGACCCCGCGCCTGCCCTGGGTGTAGAGCGAGTCCTTGACGGCCACGTCGTCGTCGATGGTGACGCTGGCGACCTGCTTGCCGCTGTCGCGGGCCAGGTCGGCGGCCATCTCGAAGTTCATGACGTCGCCGGAGTAGTTCTTGACGATGTGCAGCACGCCGGCGCCGCCGTCGACCTTGTTGGTGGCCCATTCCATCTGGTCGGGCGTTGGCGAGGTGAACACCGCGCCGGGACAGGCGGCGTCGAGCATGCCGAGCCCGACGAAGCCGCCGTGCATGGGCTCGTGGCCGGAGCCACCGCCGCTGACCAGGCCGACCTTGCCGGGCCGCGGCGCATCGGTCCGGTAGACCACGGCCGGGTCGAGGTTCACCGCGACCATGTCGCCGTGCGCCAACGCCAGGCCTTCGAGCGATTCGGGTACGAAGTCGTCGACGGCGTTGATGAGCTTTTTCATGATTGCCTCCTGCTAGAGCGGAAGCCCCCGGGCCCCCCTTGTCGAGCTCCCGGGGACTCCCGCCACGGACGGTCGCCACCCCCCTCGGACGCGCAGGGAATGCTGCGCCGCTCCGGCCCTGCAACGGCACGGTGTGCGGGCCGGGGCGGCGCGCCCGATGCGCCGCCGTCCCCGCCGTCAGGTTCTCTCGGTCCTGGCGGCCTCCGCCTCGGGCACTCTGCCCACTTCGGGCTCTGCCACCGGCAGGAATCTGGATATGAACACGTCATAGATGATGCCACCCAGCACCCCGCCGACGAACGGCCCTAAGATCGGAACCCACGCGTAGAAGTTGCCACGCTGGTCGTTCCAGGCGTGGGACCAGCCGGTGATCCACGAGGCCAGGCGGGGCCCGAAGTCACGTGCGGGGTTGATGGCATAGCCGGCATCCGCGCCCAGTGTCATGCCGATGACGACCACGAGCAGGCCGATGAGCAGCGGCCCCATATTCGAAGAGGGCGCCAGGTTGCGGGTGTCGATGATCGCGAAGATCACCATCACCAGCATGGCCGTGCCGATGATCTGGTCGCGGAACGCGCCGAGCTGGCTGATGGGCAGCACGTTGTTGCCCGGCAGGGTCGAGAAGACGAGCTGGCTCTTGGTGCCCTTGGCTGGGTCGAACCTGTTGAAGGCCTCCCAGTAGTTCCACCGGATGACCAGCGCGGCGAGGAAGGCGCCGACGACCTGCGCCCCCCAATAGGGCAGGACCTTGGCCCACGGGAATCCTCGCCGTACCGCCAAGGCCAACGTCACCGCTGGGTTGATATGGGCGCCGGAGATGCCGCCGGCTACGTACACGCCCATTACGACGCCGAAGCCCCACGCCCAGTGGATCGACTGGGCGCCAGCGGTGAACGGGGTCAGCACAGTCTGAGCGACGACGCCGACGCCGAAGATGATGAGGGTGAAGGTCCCGAGCAACTCGGCGGAGAGCTCACCTAGCAGCGTGTCTCGTTTCATCGAGCAGCGCGCCTCCTTGCGAGCGGCTTGCGTTCGACGATGCCGAACGGCGTTTGCAGCATTAGGCACCCATACCGGCACAGTGTCAAGGGAGGATAAAGAAGGTATGGCCGGCCGGGGCGAGTTCCCGCACGCAATGGCTCGGGGCGGCCATGCGGGACACCCAGGCGGCCGCGCGCAACAGCTCCGGCGGCCTCAGCGGTCCCCCTCCGAGGCGTGGGCGTCACACCAGTGTCTCGTCCACGTAGCACCAGCGCCAGTCCTCGCCTGGCTCGAACGATTGGATGATCGGGTGGGTGGTCTCGTGGAAGTGCGCGGTCGCGTGCCGGTTCGGCGAGGAGTCGCAGCAGCCCACGTGCCCGCAGAACAGACATTCGCGCAGGTGGACCCAGTGGTCGCCGGTTTTCAGGCACTCCGTGCAGCCTTCGGTGGTGCTGGGAGTCACGTCGTGGATCTGGTCGAGATGGGTGCAGACCGCCATGCTGTCTCCTTCGTGTCTATTCGCGCAGGAGGGTCGCCTCCTCCAGGTCGAGCTCCCGCTGGATCCGGCGCTGGACCTCCTCGTCGAGCCTGCCGTTGTCGCGCAGCCGCACCAGCACCTCGCGCTCGGCGGTCAGCATCTCGCGGCGCAGCCGCCGGTAGGCGGCCGACGGCGTCGGGAAGCCCTCCGCGCCGGTGGTCGGGGAACCGAGCCGCTCCCATGCTGCCAGCGTCCGGCCCTCGGCGCGCTGCCGGAGCTGCTCGGCAACGCCCGGCGGCACCCGCTCGGAGGCCAGCAGCGCCTCCAGGCGCTCCAGCGCGGCGCTGGCGGCCTGGTGCTCGGCGGAGGCCTCCTGGAGCGCGTCGGTGGTTGGGTCCGGCCCGGCCAGCGCCAGCCGGCGGATCAGCGCCGGCATGGTCACGCCCTGCCCCACCAGGGTCACGCCGATGATCACGAAGGTGAGGAACAGCAGCAGGTCGCGCTGCGGGAAGGGGCCGCCGGAGCGCACGGTCAGCGGCAGCGCGAAGGCGGCTGCCAGTGAGACCACCCCGCGCATGCCCGCCCAGGAGACCACCAGGGGCTCCCGCCAGGACCGCGGTGCGGAGTCCTCGCGCGAGCGCGCCAGCAGCCTGAAGCCGTAGGCGGCCGGGAACATCCAGGCGAACCGAACCCCGATGACGGCGCCGGTGACCGCCAGCGCGGCGACCGCCACCACCGCCGGGTCGTAGCCGCGCAAGCCGCTGAGCACCTCGCGGAGCTGCAGCCCGATCAGCGTGAAAACGGCCCCCTGGAGCAGGAACTCGATCACCTTCCAGACCGAGTCGGTGACCAGCCGCGAGGCGGCGCTCATCGTCAGCGGCGCCTCGTGCCCCAGATACAGGCCGGTGACCACTACCGCGAGCACGCCGGAGGCGCCGATCGCCTCGGCCGGCAGGTAGGCGGCGAACGGCGCCACCAGCGACATGGTGTTGTCGATCATCGGGTCGTCGATGCGGCGGCGCAGCCAGCGGACCGCCAGGGCGACGGCCAGGCCGACCGCCGCCCCGCCGACGCTGGCCAGGGCGAAGCGCCAGCTCACCTCCGCCGGCGAGAAGGTGCCGCTGACGGCGGCCGCCACGGCCACGCGGTAGGCGACCAGGGCGGTGGCGTCGTTGAGCAGGCTCTCGCCCTCCAGCACGGTGACGATCCGGCGCGGTAGGCCGGCGCGTCGCGCGATCGCGGTCGCCGAGACCGCGTCGGGCGGCGCCAGGATCGCGCCCAGCGCGAGCGCCGCCGCCAGCGGCAGGCCGGGGATGACCGCGTGGGCGACCAGCCCGACGGCCACGGTGCTGACCAGCGTCAGCCCCACCGCCAGCAGCAGGATCGGCCGCAGGTTGGCGCGGAAGGCCGGCACCGAGGTGTGGAAAGCGGCCGCGTACAGCAGCGGCGGCAGGATCAGGACCAGCACGATCTCGGGGTCGAGGTGGAAGGAGGGGATGCCGGGGACCAGCGAGAGGCCCACGCCGATCAGCACCAGCAGGATCGACGGCTCCAGCCGCAGCCGCCGCGCCGCCAGGGTGCCGGCGGCCACCACCACGATCAGCAGGACGCCGTTCTCGACCGCGTGCATCGGTCCCTCCACCTCTCCCCTCATCGGCCAGCTTGAGGCAGCATAGGGCCCGGCAGCCCCATCGAGGTCCCCGGAGGCCGGCATGCAGGAGCTCGCGATGACCCCCCAGATCCGCGACGCGCGCGAGCGGGTGCGCGCCTTCATGGAGGAGTACGTCTATCCCAACGAAGCCGCGCTGGGGCGCGAGGACGCCGAGGCGGAGGCCCTGCTCAAGGACCTCCGGGCGCGCGCCAAGGCCGCCGGGCTGTGGGCGCCGTTCATCGGCCCGGAGGCCGGCGGCAGCGGCCTCGGCTTCCTGCCCTACGCCTACCTGAACGAGATCATCGGGCGCAGCCACGTCGCGCCGCTGGTGTTCGGCTGCCAGGCGCCGGACACCGGCAACGCCGAGATCCTGCACCAGTTCGGCACCGCCGAGCAGCGGCGGCGCTGGCTGGAGCCGCTGGTGGCCGGCGAGATCCGCTCCTACTTCGCGATGACCGAGCCGGAGGTCTCCGGCGCCGACCCGACCGGGCTTCGGACCACGGCGGTGCTCGACGGGGACCAGTGGGTGATCGACGGGCACAAGTGGTTCAGCTCCGGCGCGGAGGGGGCCGCATTCGCGATCGTCATGGCGGTCACCGAGCCGGAGCAGCCGCCGCACCGGCGCATGTCGCAGATCATCGTGCCGGCCGACGCGCCGGGCCTGGAGATCATCCGGGCGGTCCCGGTCCTCGGGCACCGCGGGAGCGGCTGGAACACCCATTGCGAGGTGCGCTTCGAGGGGGTGCGCGTGCCGGCGGGCAACCTGCTCGGCGAGCGCGGGGACGGCTTCCGGATCGCGCAGAAGCGGCTCGGTCCCGGCCGCATCCACCACGTGATGCGCTGGCTCGGGCAGATGCAGCGCGCCTTCGAGCTGCTGTGCCAGCGGGCGCTGGAGCGCGAGGCGTCCGGCGGGCCGCTGGCCGACAAGCAGACGGTCCAGAACTGGATCGCGGACTCGGCGGCCGAGATCCAGGCGTGCCGCCTGCTCACCCTCGACGCGGCCGACAAGGTCGACAAGGGCGACGAGGCGCG
>WNGG01001587.1_pt1 | contig 39480 bp, 38 predicted proteins | sample 5400661 | NCBI WGS metagenome assembly WNGG01 (sample SAMN13153372, study PRJNA577476) | soil metagenome | isolation source: 100 cm soil or saprolite under Garry oak tree replicate 1 | place: USA:California | collected 2016-06-15
CGGCCGCTCGGGCCTCGGCGGCGCAGGTCGGCCCCATGCAGGCGACCAGCGCGCCGCCCAGGAGCCCCGCGGCCTCGCCTCCGAACAGCGCGGCGAACCCGCGCGCCGCGCTGCCGCTCGCGAAGGCGACGGCGTCGATCCGACCTTCGCGGAGCAGGCGCGCTCCTTCCGGATCCGCCGCCGCCGCGGGGACGGTCCGGTAGAGCGCCGGCGCCGAGACGCGCGCTCCGGCCCGCTCGAGGCCCGCCGCAAGCGCCGGGTTGGCGCCCTCGGCCCGCGGCAGCAGCACCTCCTTGCCGGAGACGAGGGGCGCGAGCATCTCGACCAGCGCATCCGCCCCCACCCCCTGCGCCGGCGCGAGCGGCGCAAGCCCGCGCTCGCCGATGCGCCGCGCGGTGCCCTCCCCCGCGGCGGCGATGCGAACGCCCCGGAGCCAGGCGGGGTCGACCCGGGCCAGGAAGCGTTCGGCGGCGTGGGGCGAGGCGAGCACCACGAAGTCCGGCGCCGGTCCCGAGCGCAGGCGCCGCAGCGCCTCTTCCAGGGGCGCGGGATCGGCGGGGTCCGCGAACGCGATGCAGGGCAGCGCCACCGGCCGGGCTCCCCGCACCGCGAGCAGCGCCGCCAGCTCGGCCTGGTCTTCCGCGGCGCGCGTGACCAGCACGCGCTTCTCCGCCAGCGCGCTCATCGCTTCGGCGCGGGAAGGCCGCCCGCCTGCGTGCGCGCGGCCTCCAGCAGCGGGGCCGCTCCGGCGTCGAGCAGCTTCGCCGCGACCTGCGCGCCCAGCTCCTCGGGGTCCCCGCCGCGCCCGTCGGCGCGCAGCACCCGCACTCCGCCGTGCCCGTCGGGTCCGCCGAGCGCGGAGCGCAGGTGCAGCTCTTTTCCGTCTCGCACCGCGTAGGCGGCGAGCGGGATGGTGCACCCGCCGGCGAGCTTCGCCAGCAGGGCGCGCTCGGCGCGCACGCACGGCGAGGTCCCCGGGTCGTCGAGCGGGGCCGACGCCGTCCATCCGCGGCTGCCGCGCGCCGCCTCGATGGCCAGCGCTCCCTGCCCCGCCGCCGGAAGCGACACCTCGACCGGGAGCACCTCGGTGACGTGCTCTTCCAGGCCCAGCCTGCGCAACCCGGCGAGCGCGAGCACCACCGCGTCGAGCGGCCCCTGCGGGTCGCCCCGCGCCGGCTCGCGCTGCACGCCGCCCGAGAGGCCGGGCACCGCCTTGGACAGGCGCGTCTGCACGTTGCCGCGCACCGGGACGATCATGAGATCCGGGCGCAGCGCGAGCAGCTGCACGGCGCGTCGGAGCGAGCTGGTGCCCACCCGGGCCCCTTTCGGAAGCCGCTCCCAGGCGCGCGCGCGCGGCGCGACCAGGGCGTCGCGCGGGTCGTCGCGCTGGGGAAAGGCGCACAGGCCGAAACCGTCCGGCAGGGCGAACGGGACGTCCTTGGCGCTGTGCACCGCGAGGTCGGCCCGGCCGTCGCGCAGCGCCTCCTCCAGCTCCTTGACGAAGAGCCCCTTTCCGCCGACCTCCGCCAGCGGCCGGTCGAGGATGCGGTCCCCTGTGGTGGTGATGCGCACCAGCTCGGCGGGCTGTCCGCGGGCGGCGAGCAGATCGCGCACGCGCTCCGCTTGCCAAACCGCGAGCGGGCTCTTTCGCGTCGCGATGCGCAGCGCGCTCATTTGCGCCCGGTGAGAGGCAGGACGTCGGCGCCCGTTCCGGCCGGCGGCTGGCGGCTCGTGGCCGGCGGCTCGCCCGAGGCGGCTCGGGGGGGATCCTCGCGTTCAGGCGCTCCGGGATCGCCGCCGTCCTGGAGGCCGAACAGCTCGGCGGCGGCGTCCGCCAGCGGCCCGCCCTGCTCGCCGCGCAGGCGCGCGGTGGGGCGGTGCAGGAGCTTGTTGACGATCGCCGCGGCCATCGAGCGGACGCTCTTCTGCTGGCGTTCGCTCAAGGGACCTAGAAGCGCCAGCGTGCGCGTAACCTCCGCGTCGGCCAGCGCCTGCGCCTGGGCGCGCAGCCGCGCCAGCACCGGCACCGCCGCGCGCTCCTGCTTGGCCCGCGCGTAGGCGACGATCTCCTCGCGCACGATGGCCTCGGCGCGCTGCATTTCCTGCGCCCGCAGGTCGCGGTTCTGCGCGGCGACGCGCTCCAGGTCGTCGAGGTCGTACACGTAGACGTTCTCCAGCTGGTTGACGGCGGGATCCACGTTGCGGGGCACGGCCAGGTCGATGAAGAACAGGGGCCGGAAGCGGCGCACCTTGCTCGCGCGACCGACCAGGTCGCGCGTGACGAGCGGCTGCTGCGCCGCGGTCGAGCAGAGCACCACGTCCACTCGCTCGAGCAGCGCCGGCAGCTCGGCCAGGCCCACCGCGATCCCGCCCACCTCCTTCGCCAGCGCCTCGGCGGTGGCGGCGCTGCGGTTGGCGACCAGGAGCTCCGAGGCCCCGCCCGCGTGCAGCTCCCGCGCCGCCAGTTGGGCCATCTCCCCCGCGCCGATGAGCAGCACCGCCCGGCCGGACCGATCCCCCAGCACCTTGTGCGCCATCTGCACGGCCACGCTGGAGATGGACACCACTCCCCGCGCGATGGCGGTCTCCGTCCGCACGCGCTTCGCCGCGGAGAGCGCCGCCGCGACCACCCGCGCGAGCGCCGTGCCGCTCGCCCCCGCCTCCTGCGCCCGCGCATGGGCTTCCTTCACCTGCCCCTGGATCTGCGCCTCGCCGACGACCATCGAGTCGAGGCTCGCGGCGACGCGGAACAGGTGCAGCAGGGCCTCCTCCTCGACCCGGATCAGCGCGTGCTCGGCGGCGAGCGGCCCCAGATCGCGCAGCACGTCGTCGGCGGCAGTGCGCGCGTCGGCCACCGCGAACACCTCGATCCGGTTGCAGGTGGACAGGAGCATGGCTTCGCGGACGGCCGGCATGGCCCGGAGGCGGGCGAGCCGCGCAGGGAGATCTTCGGCCGAGACGGCGAGTTGCTCGCGCACGGCGATGGGCACCTGCTTGTGCGAGAGGCCCACGCAGAGGAGGACCGGCACCGTTCAGCCCCTCCCCGGCGCCAGCAGCGCTGCCGCGGCGGCGGACGCGTGCTGCGGCGCCGCCAGCAGGCCCGCGTACGTCCCGATCAGCAGCAAGAAGCCCGCGACCACGAGCAGCGCCAGCCGGCGTCCGCGCCAGCCGGCCACCAGCCTGGCCTGGATGAGGCCGGCGAGCAGCGCCCAGGCGAGCACCGCGAATCCCTGCTTGGGGGCGATGGGGAACGCCGAGCCGCTCGCCTCGTGCGAGACGAGCGATCCGGTGGCGATGGCGACCGAGAGGAAGACGAATCCCCACACCGAGAGGTGCCATCCCACCCGGTCGATCAGCTCGAGCGACGGCAGGCGCGCGAACAGCCTGCCGGGCTGCTTCGACTTGAGCTGCTTCTCGCTGGCCAGGTAGAGCAGCGAGAGCGCGAAGGCGAGCGCGAGCGCGGCGGTGCCGGCGGCGGCGGAGAAGACGTGCACCGCCAGCGCGGAGGAGTGTGTGAGCTCGGGCGCGATGGCGCGCGTGCCGCTGTGGACCAGGTGCGCGGGGACCATCACCGCCACGGTCACCGGCGCGACGGCCGCGGCCAGCAGGCTGAAGAGCTGCCCCCCCTTCCACGCGTCCGAGCCGAACCCCGCGCGGGCCAGGCCCTCGCCGTGGGAGAGCGAGGCGGCCGCCGCGAAGGAGGTCAGGTGCAGGAGAAGACCGGCGAACAGCAGCGCCCGGCCGGCGGACACCAGCCGCTCGCGCGGCCTCACCAGCCAGCTCAGGTAGGCGGCCGCTGCCGCCGCGTAGGCGACGAGCGCGATGTGCACCAGGATCGTGGCCATGGCTACTGCAGGTTGTCCAAGAGGAACTGCGCTAGCAAGTCCTGCTCCCCGTCCTTTTCTCCCTGCTGGGTCTTCGCCACACCCGCCGCCTTCTTCTCGGCGGCGGCCTGCGCGACGCCGGCCGCCCGGCGGAGGGCGTTGGCATCGGCGAGGAATCCCTGCTGCACCTGGTAGGCGGAGTCGCCCAGGATGACGGACTCGCGGTAGTGCTCGGCCCCCATCTGCTTGAGCGCGTCGAGCGTCTTCACCTTCTGGAGGAGCCCCTTCACGTCCTCGCCGGCCTCCATCTTGAGGAAGCGCACGGCGCCGGTGAGCTGGAACGACTTGTTCTCGCGCAGCAGGATGAGGACGTGCCCCTTGACCTCCACGCGGCCCTTCTCGGACCACTTGTCGAGGACGCTCTGCGGCACGAAGAGGTAGTCGGCCATCGCGCAACGCTCCGCGCCCACCGGCATCCATTGCGGAGGTCTCCCTGCGAGGAATACCAGCGAGGGGGGCTCGCGGCAAACCTCTTTCCCGGGCGGGCGGCCGCTCGGAACCGGTTGCGCGGAGGCGGGGGGTCGTGCACATTCGGCCCTCGGCGGCTGACAAGGAGCGTGGAAACCATGGCGAGCGCAGACGTCCTCACCATCACCGACGACAACTTCCAGGCGGAGGTCTTGGGCTCGGATACGCCGGTCCTGGTGGATTTCTGGGCCGCCTGGTGCGGTCCGTGCCGCGCCATCGCGCCCGCGGTCGAGGAGCTGGCCCGGGAATACAAGGGCAAGCTCAAGGTGGGAAAGCTGGACATCGACGCGCACCAGAACGTCCCGCAGAAGTACGGGATCATGTCCATCCCGACCCTGATCCTCTTCAAGAACGGCCAGGTCGCGGAGCAGGTGGTCGGCGCGGTCCCCAAGGCGAAGCTCGAGGCGGTGGTGAAGAAGCACGCCGGATGAGCCGCCCTCGCTGCGCCGCTCAGAACATGGACCTGCGCAGCGAAACGTTGAGCAGGATCCCGACTCCGAGCAGGTCCGCGAGCACGCTCGAACCGCCGTAGCTGAAGAGCGGGAGCGGCACGCCGACCACCGGCAGGATGCCGCTCACCATGCCGATGTTGATGAAGGCGTGCCAGAAGAAGAGCGCGGCGATGCCGATGGCGAGGAAGCTGCCGAACTTGTCGCGCGCGTTGGCCGCGACGTCCAGCGCGGTGAGCACCAGGAACCCGTAGAGCGACAAGAGCAGCACGCCGCCCAGGAAGCCGTGCTCCTCGGCCCAGACCGAGAAGATGAAGTCGGTGTGCTGCTCGGGGAGGAAGCTCAGCTGGTTCTGCGTCCCTTCTCCCCACCCCCTCCCGCTCCACTGGCCGCTGCCGACCGCGATGACGGACTGGATGGCGTGGTAGCCGGCGCCCTTCGCGTACGCCTGCGGGTCGAGGAAGGTGACGATGCGGCTCTTCTGGTACGGCTTGAGGAGGCGCTCCCAGGAGAACACCGCGCCGGCGATGCCGCCGGCGAACAGCGCGGTCAGGCTCTGCCAGCGCACCTTGGCGAAGACGATCATCGTCATGGCGATGGAGAAGGTGACCAGCGCGGTGCCGAGGTCCGGCTGCTTCATCACCAGCGCCACCGGGATGAGCGCGAAGAGGAACGGCCGCCACAGGTCGACGAGCCCGTACTGGCCCTTGCGCGCGGACACGTCGTCCCGCGAGAAGTAGCGCGCCATCAGCACGATCAGCGCCAGCTTGACGAACTCGCTGGGCTGCAGCTGCATGGGCCCGAGCTGCAGCCAGCGCCGGGCGCCCAGCACCTTCTTGCCCCGGAACGCCACGCCCGCCAGGAGCGCCAGCGCCGCGAAGTACAGCGGCCAGGCGGCGGTGGAGAGGAAGCGGTAGTCGAGGAACAGGAACCCTCCCACCGCGAGCACGCCCAGCAGCATCCACTTCGACTGCGCGAGCCACATCGGGTTGAGCGCGTTCTTCGTCGCGCTCGCCAGGTTCCACACGCCCAGGGAGCAGATGACGACGGTGCACAGGATCAGCGGCCAGTGCAGGTGGTCGAGCTTCTTCTCCATCGCCAGCGACATCTACTGCACCGCCTTCATGGCCACCGCGTCCCGCTTCTTCAGCTCGAAATAGGCCTTCACCACCTTCGCCGCCGCGGGCGCGGCCGCCTCCGCGCCCCAGCCGCCGTGCTCGTTCAGCACCACCACCACCACCTCCGGATCCTCGGCCGGGGCGAAGGCGGCGAACCAGGCGTGGTCGCGCGACAGATACGCCTGCGTGCCCGGGTCGAGCTTCTGCTTCTGGCCCAGCTTCATCACCTGCGCGGTGCCGGTCTTGCCGGCGAACTTCACGTCGGCGAGGCGTGACCTGTAGGCGGTCCCGCCCGGCTCGTTGACCACGGCGAAGAGGCCCTCGCGAATCGCGGCCAGGTTCTGCGGCTTGACCTCCAGCTTCCCGCCGCGGCCGTTGTTGACGTCCGGCTGGGGCTCGAACTCGCGGACCACGTTGCCCTCGGGGGTCTCGATTCGCCGCACGATCTGCGGCGTCCACACCGTGCCTCCGTTCGCGATGGCCGCGTAGGCGACCGCCTGCTGCAGCGGAGTCACGTTCACCTCGCCCTGCCCGATCGAGGCGTTGATCGCGTGCGAACGCTCCGAGCCGGTCGAGGGGTGGATGCTTTTCGAGTCGGGGATGATGCCGGGGATCTCGCGCCCCAGGTCCAGCCCGGTGGGCTGGCCGTACCCGAGCCGGTGCGCCATGCCGCTGATGGCGTCCAGGCCGATCCGGTCGCCGAGCGCGTAGGCGAACGAGTCGCACGAGACCTGCAGCGCGGAGCGCACGTTGAGCGAGCCGTGGCCGCTGGGCTTGTCGCAGCGCCAGCGGTGGTTGCCCATCGTGTAGCCACCGTTGCAGTAGAGCGTCGAGGTGGGGGTGATCTCGCCCTCCTCCAGGCCCGCGAGCGCGGTGACCACCTTGAAGGTCGAGCCCGGGTGGTAGTTCTCGTTCATCACCCGGTTCAGCATCGGCTTGAGCGTGTCCTCGTTCAGCTTCTGCAACTCGGCGCGGGTGATGCGGCCGGACATCTTGTTCGGGTCGAACGAGGGCCGCGAGACCATGGCGAGGATGAAGCCCGTCTTCGCCTCCATGACCACCACCGCGCCCGCGCGGCCCAGGAAGGCGGCGTCGGCGGCCTCCTGCAGCCGCTCGTCCAGCGAGAGCACCAGGTTGTTCCCGGGGACGGCCGCGATGAGACGCTCGCTCTCGGGGATCAAGAGCTCGTCCATCTCCTTGCCCAGGTGCTGGCCCCGGGCGTTCACCGCGATGTTCTCGCGCCCGTCCTGGCCCCGCAGCTCGCGCTCCCAGCGGCGCTCCAGCCCGCGGCGCCCGATGGTCTGGCCGCGCCGGAACTCGTCCGGCTTGTCGTCCAGCTCTTCGGGCGTCACCTCGCTCATGTAGCCGATGACGTGGCCGAGGCTGGACCCGACGCGGTAGTTGCGGTGCGGGGTGGGGATGAGGTCGACGCAGGAGAGCTCGCTGCGGTGCGCCTCGAGCACGTCGACGTGGTCGCGGGGGATGTCCAGCTCGACCAGGTAGGGCCTGAACTTCTCCAGCTTGTCCTTCGAGGTCCACGAGCGCTGGTAGTCCTGCTTCATGCGCTCGACGTCCTCGGGCGTCATCGCCAGGTAGGTGGCGAGCTTGGTCATCACCTCGTCGCGCTCCTTGCCCTTGCAGAACGCGGGGGTGAGGAAGACGTCGAACGAGGGGCGGTTGTCGACCAGGGTGCGTCCCTGCCGGTCCTTGACCATGCCCCGGTCGGCCGGGACGAAGAGGGACTTGCGGAAGTTGCTCACCGACTGGGCGCTGTACTCGTCGCCGCGGAGGATCTGCAGCTGGTACAGGCGCACCGTCAGGACCAGCAGCGCGCAGACGACCACCAGCGCGCCCAGCGCCGTGCGCGGACGAAGCTCGCGGATCTCGTCGGCGTCGCGGCGGACCAGCCCGAGCATGGACGGCATCAGCGCACCAGGGTGGGGGCTTCGGCCGGCACCAGGGCGGCGTCGAGCCGGCGCAGCACCGCGAAGACCGCCGGAGCGGCGATGGCGGTGCCGAGCGCGCTCCAGAAGAGCGGCACGAACTGCAGCACCAGGCCTTCGCTGCCGGGAGCGATGAAGTAGAACAGGACGGCCGCCAGGGAGGAGTGGATGAGGCTGGCGGCGAACGCCACCGCAGCCGACTGGAGGCCGCCGCCCGTCTTGATCGCGCTCCCCGCCAGCCGCACCACCACGAAGGTGAGCACGGCGAGCACCGCGTAGAGGCAAGGAGGCGTGGCCGAGGTGAGATCGGCGAGATAGCCGGCGGCGAGCGAGAGCGCCGCCCCCTGCACCACCTCGTCGTTGAGCGCGAGGTACAGCACCACCGAGAGCAACAGGTCGGCGCGCGCCGCCTTGAGGTGGAGGAGGAACGGGAGCGTCGACTCGAGAATGGAGGCAGCCAGGCACACCCCGAGCACCAGCGCGTTGCGCAGCGTCACTGGGGGGCCCCGAGGGTCGAGGCGTCGACGACGCTCGAGGGCTGGGGGAGGTGGCCGAGCACCACCAGGACCTCGTCGAGTCGCGAGAAGCTCACCGCCGGGATCACGTCCGCCGCGGTGAACATCCCGGTCGGACGCTTGGCCACGTTCACCGCCCGGCCGATGGGCAGGCCCTTGGGGAAGAACCCGGGGCCGCCGGCGGTGAGCAGCAGGTCCCCGTCCTGCAGGTCGTCGGTGCGCAGCGCGTACTCCAGCTTGCAGCGGGTGACGTCGCCCACGCCCTTGACGGTGCTTCGGCCGCGCGTCCGCTGCGAGATGGCCGGGATGGCCGAGATGGGGCTCATGATCAGCTGCACGTCGGCGTAGTGCGAGGTGGCGACGGCGATCTGCCCCACCACGCCTTCGGGCGCGACGACGGCGGCGCCCTGGTTCACGCCGTCGGCGGTGCCGCGGGCGATGCGCAGCACGTGGCTGTGGGGAGAGGCGCCCACCGCGATCACCTCGGCGACCAGGTAGCGGGTGGGGCTGTTCCGGTCGGCGTACTCGAGCAGCCGCTTGAGCCGGTCGTTCTCCGCCTTCACTTCCGCCACGCCGCTCGCCTCGTTGTGCCCGGCCAGCACCTCGCGGCGCAGGCGCAGGTTCTCCTCGCGGACCCCGCGCAGCGCGACGTAGCCGTGCCAGCCGTCCTGCAGACCGCTCACCGCGATCACGATGGCCTTCTCCACCGGCGCGGTGAGCGCCAGGACGGCGCGGTCGAAGTAATTGTGGCCCATGGGCTTGCGGGCCTTGGCCGCGAAGATCGTGAACGGCACCGCCAGGAGGAAGGCGACGAAGATGGGCTCGCGGTAGCGTCGGAGGAGGGAGCGCACGGCTACCCGTGAAAGGAGCGCCAGATGGCGCCCATTCCCGGTTTTCCTGCTTGCATCACAGACTTGGTTCTCCTACGCTGTCAAGCTTTCAAGCGGCCGTCCGTACAGCACTTTCGCGCGCAATTCCGGCGCTTGCAGGAGCTTCCCTCACATGCTCGACGTCATGCGGTCCAACGCGCGGTCGTCGCTCATCGTCCTCATCTTCGGCGCGATCATCGTGACGTTCATCTTCTCGTTCGGCCGCGGGTCGTCGGGGTTCCGCACGCGGACGCCCGAGACGTGGGCGGCGAAGGTGAACGGCGACGTGGTCACGGCCGGCGACTTCGCGCAGGGCTCGTCGACCAGGAACTGATCGCGCAGCAGGCGAAGTACCTGGGCATCGTGGTGACCGATCAGGAGCTGTCCGAGGCGATCGCGAAGTCGCCCCAGTTCCAGCAGAACGGCAGCTTCGACTTCGAGTACTACAAGCGCCTGGTCGAGAACGGCTACGGGATGAGCGTCCCCCGCTTCGAGGACGCCTGGCGGCGCGACATGCTGCGGGCGAAGGTGCTCCAGTCCGTGCTCAACGGCGCGCAGGTCTCCGACGACGAGGTCCGCGCCTACTACGTGGCGCAGCACGAGAGCGCGTCGGTCGCCTACGTGAGGTTCACCGGCTTCATGTTCCGCGACAAGGCGCAGGCGACCGAAGCGGAGGCCGAGGAGTACGCCAAGGCGCACGCGAAGGAGATCGAGGCCGCGTACGAGAAGGATGCGAAGACCCGCTGGACGCAGCCGCCCTCGGTCAAGGTGCGGGTGATCACGGTCCGGGTGCCGCCCGGCTCCACGGCCGAGCAGGAGAAGGAGGCCCGGGCGCGCATCGAGGCCGCGCTCGCCGAGGTCAAGGGGGGGAAGGACTTCGCCGCCGTGGCGAAGGAGAAGAGCGAGGACGCCACCAAGGAGAGCGGCGGCGAGCTGGGGTTCGTCTCGCGCGGCGCGTCTGCGTACGGCAAGACCCTGGAGGACGAGGCCTCCAAGCTGGAGCCGGGGCAGCTCTCCTCGGTGTTCAAGGACCGCACGGGGTTCCACGTCCTCAAGGCGGAGGAGAAGAAGCCCGAGCGCGTGCAGCCGCTCGTGGAGGTGCGCAAGCAGATCGCCCAGGAGCAGCTGCGCGCGCAGAAGGGCTCCGAACTGGCCCGGCAGAAGGCGCAGGAGGCGCTGGCCGCGGTCAAGGCAGGCAAGGAGGTGAAGGACCTCTACCCGGCCAAGAAGACCGAGCCCGGTCAGTTCGACTTCACCAGCTTCACCACTCCGCAGGCGCAGGAGACCGAGCCGTTCCACCCGGTGGGCGGGTACGTTCCCGGGATCGGGCTTGTGCCCAAGCTGTCCTCGGCGGTGTTCGCGCTGACCTCGCCCGGCTCGGTGCCCGACGCTCCGGTTCAGGACGGGGACACCTGGTACGTCTTCCGCCTCAAGACGCGCGAGCGCGCGGACGTCTCCAAGCTGGCCGAGGAGAAAGCATCCTTGCGCGGGCGGCTCGAGGGCCAGCGCCAGGGCGAGCTGTACCAGAGCTGGCTCGAGCGCCTGCGCAAGAAGTCCAAGATCGTCGAGAACGTCGCCATGCTGGACTACGACGTGCAGCCGGGGCACGAGAGCTTCAACCCCGACGACTACTGACACCACGGAGGGGGCATGAAGGTCGACCCGGCGCTGGCGGACGTGAACGTTACGGACACCGAGGGCAATCCCGTTCGCCTCGGCTCGCTCTGGTCCGACCGGCCGGCGGTGGTGATCTGGGTCCGGCACTTCGGCTGACCGGCTTGCCATCAAGAAGTGGCCGAGTTGCGGCCGCATCTGAGCGAGATGCGCCGGAAAGGCGCCAGCGTGGCCATCGTGGGGAACGGGCTCCCGGCGATGGCGAAGGGATTCGTGGAGAGGCTGAAGCTGGCGGGCGAGGCGCGGGTGCTGACCGATCCGAAGCGGCTGTCGTACCGCCTGGCCGGATTCCGCCGCGGCGTGTGGGCCACGCTCGGTCCGCGGGCGCTGGTCAACCTCCTGCGCGCGCTGCGCAAGGGCCTCGGCACCGGCAAGATCGAGGGCGACGCCTGGCAGCAGGGCGGCGCGCTGGTCGTCGCGTGCGGGGGCGAGGTGCTGTTCCGCCACGCGAGCGCGCGCCAGGGGGACCACGCGGCGCCGGAAAAGCTGGTCGCGGCGCTGGCTTCCTGACGCCAGGCGCCGCGAATACGGCGGCGACTAGCGATCCTCCGCCAGGGCCCGGAGCAGCTCCTCCAGCGAGTCTCCCAGGGGCTCGAACTCGTGCGCCCCGGCGGCGAGCAGGGAGATGCGGCCGTACTTGCCCCGCTTGAGCCTCGGCAGCGAGCCGTAGCCCTCCGAACCGCCGTCGGAAGCGAAGAGGACGAGGCCCGGCACCGCGCGGGTCACCTCCTGCGCCTCGCATTCGGCGCGGATGCGCTCGAGCGGCCAGAGCTGGAGGGGGCGCTTGCGCGGCCCGAGGGTGCCCTCGCCGCCGTCGTGCTCGCGGAGCAGCCCCTTCACGTCCCCGGGGAGCTTGCAGTCCATCTCCTCCTCGGCCGCGGCGATGCGCTCTTCGCCCGCCCCCTCCGGTACGAGACGGACGTCGGCGAGCAGCGCGCTGAGGCTCCTGGTCATCGGCCCTCCGGCGCCGCCGAGGACGAGGGCGCGTAGATGGTGCGGTGGATGCGCCAGCTGCCGTCGGGAAGGCGCCGCAGGATGCGCATGACGTGTACGCGCGATCGCGAGACCTCGACCCCGCCCCGCGGCCGTTCGGTGCCCTCGATCTGGCCCCACTCGACGGCCGTGTCGCCGAAGAGCAGCGTCTCCTCGAACACCTCCGAATAGTCCAGCACCTCGATGTCCAGCGAAGCCACCATGCGCCGCAGGCCGGCGCGGATGGCGCCGATGCCGCGCACCGGAGGCTGCCCCGGGCCGAGCGCCACGGCGTCGTCGGTGAACAGCTTCGCCAGGCCCTCCGCGTCGTAGGCCTTGCTCGCGGCTACGTCTGCCTCGCGGAGCCGCTGGATCGCCCTCAGGTCCTCGCCCTTGTCCGTCATCACAGCTTCCTCAGGAACTCTTCGCCCAGCTCTCGGGAGCGGCGGGTGGCCGCCTCCACCGCGTTCATGAGCACGTTGCGCAGCCCGCCGGCCTCGAGCGTGTGCAGCCCGGCGATGGCGGTGCCGCCCGGGCTGGTGACGCCGTCCTTGAGCATGCCCGGGTGCTGGCCGCTCTCGATGAGCAGCTTCGCGCTCCCCAGCACCGTCTGCGCCGCCAGCTGCAACGAGGCGCGGCGCGAGAGCCCCACCTTCACTCCCGCGTCGGCCAGGGCCTCGATGATGAGGAACAGGTACGCGGGGCCGCTGCCCGACAGGCCCGTCACGGCGTCGAGCTGCGACTCCTCCAGGACCACCGTGAGCCCGACCGAGTCGAAGATGGTGCTGGCCGTGGCCAGATCCGCGTCCGTGGCATGCTCGCCCATCGCCAGGGCCGTGGCGGCGGCGCCCACCGTCGCGGGCGTGTTGGGCATCGCCCGCACGATGCGCATCGGCGGGCGGAGGCGCCGCTCGATGGCGGCGATGGGGACGCCCGCGGCCACGCTGACGATCAGCTTGTCGCGGGACACCTCCCCCGAGATGCCGCGCAGGACCTGATCCAGGATCTGCGGCTTGACCGCCAGCACCACCACGTCGCTGTCCCGGGCGACCTCGGCGTTGGACCCGCCGCGCACGCCGTAGAGCTTCTCCAGCTCCTTGACGCGCTCGGGCCGGCGGGCGCTGACCAGGATCTGCGCGGGCGCGGCGGCCTTGGATGCGATCAGGCCCTTCACCAACGCCTCGCCCATGTTCCCGACGCCGATGAACCCGAGCTTCTTTTTGGTGACCATGGCGGCTCAGTCTACCAGCCGCCGCGAGAACGCATGCCCTGTCCGCTCAGCGCCGCCCTACCGGCGGCGGCTGTCACATCCTGGGCACCGCCGGCATCGCGACCGTTCCCCGGTCGTCCCGGGTGAGCGCGCGATCGACGGAGAGCGCGCCGCCACCCTTGATCAAGAGGGCGATGGCGAGGCCGAGAGCGAGGATGTGGTACTCGAAGCCCTCGCCTTTCTGGGTCCCCGCCCAGTTCATGAAGAACCCGACCTTGCCGTGCACCAGGATCAGGGCCCCAGCCATCACGCAGCCGATGCCGAGCGCCGCCAGGCGGGTGAGCAACCCGAAGATCAGCAGCAGCGAGCCGCCCAATTCCGCGGCCATGATCAGTACGGTGAGCACGGGCGGCAGGCCCATCTTGGCGAAGCCCTGGATGGTCGCGGAGGCTCCGTAACCGCCCCACCAGCCAAGGACCTTCTGCGCGCCATGCGGAAAGAACACGAGTGCCAGCGTCAGCCGCATGACGAGCGCTGCGGGATCGTTCTCGGTGCTCAAGAATTTACGAAGCATGCGCCCTCCTCGGGCGCATACTGCGCGCGGGCGGAAGCCGCTGGCAAGCGGAGTGGGCCGTTCTACCCGATGATCATCGTCTCCTTCTCGAAGCGGCCCTCCGCGAAGCGCGAGACGTTGAACCGCTCGAACAGCTCGTCGCGCTCGCCGCCCATCCACGCGGCCATGCGGCGCGCCACGGCGGGCGCCATCATGAAGCCGTGGCCGACGAAGCCGCTCATCTGCAACAGGCCGCGCACCCCCGGCGTCTCGCCCAGGATGGGAGAGTGGTCGGGCGTGACGTCGTAGCAGCCGGCCCACTGGCGCAAGAGCTTCACCTGGCCCAGGCGGGGGACCAGCTCGGTCAAGGCGCGGGCGTACCGGGCGAGGAAGCGCAGTGACGAGGTCTGGTTCAGCCCGGGCGGCTCGCCGGGGTCGCCCATGCCGCCGACGATCTCGCCTCGCATCGACTGGGAGAAGTACAGGCCGCTCCCCATCCTGGTGACGAGCGGCCCCAGGAACGGCTTGAGGGGCTCGCTGGAGACGATCTCGTGGCGGTAGGGGACGTTGGGGAGCGCCACGCCGGCCATGGCGGCGGCCGAGGGGCTCCAGGCGCCGCAGGCGATCACGACCCGATCGGCGCGCACGGTCCCGCGGTCGGTGCGCACGGCGCGGACGGCGCCGGCCTCCACGTCCAGGCCGGTGACGCGGGTGAACGTCTCGACGCGCGCGCCCCGCTTGCGCGCCCCGTCGGCGTAGCCCCAGAGGAAGGGCCAGGGGAAGACGACCCCGTCGTCCGGGTTCCACGAGGCGGCGACGAACTGCCGCGTGTCCAGCTCCGGCACCAACTCGCCCGCCTCCCCGGCGTCGATGATGCGCGTGGCGAGCCCGTGCGCGCGGTGCAGGCGCGCTCCGTTCTCCAGAAGCCGCACCGTCTCCTGGTCCTGGGCGAGGAACAGGTATCCGCCGCGCCGGAGCCAGACGTTGATGCCCAGCTCCTGCGCGAAGCGCCCCATGAACTCGATCGATTCCTTCGCCAGCTCGATGTGCGACGGCGTGGTCCACTGCGCGCGCACGCCGCCGCCGTTGCGGCCCGAGGCCCCCTCGCACAGGTACCCGCGCTCGAGCACCAGCACGTCGGTCTCGCCGCGGCCCGCGAGGTTCCAGGCGAGCGCGAGCCCCATGATGCCGCCGCCGACGATCACCACCCGCGCCCGGGGCGGCAGCGGCTCCCGCGGCTGCAGCGGGTGCGCGGCGAGGCCGGCCTTCGGCGGCGGCAGCGGGGACTCGCGGCGGCGCACCACCTCGTCGGGCAGCCCGGCGAAGGCGGCCAGCGAGGTGGGCGAGAGCGGCGGCCGGGCGCGGAACGGCACCTGCGCCGCGGGCGGCAGCCGGGCGCGGTCGGCGCACAGCCGCATCGCCGCCGCCAGGCAGCTCTTCCCCTGGCAGGGGCCCGTGCCCAGGCCGGTGTAGCGCTTCATGCTCTCCACGTCGGCGTGGCCGTGGCGGACGGCGTCTTCCAGCTCGCCCTGGGTGACGTCCTCGCAGGCGCAGACGATGGCCTTGTCGTTCATCGGCGCTGCGCCTCCACGGCGTCCGCCGCGCCGACGCCGGCGCGCGTGCCCGATTCCGCCGCGCGCGCGCCGCCGGCGCCCGCCGCCCGACCCGCGGCGAACACCCACGGCACGGTGGTCCGCCCGGAGGCGTCGACGGCGACCGGGAACCCGCCCAACTCGGCCGAGAAACGCGCCTGCGCGCCGGCCTGGGAGGCCAGCTCGTGCAGCGGCGCCGGCGGCAGCGCCACCGCGACGGCGTCGCAGGCGATCGCCTCCTCGCCGGCGCGCAGCTGCTCGACCGGATTGCCGCGCGCCCGCAGCTGCCGCGCCCGCAGGAGGGGCAGATCGGGCGCGCTCTGCGGGACCGCCTCGCCCGACGCGAGCGGCCACGCGCCTCCGGCGTCGACGACCCGCGCGAGGAGGTAGCCGGCGATCCGGAGGGCGCGCGCGCAGTGGATCAGCTCGCTGCCTTCTCCGACGACGCACAAGCGCTCCCCGACGCGCACGCCTCCGTGCAGCGCCAGCGCGAGCAGCCCGCGCGCCGCGTACACGCCGGGACGGTCGGCGCCGGGGAAGGGGAGCGGCTGCGAGACGCCGCCGCCCGCGACCACCACGGCGTCGGCCAGGATCGCGACCACGGCGCTCGGACGGCGGACGGCGAGCAGCGCGGGCTTGCGCGCCGCGGCGGCGGCGTCGTTCGCGTACAGGCCGATCGCCTCCGCTTCCAGGACGACCTCGACGCCGGCGGCGGCCAGCGCGCGGCCCTGCTCCTCCACCCAATCCGCCCCGGGCGCGTCGAAATCGATGCCGAGGAGCGCGGCGCCGCCGAGGCGCGCGTCGCGCTCGAGGAGCAGCACCCGGGCGCCGCGGTGCGCGGCCGCGAGCGCGGCGGAGATGCCGGCGGGACCGCCGCCCACCACCACCATCTCCTCCTCGCGGATCGCGCCCGGGATCGGTGGCTGCGCCTCGTCCGGCAGCTGTCCGAGCCCGGCGAGCCTGCGCGCCACCTCCAGCGCCACGCGGCCGAGGAGGCGCGAGCCCACCAGCAGGTGGTGGTGATCGAGCTTCTCCGGAAAGAGGAAGTCGGCCGCGCGCAGCACGTCCGCGTCGGCGCCCAGCGGAGCGTTCTGCCGGGCGCATCGCATGCCCTCGCGGAGCGGCACCCGACACGCGGGCAGGCTCGGCACCCCGTCCACGCGCAGCAGGCACTGCCCGCAGGAGCCGGCCAGGCAGAACGGGCCGCGCGGGCGGTGGTACTTGATCGACCGGGTGAAGGTGGTGACGCCCGAGCGCAAGAGCGCCGAGGCGACGGTGTCCCCTTCCCGTCCCTCGAGGCGATCGCCGTCGAGCGAAAATCCGAGCGGCCGCCCTAGGATCGGTTCCATGACGTCCGCGACATGAAAGGCGTGGCGCCGCCGGATACGGCGGCGACTAGAACGGGAAATGGCGCCCCTTCTGGCGCCTCGCGTAGATGGAGATCGTCGCCCGCACTTCCCCCACGCCCATGTTCCCGCTCTCGCCGGCGGCCCCTGCGCCGAACTCCTCCCACTCCAGCGCGCTGTCGGTGCCGTCGTTCTCCTTGATCATGCCCGCGAGCGTGCGCCGCGCCCGCGTCAGCTTGCGGTCGTCGCGCGTCCAGATGCTGGTGGCCAGATCGTGCGGGTTCTCGAAGAGCGAGAAGCGGACGAACGCCTCGAAGTCGGGGAGCGCCATGGTCACCAGGACGGGCATGAACAGCTCGGTGGTCGCGAGCTGGTACTGCCGCACGCCCTTCCCGTCCCAGTCGTGCTTCAGCGTGGTCTGCGGGGTCACCCCGTCGACGAGCGCGGGCTTCACCGCTTCCGCGTTCTGCCCGTACTCGCCCGGAGCGCGCCCGCCCTCGCGGACGATCTCGAGGCCGGCCTTGCGCGCCTCCGCGACCAGGTCGAGCGCGGTCTGCGCCTTGTGAACCATCAGCGGCCCCAGCGTCCTGTCGGCCGCGTCGGGCCGGCGCGGATCGGCGACCGTCCAGCGGTCCATCTCGGCGGCCAGGAGCGGCACCAGCCGATCGAGCGTCGCGCGGGAGGCGGAGATCCCGTGCAGGCCGGTGCACTTGTGGCTCGACAGCCCGAGCTTGGCGTAGGTCAGGCGGGCGGCGATCTTCTGCAGATCGTCGTCGGAATAGCCGTCGTCCACCCAGGCCCAGTTGCAGCCTCCGCCCTCGAACCGCGTGCGGAGCAGGCCGCGCCCGGCCGAGATCGCGCGCGCGGTGTCGGACGAGCCGGTCACCGCCACGACCGCGGCGCGGGGGTCGGTCGCGAGCGGCGCGATGCCCTTGCCGAAGCCCTCCACCTTCTGGACGAAGCGGGGATCCGCGCCGGCGGCGAGGAAGGCGCGCACCATGGAGGTGTTGGTCAGCGCCGCGAAGGGATGTCCCTTGAGGATCCACGGGCAGCCGGCGAGGTACGCGCCGGCGAGGTGGATGGTCGGGATGCCCCAGATGAAGTTCATCGGGGTGACGATGACCGCCAGGCCGGCGGGGAGCCACGGGTCGCGCCAGAAGCGCTGCCCGGCGAACATGTCGGGGACCATCTCCCCCTGGATGGCCGCCTCGAAGCTGCCCTCGAGGTGGTCGCAGGCGCGCTTGGCCTCGAAGAAGTCCTTCTCCGCCTCCAGCCGCGTCTTGGGGATCTGCTGGCGGATCTCGTGCAGGTAGTCCTCGGTGAAGTAGTTCAGGATGCGCGAGACGTTCTTCACCACCTGCTTGCGGTACGCGAGGCCCTCCTCGGCCCAGGCGAGCGACTTCCACGCCTGGTCGCCCCAGGCGAGCGCGGCCTCGACGTCCTGCCTCCCGCTGGCCGGCACGTCGAACAGCTTGACGCGGCGATCGGCGGGCGAGGCCATCTCGGCGTGCTCGCCCGAGGCAGGCGGGCGCCACTCGCCCGCGATGTAGTTGCGCACCGTCGCCCTCGGCTCTCCCGCCTTCCGCGGGATGCCGTGCTGGGCGTAGCAGAACAGGTACGGCCGCAGCGCCTCGATGTCCTGCTCGGCCATCTGGCGCGCGAACAGCGAGTACCCGGCCCGCCGCTCGGCGTAGCGCGCGGCGAGCGGGTCGGGCCCCTGCTGGCCCCGCTCGTTGAAGGCGCGGATGTCGGCTTGCAGCTTCGCGTCGACGAACGCCATCCAGGTCCTCCGGTCTCCGGGCGGCCCTTCATAGCGGCGCCAGGGGCGGTTCCGCAAGGACCGGCGGGAGCGAAAGTCGCCTGGAGCCGGGGCGCGCAGGCCCCCGCCCCGCCGTCCCACTCCGGACCACAGGGGTCCACCTCGCGGTCCATTTCGTTACCAAAATCGTAATGAATGCCGCAGCGAAATTGGACACGGCCTTCGAAGATTCGCAATCATTCCATTTGCGATGGAGCGTGCCCCCGCTTCGGACAGCTCGAGGCTTGCCTCGAGACTCGCGCGCATCGGCGCTGCCGCGTGGCTGCTGGCCGTGGCGGGCGGGTTTGGGGTCCTGTGGAAGTACAAGAGCACGCCCGGCGCCGGAGGGGCCGTCGCTCCGGGGCGGTGGCCGGCCGCATCGGCGGTGGCGCGGAGCACGGATCGGGCGACGATGCTCCTCTTCGCCCATCCGCGCTGCACCTGCACCCGCGCCAGCCTGGCGGAGCTCGCCCGGATCCTGGCGCGCTTCCACGACCGGCTCGACGCGCGGGTCCTCTTCTGGACGCCGCGCGAGGCGCCGGCCGACTGGAACACCGGCGATCTGTGGACCAGCGCCGCGCGCATTCCCGGCGTGAAGGTCGTCCGCGACGCCGAAGGCGCCGAGGCTTCCCGCTTCGCGGTCGCGACCTCCGGCGGCGTCGTCCTCTACGACCCGCGGGGCCACCTGCTCTTCAAGGGCGGCATCACGGCGGCGCGGGGACACGAAGGAGACAGCTTCGGCCAGGAGCGGATCGCATCGCTCTTGACCACCGGCGCGGCCGACCGCGCCGACGCGCCCGTCTTCGGGTGCGCGCTCGAAGACGAACCACCGGCGCGCGTGGCGCGCGCCGGAACATTGAACACCAATCGAGGGGTAGAGAGATGAGCGTCGCGAGGAAAACACTGGAGATGACCCAGGCTGCGACGGAAGCGATCGTGCAGCGCGCCGAGACGCGGTACGAAGCGCACCGGCAGGAGATCCTTCGCTCGACGGATCGGGTCTTCGCGTGGCTGATGATCGGGCAATGGATCTTCGCGATCGCCGTCGCGCTCGTCTTCTCGCCGTACGGCTGGCAGGGGAAGGTGAAGACCGTCCACATGCACGTGTGGGTGGCCCTGTTCCTGGGCGCCGCGATCATCAGCCTTCCGGTGGCGCTCGCCTGGCGGCGACCCGGCGAGTTGCTCACCCGCCACGTCATCGCCGCGGGGCAGATGCTTTCTTCGGCGCTGCTCATCCACCTGAGCGGCGGCCGGATCGAGACGCACTTCCACGTCTTCGGCTCGCTCGCCTTCCTCGCTTTCTACCGGGACTGGCCGGTGCTGGTCACGGGCACGGTAGTCGTGGCGACCGAGCACCTCATCCGCGGGATCGTCTGGCCGGAATCGGTGTACGGCATCCCCAACCCGGAGTGGTGGCGGTTCCTGGAGCACGCTTTCTGGGTGGTGTTCTGCATCTCGATCCTCATCCCTTCCTGCCGGAGGGGCGTGAGGGACATGCGGGTGATGGCGGAACGCGGCGCAGAGCTGGAGGCGCTCTCGGAGAACCAGTGGCGCAACTCGTCGGTCGTGGACCGGGCCGCGGCCGACGCCCGCGGTGACCGCTGAGGAGGCCGCCATGGCCGTCGACACCAACTTCGAGGTCCGGAGAGGGTACGATCGCGTGGAGGTTCCCGCGCCGACCGGCGGAACGCGCTCGCTGACGCGCAAGCAGTTCGAGACCTTGCCGCTGCGCGAGCGCGTCTCCTACCTGATCGAGGGCACCGCGCAGTTTTTCCTCGACGGCCGGCCCATCTCGGCCTCCGAGGCGATGCGCACCTAGGATGCGCGAATTCGCCTCACCGGCCACCCGGGCGGGGGCGCTCCCCCGCCCGGTGAAGCTGCTCTACACGGCGTTCTGCGCGCTCACCGTCGCCGGGCTGCTGAGCTGCGTCGGCCTCTACGACGGAGTGGTCCGATTCGGCGCCCGCACCACCCCCGCGGAGCTGTACGACCACCTGGTGACCTACTACCAGCCGGGAGGCCGAACGCCCGCGGCGGGAGAGGCGATGCCGGCGCCCCGGATGTCCGCGCGCAAGCTGCTCGAGGTCACGCACTTCCATCTCTTCTCCATGCCCCTGTACCTGCTGGTCGTGGCGCACCTCTTCCTGCTCACCGGGGTGGGCGCCCGCGCGAAGATGGGCTGGATCTCCGCCTCGGTGGCGGCCACCGCGACGCACCTCCTGGCCCCCTGGTGCGTGTACTTCGGCGGTCGCGCGCTGGCCTGGATCTACCCGATCAGCGGCGCGGTGCTGCTCGTCAGCTTCGCGGTGTTGATGGGCGTGCCGCTGTACGAGATGTGGGCCACTCGCCCCCGATAGGGCGGCGGTGTGTCTCGATCGGAAAGTGAAATGCGCTCTACGGAGCGCGACCCGGGCGTTCCCCGAAGATCGCCGTGCCGATCCGCACGATGGTCGAGCCCTCCTCGATCGCCGCCTCGAAATCCGCGCTCATGCCCATGGACAGCTCGCGCAACCCCAGCCGGTCGCGCAGCTCGCGCAGCGCGCGGAAGTGCGGGCGCGGATCCTGGTCCGCGGGCGGGATGCACATCAGGCCTTCGCAGCGCAGCGCCTCGAGCTCCTTCACCTCCGCGTACAACAGGTCGACCTGCTCCGGGAGCGCGCCGCCCTTCTGCGGCTCGCGGCCGACGTTCACCTCGAGCAGCACGCGCTGCGTGATGCTCTTCAGGAAGGCGCGCTTGGACAGCTCCTTCGCCAGCGCGACGCGGTCGCAGGTGTGCACCAGGGCCGCGTGCCCGACCACGATCCTCACCTTGTTCGTCTGCAGCGCGCCGATGAAGTGCCACTCGGCCTCGGGGAGCGCGTCGGCCTTCTCGTGCAGCTGCTGCGCGTAGTTCTCGCCGAAGGCCGTCTGCCCCGCGGCGAAGGCCAGCAGCACCGCCTCGATCGGCTGGCCCTTGCTGACCGCGACGAGCTTCACGGCGGCGGGGTCGCCGCCCGCCCGGGAGCAGGCGGCGCGGATGCGCTCCTGTACGCGGGCGAGGTTCTCGGCTATCCCCACGGCATCCTCAGACCGGCGCCCGCCAGGAGCTGCAGCGTCTCGGTGAGGGGCAGGCCCACCACGTTCGAGAAGCTCCCGTCCACCCGCTCCACGAACGCGCCCGCCAGGCCCTGCACCGCATACGCGCCGGCCTTGTCGTCGCCGTCGCCGGACTCCAAAAGCCAGCGCAGCGCGGCGTCGGAGAGGTCGGTGAACCGCACACCGGTCACCACCGCGCGCGACCTGAGCTCACCGTCGGTGGCCACGCACACGCCGGTGATCACCCGGTGCTCGGCGCCGGACAGCCTGCGCAGCATGCGCTGCGCGTCGGCACGGTCGCGCGGCTTCTCCAGGACCTCGTCGCCGAAGACCACCACGGTGTCGGCGGCGAGCGCGACGACGGGACCCTGACCCCCGCGCTTCTTCCACGATTCGAGGCCCGCGGCCGCCTTCTCGCGGGCCAGCCGCTCCGGATAGGCGATGATCCGCTCGCCGGGCGCGCGCTCCTCGGCGACGCGCGGGACCTCGACGTCGAAGCGCAAGCCCAGGCGGGAGAGCATCTCCCGGCGGCGCGGAGATCCGGAGCAGAGCACCAGGCGCATGTGCGGCGCTGTAGCAGCCTCTGCGCCTGCGTCAAGCAGGAAAAGCGGATCGGCGCTCGCGGATGTTACACTCAGTCGATGCAGGCCCGCGACCTGCTCCGCCAGCTGCAGCGCACCGTGGACGAGCTGGCGGTGCTCAACGAGATCGGCAAGGCGCTCACCTCGTCGCTCGACGTCGGCGAGGTGATGCACCTCATCCTCGCCAAGGTGTCGGAGCTCTTGAAGCCGCGCAACTGGTCGCTGCTCTTGCGCGATCCGCAGACCGGCGAGCTGTACTTCAAGGCCGCGGTCGGCGCCGGCAGCGAGATGCTGATGCACCTGCGCCTGCAGCGCGGCGAGGGCATCGCGGGCTGGGTGGCGGAGCACAACGCGCCGCTCATCGTCGACGACGTCACCGCCGACCCGCGCTTCGCCGCGCGCTTCGACAAGACCTCCCGCTTCCACACCAAGTCGATCCTCTGCGTTCCGCTCACCTTCAAGGGCCGGGTGCTGGGCGTCATCGAGCTGGTGAACGGGGAGGGGGACGGCAGCTTCGACGCGGAGGACCTGCGCATCCTCAGCACCGTCGCCGAGTTCAGCGCCATCGCCATCGAGAACGCGCAGAACTTCGCCAAGGTGCAAGAGCTGACGGTGCTCGACGATCACACCGGGCTCTTCAACTCGCGGCAGCTCAAGCGCACGCTGGAGCAGGAGATCGTGCGCGCCACGCGCTTCGGGCACCCGGTGTCGCTGATCTTCTTCGACCTCGACCACTTCAAGCAGGTGAACGACACGCACGGGCACCAGGCCGGGTCGCGCGTGCTGGCGGAGATCGGCCGGCTGCTGCTCGGCACGCTGCGATCGACCGACGTGCCGGTGCGCTACGGCGGCGACGAGTTCGTCATCCTCCTGCCCGAGACGAGCAAGGACCAGGCGATGGAGTGCGCCAAGCGGCTGCGCGGCGAGATCTCCCGCTGGAAGTTCCTCGCCGAGGAGCCGTACGGGCCGCTGCAGATCACCGCCAGCCTGGGCGTGGCCTCGTTCCCCGACGACGCGCGCGTTCCGGAGGAGCTGCTCCGGCGCGCGGACGACGCCATGTACCGGGTGAAGGCGGAGCGGCGCGACGGGGTGGCGGCGGCGCTGCCGCAGCAGGCGCCTCCGCGGGAGCAAACCTTGACCCGGGGAGTATCCTCCTAGCCATGAAGCTGACTCCGATCGACCTGCAGCAGAAGTCCTTCCGCAAGCTGCGCCTGGGCGGCTTGGACGAGAAGGAGGTCCGCGCTTTCCTGGAGCTCTGCTCCTCCGAGATGGAGGACCTGATCCGCAAGCTCCACAAGCAGGATGAGGAGCTGCGCCGGCTCGTCGCCCGCATCGAGGAGCTCCGCTCGCGCGAGCACCTCCTCCAGCAGACGCTGACCACCGCCCAGAGGCTGGCCGAGGAGGTCAAGGAGCACGCCCGCAAGGAGGCGGAGATCGTCCTCTCGGAGGCGGAGCTGCAGGGCGAGAAGATCGTCCAGAACGCGCAGCAGAAGCGCCTGCAGCTGATCAAGGAGATCGACGATCTCAAGCGCACCCGGCAGGTCTTCGTGCAGCAGCTGTCGTCCCTCTTGGACACCCACAAGGCGCTGCTCGACTCCGCCCGCGGGGAGCCGGCCGCCCCCCCGGGCGCGTCCCCGGCGGACGACAACGTGTCCTTCCTCGCACCGCCCACCAAGCGGGCGGACACGAAGAAGTAGCGCCCGTCCGAGCCGGATCACCTGCTCGCGGCGCACCTCGGCCAGCTTCGCGTGTGAGACCTATGCAACCGGATGGTTGCACCGGCGGCCGGGCACCCGGGCGACGGCGCCCGCCTTCCGTCTTGCGCGTCGCCTCGAGGCCGCCTAGAACGCATCGCGATGTCCGTCCCGCACGACTTCCAGAGCCTGCTGCTCGCCCTGCAGACCTACTGGGCGGAGCGCGGCTGCGCGCTCCTGCAGGGATACGACCTGGAGGTCGGCGCCGGCACCATGAACCCGGCCACCTTCCTGCGCGTGCAGGGCCCCGAGCCGTGGAGCGTCGCCTACGTGGAGCCCAGCCGTCGCCCCGCTGACGGCCGCTTCGGGGAAAACCCCAACCGCCTGCACCAGCACCACCAATTCCAGGTGATCCTGAAGCCCAGCCCCAAGGACGTGCAGGACGTCTACCTGGGCTCGCTCGCCGCCATCGGCATCACCTCCAAGGACCACGACCTGCGGTTCGTCGAGGACGACTGGGAGAGCCCCACGTTGGGCGCCTGGGGGCTCGGCTGGGAGGTCTGGTGCGACGGCATGGAGGTGACTCAGTTCACCTACTTCCAGCAGGCCGGCGGGTTCGAATGCCGCCCGGTCAGCGCCGAGCTGACCTACGGCCTGGAGCGCATCGCCATGTACCTGCAGGGCGTGGACAACATCTACGACCTGCGCTGGGTAGGCGACTTGACCTACGGCGAGGTCTTCCACCAGAACGAGGTGGAGCAGTCGAAGTACAGCTTCCAGGCCTCGGACCCGCAGCTGCTCTTCCAGCTCTTCCAGAGCTACGAGAAGGAGTGCGACCGGCTGCTCCGCCTCGAGCTGCCGCTCCCCGCGTACGACTACTGCTTGAAGTGCTCGCACGTCTTCAACCTGCTCGATGCGCGCGGCGCGATCAGCGTGACCGAGCGGCAGGGCTACATCCTGCGGGTACGGGCGCTCGCGCGGCGCTGCGCCGTCGGGTACCTGCTCGCGCGCGCCAAGATGAAGTTCCCGCTCATCAAGGACCGCGAGGCGGGGGCGCGGCTCGCCGAGGAGACGCTCCGGGAGCTGCAGGAGAAGAAGATCGTGGGAGAAGACTTGAAACCCGTGGAGCGCACTTCTTGACGGCCGCGATGCAAGACACAGCGGCGCCCTATGGGCGCCGGCTGGACCTGGTCTTCGAGATCGGCTGCGAGGAGCTGCCCGCCGGCTCGCTCAAGCCGGCGCTGGAATGGATGGCCGCGGAGATGAACCGCGCCCTCGACGACGCCCGGCTGAACGGCGAGGGCAAGGGGCAACGCGCGAACGTCTCCGAGTACGCCACGCCGCGCCGCCTGGCGCTGGTGGTGACGGCCATCGCGGAGCGCGCGCCCGACGTGAAGAAGACCGTGCAAGGCCCGCCGGCCAAGGCGGCGTTCCAGGACGGGAAGCCCACCAAGGCCGCGGAAGGGTTCGCGCGCAAGGTCGGGGTCCCCGTGTCTGCCCTGCGGGTGGAGAGCGATCGCGTGGTGGTCGAGCAGGAGATCCGCGGCCAGTCCGCCGCCGAGGCGCTCCCGGGCATCCTGGAGCGCCTCGTGCGCGGCATCCCGTTCAAGAAATCGATGCGCTGGGACTCGCTCGACAAGGACGCCTTCGCGCGCCCGGTGCACTGGATCGCCGCCATGCTCGACGGCAAGCCGCTGCCGGTGGCCTTCGCCGACGTGAAGAGCGGCTCCACCACGCGCGGCCACCGGTTCGCCGCGCCCAAGCCCTTTCCCGTCCCCTCCGCGAAGAAGTACGTCGCGGAGCTGCGCGCGGCGCACGTGCTGGCGGACTGGGGGGAGCGCAAGCAGCGCATCTGGGAGGAGGTGCAGCGGGCCGCGAAGGAAGCGCGCGGCGAGCCGCTGCCGGACGACGACCTGCTGGAGACCGTCACCGGCCTGGTCGAGGAGCCCTTCGCCGTGGCGGGGCACTTCGAGGAGAGCTTCCTCGAGCTGCCGCCCGAGGTATTGGTCTCCGAGATGCGCGGGCACCAGAAGTACTTCTCGGTCCGCGACCCGAAGACGCAGCGTCTCCTGCCCGCGTTCGTCGCCGTGTCCAACACGCGCGTCGCGGACCCTTCGGTGTCGCGCCGCGGGTACGAGCGCGTGCTGCGCGCGCGCCTCTCCGACGGCAAGTTCTTCTACGACGAGGACCGGAAGGTGACGCTGGCGGCGCGGGTCGAGCGCCTCGCGCGCCGCACCTTCATGGACAAGTTGGGCACCGAGCTGGACCGCGTCGAGCGCCTGCGCGAGCTGTCGCTCTGGTTGCACGGGGTGACCGGCAAGGGCGAGCCGGCGGTGCTGCGCCGCGCGGCCGAGCTGTGCAAGGCCGACCTGACCACCGGCATGGTGGGCGAGTTCCCCGAGCTGCAGGGCGTGATGGGGCGCGTCTACGCGCAGCACGACGGAGAGCCGGCCGAGGTGGCCGAGGCCATCTTGGAGCACTACCTCCCCCGCGGCGCCGAGGAGAAGCTGCCGCGCGCCGACGCGGGCGCGCTCCTGGGGATGGCGGACCGGCTCGACCTCCTCGCCGGAGTGTTCGGCATCGGCAAGGAGCCCAGCGGCACCGCCGACCCGTACGGCCTCCGCCGCGCGGCGCTGGGGCTCTTGCGCATCGCGCTGGCGCGGCGGTACCGGCTGGACCTGCGCCAGGCCCTGGCGGAGGCGCAGAGGCTGCACGGCGCGCAGCGCGACCGCGGGGCGAGCAACCGCGTCTCGCAGGACCCGAAGCTGGTGGAGAAGGTGTGGGGCTTCCTGCAGGGCCGCATCGAGGCTTCCTTCCGCGAGCGCGCCGCCCCCGATTCAATTCAAGCCGTGCTGCACACGGGCTCGGCGGACGTGGTCGCGCTGGAGCAGCGCCTGTCGGCGCTGACGCAGGTGCGCGAGAAGAACCGCGCGCACTTCGAGGCGACGGCGGCGACGTTCAAGCGCATCGGCAACATCCTCGCCCAGGCGCGCGAGAAGGGCATCGCCCCGATGCGCTTCGACCGCTCCGCGCTGCGCCCCGAGGAGCCCGCCGAGGCGGCGCTGGCCCAGGCGCTGGAGCAGAGCGGGGAGAAGGTACGCGAGGCGCTGGAGGCGGAGAGCTTCCTCGCCGCCTACGCCGTCCTCGCCGAGCTGCGGCCTGCGGTCGACGCCTTCTTCGACGCGGTGCTGGTGATGCACCAGGACGAGCGGGTCCGCGACAACCGGCTCGCGCTGCTCCGCTCGCTCCACGAGCTCTTCTCGCCCCTCGCCGACTTCGGCAAGCTGCAGGTAGAACGTGCTTGACCCGAGGGGGCGGCTCGCCTAGCGTCCGCCCCCTTCCATGCCGCGTGTCGCCGCCCTCTGCGCCAGCCTGCTCTGCGCCTGCAGTTTTCCTGGGGCGCCGACGCTTCTCCCGCCTCCCTTCGGGCCCGATCCGGCCCGGCCCGAGCCCGCGCGGCTCTTCTTCCCCACCGGCATCGCCATCGATCCCACCTCCCGCTGGATCGTGGTGACGAACTCGAACGCGGACCGCCTGTACGAGGCGGGAGCCATGTACTCCCTGCGCGCGGCGGACCTGCTGCAGTACTTCCCGCCGGGCGCGCCCAGGAGCACGAAGGACTTCCCGGCCAGCGCGCTCGCCGGCGCGGTCCTCACCGGCAACTACACCGGACCGCTCCTTCTCGCCGGCGGGACGGCGTACACCGGATCGCGCGACACGAACCGGCTCAACGCGGTCACGCTCGACCCGAACACCGGGGCGCTCACCTGCCGCGGGCAGGGCGGCGACGACTGCCGCGCGGGCTCCATCGACCTGAACAACGCGGCCCAGCTCGAAGGCCCGTTCGGGATCGCCGCGGCGACGATCCGCCCGCCCGGGTTCAAGGACGAGCTCCCTGTGGTGCTGGTCAACCAGTTGGTGCCGCACATCGAGGACATCCAGAGCGGGATCATCTTGAGCAGCTCGCGGGTCGCCGCGCTCGCTGTAACCGATCCGACGACCGTCCTCTTCACCTCCACGGTCACCGACCGCGCGAACGGCTCGGGATTCGGCGGCGGCCCGATGGTTTTCGACGACAACGCGCGCGAGGTCATCGTCGCCGGCTGCTACACCCGGTTCAGCGCCGCCTCGGCGGGCGGCGAGCTGTCCACCATCAAGTGCGGGACGCTCGCTAGCGGCACCAACCTGCTCCGGTTCGTGCCGGTCGAAGCCGGGAGCTCCGCGAAGACGCGGCTCCTCGACCTGGGCCCGCAAGTGCACTCCACCGAGACCACCGGCCTGGCGCTTGGCGACGTCGACCCATCGAGCGGCGGGCGCAAGCTGTACATGACGACGCGGTTCGCGGACACCGTGGTGCGCGTCGGACTACCGGCCGACCCGGCATTCGTGCCCGTGGTGGAAGCCGTCGTGCCCATCTCCTCGCAGCCGTCGCAGGTCCTCCGCCTGGAGCGGCCACCGTCGACCAGCGGTCCGGATCTCCTCGCCATCACGGCGGTCGCGACGTACGAGACGAGCACCACGGCGGGCAAGCTGGTGCTGATGGACGGAATGCTGGGGCGCGTGGTCGGCCAGGTGGACGGTCTGGGCGACACGCCGTTCGCCATCGCCCAGTTCCCGCCCCTGGCAGGCGACACCAGCGCCCGCCTCGCCATCACCCTTTTCGGGAGCTGCAGCGTCGCGCTGGTGGACGTGCCGTACGATCGCCCGAGCGACGCCTCGCTGCGCGCCAACCTGGGGAGCTGCCCTCCGTGAACCGCGTCTCGTTGCTCGCGCCGCTCGTGGCAACGCTGGCCTGTGGCTCGAATCCCTCGGTCATTCCCGCCGGCGATTTCTCCGGACCTACCGGCCTGGCAATCGCTCCGGTCATAGACCGGGACCTGTTGTTCGTCGCGAACCAAGGCAGCAACGAGCTGCGCGCGATCATGCTCTGCACCGCGCCCGCCGGAGCTCCGACCACCTGCCCGGACCGGGAAGACCAGCAGCTCCTCCCGGCGCCCATCCGGCTCGTCTCCGGGTCCATCGCCGCGGGCAAGCGCCCGTTGCGGCTGGCGGGAGCGCGGCTGTCGGCGGGCGGGGTGCCTCACGGCGCGGTGCTGGTCGCGGGCCTGGACACGGACCCCAAAGCCAGCCCGCCGAAGGATGCAGTGCGCGTCATCGATGCCGCGGACCTGTTCGCCGCCTCGCAGAACCGGATCAAGGCGAAGGAACCGAACTACGTGGACCTGCCCGACCCGCCCATCGACGTGGTCGCTGCCGACGCGCAGGGGACCTCCGTCACCGCGGTGGCCGCAACCCAGCCGCCGGCGGGAGGGCCCGGCACCCTGACCGTGCTCACCGTTACGGTGGACGGCGACAGTGGGCTCGCCATCGGGACGGCGACCCGGCAATGCGCCCTGGACTTCGTGCCCGCGCGGCTGGCCGTCGTGCCCGGAGACACCGCCCTGCAGCGCGTCTACGTCGCCGACGGGACGCCCGGCGGCACGCCCGGAGGGATCGGCGACGGCGCCGTCGAGGTGTCGGTCCCCGACATCCCCGCGATCGCGGCGTCTCCGATCGTGCCGGCCCCCCCGTGTCCGGTGACGAGGCGCTTGCCCGCTAGCGATCCCGCCGATTCGCCGCGGCTCGCCCGGCCGCTCCGCTCGCTCGCCCTCAACCCGACCTTCACGAACCCCACGGATGGCGCGCAGGTGGGGCCCGGCTCGCTCCTCCTCGGCGTTACGTCGGAAGACGAAGCGCTCTGCACCGACCACGCGGCGCTGACTTGCCCGGCGGACCTCCCCGTCGCGGCCGGGGCGATCTGCGTCGACCACGGAACCCGGAGCTGCGGAAGGGGCAGGCTGGTCCTCATCAGCACCAACGTCGGTGGGCAGTCGGCGCTGCTGCCGGCGCCGCCGACGCCGCTGACCGCCTCCGGCGCGCCGCCGATGGTCCCCCTGAGCCCGCCTACGCCCGCGCGTGAGGTCGCCTTCGCAGTCACCGGGTTGCGCTTGTTCGCCAGCGGTAACGTCCCGACTCTCGTACAGCCGCCGGTCGTCGGGCTCGTCAGCACCGAGGACGGGACGACCTACTTCCTCGACGTGGTGAATCGCAGGTTCTTCAACGACTCCCGGGACACCGGCGGCTTGCCCCCGCTGCCGCAGTTGAACCTGCCGTCGCCTCAGTCCGGCACGGGGCCGACCCTGAAGCCCGCGGCCGCCGCCGGTGGCGCGAGCACGCAGTTCGCCGGCTGGGTCAACCCGGGCGTGACCCGCTCCGCGCAGTGGAAGGTGGTGTGGCACAGCACGATGCCGCGCCTGGAAAGCCTCAGCGGGAACCTCTCCCGCGCGCCGGGGTCCCCGACCGTCGCCTTCCAGCTGCCGCCGGGCAAGAGCCTCGCGCCGTGGACCTCGGCTCCCGAGCTGCAGCTCGGCGCCGGCGACTTCGTGCGCGTCCTCTCCTACTCCGGGAGCAATACCTGCGCGGCGCTGGGCACCGTCCCCGTGTCCGTGGACGTGCCGATCGCCGCCATCGACCCGAACGGCGTGGGAATGCAGCTGCAGCCCATCGCCGGATTCGACCCGGGGCCGGAGTGCTTCGCCTCGGGTGTCGTCGGAGCCGTGGTCGAGGTGCATGCGGGGTCCACGGCGGCGGGGGCCTGGATGGTCTTCGAAGGCCTGGACGCGCTCGGGCGGATGCCGACGGGCGTGCAGTTCGTCATCCTGGGTCCCCGCTTCGACTATCCGTTCAACCCGCCGGATCCTCTGCATCCTCCGCCTCCGCCTCCCGCGCGAGACGTCGTCGTGTCCTTCACCGTGACGGGTAACGAGCCGACCACGGCGGGTAGCTTCTTCTCCTTCACGGTCCAGCCCATCTTGAACGGCACGCCCATCACCGACGGCCAGGCCATCACCGGGATCCGCGACAACAGCACCACGGGCCTGGCGGGGTTCGCCGGACCGATCGTGGTGTACAGCTCGCCGCGCCGCCCGGATCCGAACTTCTTCACCGCGCTGACCGGAGCCAACTCCCTCTTGAGGGCGACGCCGTCGCAATTCGGCCTGCCGAATACAGAGTCCGTCAAGTTCTTCTACTGACCGGATCGCCGTATACTGGAGCGGACGTTGCGAAGCGCTCCCATGCCCGACGACCGCCCGCGCACGCCGCGCAGCCTGCTCATCCCGGACCACCTCTGGGACGCGCTCGCCGCCATGGCTTCCGAGATGGGCGCCGACCGGGACGCGCTGGTCAACCAGGCGCTCTACACGTTCGCGCGCCTCAACGGCTTTCTGGTCCCCTCCGATCTGCGCAGGCTGGCGGGCGGCGAGGCGGAGCGCGCGCCGGGCGGCCATCCCACTCCGCGCGAGCTCTCGCCGGTGAACGGGCGGGACAACGTCGAGGTGGACGGCTCGATGCTTCACGAGGAGGTGGGCGCTCCCACCAGCATGGACCTGCCCAACATGGCGGAGCTCGGGCTTCCGCGCCGCGGGCGTCAGCCGGAGGAGCCCGAGGCGACGCCGAGCCCGGCGCCCGGGCGGGTGCTGGTGCTGTTCGCGGACGGGCGCGAGCTGGAGCGGGTGCAGAAGGACCGATTCGTGATCGGCCGCGGCAAGCACTGCGACCTGATCATCAACTCGGGCAAGGTGAGCCGCGAGCACGCCGCGATCGTGCGCAGCGGGAGCGACTGGTTCATCGAGGACCTGGGCTCGTCGAACGGGACCTGGTTCGACAAGCGGCGGATCAGCCGGCGCCAGATCCAGGACGGGGACGAGTACTACATCTGCGCGGAGAAGCTGAGCTGCGTGTTCAGATGACGCCCTGGACCGTTCGCGCCGCGCTCGCGACGGTTTTGCTCGCGCTCGCGATCAGCGTGGCGTCGGACCTGCGGGAGCGCCTCATCAAGAACTGGGTGACCCTCCCCGCGCTGGCGCTCGTGATCGGGCTGTTCGGCGCGGCCGGCGGATGGCCGCTGGTGCAGAGCTCCCTGCTCGGGATCGCCATCTGCGCCTTCCCCCTGCTCGTCGCCGCCGTCCCGGGTTGGGTGGGAATGGGCGATGTGAAGCTCATGGCCGTCTGCGGCGCGGCGGCCGGGTTCCCCGCGGCCGTGGCGGTCCTCGTGCTGGTCACCGTCGCAGGAGGCCTGCAGGCGGCGCTGCAGCTCGGCGTGGCGCGGATCCGCGGAACCGGGAGGCCGACACACGTGCCGTACGCGTGCTCGATCGCCGCCGGGACCGTTGCCGCGTTCCTCCTCGGCAACCGCTTGCCCTGAGCGCAGCCACCAGGGACGCGCGGCGGCCCAGAGGGCAACTGCCCGATGTCCGCGCGAGATGGCGTCCGCTACCGTCGCCTCGATCTCGCAACCGGGAGCGACGTGCCGTGACCGGACAGCCGCACTGCCGCATCGCCTCCGCCCTCCTCGCGCTCACGCCCGCCGTGGCGTTCGCGCAGAGCGACGGCGGGACCATCCACCTGGGGGTCGGGCAGCAGAAGACCTTGTCCGTGCCGGACGTGCAGCGCGTGGCCATCGGGGACACGGAGGTGGCCGACGTCAAGCAGGTGGGCGGCGGGAACGAGCTCCTCCTCACCGGAGTCGGCGAGGGACGGACCAGCCTGCTCGTGTGGAAGCGCTCCACCCTTCGCCTGAGCTACGCGGTGGTGGTGCGCAAGCAGGACCCGCGCGAGGTGATCAGCGAGATCCGCGCGTTGCTCGGCGACCGGGAAGGGATCCGCGTCCGCGTGGTGGGCGACCGCGTCTACCTGGACGGCGAGACCCTCACCGCCGACGACCAGGCACGCGTCCAGCAGGTGCTCTCGCTCTATCCACAAGTCAGCTCGTTCGTGCGGCCCTCCTCGAGCGCGAAGCGGCTCGCCGCCGAGTCCATCAACCGCGCTTTCCAGCGCGCCGGCCTCGAGGGCGTGCAGGCGGCGGTGGTCGGCGGCGCCGTGCTCCTGGAAGGCCAGGTCGAGTCGAAGGAGGACCTCGCGAAGGCCGATCTGCTCGTCAAGGCGATGGGCGAGAAGGCGGAGAACCTGCTCACCGTGGGCAGCCGGCGGATGGTGCTCGTCGAGGTGGAGTTCGTGGAAGTGGCCTACGACCAGAACAAGGTGCTGGGCGTCAAGCCGCCGCTGCAGCTCGTCTCGGGCCCGGGCTCCGGCGCCGTGTACCAGGTGGTCCGACCGCTCCCGGGCGACTCCGGCACCCAGCCCGTGCACTCCATCGCGGGCACGCTCTCGGCATCCGCGGACTTCTCGGTGGGAGCGCGGTTCGACGACGGGTACCAACGCATCCTCTCGCAGCCCAGGCTGCTGTGCGTGAGCGGGGAGAAGGCGGAGTTCACGGCCGGAGGCGAGATCCCGCTCCTGGTCGCCACCCAGAACCAGTTCGCGGTCGAGTTCAAGAAGTTCGGGATCATCCTCCAGGTCACGCCGACCGCCGGCCGCGGCGGCACCATCGCGACCGAGGTCTACGCCGCCGTGAGCGACGTCGACCGCGCCTTGTCCGTCCGCGCCAACGGATTCGACGTACCCGGCCTCCGGCTGCGGGAGGTGCGGACGAAGGTGGCCGTGAAAGACGGAGAAACCATCGTCCTTTCCGGACTCTTCAACTACGACGAGGCCAAGGAGGTCTCCAAGGTGCCGCTCCTGGGCTCGATCCCCATCCTGGGCGAGCTCTTCAAGAGCCGCCAGTTCGTCGAGCGCAAGACGCAGCTCGCCATCTACGTGACGCCGCGGCTGGTTTCGCCGGCCTCGGACCGCGTCCAGGAGCTGATCCAGGGCGGCCGCAAGGCCTACCAGGACGCCTCCTCCTCCGTGTCCTTCAGCCTGTTCGATTGACGGTGGACTTCGTGCGGGGCTGCGCTTTGCACGGCGCGGACATTATGGAATGCTTTGCAGGCTGCGCCGCGAGGGGGAGCTTGGACATGGGATTCAGCATCATCCTCACCGAGAAGGGCGGCCCGACCCAGCGGCTCGACTTCGACGCCGAGGAGATCACGGTCGGGCGCGTCGACGAGAACGACATCTGCCTCCCCAAGGGGAACATCTCCAAGAAGCACACCAAGATCGTCGTCAAGGACGGCAAGATCATCGTCCTCGACCTGAAGAGCACCAACGGCACGTACGTGAACGGCAAGAAGCTGGCCGGCCCGCAGGTCATCCAGCCCTCCGACACCGTCTACATCGGGGACTTCATCCTCAACGTCGAGCCGCCCGACCTGGGCGAGCCCGCGGATCTCGCCGACGGAGCGGAGCAGCCTCCCGACGCCGCGGAGGAAGACGCGCCCGTCTACATCGGCGAGGAGGCGACCCACCGCGGCGCCGGGCGCCCCGCCCCTCTGGCGGAGGAAGATTCGACGCCGACCTCGGCGCCGGGGAAGCTGCGGATGTCCCGGGTCGCGGTCACCACGCCTTCGCCCCGGCCGGCGTCCGCCGTTCCGGCGTCGAATCCGCCCGCGCGCGCCCGCGCAGGCCGCCCCGCGGGAGGCGACAGTCATCCCGCCTCCGTCCCGGACCACGGCAGGACGCTGACCCTGGTGCACGATCGCCTGATCGAAGCGATGGACCTGCGCCGGCTCGACCTCGACGCTCTCGGCAAGCAGGAGCTGCGCGACAAGACCGAGGGCGCCATCCGCCAGATCGTGGGCAAGATGGATGCGGCAGGCGAGCTGGACGCGCACCTCGACCGCGACGAGCTGGTCTCGGACGTGCTCAACGAGGCCCTCGGCCTCGGACCGCTGGAGATCTACCTGGCCGACGACTCGGTCAGCGAGATCATGGTGAACGCGCCGTCCGAGGTCTACGTCGAGCGCTCCGGACGCCTGGAGCGGGCGCACAAGGGCTTCAGCTCGCCGCGCGCGGTGCTGGGCGCGATCGAGCGGATCGTCGCGCCGCTCGGGCGCCACGTGGACGAGAGCTCCCCGCTGGTCGACGCGCGGCTGCCCGACGGGTCGCGCGTGAACGCCATCATCCCGCCGCTCGCGCTCAAAGGACCGGCGCTGACCATCCGCAAGTTCAAGCGCGACCTGCTCACCGCGCTGGACCTGGTGGAGCTGGGCTCGATGACCCCGGCGATGGCCGAGTTCCTCGACGCCTGCGTGAAGGCGCGGCGCAACCTGGTCGTCTCCGGCGGGACCGGCAGCGGCAAGACGACTCTACTCAATGTACTCTCAGGCTACATCCCCTCCGGGGAGCGCATCGTCACCATCGAGGACGCCGCGGAGCTGCAGCTCTGCCAGGAGCATTGGGTCCAGCTCGAATCGCGGCCGCCGAACATCGAGGGCAAGGGGGCGGTGACCATCCGCGACCTGGTCCGCAACTCGCTCCGCATGCGCCCCGACCGCATCGTGGTGGGCGAGTGCCGCGGCGGCGAGGCGCTCGACATGCTGCAGGCCATGAACACCGGCCACGACGGATCGCTCACCACCCTGCACGCCAACTCGCCTCGCGACGCGCTCGCCCGCCTGGAGACCATGGTCCTGATGAGCGGCATGGAGGACGCGCCGCGTCTCGGCCATCAGCGAGGTCCGCGGCCTCGACGGCGAGGCCATCGAGGTGCAGGACGTCTTCCAGTTCAGGCAAGAAGGCTTCGACGCCGAAGGGCGGGTGGTCGGGCGCTTCCTCGCGACGGGCCTGGTCCCGGCCTTCTACGAGGAGCTGCAAGAGCGCGGCGTCGCCGTGAACATGGACGTGTTCCAGCCGGCCTGAGCGCATCCCATGACCTCCGCGCTGTGAAAAGCGTAGCGCCGCCCTATCGGCGGCGACCAACCGGGGCGGCGGCGGAAGCAGGTGACGAGATGATCGTCCACCATGCCCACCGCCTGCATGAACGCTCCGGGAACCCCCATTCCTCGTCGTGGTAGCGGACGTACAGGGGATCGCTCGTCGACCAGGGGCAGCGCGTCACGCGCGCATGGTCGCACACCGGGAACCCTGTTAGAAATCACAGGTGCCCTCGCTCTGGCTCGTCGACGGCTCGCACGCCATCTTCCGCGCCTACCACGCGCTGCCGCACCTCTCCACGCGCCAGGGCGTTCCCACCAACGCCGTCTACGGCTTCACCACCATGCTGCTGCGGGCCATCCGCGAGGGCAGCCCCACCCACCTGGCGGTCGCCTTCGACGAGGAGGGCAAGCAGGCGCGCAGCGAGATCTACGCCGACTACAAGGCGACGCGCGGCGCGGCGCCCGAGGACTTGGGCCCCCAGTTCCCGCTCGTGCGCCGCGTGCTCGAGGCGCTCAACGTGCCGGCCGTGGGACTGTCAGGGTGGGAGGCGGACGACGTGATCGCCACCCTCGCCCGCCGCGCCCGCTCCCTGGGGTGGGAAGTGGTGATCGTCACCGGCGACAAGGACCTGCTGCAGCTCGTGGACGGCGCCGTCCGCTGCTACGACAGCATGTACGAGAAGTGGTACGGCCCCGCCGAGGTGGAGGAGAAATGGGGAGTCCCCCCGCACCTCGTCGCCGACCTGCTCGCGCTGACCGGGGACAAGATCGACAACGTGCCCGGCATCCCCGGGGTCGGTGAGAAGACGGCCGCGGCGCTGCTCAAGGAGTTCGGCACCCTGGACGGCGTGCTCTCGCGCGCCGGCGAGATCAAGAAGCCCAAGCTGCGCGAGAACGCGCTCGCGAACCTCGAGACGGTGCGCCGCGCGCGCAAGCTCATCCAGCTCCACCAGCAGCTCCCCCTCCCCGTGCAGCTGGAAGACCTCGTGCGCAAGCCGCTCGACGAGGAGAAGGCCCGCGCGCTGTTCACCGAGCTGGAGTTCGTGCGGCTGATCAAGGACCTGCCCCGCCCCGCGCCGACGCCGCCCTCCGGCGCGAGGTCCATCGCGACCGACCTGGCCGCGGTGGAGAAGCTGGTCGCCCGCGCCCGGCAGGCCGGCCGCGTCGGGCTCCTCACCCTGACCAGCGCCGACGAGCCGCTGCACGACGAGCTGCTGGGCGTGGCAATCTCGCTGCCCGACGAGTCCGTGTACGTTCCGCTCGGCCACCGGCCGCGCGGCGGGCCGTCCGGGGCGCTCTTCGCTCCGGCCGAGCTGGACGCGCGCAAGGCGATCGCGCTGCTCCGGCCGCTCTTGGAGGATCCGCAGGTCCGCAAGGACGGCCACGATCTGAAGCGCGACCTGGTCGCCTGGAAGCGCGCGGGTATCGACCTGCGCGGGCTTTCCGTGGACGCGCGGCTGGCCTCGTACCTGCTCGACCCGACCGGACGGGACCACTCGCTGGCGCAGACCGCGCGGGAGCGCATCTCCTGCGAGCTGCCCCTGCTCAAGGAGCTGTGCGAGAAGACCGGCAAGGGAAAGAAGGCGACGCCGCTGCCGGAGGTCCCCGTCGACGAGGTGGGGGCGGCGGCCTGCGCGCTCGTCGAGGGCGCTCGCCGGCTCGCCGCCGCGCTGGAAGAGGACCTGCGCGGCGACCCCGAGCTGTGGCAGCTCTACTCGGAGCTGGAGCTGCCCCTCGAGGAGGTGCTCGCGCGCGTCGAGCTGACCGGCATCTCGCTCGACGTGCCCCGACTCGAGGCGCTGGGCCGCGAGCTGGGCACGCAGATCGAGCAGCTCCTGCGCGAGATCACCGACCTCGCGGGAGAGGAGTTCCTGCCCACCTCCAACCAGCAGCTGGCGGAGATCCTCTACAAGAAGCTGCAGCTGCCGGTGCTCAAGCGCGGCAAGACGGGGCCCTCCACCGACCAGGAGGTGCTCGAGGAGCTGGCGCAGCAGCACCCGATGCCCGCCAAGGTGCTGGAGCACCGGCAGCTGACCAAGCTCAAGTCGACCTACCTCGACGCGCTCCCCGCGGCGCTCGGCAAGGACGGCCGGCTGCACACGACCTTCGATCAGGCCGTGGCCGCGACCGGGCGCCTTTCGTCGATCAATCCGAACCTGCAGAACATCCCCATCCGGACGCCGCTCGGCGCGCGCATCCGCGAGGCGTTCATCCCCCGCACCGGGTGGAAGCTGCTCAGCGCCGACTACAGCCAGATCGAGCTGCGGGTGCTCGCCCACATCTCGGGAGATCCCGTGCTGCGCGACAGCTTCCTCTCCGGGGAGGACCTGCACGCGCGCACGGCCGGCGAGACCTTCGGCGTGCCCGCGGCGGAGGTGACCCGGCAGCAGCGCGACATCGCCAAGATGATCAACTACGGGATCGCCTACGGGCTCTCCTCCTTCGGGCTCGCGCACCGCCTGGGGCTCGAGCAGTCCGAGGCGCACGCGATCATCGAGCGTTACTTCGCCCGCTACCGCCGCGTGAAGGAGTGGCTGGACGCCACCATCGAGGAGGCGCGCCGCAGCGGGCGGGTGAAGACGCTCTTCGGGCGGCGCCGCTACCTGCCGGACATCAACTCGAAGAACCCGGCGGCGCGCAACGCGGCGGAGCGGACCGCGGTGAACACGCCCATCCAGGGCACCGCCGCCGATCTGGTGAAGCGCGCCATGCTCCGCGTCGACCGCGCCCTGACGGCGCGCGCGCTGCAGGCGAAGATGCTCCTCCAGGTCCACGACGAGCTGGTGCTGGAAGCGCCCCCCGCCGAGTTGGACTCGGTGGGCCCCCTGCTGGTCGAGGAAATGAAAGGCGCGGCCGACCTCGCCGTCCCCCTCGAAGTCGACCTGGGCCACGGCGACACCTGGGCCTCCGCCCACTGACGAGCTGGGTGGCGAGCCGCGCTGGTGGACTACAAGCGTTTCACGCGGAGCGCGCTGAGCAAGCGGAGCGCGCGGAGCTTTTTTTGAAAAGCAGAATTCTCCGCGCGCTCTCCTTTGGTCTCCGCGCGCTCCGCGTGAAACGCTCTTCGTCTACGATCGCGGCCAAGACAGGCTCGTCGCTACGCTATTGGGTGGCGAGGGAGGCGGTGCCGCGGGAGGCGGCAGGATCGGCGCCGGAGATGGTGGCGCCGGAGAGGGCTTGGGACACGCAGCGGGCGGTGTCCTCGTCGCGCGCCGCGTCCATGATGACCTGGGGATTGCGGACGTGGCCGTCCTGCACGCCGAAGCTGACGACCAGCGAGCCGCGGCGGCGGGCGGCCTGGGCGCAGCGGTCCAGCGCACCCTGGACCGCCGCCAGGCGATCCTTCCCCGCGTCCGGGCGCGGCATCTCGGTGTCCAGCAGGACCTTGTCGACGCGGAAGGCGCGGGCCGTGCCCGGCTTGTCGACCGGGAGCCCCTCCTCGTCGGCGGCGGCCACGGAGGCCGCGTCGACCTCGAGCTGCCACCAGAGCGGATACCCCTCCATGCGGAAGATGCGCGCCGCCGCGTTCCCGGCGCAGCGCTCGCCCGAGGGGCGGAAGTACACCGTCAAGGTGAGCTTCCCTGCCTTCTTGGCCGCGGTCCATTGCTTGAGCTCGGCCGCCGAGGCGCGGAAGGCGACGTCGTCGACGCCGGCGAGATCGAGCGTGAGCGCGCCGTCGAGCGCCCGCAGCGCCCGGTCGCCGTCGAGCTCCAGCTCCTGCTCGGCCTCGCGGTACCGCCCCAGCCCGAACCCGTTCGCCGGCACCAGCACCTGCCGGGTCTGCGACAGCGCCTGCGCGCGCGAGCGCGGTTGCGAGACGCCCGGCGCGGGCTCGCCGCCCTGTTCCTTCAGGGCCGCGCAGATGTCGCGCACCTGGTCCTCGGCGGTCAGCGCGGCGGCGTCCCGCGGCGGGACCTGCGCGGCGGCGACGAGCGCGATCAGGGGAAGCAGCATCCGGCCAGCATAAGGCGGGCGCGCCGCGAGGCCAACGGTCAGGAGACCAGCCGCACCGCTCCGGGGACGACGGTGAATGTGGCAGGAAG
>WNGG01002242.1_pt1 | contig 39419 bp, 43 predicted proteins | sample 5400661 | NCBI WGS metagenome assembly WNGG01 (sample SAMN13153372, study PRJNA577476) | soil metagenome | isolation source: 100 cm soil or saprolite under Garry oak tree replicate 1 | place: USA:California | collected 2016-06-15
TCGTGCTGCTCGGCAACGATCTGGTCAGGTTCGCTGCAACATTGGCCATCGCGCGTTGGACCCGGCGAATCATCTGGCAGAACTTCGCGGGCACAATCGCGATCGATCTGGCAGGTATCATGCTGGCCGCCGCTGGCCTACTCAATCCGACGCTCGCCGCTTTTGTCCATGTCGCGTCAGAAATGGCCTTTATTCTGAACTCGGCGCGTCTGCTTCCATGGGCAAGAAAAGATGAACTGAAGCCCGAGACAGGCGCGGATCACGTGCAGGAACTCCTGAGGAACGCGGCCTGACTTAGCGATTTCTGGCGCGCTTGTTTGCCAACCACACCAGGTCTCGGGCCGCACCGGGCGGGTACAGCGTACGAGCCAGCTCTTTGCTCATTGGTCTTGAACTCTGTAGTATGCCGCACGCATGCGCTTCATGCCGATAATTCTGGCTTCTCTGACACTCATTTCCACTGGGCTGGGTGGTATTGCAGCCATCCGCTTCCGCGACCGACTGCATCTCCTGCTGGGGTTCAGCGCCGGCGCCGTCCTAGCCGTAGCCCTGTTTAACCTCCTACCGGAGGTCTTTGCTCGTGACGGCGGCTCCTCATACATGCCAGTCACTGCGGTTGGATTCCTGACCTTTTTCGGGCTGGAGCGTTACACGGCTCTGCACCGCGCCCGTGAACATGCGCACTAGGAGGTTTTGTATGGACCCTCCTCAGACTGTCCAAAACCTTATCTCACTGGTCGTGCGGTGGGCAGGATGAGAGAAAGAAGGCAAGACGGAACCTTGACGTCTCTACAGACTGAACGCTGACTGGGGGGAAACGAGACGGGCACCGGGGTCACGGCTCATCATTACGCCGCCGGGTCTCTCCGACTTTGAGTCCATAGACCACCACCCCTTTGTCGATGCGTATGGTAAAACCGCAGGCAGGGTTGATGCAGGCCCACACCTTGTACTCAAGGGACGCACCGCGCGGCCCGAAGTCGGACAGAGGCACGAGCAATCCGCGACCGCATTTCTTACACTGCGGAAGATCCATGCCTTGTGCCTCCTGTGAAAAAGATTCGTACTGCCTGCTCGTTTTTCTAGTATGCCAGGGAAGTGGCGGGTAATACAAGGGGAATTTAGCGAGGCGGATTGCGACGCAACCCTTGCCGGGCGAGTACAGCCCGTCAGAGCGGCACTACCCCAGACGGCTGTCTCCCGTCCTTACCGCTGGCAGGTCGGACAAAAAAAGGCGCTGCGCCCGCCGCGGGTCTCCCGCTGAATCGGCGCCGCGCACCCCTGGCACGGCTCGCCCTCCCGGCCGTACACCCTGAACCACTCCTGGAAATTCCCGGGCTTCCCCTCCCCGTCCAGGTAGTCGGAGATCGAGCTGCCCCGGTGGCGAATCGCTTCGCGCAGCACCGCCTTGGTGGCTTTGACGACCCGCTCGGTCGCCTGCCAGCTCAAGGTCGAAGCAACGCGCGCAGGCCGCACCCCGGCACGAAAGAGGAGTTCACTAGCGTAGATGTTGCCGATGCCGGCCACCACCCGCTGGTCCATGAGCAGGTCTTTAACCGTGCGGCGTGTGGTCCGGGTCTTGGTCCAGAGGTAGCGGGGGGAAAACGCCGGACTGAGCGGTTCGACTCCGAGCCCGGTTAAGGCGGCGATTTCGTCCGCCTGGCCAACAGCCATGAGACCAAACCGGCGGGTGTCGTTGTAGCGCAGGCACCGGCCGTTGCTGAGGGTAATGAGCACATGATCGTGCAGCCGGGGCGCTTCCCCTGGATCGCTGACCACGAGCTGTCCAGTCATCCCCAAATGCACGAGCCACACCCGGCCATCATCCAGGCAGAAGTGCAGGTATTTGCCGCGGCGTCCGACCTGCCGGATAGCGCGTCCGGCCAGGACCGTGGCAAAGTCCGGGGCCAGGGGCCGGCGCAGCCGTGGTTCGCGCACCTCGACCGCGGCTATGGTCTGGCCAATGATTAGCCGCTCGAGGCTACGCCGGACGGTCTCCACTTCAGGCAGCTCAGGCACGTCACGCTCGTTGGCAGAAGAGACAGAGAGGAGAGACAGAGAGGAGAGACAGAGCTGCCAGGATAAACCAGCCGTTACAGATGTGGGGCTGCGGCATCGACGTTATTCTACCTGCTGGCCCTCTCGCCCGGCAAGCTCTCAGGTCTCATTTTTTGCCCTCTTTTGGCACCTTAGGGCAGACGAGAAAAAGAAAGCACCCCGTCGCTTGTCTCGGCCAGGCAAGCGAAGTATACATTCCTCAGGCAGAAGTGAGTGTCGATAGACAACTGCTCTGGCGGAGGAAAGGCCGCCGCTCCGAACTTACGTATTCCGTATGTTGTAGGTTCGGGAAATCAGGCACGTATGGAAGTCTTCAAAGACGTATTGCCCCAGGTCCGCTTTGCTGCTGAGAAGATGCAGAAGGTCAATCTTTTTGACACTGCACAGATGTTCTGCGATGTCTACTGTTTCGAGCCTGGCCAGGAGCAGACCGCTCACGCCCACAAAGGGTCGGACAAGGTCTATTACGTCCTGCAAGGCAGAGGACAAGTACGCGTCGATCAAGAGACCAGGGACCTCGGCCCCGGAGGCATCGCCCTCGCCCCTGCGGGTGCGGAGCACAGCGTGCGTAACCCTGGGCCTGACCGGCTTACCGTGCTGGTCTTTATGGCTCCCAAACCCTAACAGAGGAGAGGCAGGTATGGATGAGACCAAAGCCGTGACCGCGGCCAATGCGGCGTTCTACCAGGCGTTTGAAACCCTGGACATCAAAGAGATGGAGCAGGTGTGGCTGCGCGCTAGCCACATCAAGTGCGTGCACCCGGGCTGGCCGCTCTTGTCCGGCTGGGGGCCGATCATGACGAGCTGGGAACGGATCTTCGCCAACACCTTTGCCATGCGTTTTACCTTGACCGACGTGCGGGTCGAGGTAGTCGGGTCGCTCGCCTGGGTCGTCCTCATCGAAGAGCTGGAATCGCACGGCTATGACGGTCCCTCACGTGCTCAGATCTTGACGACCAACCTCTTCGAGAAACGCGACGGTCAATGGTTCATCGTCCACCACCATGCTTCACCGATCCTGGCGCCGTCCTCGCCGGGCGAAGAACAGTTGCAGTAAACCCTTGCCCGTGTCGCTGAGCCGATGCTACAGTGACAAGACCGTCATTCGTTACTCAGGAGGACCAGACACATGTTCGTATCGGCAACCCAGCTGCGGGTGGGGATGGTTGTACTGCATCAAAATGATCTCCACCGCATTATGGAGCTGATCCATATTACCCCGGGCAACAAGCGCGGCTTTGTCCAGACCAAGATGCGGAACCTGCGTTCCGGCTTGCAGACCGAGTACAAGTTTCGCTCTGAAGAAAAGGTCGAGCGGGTATCTCTGGAGCAGCAGGAAGTGGAATATCTCTACCAGTCCGGAGACGAGTTTCATTTCATGCATGCAGACACTTACGAACAGATCACCCTGTCTAAAGACCTGCTAGGTGACTCTGTGCTCTATTTAACCCCGAACCTGAAAATCCGGGTTGACCTGTATAACGGACAGCCGATGGGCATCTCCTTGCCGAAGACTGTTGACCTGCAGGTGACAGACGCGCCACCGGCGCTGAAGAGTGCCACCGTCACTAGCGAACTCAAACCCGCGACCCTGGAGACCGGCTTAGTCGTGCGCGTGCCGAGCTTTATCGGGGTGGGAGACGCGGTTCGGGTCGATACCGAAACCGGCGATTATCTGTCACGTGTGAAGTAGGGGCAGGTTTCAACCCGGCCTTTCCCAAAGGGAAAGCACAAGAGTCATGAGGCGCTTCGCTCTCGGCCTGGGGATCGGTGTTATCGTCGCAGTCGCAGGGGTGATGGCGGTGCTGACTGGGCTCACCCAGGTGCCGGTCAGCGCGGCGGGATCGGTCGTGCCACCGATGCTGTTGTTCGAGAACAATCGGGTGAAGGCCTGGAACCTGACCCTGGAACCTGGCCAGTCTACCCCGCAACATACTCACGAACTCGACGAGATCGTCATCTGTCTCGAGAGCAGCAAACTGAGGATTCTCAAACCCGGACCGGAACCTGAAGGTGAAACCATCCAGCCAGGCGTCGGCGACGTCTTCATGCCCCCGGTCAAAGGCGTGACCCACGTGCTCACGAACGTGGGCGACACGCGGTACCGGCAGATATCAATCGAGTTGAAGTAGAGTCTGTAGGGGCGATCCTTGTGATCGCCCGGTGAGAGGACCGCAGACAGCAGGGCGAATACAAGATTCGCCCCTACCATTTGAGGAAGCTGCAAGCTACCAGCTGGTAGCTGAACATTTCTTTGCCATTTCCCTTCAATCCTGCTTGCCGTTTCGTACCTCCTTCTGGTTTTGCGCCAGAACGACGGTGAACAACGAAAACGGCGAGGTCTTGAAGCGCTTCTCGATGCGCACCGGCACACCATCGAACGCTTCAGAGAGACGCAGGGAGGCGCTCCACCCCAGACGACGGGTGAGGGGATCAAGGGCGCCGATCAGCGGGCCAAGTACGGGTTTTGTGGTGCGAAAGTGGTTGATGATCACCACCGTCCCGCCGGGTTTGCAGACCCGGTGGATTTCTTGCATCATGCGGACCGGATCGGGCACCACGCTGATGACGTGGAATGAAGTCACGTAGTCAAACGCATTGTCGGGGAAATCGAGATTAAGCGCATCCATTTGCAGCAGACGAAAATGACGCCAGCCGTTCTCCGCCGCTTTTTGCTTTGCCCGCTCCAACATCTCCGGCGCCAGATCAATACCGGTCACCTCGCAATGGGTAGGATAGGCAGCCAGAGATAGCCCTGTGCCGACACCAACCTCCAGCACCTTGGCTCCCGGTCGGATATGGAGGCTGGTAATGACAGAGGTGATGCGCTTACAGAAAAAGCGCGAAAAGATCTTGTCGTAGAGATGGGAAAACTCTGAATAGATTTTACTCTCGTGGGGGCTCTTGAGGACCCCTTCCTTCCACCCAGCACTCACAGCACTCTCCCTCAAAAGGCTCAGGCCGCTGCCTGTTCCCGCCTCTGTCTCTTAAAGAAGTCCACATCCCAGCGGCGAAACCGCCACTGTCTCCCCCGCTTCATCCCAGGCAAGCTGTGTTTACGAGCCAACTCGTTGATCGTGTCTGGACTCAGGTCAAGGAGCTCAGCCACTTGCCGGCTGTTGAGCAGAGTATCGTCCTTCTCTCCCATGACAGCATACTCCTGGAGACAGCGATTAGGTGGCAGGGGTATAACACAAACGTTTAGAGATGGTCAACACCTCTGTCATTCTACAGAGTTACTCCGTCTTCAGGTCGCGCACCCGGAGTTGCAGGCTGGCAGTGCCGTTCCAGAGGTTGATCACCGGAGTGTAGAGCACATCAATCCGTCTCCCCTGTAATACAGGAAGGTCACCCATGCCAAAGCCGATCGCGTCCACTGGTCGCCCACCACGCGACGAACGGAGGACGAGCTTGAGGTGGCCGGGTTTGCCTTGCAGAGGATCTCTTCCCACTACCCGGAGAGAAACGACCTCAGCTCCGCGCGCGAGGAAGACTGGTTCCGGGTTCCCTTGTCCGTATGGCTCGAGTCGCCGCACTTCAGCTACAGTCTGCGGGTCAATAAGCGCGAGGTCTAGCTCTGCGTCTACCTCAATCTGTGGTACGAGATCCGCGACGCTCAGCCGTGCTCGCGCTACCGTCTCGAACCGGTCAGCGAGCGCGGCCACACGGTCGGCCTGGATCGACAGACCTGCAGCCTGACGGTGGCCGCCGTAGCCATCGAGCAGGTCGGCACAAGCCTTGAGCCCTTCGTACAGGTGAAAGGTTTTGGGGCTCCGCCCTGAACCTCTGCCAGCTGCGCCGGTGAGCGCGATCAAGACCGTCGGACGCTGGAAGCGCTCAACCAGGCGCGCGGCGACGATACCGATCACCCCCGGGTGCCACTCTGCCGAAGCAAGCACGATGCTGCGCCGCTCGGCCAGGTCTGGCCACGCCGCGATCATTGCGATCCCCTGGGTGAGCATCTTCTCTTCAATTCCCTGACGTACGTGGTTCTCCTGGTCCAGGTCAGCAGCCAAGGCACGCGCCCGCTCGACATCTGGGGTGGTGAGCAACTCGACGGCTTTCTGCGCCTCGGCCAGCCGGCCACCGGCGTTGAGGCGCGGGCCGAGACGGAAACCGATGTAGCTGCTCGACACCTCGGCCTGACCGCTCACTTCCTTCAACGCACGGAGCCCGGGCCGTGCGCTCCGCTCGATCTCTCTGAGCCCATAGGTCACCAGTACGCGGTTTTCTTCCACCAAAGGTACCAGATCGGCAACTGTCCCCAAAGCGACGAGATCCAGATACCGTCGCAAGTCAGGGCCCTGCTCTTGGCTCTGCTCGCGCAGGCGCATCCGTAGCCCCATGAGCAGGTAAAAGACCACCCCGGCAGCGGAGAGGCCACTGAAGGAAAAAGCGCAGTCCTTTTCCATGGGGTTGAGCACCGCATAGGCAGGCGGTCGCTGCTCAGGCACGTAATGATGATCGCAGACGATCACGTCAATCCCCAGGCTCTGGGCCAGGGCAATCTCTGCATGGGCTGTTGCCCCGCAGTCAGCGGTCACCATGACCTTCGTGCCGCGTTCGGCAAGCAGCCTGATCGCCTGGGCGTTGAGTCCATACCCCTCGCGAGTGCGGTGGGGAATATACAGGTCGGGCGCCATCCCCAACTCGCGGAGAAACAGCAGCAGTTGAGCGCTGCCTGTGACTCCGTCCACATCGTAGTCACCGTAGACGCACACCGGCTCGCCCTGAGCGCGAGCGCGCAGGAGACGTTCAGTAGCCCGTTCCATGTCGGGAAACAGCAGTGGTGAACGCAACCCTTCACGTAAAGAGGGCGAAAGAAAGGTTGTCATTTTCTCCGGGGTATCGATGCCACGGTTGACCAGCAGGCACGCCAGCAAAGGAGACAGAGGCACGCGCGTTTGCGAGAGCAAGGCCTGGACGCAGCTTTGCTCAGGAGTACGCATCACCCAGTGCCGTGTCAGCGGCTGGCCGTGTGCGGTCACCTCCGCTTTCCTTCTTTCTCCCAAAGCAGAACGATGGGGCTGGCAACATAGATCGACGAATAGGTGCCGATGGTAAAGCCAACCAGGAGCGCAAAGGCAAAGGCGTGGATGACTTCCCCGCCTAAGAACAGCAGGGCGATAATCACCAGCACGGCAGTGCCAGTAGTAATAATCGTCCGGCTCAGGGTCTCGTTGATGCTCCGGTTAATAATTGCGGTGAGGCTGTCGCGCCGCAGCTTACGCATGTTCTCACGGATGCGGTCACAGACGATCACCGTATCGTTGACTGAGAACCCGACCACGGTGAGCAGCGCGGCAACCACGGTGAGATCAAATTCCATGTTCGCTATGGAGAGCGCGCCGGCGGTAATCAGCACGTCATGGAGGAGCGCGACCGCCGCGCCGACACCAAAACGCGGCTCGAAGCGAAAGGCGATATAGAGGCCCATCATCACCGTGGAGAACAACACGGCAAGCAACGCTTTGCGACGCAGGTCCTTGCCCACCTTGGGGCCAACGGTCTCAACCCGGCGGACCTCAAACGTCTGCTCACCGAACTTGCCGGCGAGCCCCTGCTGAATCTGTCCGGGCAAGCCCTCCGTGCCCGCCTCTGTCACCGGTATGCGGATGAGGAACTCGTTCCCACCCTGGCCAAAGTCTTGCACCGTAATATTGGCGATGTTGGCGGCAGCCAGCGCCTGGCGGATGTCGGCGATGCTAGTCGGCTGGGTGAACTTGACCTGGACGACCGTGCCACCGACAAAATCGACCCCGTAGTTCGGTCCGCCGCGATACCAGATGGACGCCAGGCCCAGTAGGACCAGCGAGATGGAGAAAACCAACGCCCACTTGGAATAACGGACAAAGTCAATACTGGTACCAGGTTTGATCAGTTCCATGATGGATTAGACACTCAGGGTCACCAGCCGCCGCTGCGCCAGGAGGTAATCATACACCACCCGCGTGCAGACTATCGCGGTAAATACGCTGCTGACAATACCAATACAGAGGGTGACGGCGAATCCTTTGACCGGACCCGAGCCGAACTGGAACAGAATCAGGCCCGAGAGAAAGGTAGTGATGTTGGAATCCAGAATCGCCGGCAGGGCACGCTCGTAGCTGGCTTCGACCACGGCGCGCGTGCTCTTACCCAGTCGCAACTCTTCACGCATGCGCTCGTTGATCAACACGTTCGCATCGACTGCCATACCGATGGTCAGCACGATGCCGGCGATGCCGGGCAGCGTCAGGGTTGCCTCAAATGCCGCCAGCGCGGCAAGAAGGTAGAGGACATTGAAGATGACCGCCAGGTCAGCCAGCACCCCAGCCCACCGGTAGTACACGATCATGAACACCATGACTAAGGAGCCCCCGACCGCGAAGGACAGGACCCCCTGCTTGATCGAGTCCTTGCCCAGAGAGGGGCCGACGGTACGCTCCTCGGCCACAGAGACCGGCGCGGGCAGAGCGCCCGCACGCAGGACAATGGCCAAGTCCCGGGCCTCTTTGATATCGAAGTTCCCGGTGATCGAGGCCCGGCCGCCGCTGATCTTCTCGCGGATCACCGGCGCGGAGTAGACGGTGTTATCGAGGACGATAGCGAGGCGGCGGCTAACATTCTCACCAGTAATCTTTTCGAACAGGCGGGCACCGCGCTCGTTCAGTACAAGCTCGACGTACGGTCCTTCGAGGTTCGTACCCGGACGTACGCGCGCATCGGCGACCACATCTCCGGTCATCAAGGTCTTCTTTGCCAAGGTGTACGGGACGCGACGGACCTGGCCGCTCAGCGGTTCCACCTCCTGCCCGTTGAGGACGATGGTATCGTCTCCACTGGACGTCTCGGCCTTCTTGTCTTCAGCGACTAGTTTGAACTCTAGGAGAGCAGTCTTACCAATCAAGGCCTTGGCCCGTGCGGGATCCTGGATACCGGGGAGTTGGACAAGGATTTCCTGGCTCCCTTGGCGCTGCACGGTTGGTTCGGCCACACCGAACTGGTCGATACGGTTGCGCAAGGTCTCCAGCGACTGATCCAGGGCGTACTCGCGCAGGCGCTGGACCTCACGCCGGTCGAGCACAAAGGAAATCTCCCCCTCCGCTGGTTCGGGCGCGCCAGTACGGGTCAGGATGGGGAACTGATCTGCGACCACTTTTTCGGCTGCGTTCTTTGCCTCCTGGGTCGCAGCGCGCAGGCGCAGAGATTGCCCCACGCGTTCGATCTCGACACCGGTCACATTTGCTTCGCGCAGCGCTCGGCGCAGCTCTTCGGCGTTCTGATCCAAGGCATTCTCGAGAGCTTTTTCCAGATCGACGCTGAGCAGCAGATGTGTACCGCCGCGCAGGTCCAGACCCAGGCGGATCTTGCGAGCCGGCAAGACCGCGGTCCACCACTCAGGCAGCGTGGTTGCCAGCGAGGGCACCAGGTACACTACTGCTCCCACCGTGAGCGCCACGATGAGCAGCACACGGTAGAGAATTCCCCGTGGCATTACTTCTCCTTTCCTTCCCCTCTGTCAGACGCGTTCCCCTTGCCGGGCTTCCCTGCTGTAATGACTACGTCGATATGAGGCCGGTCCACCCGCACATGTACTCTCGGTGCAATTTCCAGGGTCACGACCTTGTCGCTCAACTCCACCACCCGACCATAGAGCCCGCCGGTGGTCATCACTTCGTCGTTCCGCTTCAGGTTATCAATCATCTCACTGTGGGCTTTGGCCTTTTGCTGTTGAGGGCGAATCAGTAGGAAATAGAAGACCATGAACACGAGGGCCAGAGGAAGGAACTGTACTAACGGACCTGGTCCCGCCCCACCGCCGATTTGGGCGTAGGCTAGATCTGCCATAGCCTTTCCTCTGCTCCTTCAGTCACTACCGGTTCAAGAAACGGACGGGCAAAGGTTGCGAACTCGCCGGCTGCCAGGGCTTCACGCATCGCGCGCATCAGGTGTTGGTAAAAATAGAGATTATGCAGCGTGTTGAGCTGGGCTGAGAGGATCTCTCCAGCCACGGCTAGGTGACGGAGATAGGCGCGGGAGAAGTGCTGACAGGTGTAGCACTCGCAGCCTTCTTCCACAGCGCGCTGATCGGTCGCGTACACGGCCCGGCGGATGTCGAGCTTGCCGGCGCGGGTGAACAGTGTCCCGTTGCGCGCGTTCCGGGTCGGTAGCACGCAGTCAAATAAGTCGAATCCCAAAGCGACATAACGCACGAGTTGCTCTGGTGTCCCTACCCCCATCAAATACCGAGGACAGGTCTCCGGCAGAAACTGTATAGTGTGGCCAGCCACCTGCCTGGTCAGGTCCGGGTCTTCTCCCACGCTCAATCCGCCAACTGCATAGCCGGGAAACCCTAGAGCGACTAAAGCTCGCGCGCTCTGTTCACGGAGGTCAGGAAATACCCCCCCCTGCACGATGGCGAAGAGCGCCTGATCCGCGCGGGTCTTTGCTCCCAGGGCGCGCTCGGCCCAGTGCGTGGTCAGCGCAGTGGCGCGTGCGGCTTCGGTATAACTGGCCAGCCCTGGTATGCACTCATCCAGGACCATAGCGATGTCGACGCCGAGGCGCTCCTGTATACGCACCACGGTCTCTGGCGTGAGGAAATGGGTCGAGCCGTCGAGGTGAGAGCGAAAGCGTACCCCTTCTTCACTCACCCGGCACAGGTCCTTGAGGCTGAAGATTTGATACCCACCGCTGTCAGTCAAAATAGGGCCGTCCCACCCCATGAAGCGCTGCAGTCCGCCGGCCTGTTCGATGAGTTCCACGCCGGGCCGCAGATACAGGTGATAGGCGTTCGCTAGCACGATCTCCGTACCGATCTCGCACAGCTCGCGGGGGGTCATTGCCTTGACCGTCCCCTGGGTTGCCACCGGCATGAACGCCGGAGTGGCCACGGACCCATGAGCGGTGGTTAGGGACCCGAGACGCGCCTGAGTGCGAGAGTCTTTTTGTCTCACAGAGAAACGGAACATAGGGGAGGAGGCTGAAATTGTATCACCAGACGTTCTTGAGCTTGTCGGGTCGTTCTAGTCGTTTTTCCGCTGCCTTGCAACTGCCACTATAGAATTAGCATTGCATCCCCGTAACTGTAGAACCGATACCGCTGCACCACGGCCTCGGCATACGCTTTGAGAATCACGTCACGCCCGGCAAAGGCCGAGACCAAGAGTAGCAGAGTGGAGCGCGGGAGGTGAAAGTTTGTGATCAACCCGTCGATCACACCAAAGCGGTAGCCCGGATAGATGAACAGGTCAGTGCGGCGCCGTCCCGCCTGCACTGTCCCTTCCTGAGTACAGGCTGATTCCAGGACGCGGGTGGTCGTCGTGCCCACGGCGATAATTTTCCGGCCAGCGCCCTTGGCGAGATTGAGGCGCGCAGCCACCGCTTCGCTGAGGTCGTACTCCTCCTCTGCCATTTTGTGCCTCTCGATTTGTTCAACCCGGATCGGCTGAAATGTCGCTGCGCCGACGTGCAAGGTGACGAAGACAGGCTCGATACCCCGCCCGTGCAGGGCGGCCAGCAACTCCGTACTAAAGTGCAGTCCCGCGGTTGGGGCAGCCACTGCGCCAAGGTGGCGGGCGTAGACCGTTTGGTACCGTTCACGGTCTATGGCTTGACTACCCAGCGCACGCTTGATGTAGGGCGGCAGCGGCACCTCGCCGAGCCGTTCGAGGAGCACGTACAAGTCTTCTTGCGGGAAAAGCCGCAACACCCCGCGCCCTTCGCAGGGCGCACTGAGCCACGTAGCCCACAATTCGGGAGCGAACCACAGGCGGGCGCCGGTGCGGACGTTTTGTCCTCCTTTACACAATACCTCCCAGGTTTCTCCCTCTCCAGCCAGACGGCGCAGGAGTAGCACTTCAACGCTGCCTCCACTCTCCTTCCGTCCATGCAGGCGAGCCGGAAACACCCGGGTATCGTTGAGCACGAGCAGGCAATCAGCAGGCAGGAGATGAAGCACGTCAAGAAAAGAGCAATGCGAGAGGTGGCCGCTCTGGCGGTCGACAACCAGCAACCGTGAACCGGCCCGTTCCGGCGTTGGCTCTTGCGCGATCAGGTCGGCCGGCAGTTCGTAGTCGAAGTCCGAGAGGCGCATGTTGAAGCGACGCGGGGACACGGGGACACGGGGAATCAAACTCTCCGTGTCTCCGCGTCGCCGTGTCTCCGCGTCATCCTGTGCGTGCTAGGTCGTGGTCTTAGCGGCCACCAAGAACGGCGAGATCAGGTCGATCGGCACTGGGAACAGGGTGGTCGAGTTATTCTCAGTCGCGACTTCGGAAAGGGTCTGGAGGTAGCGCAACTGCAAAGCGACCGGGTGTCGCTCGATGATCAGCGAGGCGTCGGCCAGCCTCTGCGCCGCCTGGAACTCGCCTTCGGCGTTGATCACCTTGGCCCGGCGCTCGCGTTCGGCCTCGGCCTGCCTGGCAATAGCCCGCTGCATCTCCTGAGGCAGGTCAATGTGTTTGACCTCAACCAGTGAAACCTTAATTCCCCAGGGGTCGGTCTGGGCATCAAGGATCTCCTGCAGGTGGGCATTGATCTTATCCCGTTCAGCCAAGAGATCGTCCAACTCGGCTTGGCCGCAGACGCTGCGCAGGGTGGTTTGGGCGAGTTGAGAGGTAGCAAAGAGATAGTTCTCGATCTCGACCGTCGCTCTGTTGGGATCGATCACGCGAAAATAGAGCACAGCGTTCACCTTGACCGACACGTTGTCGCGGGTAATCACGTCCTGAGGCGGGATGTCCATGGTGATTGTGCGCAGGTCTATCCTGACCATGCGCTCCACCATTGGAATCACGTAAATGAGACCTGGCCCGCGGTGGGGCATCAGCCGTCCGAGACGAAAAATGACGGCCCGTTCATACTCAGATAGGACCTTCACACCGCTGACCAGCAGCACCCCCGCAATCAGCAAGAACATCACTACCGGGCCAAAAGCAGACATGATGACTCCCCCTTTCCACAATCACCCTGCTGTCGTCTTGCGTACACGCAGCACCATATGATTGATACCCACGACCCGTACCTTGAGTCCCTCCTCGATTTCCTCGTCACTCTCAGCGTTCCAGTACTCGCCATGAAGCCACACCTTACCACGGGGCGCGAGGCGGCTCCGGACCTCACCCACCTGGCCGATCAATCCCTCGGCACCGGACAGCGGCTGTTGCCGCCATGTTCGCACCACCAGGGTGGCGACGAACAGCATGAACGCGCTGACGCATAAAGCGGCGGTCACAATGATGCCACGGTCCACTGCCAACCCCGCCTCTGAGGTGTCAAACAAAAATAACGAACCCAGGACAAAAGACACAATCCCGCCGAAGCCCAGAATAAGGCCGGGGAGAAACAGTTCAGCCACCAGCAGCCCGACCCCCAGGAGAATAAGGAGCAGGCCGGTGTAATTGATCGGCAACACCTGAAAAGCGGTCAGCGCTAGAATCAGGCAAATGCCCCCGGTCAGCCCGGGAAACAGCAAGCCAGGATGTGAAAACTCGAGGTAGAGCCCGAGGATGCCCGCCATCATCAGCAGATAGGCGACGTTGGGGTCAGTGACGATATTCAGTATCTTATGTTTGACGCGCATGTCCAGAGTCGCGACGCGAAACCTGCCATCCGTTTCCCGCGCGGCTTTGAAATTCAACGCCGTTTTGCTGTTCCCGACGTCCACCTTGCGGTCCTCGGCTTTGCGCAGCAAGTCTTGCACATCAGCCGCGACCAGGTCGATCACTTTTTTCTGCAGAGCTTCGGTCTCGGTAATGGATACGCTTTCGCGCACAGCCTTCTCCGCCCACTCGACGTTACGGCCACGACGCTGGGCAATCGCTTCGCTAAACGAGGCCGTAAAGTTCTCGAGCTTCTTCCCCAAATCCCCTCCGATGTCCTGCCCGCCACCACCTACTGGGTGCGCCGCTCCAATGGTAGTCCCTGGCGCCATGGCAGCGATGTGACCAGCCATGGTGATGAACACCCCGGCCGAGCCAGCGCCAGCCCCACTCGGCGCCACATAGACGATGACTGGCACTGGCGCGCCGAGAATGTCTTTGACGATATCCTTGGTAGAGTTGAGATATCCGCCTGGGGTGTCAAGCTGGATAATCAGGGCTGGGGCTCCCTCCTGGGATGAGCGCGTAATGCTTTCGTGGATAAAATCAGCCACCGCAGGATTGATGGTGCCGTCAACGACGATGAGGTTAACCTGCGTGGCTGGGGTGTCCGCCGCGGCCTGACACACCTTCCCCGACCCCAGGGCGAGGCAGGTGACCAGAAAGAATAAGACAGAGAATTGCGTCAACACAACGTTACCGCCCCTCCAGCTCCCGCAGGACCGCCTGGATATCCTGCCAAACCAGCCGCTTATCATTGGGATTACGCAGCAGATACGCCGGATGCAGCGTCGGCATGACCTTGATGCCATGGTAGGTATGCCACACTCCCCGGAGGCGGGAAATCGGGGTTTTGATCTTGAGCAGGGTCTGGGCGGCAAAAGTGCCCAGAGCGACGATAATACGTGGCTTGATCAGCTCGAGTTGTTTGACTAGAAACGGCTCACAGGCAGCAATCTCATCCGGCTCAGGATTGCGATTCTCGGGCGGCCGGCATTTAACCACGTTAGCGATGTACACATCCTCCCGCCGCAGCTTCATGCCTTTAGTAATGATTTCGGTGAGCAACTGCCCGGCCCGGCCGACAAACGGCTCGCCTTTCAGATCTTCGTCACGTCCGGGCGCCTCGCCAACAAAGACGAGTTCGGCCCGTGGGTTACCCGTGCCAAAAACGATCTGGGTGCGCCCCTGGCAGAGCTTGCAGCGGCGACAGTCGCCTATTTCAGCGCGCAATTCCTCAAGCGTCTGTACGGCCTGTAGAGCAGGCGAGAGAAACAGGTCCCCGGTTTGGGACACGACCGGCGGCACGGGCGGCTGAGGCCGAGAGGCGGAAGGAGGGGATGACGCGGCGACGGGGCGACGCGAGGACGCAGTGGAGGATGAGTCGCTCTGTCCCCGTGTTCCCGCGTCTCCGTGTCCCATCATCTCTGCACGAGGTAACCCGGCCACTCCGCTCTCTTTGAGCGATTCGAGGTACCAGCCCAACGAGTCGGTGATCTGGAGCAGAAGATCGTGCGGAGAGTTAGGTTCCATACACTTGCACCACCCTAAGCCCGTCCCTTTGCTCAGGATAAACTCCGCGAAGGGTCTCGTCTGTGTACGAGACCTGTCCTGAGCGCCGGCGAAGGATTCTTCGCCCTCGGTTCAGACTGACCTCGTGGAAAATTGTCTCTTTGACTGCATGTTGCTATCAGGCCGTCCGCTCTACGAGCTGATGGACGAAGAGGGCAAGGCTGTCGTAGTAGGGGGACGGCTCGAGTTGCTTGAGAGCCGAGAGCGCCTGCTGCCCATAGAAACGAGCCAATCGGTCGACCTCAGTCAGGACCCCAGAGCGCCGCACCTGTTCGAGTGCCAGCGCGATCTCCTGGCTGGTCGGCCGTTGCTTTTGGAAAATGCGCTTCACTTCCGGGTCGAGTGCGATCGCCAGCACCAGCGGCAAAGACGGATTGCCATCCTTCAGGTCGGCGCCAGTCGGTTTGCCAGTGCGACCGCCATCTCCCTCGATATCGAGCAAGTCATCGATGATCTGGAATGCCATGCCCACGTGAAAGCCGCACGCCGCCATACTCTCCACCACCGCTGCGGACGCGCCAGCAAGATGCGCCCCCATGCGCGCGCCCTGGGCGAAGAGGGCCGCGGTTTTGCGTGAGATGATCTCCAGGTAATCCCGCGTGGTTACGTGCGGGTTGTGGCGAAACCGCCCCTGCATCACCTCTCCCTCGGTCAGGCTGACGCACGCGTCGGTCGCCCAGGTAATCACTTTTTCCTCAAAGCGACCGCACAGGGCAAAGGCTCGGCCAAAGAGGAAATCTCCGGCCACCAGGGTGTCCGCCAGGCCGAAGCGGTGGAAAGCTGAGGCTTTGCCTCGGCGTAGCTCGCCCCCGTCGATGATGTCATCGTGCAGGAGGGAGGCCGAGTGGATCAGTTCCAGGGCAGTAGCAACGTCAACGATATCGGCCGCATCCTGGCCGCCGCAGGCACGGAACATCAGGAGCGCCACCGCCGGCCTGACTCGTTTCCCGCCAGCACTGATCAAGTACTGACCGATCTCATTGAGCAGCGGTTCACGGGATTGTAGCAGACTCGAGAGCCGTTGCTCCACCCGTTCCAGCTCAGCGTCGACAAGCAGGTACGGAACGAGGGGAGTAGCCGAAGCAAGATTCGTTTTGCAATGCTCTGCGGAACTCAAAACAGGTTCTTCTCCTACAGGCGAGAGCTTTAAGTCGGCCTCCCATAATGCCAAAGGACGGGAAAAGGTCAAGGAGCTCACGTATTGGGCCTTTCCAGGAAGGCAGCGTACCTTTACTTGGCCGCAAGCCTGTGATTAGTTGATGCAGGTACTCAAGCCACACAGGGGGTGAGACATGGCGAGAACAATCCGCATCGCCATCGTCGGTGTCGGCAACTGCGCGAGCAGTCTGCTGCAAGGGATCGAATACTACCGCCACGTCCACGACGAAGAGGGTCTCCAGCCGGTGGGACTGATGCACTACGAATTGGGTGGGTTCACGCCTGCCGATATCGAAACGGCCTGCGCGTTTGACGTGGATGTGCGCAAGGTCGGCCGGCCGCTTGCCGAGGCGGCCTTCGCCAAACCCAACAACACAACCTTGATTTGGCCTGATTTGCCCCGCTCCGAGGTCAGCGTGCATATGGGACCCGTGCTCGATGGGGTCGCGCCGCACATGGAAGACTACCCGGAGGAGCGTCGCTTTGTCGTAGCCAAACAGCCAGCGGTTGACGTGACCCAAGTGCTGAGAGACAGTCAGGCCGAGATTCTACTCAACTATTTGCCGGTCGGCAGCCAGCAGGCGGCTGAGCATTATGCCCGCGCTTGCCTGGAGGCCGGGGTGAGCTTGATCAATTGCATGCCGGTGTTCCTGGTGTCCCAGGTGGAGTGGGCTGAAGCGTTTCGCCGCCGGGGGATCCCGGTAGTCGGGGACGATATCAAGTCCCAGCTCGGCGCTACTATCCTGCATCGCACTCTGGCACAGTTGTTCGTGGACCGGGGCGTGAAACTGATTCGCACCTACCAGCTCAACACCGGGGGGAACACCGACTTCCTCAACATGCTCAACCGTAGCCGCCTCTCGTCCAAAAAACGCTCCAAGACCGAAGCGGTGCAAAGCATCCTCCCCGAGCCCTTGCCAGCGGACCAGGTGCATATCGGTCCCAGCGACTATGTCCCCTGGCAGGAGGATCAGAAGGTCGGCTTCTTGCGGCTCGAAGGTCGGATCTTCGGCAACATCCCAATCGAGATCGAGGCACGGTTAGCAGTAGAAGATTCGCCAAACTCGGCCGGGGTAGCTATCGATGTGATTCGCTGCTGCAAGTTGGCTCGGGATCGCGGCATCAGTGGCCCGCTGACTTCCATCGCTGCCTACTCCATGAAACACCCACCTCGGCAAGTGCCAGATGCTGAAGCTCGCATCCTGGTTGAACGCTTCATTCGCGGGGAGGTGGATCGTTGACGGCTTGCAAAGTACCGTGCCCGCCTCCCCGCTTACCTGCCATCCGTGGCTCGCCTCGGGTCTCATCCTCTACCTCGTCGTTGCAGCGGCTCTGAGCCTGCGCGGATTTGTCCGGCGCACCCGCTCCCTGCCAGCCTCTACCCAGGAACGGATTGCTCAATGGATGCGGACGATCCTCGCCTCGCTCGAACCGACCTTGGTTCGGCTGGGGGTACGGCCCTCCCAGCTCACCTCTGCGCAACTCGGGACGAGCCTCCTGGCCGGGGCTGCTTATGCGACGGGGTGTATCTTCCTCGGCGGCTGGTTGGTACTCGGGTGCGGGGTGCTCGACCTGCTCGACGGCAGCTTGGCCCGGCGCACAGCTCAGGCAACCCGGCGCGGGGCGTTCCTCGATTCTGTCATTGACCGCTATGCCGAGTTTTTTACCTTTTGCGGCCTAGGAGCGTTTTTTGCCGGCTCGTGGATGCTCTGGGTCGTGGCGTTCGGGCTCCTGGGCTCGATCATGGTGAGCTACGCGCGCGCCCGGGCCGAAGGATTGGGGGTCGAGTGCCGGGGAGGCCTGATGCAACGGGGCGAACGGTATTTGCTCCTGGGCGGGGGGTCGTTGCTCAGCACTGGCTTGAATCATCTCTCCTGCCAGCCCACCCACTTCCTCCTCACTCTGAGTCTCGTGCTCCTGGCAGTGCTAACCAACCTGACTGCACTCTCACGCGTGCGTGCAGTCATGACCACCCTGGAGGAGCAGTGACACTAAGTGCGGATGGGCAGGGATGAGTACGCAGAGCTCACCCGTAGCTCAACCGGGCCAGAGCAAGCGGCTTGTCGGCTCCATGATCCTATCGTTGGGTGCAGGCCTTGTTCTGGAGACCTCTTACCAGTGGAGCGGAATCAGTATAATACTGGTCGGGGTCGCGCTGGTCGTGCTGGGGTGGAAGGCGTACTGGAAATAGAGTGAGGAATAATGAGTGATGAGTGATGAGTGATGAGTAATTTCCCAACCCCTTCCTTATCACGTTTTACGCTTTACGTTTTATTCTTTACGTTTTATTCTTTACGTTTTACGCTTTTATGTTAGCAGGCAAAACCATCGTCCTGGGCATCACCGGCGGCATCGCCGCTTATAAGGCCGCGGAGATCGTCCGTCTCTTGGTCAAAGACGGGGCCACCGTGCGGGTGGTCATGACTAGGAACGCCCAGGAGTTCATCACCCCACTCACGCTCCAGACGCTCTCCGGTAACCCGGTCTCGACCGAGACCTTCAGCCTCACCCAAGAGTCCGAGATCGGCCACATTCGCTTGGCCGACACGGCCAACCTGCTCTTGATCGCCCCGGCCACGGCCAACGTGATTGCCAAGCTGGCCCACGGTTTGGCTGATGACCTGCTGACCACCGTAGTCCTTGCGACCACCGCGCCGGTATTGGTAGGGCCGGCAATGAACGTCCACATGTATGCTCATCCGACCGTGCAAGAGAATCTGCGCAAGCTCGCCAGCCTCGGCTATCGTCTCATCGAGCCGGCAGAAGGGTTTCTCGCCTGCGGGTACGAAGGCAAAGGACGGCTGGCCGACCCCGAAGACATCGTCGAAGAGGTGCGTGCAGCACTGACCAAGAAAGACCTGAGCGCCGAGCGGATCATCGTCACGGCCGGGCCAAATTGTGAGCCGATCGACCCGGTCCGTTTCCTCTCCAACCGCTCGACCGGCAAGATGGGTTTTGCTATGGCCCGGGTTGCTTGGCGTCGCGGTGCTGAGGTGACGTTGGTAAGCGGGCCGACCGCCCTCACTCCGCCGCGCGGGGTGCATTTCTGCCCTGTGCGCACCGCGCGAGAGATGCGGCGGGCGGTGCTGGAGCACTATCCTCGGGCAACAATGGTGGTCTCAGCCGCGGCGGTGGCGGACTATCGTCCAACCCAGGTGGCGCCGCAGAAGCTGAAAAAAGACGCAGGTCCGCTCGTGATGGAGCTGGCGCGTAACCCTGACATCCTGGCCGAGCTGGGCCAACAGAAGGGTGAGTGCTTGCTCGTTGGTTTTGCCACTGAGACTGAGGATCTCTTGCAGAACGCGGAACGCAAGCTGCGCAGCAAAAACCTCGATCTAATCGTGGCCAACGATGTAACTCAGGAGGGCGCTGGCTTTGCCGGCGACACCAACATCGTCACCCTGATCGAGCGGAGCGGCAGGAAAGAAGCTCTCCCGCTGATGAGCAAAGACGAGGTCGCGCACGCGGTGTACGACCGCCTGCTGGCGCTGAAGAATGGAACGACATAAAAGGGGTCGGGGGCCAGGGGTCAGGGGTTGGAATGGCTAAAAAATAGACCGATCCCCGACCCCCGATCCCTGACCCCCTGAATTCCATGGGCACTCCTACCCCACCTCAGCCAGTCAAACTGCTCATCGCGCTCCTCTCTGCTGATCCTGCCCTGTTCACCACTGCGGCGACTCAACTGCAAAAATCCTACGGTCCTGTAGACCTAGAGAGCGCCGTCTTCCCCTGGAACACGACCGACTATTACCGCGAGGAAATGGGCGAGAACCTGCTGCGTACATTTGTCGGGTTCGAGCGCCTCATCTCTCCCGAAGATCTGGCCCGCATCAAACTTGAGACGAATGCGCTGGAATTGTCTTTTTCTTCCGCCGCTTCACCCTCTTCTCCTCGCCGCCTCAACCTTGACCCTGGCTATCTCGATGCGGCCAAGCTGGTCCTGGCCTCGACCAAAAACCAAGCCCACCGCATCTACCTATCACACGGCATCTACGCCGAGGTCACCTTACTCTTTCATCACGGCGCGTTTCATCCTTTTGTCTACACCTATGCGGACTATCGCTGGCCCGAGACCCACGCGTTTCTCCAGCGAGTGCGAGCGCAGTATCTGGAGCAGCTGCGGGGGTTGGGGGCCGGGGGCTAGGGGCCGGGGATTGGGAAGGAGAAGCTTGGGATTCATGTTTCATCTTGGCGACCCTTTGTCTCCATCTTCACCAGCACCTAGCACCCAACACCCAGCACCTTTTTGCCCTACTTCCCCTTCCAGTTCGGCTTACGCTTCTCGGCAAAAGCTTTCGGCCCTTCCTTGACATCCTCGGAGTACATCATCTGCTGCAGCGCCGGGTACGAGCGCGAGAGCGCCAGGTCCAAGGGCAAGCCCAGGCCCATCATCGCACACTGTTTGCTCGCACGTACCGAGAGCGGGGCGCATTCGAGGATCTCGTTGGCCCAGCGGTCCGCCGTGGGCATCAGGTCCTTGAGCGGCACTACCTCGTTGACAATGCCATAGCGTAGGGCCTCCTGCGCGGTCATGTGTTTGCCGGTAAGTATGTAGCCCATGGCGATCTTGAACGGAATCTGCCTGGGCAAACGATGCACCCCACCCGCAGCCGCGGCCAGGCCCACACGTGGTTCAGGCAAGCCAAAGCGCGCGTGCTCGGCAGCAATAATGATGTCGCAGGCCAGCGCCATCTCGAACCCACCACCCAAGGCAAAGCCGTTGACCGCGGCGATCAGCGGTTTCCACACGTCGGTACGATCGGTGATGCCGCCAAACCCACCCTTAGGCCGAGGGCCGCTCGGCATACCTTTTTCCGCCGTGTACTTGAGGTCATTGCCGGCAGAGAACGCCTTGTCGCCGGCACCGGTGAGGATGACGACCCAGACATTGTCATCGGCGATCGCGTCGTCCCAGATTGCCGACAACTCGACGGTTGCCGGGGGATGGACCGCGTTCAGCACCTGGGGCCGATTGATGGTGATGGTGGCAATATGCCCTTTCTTGGCGTAGCTGGCATATTCGTAGGCCATAGTCCCTCCTCCTTGGTGGTCACCGTTGCAAGTGTCACCTGCAACGGAGCAGGTTGGATAGTCGCGTTCCTCCATGCTAAAAGCAACAAAATGCCTATTGCAACAAGCCCTCTGGCAGGTCAGGTTGCACTGATCACCGGCGCGGGCCGGGGTATCGGTCGAGCCATCGCCCTGCGGCTGGCTCAAGCCGGTGCTGCTACAGTACTCGCTGCACGTACCGAAGATACATTACTCACTGTCGCAGAAACAGTCCGTGCCTCAGGAGCCGAGGCGCTGGTGGTCCCGACCGATGTCACCAACGATCAACAACTGGAAGGGCTGGTCAACACCGCCCTGACACAGTTCGGGCACATTGACATTCTGGTGAACAATGCCGGTGGCGGGCCGCCACGCACGCCAGTTGTGAAGGCACGGATGGGAGATTGGCAGTGGACGTTGCGCGTCAACTTGTGGGCGACCATGGTGCTGACGAAACTCGTGTTGCCCGCCATGGTCGAGCGTCGGAGCGGAGCCATTGTGAACATTTGTTCCCTGGCCGGCCTGCGGCTCTGATCCCACCCAACCGGCGCGTGGATCGCAGCAAGATGCTCAGCCCTGAAGACGTGGCCGAAGCGGTGTATGGAGTGGTCGTCTCCCCATCGCGTTGCTGCCCGGTCGAAATCGTTCTCCACCCGCAACATGATCCGCTCAAAATGTAAAAGGTTTCTCTGAATTACTCATCACTCATTACTCATCACTCATTACTGCTCTCATGAACCTCAACGACAAAGTCGCGCTCGTCACCGGCGGTGCCAAACGCCTTGGCAAGGCCATTGTCCTGGCGCTGGCCGCGCGCGGCTGCAAGTTAGTGGTCCACTACCACACCTCCAAAGCCGAGGCCGAGCAAACGGTCCAAGAGTTGCTTGCCGCTGGCCACGACGCGCTCGCGCTCCAGGCCGACATTACTCAGGAAGTGGACGTGGATCACATGATTGAGGCAGCGGTGGCACGGTTCGGCCGCATCGATGTGCTGGTGAACAATGCCGCGGTGTTTTTCCGCACGCCCGTGGACACGCTGACCGTCGAGGAGTGGGAGCAGGTGATGGACGTCAACCTAACCGGCACCTTTCTCTGCGCCCACAAGATCGGCTTGCGCATGCGTGAGTGGGGGTGGGGCCATATCATCAACATGGCCGACGTGGCCGGCCTGCGGCCGTGGGCCGACTACATTCCTTACTCGGTTTCCAAAGCCTGCGTGATCACCTTTACGCAGGGGCTGGCACTGGAACTGGCGCCACAGGTGATGGTGAACGCCATTGTCCCCGGACCGGTGTTGTTTCAGGAAGACACACCCGAGGAAGTGCGGCAGCGCGAGATCGACAAGACTCTCCTCAAGCGGGCGGGCACGCCTGAAGAGGTAGCAGAGGTAGTAGTATTTGTGGCCGAGTCAGATTACAGCACTGGCTCGCTGTTCCACGTTGATGGCGGGAGGTCGCTGACGTAAGCAGGCCCTCACCCTCGGTCCCTCTCCCGCTCGCGGGAGAGGGAGGGCCGAAGGAAGTCCCTGTAGAATGGGACTGACCGCTGACTGCTCACCCTAGCCCATACACCTGTTGGGCGTTTTGTCCCAAGATCTTGCGCTTGAGCCGCTCGCTCAGGTCATTACGCTCCCACAGCTCCTTAGCGGAGTCGGGATAGTCCATGTCCCAGTGGGGATAGTCCGAGGCGTACAGGAGCACATCCTCGCCGACCGCCGCGGCTACTGCTGGCAGCAAGCCCTCGTCGGCTTCGCAGGAGAAAAAGAGCCGCCCGCTGCGGACATACTCGCTGGGCTTAGCTTTGCACAACGGCGCCTCGACTGCGCGCAGTTTGTACTCGCGGTCCATGCGATCCATCCAGTAGGGCACCCAGCTCGCTCCGGCCTCCAGGTACATCACACGAAGTTTGGGGAACAATTCGGGGACGCCACCAAAGATCATGCCGGTGAGCTGGAACATTTGCGGGAACGGGTGGCCGACGGTGTGGACCGCGATGAATTGGTCAAAGGCATTAGCCTCGACGTCCGCGCCGCCAACCCCACCGCTGGCGTGAATAGCTACTGGAACACCCAGGCGCCCGGCCTCAGCGTAGAGAGGGTGGAATTCGGCAGCGCCCAAGTTCTTGCCGTGCCCGTGCGCCGGCAAGGTCACACCGACCAAACCCAACTCGGTCACTGCCCGCCGCAGTTCTTTCACTGCTTCAGGGATGTTGTGTAACTGCACCATAGCCACAGCTTTCAGGCGTGGACTCTGGGCGCAGCAGGCGTGCACACAATCGTTGTAAGCCCGGCACAAGGCAATGGCCAAGTCGGGCTCACGCACCCGGCCGATGAACAGCCCGAGAGTGGGGTAGAGCACTGAGAGATCGATGCCTTGGACGTCCATGTCCGCGAGTCGGGGGGGCACATCCCTGAGCCAGTGCTTGCCCAGGGTGCCACCCAGGTCGCGGTCCCAGTTCTCCAGAGGATAGAGCGGCATGACTCGGCGCCGGAAGGGCTCGGGCAGGTAGGGGCGGACGAGGTCGTCAAAATCCATCAGGTGACCATCGGCATCGATCACCCGAACGTTGCTGAGCATACGGGGCCTCCTTATTCTATAGCAGAGTTGCTTTGTCCTCTTTCTCTACCTCATTGAGAAGGAAAAGCCTACGGTAGTGTTTGTAGCCAAGGCAGGCCCTCACCCTCGGTCCCTCTCCCGCGAGCGGGAGAGGGATGTCCGAAGGACAGGGTGAGGGCCCGCCTTCACATCGCCAGGGCTCTCTCTGGCTGATCGCACCAGCGTTACCTCTTCCCTGCTGCAACGGCGGTGGATTTTCAACCGCCTCTGTCGCCGATACCGGCGGACGATTTGCACAGCGTCCTCTTCGCAATAGCCGCTGCGCTGAGCCTCGTACCGAATCTCCTCGTCTAGCTGCTGGTCTTCGCAGATTTCCAGGTACTCGCGTACGTGGTCGGTCGTAAGCGCACAGGACTGCGGCCTCGCTCTCTTGCTGCCTTCTGGAATCGGTCCCATACAGGAGATAACAGGCCGCCCTTTATCTGCCACCCTGGCCTCCTACATTATCTCTCATATAGAGTAGGTTTCTGATGCGTATCCCTCTCACCGACTTTCCCCTTTCTCCTTTCACCTTGCTCCTTGCACCTTTTGCGTAGGCTGCTGATGCGTATCTCTCCCTCCGACTTTCCCGCTCCGCCGCCCACCTGGGCAGAGATTTTCGGCAACTCCAACCCAGTCGAGGTCGAGATCGGCCCGGGCAAAGGGGCGTTCCTCCTCACCATGGCCCGTAACTCTCCGGAACGGAATTTCTTCGGCGTTGAACTCTCTAAGCGTCGGGCGTTTCGTCTGGCCCATCTCATTGAGCGCGATGGTCCGGCTAATGCTATCGTCATCCACGCCGATATCGCCTGCCTGGTGCGGACGCTGATTTGGCCGGCCTCGGTCGCGGCGTATCACCTCTACTTCCCTGACCCCTGGTGGAAGCCGCGACATCACAAACGGCGCCTGTTCCGCGATGACTTCGCCGTCGCCTTGGCGCACACACTGGCGCCGGGTGGGACGATCTTCCTCGCCTCGGACGTGCCAGAGTATTTTACCGAGATCGGGCAGCAGTTCGCAGCGGTGCCAGAACTGAGGCAGTGCCCGTGGGAACGGGGCCACGTGACCAAGAAAGGCAAGCCGATCCTGACCGACTTTGAGCGGAAATACCGGGAGGCAGGGCGACCGCTGTTCTACACGGGATTCAGGAAAGAGGGAGCACGCCCTGAGCCAACAAGCTCTTTACCTGCTCAACAATACGCCGCGCGCTGATGCCATACACGTCAAGCAACTCCTCGGGCTTGCCCGAGCGCGGCACCTCAGTGACCGCAAGCTTGTACACCCGCACGCCATAGGTGGCCACCGCACTCAACACCGCATCGCCGAGACCGCCATCGTAGTAGTGGTCCTCAACCACCATGAGCGTGTTGTGGGTTTGCCCGGCGGCATGCAGAATGCCCTCAGCGTCGATCGGTTTGACCGAGTACGCATCGATCACACGGACAAGGATGCCGGCGGCTCGCAGCGTTTCGTAGGCGGTAAGCGCTTCGTGGAGCGTTACCCCGGCGGCGATCACGGTGAGACAATCCCTGGGGCTGGTGCGCAGGACCTTGCTGCCGCCGACCGGAAACTCCTCGATGTTGTGGTAAATCACCGGCGTGGCCGGCCGCGAGGTGCGGATGTAGGTCGTGCCCTTGAGTTCAGCCGCGGCAGCAACTAGGCGCTCCGCCGATACCGCATCGCAGGGATACAGTACCGTCGAGTGCGGCACAGCCCGCATCATCGCCAGGTCTTCCAGTCCCATCTGCGAAGGACCGTCCTCACCAATTGACACCCCACAGTGCGAGCCGACGTACTTGATGGTCACACCCGAGATCCCCGCCATGCGGATGTGGTCAAAGGCGCGCGTGAAGAACGCGGCAAAAGTCGAGACAAACGGAATCTTGCCGCACGTGGCTAGACCCACTGCCGCTCCCACCATGTTCTGCTCGGCGATATAGCTCTCAAAATAACGCTGCGGGTGGGCAGCCAGGAACTTCTCGGCAAAGGTCGAGTTCTTGGTATCCCCATCGAGCGCCACGACCCGAGGATTGATGGTACCGAGCTTGACCAGGGCGGTGCCGTAAGCGGCGCGGGTCGCGACCTTTTCACCCAGTTGATAGCTCGGCGCAGGAAAATCGGCCGCCATCGGGGTCACAGCAAGAGTAACGGCTACAGGGCTAGTAGAACGGGGGCCAGTCCGAAGCGGGGGGCGGGCAACACGCAAGGGCTCACCAGCGCCATTCAGCGGCAGCTCCTTCAGCGCCTTCTCTAGTTCTTCCCCTTTCTTCAGCGGCTTCCCGTGCCAGCCGTCGCGGTCTTCCAGGAACGAGACCCCTTTGCCCTTGAGGGTCCTGGCCACAATCATAGTCGGCCGCTCTTTCACGCCCTGCGCTTCATCGAGAGCAGCGCAAATTTGCTGCATGTTGTGGCCGTCGATGACAACGGTATGCCAGCCAAAGGCGGCAAAGCGTACCTGGTAGGCAGTAACATCACCGTCATACATCGTACGCTGGCTCTGCCCCAGGCCATTGACGTCGATAATGCCGATCAGGTTGTCGAGGCGATAGTGCGCAGCTATGGCCGCGGCTTCCCATACCCCGCCCTCGGCGACCTCACCATCACCCAAGAGTACGTAGACCCGGGAGTCGAGCTTATCGAGGTACTTGCCGTTGAGCGCCATGCCCACGCCGATCGACAAGCCCTGCCCGAGCGAGCCAGTCGCCGCCCCAACCCAGGAGAGGCGCGGAGTCGGATGGCCTTCGAGCTCGCTGGTGAACTTGCGTAGAGTGTACAGCTTCTCCACCGGCAACGCGCCAGCCTCGGCCAGAGCTGCGTACAGGATCGGCGCGGCGTGGCCTTTCGAGAGGATGAAGCGATCGTTGCACGGATTGGCCGGGTCCGCAGGATCGAAGCGCATGGCGTGAAAAAATACCGCCGCCACCAGATCGGCAGCCGACAGACACGAAGTCGGGTGGCCAGAGCCGGCTTCCGCGGTCGAACGCAAAGAATGGATGCGCAGCTTGCGCGCGGCGAGTTGCAAGGGGGCAAGGTCCTGGACTGAGGTCACGCTCAACTCCTCCTCCTCGATTCGACTTTTGCTATTTGCATCGGTTGAGAAAAGGGCCATCCTAGGCCGGCTTTTCTAAGATTCATAGAGCAAGAGTCGAGCTAAAGACTCAGTAGGGTGGTCATGACCTCATCTTTACCCAGATTGCTGTAAATCTGGGTAAAATCCGCAATTCTGTAGGGGCGGCCCTGCGTGGCCGCCCAGCTCCAGGGCACCCACATAGGGGTGCCCCTACAACGAGTTGCGGATTCAGTAGACAGCCTCACCAAGATTTTGGTAATGACCTGGTCATTAATCACTGTAATGAAACGCTAGCACGCGCCGCCGGCCAGCGGCGGAAAGATGTTGAGCTGCTGGCCGTCTGTCAGCGGGGTCTCCGCCTCAACGTAGGTGTCTCCCGCCACCAGCATACCCGCATGGTCGCGGGGGATTTTGAGCGCGTCAATCGCATCCTGCACGGTGGCACCCCGGGGGAGCGTGAGCGTCATGCCGTCCTCGCTCCCCGGCGGCAGATAGCGTTTGAGGGTGGCGAAGAGCTTGACCGAGATGGTAAGCGTGTCTGCCATGCTTAGTACCGTGGGACTCGGTGCATGACCGAGGCGTAGGTAAATTTGGGCGGACGGCCGTTCTTGAATCCTTGCCACTTCTCACGCCGCTTGATCGCACTGTGGATCACTCCCATCTCGGCCACACCATTTTCATCTCCCAGGTACACCGCGCCGACCAGAGTACCGGCCTTGTCTACTACGACCTTGCGATAAAAGCCATTCTCACCCTCGCTCAACATCTTGACATCGTCACCAGGCCCCTCACGGAAGCGACCCAGCTGGGCCAGGGTGACGTTAAAGAGTTCGACCACATTCATACCCAGACTGCCGGGATAGGCATGTTGCGCGCCAGCCATGTTGGCACCCGCGACTCGTCCTTGGTCGATCGCCGTAGGCCAGATGGCGTAGATCGAGCGGCCATCAGAGAGAAAATCTGGGGTCTCAGCCACGTCACCGGCAGCGTACATGTCCGGGTGATTCGTCGCCAGATACTCGTTGACCACCACTCCCTTGTTAAGCGTGACCGCGCCGTTTTGCAGACAGCGGACGTTAGGACGCACCCCGGTGGCAACCACGGCCATATCGACGGTGAAGGTGTCCCCGCCACGGAGCGTAACCTCGATCCCCCCGTTCTTTTTCGCCACAGCCGCGACCAGGGAACCGGTCCTCACGGTCACCCCTTCGTCACGCACAGCTTGTAAGAAAAGCTTGCCCGCGCCGTCATCGAGCAGTTGCGGGAGCAGGATCGGCGCCATCTCGACGATGGTCAACTTGATTTTGAGTTTGCGCAGGGCTTCGGCCGCCAGCATGCCGATGAACCCACCGCCGATGACCACCGCGGTCTGCGCTTTTTCCGCCGCCTGTTTCATGCCGACCGCGTCATCCAGGGTCCACAGAAAATGGTGCGGTACCTGGGCCAGGCCCTGGATTGGCGGCACAATCGTCTCAGAGCCAGTGCCAATCAGCAGCTTATCAAATTCGACCTTCTTGCCGCTCTCCAGTTCGACTTTTTTATTCGCCGGGTCGATGGCGGCGACGTTCTCTTTCTCTATGAGCGTGACCCCGGTCTTGGCATAGTCAGGCTTTTGCCGGATGAGCAAGTCTGCCAGCGTCATCTCACCAGCGACATAGTACGGCAGGGCGACACGGGAGTAAGCGGGGCCTTCCTCACGGTTGATGAGGGTGAGCTCGCCGTCTCTGTCGCGTTTACGAATACCGTCCACTGCTGCCAGCGAGGCGGCACTGTTGCCGATCAGAACGTATCTGGTCCGCATCGCTCCCCCCGTTGCTCAGACCTAAACGAGTAATGAAGAATAAAACGTAAAACGTAACGAGTAAGTCCCCGCCGCCTCTCCTTTACGTTTTACGCTTTACGTTTTATGCCTTATACATGAGGCAAGCCCAGGGCTGCCGCGGCCTTCTGTTTCGCCAGCGCCTCGATCGCAATGACGTCCGCGTACTCGAGCGCGCCGGGGGTACAGAATTGCACGCACTGCGGGTCGCCGTCGCAGAAGTCGCAGTTGTGGGCCACTCCCTTGTCCGGCGAGAAGCCCATCACGCCGAAGGGACAGGCCAAGAGACACATCTTGCACCCGATGCAGCGGTCATCAATGACCTTGACTTGGCCGTCAGGCTGGCGCTGGATCGCCACGGTTGGGCACACCGCCGCGCACGGCGCGTCGGCGCAGTGCACGCATACCATCGGCTGATAGAACTGTTCCTCGTAGAAATCAGCAACCCGAATGCGTGAGAGCGCAGGTAGGAAGGCGCCTTCATGCGAGAACGAACAGGCCAACTCACACTCGCGGCAGGCGGTGCATTTTTCCTGATGGACAACGATTTGTTTCATATGTCCTCCTACACCACACTCACTGCCCTATCGCCGTGAAGCAGATTACACGCCAGAGTGCGCCTCTCGCTTCTTTTTCAGGCTAGGCGGCGTTGGCCACACGCAGACCGCAGAACTCTTCGTAGTCGATCAGCTCGGTGATCTTGGGGTGATCGCTACACACCAGGCAGTTAGGGTCACGCCGCAACTTGAGCACCCGCACCTCGCTGCTGAGCGTATCGAAGTACATCATACGCCCGATCAGCGGCTTGCCCACGCCCAGAATCAACTTCATGGCCTCCAGCGCCTGCACGCAGCCAATCAGGCCAGGAAGCACGCCCAGCACTCCTGCCTCGGCGCAACTCGGCGCCGCCCCTGGCGGCGGCGGCTCAGGGAACAGGCAGCGGTAGCATGGCCCCCGGCCTGGATAAAAGACGGTGGCCTGTCCCTCGAACTGGAAGATCGAGCCATCGACCAGCGGCTTCTTAGCCATCACGCAGGCGTCGTTGATCAAATAGCGAGTGGGAAAGTTGTCACAGCCGTTTACCACAATGTCAAAGTCCTTGATGATGCGCATCACGTTCTCAGACGAGAGGCGCTCGTTAAAGGGCACGACCTTGACATCCGGGTTGAGGGCGTTGAGGGTCTTCTGCGCGGATTCGGTCTTGGGCATGCCAATCCGGTCGTTGGTGTGGAGGATCTGACGCTGCAGGTTACTTAGGTCCACGACATCGTGGTCGATGATGCCGATCGTGCCCACTCCAGCCGCGGCCAAGTAAAACGCCACCGGCGACCCTAGGCCACCGGCGCCGATGCAGAGCACTTTCGCCTCGAGCAGCTTGGCCTGGCCTTTTTCCCCCACCTCCGGCAACGTGAAGTGGCGGGCATACCGAGTAATCTGCTCGGAGGTGAACTGGTGGTCAGCCACCCATTTATTGCCCGCGTTCTTCCAGGCAGTGTAGCCGCCGGCCATGGAGGCTACGTTCTCGTAGCCCATCTCCTTCAGCGTCCGAGCGGCGATCAGCGAGCGCACGCCGCCGGCGCAGTAGGCAATGATTGGCGCGCTCTTATCCGGCACGGCTTCTTCAACCCGTATCTCCAGGAACCCGCGCGGCAAGGGGATAGCACCGTCAAGATGCCCTTCGCGGTACTCTTCGCGTTCGCGCACGTCCAAGAGCGTCCACTTTTCTCCGCGCTCTAGCCGATTCTTGACCTCATCGACCGTCACCTCGGGAACTGCCTGGCGCGCTTCTTCCATTAACTGTTTGTAGGTTTTGGCCATAAGCCCTCTCTGTCCTGCTGACCGCCCATCACTAAAAACGTAAAACGTAAAGGAGGGGCGGCGGGAATTACTCGTTACGTTTTACGTTTTATTCTTCATTACTCGTTATGTTTTACGTACGCTGCTCTGCTTCCTTGTAGTTCTCCAGCATCTCGATCATCAACGAGTCCCGTCCATCACGCGCCAGCGTCCGCGAGCGCCCCATCAGGACCTCTTTGGCCTCGATGAAGTCCTCACGCGAGTACCCCCAGATGCGGGGATGGACGTAGGTGTCCATGCGGATCGCGTCGCAGGGGCACGCTTCCACACACATGCCGCAGTAGATGCAGCGCAGAGTATCGATCTCGTAGCGCAGCGGGAACTTTTCCACGTTAGGGTCTGGATGCTCACCCGCCTCGATGTGGATGCAATTGGCCGGACAAGCAGTCGCGCACAGAAAGCAAGCGGTGCAGCGCACAGACCCGTCCTCCTTGAGCGTCAAGCGATGGCTGCCTCGGTACACGTCGGGGTAGCGCTTACGCTCTTCGGGGTACTGGGTCGTGAAGGCTGCGCGCGTGTCCTTGGCGTAGCCCAGGGCGTGCAGCATGTGCAGCCCTAGATTGCGCCAGAAATGGTAGGTGGTGACCATCAAGCCGCGGATGATTTCCGGGACGTACAGAAGCTCCCACCAGGTCATTTCTTCTTTGCGTTTCATTGGCCTTATTTGTAAAAGGACTCTATAATCTCGCGTCCACTATAGGAGGCAGGAGTGCTTTGTCAAGGCAGTTTAGTGTGCACGCGGCTTGCCTGTCCCACCCTCCTTCCAGCGCGTCTCAGTCAGCTTAAAATCGAGAATATCGCGGAGGCGCGCCGCCCGCTCGGGGAGGGGCCGCGCTTCGAGGAGGCTCTGTTTTTCGATCGGTAAGAGATCGAGGTGAAAGGCAAAGAAATTGACAAAAAAGTTGTCCTCGACTGTGGGGTCGGCAAGAAACTTCTGCACCGCCTCGTTGTTCGGCAGATACGTCTCCAGCAAGCGGCTGAGTTCCTGGCGATACTCTGCCAGCAACCGTTCTTTTGCCGGCGGTCGCCACTCGACCACCGCCTCCCGGTAGCTCTTGGCGAAGCTCTCTTCCTTGATCTGGTACTCGCGTATGCCTTTGAGCAAGATGTTGAAGCGACCATCCGGCAGCGGCACTACACGGACCATCTCGCCCGCACACCCGATAGGAAAGATCTCCGGGTTCCCCTGGTACTGCTCCTGCCAGTTGCCACGCAGCAGCGCCATGCCAATCAACGGCGGGCTTTTGTCTGCTGTGTCACTTACCATCTGCCGGTAGCGCGGCTCAAAGATGTGCAGTGGCAGCATCACCTCGGGAAACAGCACCACATTGGGCAAAGGGAACACGGGGATAACAGTCGGCAAGTTAGACATCGCGCTCTCCTTTTCTGCGCACCTGTCAGCGTCACGCAGAGGCTAGTTCTTGCTGTAACTGTTTGACCGAAGGGCGTTGCTTCAGCCGTTCGCTCCAGGCCAGCACATTCCTCAGGCGCGCCGGGATCTCCACTCCCAGGTTGGGAAGCATGAGCAAACGCGGCACGAACGCCAGGTCGGCCAGTGAGAAAGTGCGGGCTATGTATTCTTTGCCTTCAAGCTGCCGTTCGAGGAACTCCAAAACGCGTAGCAGGTCGGCCCGGTAACGCTGCACGCGCTCCCGGTCCACCTGCTCAGCGGGCTTGCGCAGCTCCGCTACGAGCAAGTTCCCCTGAGCGGTGAACGAGTTGTCGGCAAAGTCCTCGAACATCCGCACCCGTGCCCGCTCACCCGATTGCGTCGGCATGAGTGGCGGGTGGGGATATTCATCTTCCAGGTACTCGTTGATAATGGTCGAGTCATAGACTATCTCGTCATCGTCGATGAGTACTGGCACCTTTGCGTACGGATTAAGACGTAGGAACTCGGGGGTTTTCTGTTCGTTTTTCGTCAGATCGACAAAGACTTTTTCATAAGAGAGGTCTTTTTCGGTCAGCGCGAGACGGACCTTTTGACAGTGCGGGCTCTGGGGAAAGTCGTACAGCTTGATCATGCGCGTTCTCCTCATCAGTTTCAGGGGGTAGTGTAGAAAAAAACCCCGGGACTAGCAAACAAAAAATACAGACGCTGAGAGGGCCGGTTTCCCTGGACCGGGACTTTTGCCACAATAATTCCTCTTACTATGCGTGGCTCCTCCACCCCTGCCTTGTCCCAGCTTGCCGGCCTCAGTGTCGGAGATCTGGCGCCAGTGCGTGTGATGGCCGTACTCAACGTCAGCCCGGAGTCGTTCTACAAGGATTCGGTGCAGCCTAGTCTCGAACGCCTCGCTGAGGCGGCGCAGGCTATGGCAAGTGCAGGAGCAGATATCATTGATATTGGGGCAATGTCCACCGCCCCGTACCTCAAAACCCAGATTTCTGCCGAAGAAGAGGCCCAGCGCCTGGTCCAAGCGATCGAGGCCGTGGTGTCTCGTGTCACTATACCGGTGTCAGCGGACACCCAGCGCGTCCAACCTGCTCAGGCGGCGCTGGCGGCCGGCGCCCGGATCATCAACGACGTGAGCGGTCTCAAACACGACCCCGCTATGGCCGCACTGGTCACCAGGTCCGGCGCCGGGGTGGTCATTACCGCCAGCGAAGTGGCGCCGCGTACTGGTGCGCCAATGGCACGGATCAGGGCAGCTTTGCAGGAGAGCCTTGAGATCGCTGCTCAGGCCGGTATTCCTGAGGACCATATTGTGCTCGATCCAGGAATCGGGTTTTTCCGCCAACCGGGCATACCCTGGGACGAATGGGATTGCGTGGTCCTGCGCGAACTCCCCAGCCTGCGGGCTCTGGGCTTTCCCCTGCTGGTCGGCGTGTCACGCAAGTCTTTTATCGGCAAAATCCTGGGGCAGCCGGACCCGGCTGACCGCCTCATCGGCTCTCTCGCCTGCGCAGCCATCGCCGTGTATAACGGCGCCCGCATCATCAGAACGCATGATGTCAAAGAGACGGTCGAGGCGGTACGGATCGCTGAGCGAGTGCGCCCGGTTTTTTCGGCCTGATCCTTGGGCTCACGCTAGGACCAGGCTACGCAATTCCTCAGGGGTGTCCACCAGGAACTGCAGAGGCAGAGCCGCTAACTCCTTGGCGCCGAAGCCCCAGGTCACCCCACAGGGCGCCACTCCAGCGGCACGCCCGGTCTCGCCGTCTACGAGCGAGTCGCCGATCAGCAGAGTCTCAGCCAGATCGATGCCGGTCAGACGTTGGAGATAGGCGACCCCTTGGGGGTCTGGCTTCTTGGCTGCCAGCGTGTCTTCACCGACGACAGCGGTAAAGAAAGCCGCAAGCCCGAGCCCGGATAAAATCGCCCGGCTCGGGGCTTCAGGCTTGTTGGTGAGCACTGACAACACCATTCCCCGCGCCTGCGCTGTGGCAAGGAGAGACTCGATTCCCGCATAGGCTCGGGTGTGGTCAAGGAGGTGGGCCTGGTAGTGCTCCATGAAAAGCTCAAGGCCGCGGGAGACAACGTGGATATGGGTCGGTCCCAAAGCCCGCTCGACTAACACACGCACTCCGTGGCCGACATAGTCCGAGACCTGTGCAACCGAGAGCAATGGCAGAGCAAAAGTCTTCAGGACATGGTTGGTCGCCGCAGCCAGATCGGCCCTGGTGTCAACCAACGTCCCGTCGAGGTCAAAAATCAGATGGGCGAAGCGGGGCATAGGCAACAAAAAGGGCATGGAGGCTATCCATGCCCTGAACGGCTCCTCACCTTAGCCCTCTCCTCACAGAGAAGAGGGAACTCGCCCTGAAAGGGAGAGGGTTGGGGTGAGGGTTGTAAAATTGCTCTTAGGCGGAGAACGATGAGCCACACCCACAGGTGCGGGTGGCGTTGGGATTCAGGAGCTTGAATCCTGCGCCGTGCAAGCCGTTGACGTAGTCGAGGACGGTGCCGTGCACATACTGTTGGCTAATGGGATCAACAAAAAGTTTCACCCCACCCTGCTCGATGATTGTGTCATCGTCTCGTGCGCCAGGATCGAGACTCAGATTATATTGGAACCCGGAGCACCCGCCTCCCACGACCGACACCCGTAGACCGCCCTGAGTAAGCCCTTCGCGCGCCAGCACTTCTTTGACCTTTTCGACCGCTACGTCAGTAAGCCAGAGAACGGTTCCTTCTGGCGCCCCACCGGGTTGCGGCCCAGCGTGGAGATGTTCGTCGGTATGGTGCATTTCCTGATCCATCGTGTTCTCCTTACTATACAAAGAGATAAAGTCTTGCCTCTATCGAGTCAACCCCTTTATAGCCCATCCCCTCTATGTTACACAAAATCGTGTCTCTGGAAGACCAGATTCGCGCACAAGCGGCGGTCCTGGGGTTTACCTTGTGCGGGTTCACCCGGCTCTCACCCTTACCACGCGAGCGGTTCTTTAGCGACTGGCTGGCTGGAGGGTATGCCGGGGAGATGAGTTACCTTGCCCGCAAGCCCGAGCGCCGCCTGAACCCCGCTATTCCTTTTCCCCAGGCCAGGAGCGTGATTTGCTTGGGGTATCCCTACGCGCCTCCCCGCTTGCCTGCCATTGACTGGCGCCGCGAATTGCGCGGCCGCATAGCCGCCTACACCGTGGGTGCGGATTATCACGAGGTCATCAAGAGCAAGCTTATGACCCTGGTGCGCTTCCTGGCCGAGTTGCACCCAGACCTATGGGCCCGGCCGTATGTGGATACCGGACCGCTGCTGGAGCGCGAGTGGGCTTACCGTAGCGGTTTGGGCTGGTTTGGCAAGAATACCATGCTGTTGCACAAGCAGGCCGGCTCCTGGTTCTTCCTGGCTGAAATCCTAGTAAGCCTGGATCTCGAAGGGGAAGGCATCCCGCGTGCGCACTGTGGCACATGCACGCGCTGTCTCAGCTCCTGTCCCACCGGCGCCCTAGCGGAGGGATATGTACTCAAAGCGCCGCTGTGTATCTCGTATTTAACGATTGAGCACAAGGGGCCGATCCCCCACGAATTGCGGCCCAAGCTGGGGAACTGGATCTTCGGTTGTGATGTCTGTCAGGAGGTGTGTCCGTGGAACGAAAAATTCGGCCAGCCGCGTGACGATCTGGGCAAGGAACTGTTCCCTTCACTGCCCGCCCTGTTGGCGCTAGACGAGGCCGGGTTTCGTGCGCGCTTCGGTCGTAGCGCCGTGCGTCGCACCAAGCGGCGCGGGCTGTTGCGTAACGTCGCCATTGCCTTGGGCAACAGCGAAAACCCCGAAGCCATCACTCCTCTACGCGCGGCATTACACGACCCAGAACCGCTGGTGCGCGGCCACGCGGCCTGGGCGCTAGGGCGACTCGCTGAGTCAGAGGCCCGCACCGCTCTACAGCAGCACCTTACCTACGAAGCAGATGCGCAGGTGCGGGCCGAGATACTGGCTGCTCTGGGCGAGGGGCCGGCCCCCTCTGCTTTCTGCTCCTAGTGATTTGTCAAGCTGATTTTACTGGCTGGTAGTAGCAACTTTAGTCGCTTACCAGACGGTAGGGGCGACTGAGGTCGCCCCTACGGACTCTGCTCAATAAAACGCCAAGCTGGCAAAGCTGACCGAGGACTGGGTGGTGGGATCGAAGGAGCGGTCATACTTGAGCAGCTTGCCCCGTGTGGCCTCGACCAAGTGCAAGAACGTGTACATCGGCGAGAAACCGCAGACGCGGCGGCGGTCTCCGTCCTTAGCGATCTGGGCAAAAAAGTCTGCGTGAGCGACCTTCTCTAAAGCTTGAATCAGCCGCCTGTCCTCCGCTTCTACCCAGTTGAGAAAGTCCGGCGTGAGCGGGCCTGGGTCACCGAATTTCTGGCCCACGTGGGCAAAGTCCACGCCGGCAACCAGGCAGACTTTTCGCCCGCTGCGCGCGATCGTCTCTCTGAGCGCAGTGAGGAAAGCGGCGACGCGCGGATCCTGCTCCGGTGGGGTCTCGCTCATCACCATGTGATGGAACGAAGACACAAGAATGGGGACAACGGTGAACTCGCGTTTCCCGCCAAAGACATACTGGAGGAAGAGGGTCTGGAACTCGAGCGAGTGTTCGGTGCGGTGGAGAATTTCATCGGCGAAGAGGTCGCCGCTGTAGGACTCTTGCAACGCCCGCACGAATTCCCGGTCGGTTTTGACGGGACCCAGGGGCGTATTGTAATCTTTCTCGGTAGCGACGAAGAGCTGGCTCATGCCATAGTGCGAGGTACCAAGCAAGATGAAGAGGTCAGCGTCGCACCGCTCTACCAGCTCCTTATAGGCCCAAGCATAGCAGAGGCCGCCGACCCGCAGATCGATGTGTGGCGCAATGATGCCCCGCACTGGCGGGTGTCGTTGCCCGTCGGGAGAGGGTAGTCCTGGCCCTTCGGTCCCGTTGAAGAACGTCGTGAGCTGGTTGGTGAATTCCTCAGCCTGAGCAGAGTAGCAGGTGTCCGCGTGCGCCATCTCGCGCACGGGCGAACGGCGGAACGCGTCCAGAATCTCTTGCTGCAGCCGGGCAAAGCGTTCGCTGTCGAGATAGTAATACTGGTCCAACTGCTCGGCGATCTCACGAATCTTATCGCTAGAGAGGATGTCACCAAACTGCCGGACAAACGCCTCCTGGATATCGAGAGTGGAATGACGGCCGTCAAAATGGCTGATAATAAAATACGTCGGGTAGGAAAGGAGGAGCGAGTCCTTGGCGTAGTTGAGTGGGTCGCGGATATAGATCCGCTGACGGTTTTCCACCTCCACCGGAAACGCTTCGATGGGCCTGAGTTTTGGATAGTCCATGCAGTGCAACCTCGGCTCGCAAGGAATTTGGCTCGGCTGCTGGCATACATAAAGGGTTTCTCAGAGAGGATCAAGCAGATTGGCGGCAAAAGAGACAGAGAGATCAGACAGAGACCAAGCCACAGGCAGGGGAGAGGGGCGGTCCCTGTCTGATCTCTCTGTCTCTCGGGCCTTTGCTTTTGCTTCGAGCCTATTCGGCCCACGCACCAACGGCAGGTCCATAACCATGAACGCGCCGTTGGCTACTGTCGTTTCTACCCAGTTGACGAACACCTACGTGTTGGTGGCTCCGTATTAATGCCCCACCGGGCCTCCACCAAAAGCACTAAGGTCACCCGCGGGGTACATAAAGTTGCTCTGGAATGTCGGGGTTCTGTGCGCCGCGATCACGTGGGGGTCCGTTGACGGACCGCCGACGGCAAACGTCCCCATGCTCCATCCGCCCAACCCAACATCCTCCCTATTAGGCCCCCAGGAACGTAAACCAGCGAGATGATAAGGAAAACCGGGTCGTCTGAGTCTGAAGACTGCTAGCTCGTCTGAAGGGACGTTGCTCTCTCCACTGACGTCGTACGCTCTGCCCGCGATACTCCACGAAAGCTTTTCCGTCTGTAGTGGAGAGCTGTCTAGCGAGTAGTGGGACTGGGTTTCCTCGTAGGCCACCACTGGCGGCTCAAAGCGCAGGTCGATATACACAATCCCCATCAGGGGACGAGTATTCCACTGGGTACCAATGGTCCTCCCTATGATCTTCCACGTGGAAATGCAGCTCGACCAGCCGGTCGCCAATGTAATCAGCCGCCACCCCGTGCGCCGTGTAGCCCACGTCAGACGCGTACAAGCCCTCTCTATCAAGCTCGCCGCCGGTGGTGTCTACTGACTCAACGGGCTCAAGATCGAAGCTCGCCTGATTGAGCGCAGGCGGCACGTTGAGGATGACCTTCCGCCAGAGGTTTTGATTTTGACCGTAGGCGTTCCCAATTTCGCCCAGGGCAGTGCGCTTGACACTGACAGCTTGCGTGCCCGAGGCGTTGAAAAAATAGTGGCTCGGGGCGTCTGTCTGGTAGGGCAGTGAGGAGGTGCCGTCAGAGGAGTAGTCGCTAAATGACCCCAACGCCACCCAGGCAGTCGGGTTATCCAGGGAGGTGACGTACACGATATCGGCCGTCACGGTCCAGTACTCGTCCACTTCCTCAACCACGGCGATGAGAAATTTCTGCTGGGAGTCCGGGTTTTGCTGGATGGCAGCTCCGACTACCGGACCTGGCGCGATAGCCAGCACCTTACCTTCGCTAAAGATCAGGTTTGACAGCTCGTCGGTGTACCGCATGTGGAGATAGCGGCCAGACGGCCCGATCCAGGACAGGCACCCGCTTCCTTGCCAATCCACGTTCCCGTACTGGACGGAGGGGTTGGCTTGCAAGTGCCAGCCGGCGGCATACGAGAGCCTGCCTGCGGGCGTGGCAAAAGTGCCGCAGGGCGAGGCATTGATGGTCTTCGCTACCACTGCACCGACCGAGCCGTTGGTGGATTGTTCCTCGCCCAGATCCCCGGTAAACACCAAGGTGTATTCGCCGGAGGTTCTCGGGGCAGGGTTGGTCGGGAGGTCAAACCCATAGACTGCGACCTCCCTACCCTTGGCAACGGCCTTGGTCCACGCCGCGCCTATGACTTGGTGGCGGTCGCCATACCAATCATCGTAGTACAGCTTGAAGGTCCCGTTCATATCCTCGTCGCCGAGGTTTTGGATGAGGTAGCCAGCCGAGTTTGCGGGGTCGTGCACCAAGTCGATCTTGCCGCGGAAGAAGTAATTGATGAAGCCCGCACTGTAGCCGACCGCGCGCTTGATGAGGAACGGATACGCCGCCTCGAAATTGAAGCGGTTGAGGGTGTAGATTTGCTTGTTGT
>WNGG01000589.1_pt1 | contig 39418 bp, 35 predicted proteins | sample 5400661 | NCBI WGS metagenome assembly WNGG01 (sample SAMN13153372, study PRJNA577476) | soil metagenome | isolation source: 100 cm soil or saprolite under Garry oak tree replicate 1 | place: USA:California | collected 2016-06-15
CGCCGATGGCGCCTGTCGCGGTGAGACGGCCTTCGGGAAAGATGATCACCGACCAGTTCTTGCGCAACAGGTCTTTCAGGTATTCGAGGTGAGCCCTGGCCCCGCCACTTCGCGGGATCGGAAACGCATCCACTGTTACCTGCGCGAGGCGTGCCTCCCACTTCCTTTTGAAGATCGAGTCCGCGGCCGCGACCACCACCGAGCGATGGCGATACCGCGGCGGCAACGCCTCGGCCATGACGACCGCGTCGAGCGCACTGACATGGTTGGCGACAAACACGGCGGGGCCGTCCAGGCTTCGCAGCAACTCGCGGTCGCGCACGGTAAGGCGGCAGAAGCTCGAGAGCGCGGGAAACAAGAGGCTCGACTGCAGCGCGGCGCGCATCCTGCGCATGCCTCGAGTGCGAGTCCATTCCGCCGCGTCGACCGCGTGCGTCTCCACCGGCGATGAGTGTATGCGCGCATACGAGTGATGCAAGTGGCTGGGGAGGAAGGATCCGAACCTTCAACCTCAGCCGAGAGCGCGGCCCGCGCTCGACTGGTTCGTGGTCGCGTGTGTAACCTGGCCAGAACCCCCGGCAAATCGCCGGGGGCTGACCTCGCCACGACCTGAGGTCGCACCTCCTCCACTGCGCGCCCGATTGGTGAGGCGCGATCTTTTCGCAGACACCTTAGTGGCCCCGGAAAGCCTCTTCGAGCCATTCGGCGAACACTCCCGGCGCCACCTTGGCGTCCAGGACCAGGCCGGGTCGGTGCTTGCGTTCGGCCCATTTTCTGACCCCTGCGAGATCGGCCAGCCGGCGCACGGTGATCCCCTCCAGGCCGAGGGCCCGCCCTATGGCGGCGAAGTCGGTGTCGGGGAAGCGGACGATGTCGAGGGGATGCCCCGCGGGGGCGAAGTGGTGCACCTCCGCGCCGTAGGCCGCGTCGTTGTAGACCAGCACCAGCATGTCGAGGCCCAGGCGCGCGGCCGTCTCCAGCTCGGGCAGCGCCATCAGCGCGCCGCCGTCACCGAGGGCTGCAACGGTCAGTCGGTCGGGGCGGGCGACGGCGGCACCGATGGCGCCGGCCAGGCCCAACCCGACGGACATGAAGGCCTGGGCGAAGACGAAGGCATCTGGTCCGGGAACCCGCAGGTACATGGCCGGATAGCCCATGAAGTGCCCTGAGTCCACGGCCAGCGTCCGCTGCTCCTGGAGGATGGTGTCGAGCGCGATCGACAGCGTCCGGGGATCGATGTGCTCGTCGTCGCCTCTGTCCACGTACGTTTCGTCGCGCCAGCGGTGAGTCCGGATGCGCTCCGCCAGCTCCGTGCTCCGCCAGCCCTTCCGGGCAAGGGACCGAGCGGCCAGTTCGGACACGAGCGCCGATGCCGTCTCCGATGCATCGCCCAGCACTCCCAGGTCGACTTGGCGATGGACTCCGATCGCCCGGGGCTCTAGATCTACCTGGATGACCACTGCCTGCGGCCCGATGAGCTTGCCGTGGGCGGTGGTCCACGCGTTCAAGGAGGCCCCGACGGCGAGCACCAGGTCAGCCTGGGCGATCAGCTCCGACGCCAGCGGCGAGGCGAAGCCTCCCGAGATGCCGAGGTTCCATTGCGAGCGGGAGAAGAGCCCATTGGCCACCGCCGAGGTCGCCAGCAGCGCACCCACGGCGTCACCCACCCGCTCGAGCGCTTCGCCAGCCCCGGCCAGCACCGCGCCGCGTCCGGCGAGGATCAGCGGGCGCTCGGCTCCGGCCAGGCGGTCCGCCACCTCGGCGACCGCCGAGGCCGCCGGCCGCGGCAATGGCAAAGGAGCCGCCGAAGGCGGACTCGGAGCGCTGTCCGGCTGCTCGACTGCCTGGACGTCGAGCGGCATCATCAGCACGACTGGCCGCCGCTCCGTTTGCGCCCGATGCGCGGCGCGGACCACATCGGCGACCGCCGTGGCCGGTCCGTAGATCCGCTCCGGGATCGCCCCTACGGAGGCCACCACCGAATCCTGGTCCAGCCGGAAATTGGAATTGATCGCCGCAGCCGCGGTGTCGCCGGCCAGTACCAGCAGGGGAGTGCGGCTCTTGGCTGCTTCTGTGAGGCCAGTGATGGTGTTGGTCAATCCCGGGCCCTGGTGGACACTACAAACACCGAGCCGACCGCTTACCCGCGCGTACGCGTCGGCCATCGCGACCGCGCCGCCCTCGTGTCGGGACGCAATGAACGCCGCCCCCGCGGCCACCAGGGAGTTGGTGACCACGAAGTTGCCGCTCCCGACCAGACCGAAGACATCGCGTACGCCAAGGCCCGCGAGCACCGCGCCGACGGTCTCGGCTACCGTCGGCAGCGGGGGGCCTCCCGATGGGTTTGGACGCGGACTCGGCTCACGCCAGGCTGCGCCGCTTGGCGTCCCAGTTCCTCTCCAGGTTGTCGATCAATCCCGGGCTGTACAGGCACCGGGCCTGCTCGATCGCATACGTGGCGAGGTAGCGGCGAAACACATCTAGTGGCTCGTGCGCGGCGCGCAGCGCGCGCCGGTTGGCGACCAGGCTGGTGGGGCCCGCGGCCGTCAGCTCACGAGCCAGCTCCAAGACCTCAGTCTCGACCCGGTCGGAATCCACCACACGATCGGCCAGGAGCCTTCCGGAGGTCGAGTCGGCCTGGAACTCCAGGTTCATGAAGATCGCCTGTTGGGCCAGGCGCTCGCCCACGAATCGGGGCAGGCGAAGGTTGGCGCAGCCGGGGATGATGCCCTCCTTCCGCGCCGGCAGGTTGAAGAAGGAGCCGCGTTCGGCCACCACCGCATCCATGACGAGGAGCCACTGGCAGGCTCCGCCGATGGCCCAGGCGTCGACGGCCGCCAGGAAGGGCTTCTCGGTCCGGCCCTCCTCGAGACCGTCATCCCGCACCCTCTCTGGTGACAGACCGCGAAGCATCTTGCTGACACACCCGAGCTCACGCTCGAGCATGAACTCGACCAACGAGATCTGGCCCTGGTAGAGCTGAGTCAGGTTGATGCCGGAGCCGAATATGCGGCGGCCGCTGTGCTTCGGATGAGTCATGGGGGCCCCGCGGAGCACTCCCACCTCGATCCTCGGATCGATCAGAACCAGGTCCACGGCGGTCTCCAGGGCCGCCGTCGAATCGTCGTCCTCCGCGTTGAGCGAAGCGAAGTTCTTGAGGGTGATCCAGCCGACGTTCTCGCGTCGCTCGACCGCCACCGTCCCGAGCTCAACGCGACCCGCGACCTCCAGCTCATGGAGACCAGCCTGCGCCTCACGGCGGGGACGGCCCATGGCGTGGATCAAATGGTGCCCGGTCGTCGGATCGGCCAGAACCTGCGCGAAGAACTCGCCCTGGGCGACCTCCAGGCCCCGCTTCTCCTTTTGCGGGTGAGTTCGCTCTTGTTCGATCTCGGCTCTGCTGGGCACTAGGCCGGGAAACCTCTCGGCCACGTCGTACACGAGCTCGGCGCACCGGAGCTCGCGCCGACCGCCATCGGTGACCTCGTCGAACGCGGCGACAGGATCGATCAAGAACCCCTAGGCTCCCGCCACCCGCGCCTCGACGCCTCGCCAGTGGGGCTCGCGTAGCTCACGCTTCAGGACCTTGCCGGCTCCAGATTTCGGCAACGGCTCTTCGCGCAGCTCGATCGTCTTTGGGATCTTGTAGCCCGCGATCAAGGAGCGGCAGTGCGCCATCAGCTCCGCGGGCTCGACCGCGCTGCGGGGTACGACCACCGCGTAAACGGCTTCTCCCCAGCGGGCGTCGGGCACACCGAAGACCGCCGCCTCGCGTACGGCCGGGTGGCGGTAGAGGGCCTCCTCCACCTCGGTGCTGTACACGTTCTCCCCGCCGGTCACGATCATGTCCTTGGCCCGGTCCACCAGGTAGACGAACCCGTCACCATCCTGGTAACCGAGGTCACCGGTGTGGTACCAACCTTCCACCAGTGCCGCCGCGGTCTCGACCGGCTTGTTCCAGTAGCCGGCCATGACGTTGGGGCCGCGGACGACAACTTCGCCAATCGAATCCGGCGCCTGCCAGACGCCGTCGAGGCTGCGGATGCCTACCTCCACTCCGACCGCCGGCCGACCGCAGGATCGCGCCTGGGGCACGTCGAGGATCTGCTCCTCGTGCGGGAGGAGCGTCGCGATGGGCGCCGTCTCGGTGGCGCCGTAGATGTGAAGCATCTCCGCCGCCGGGAAGGCGGCGTGGGCTCGGCGAAGCGTCTCCGTCGCGACCGGCGCGCCTCCGTGGCTCAGGTAACTAAGCGACGACACGTCGCGCGGCCTGGCCAGCTGCTCGTCACTCAGCGCGGCCAGCATCGTCGGCACGACCAGCGTGGAGGTGATGCCGTGCTGCTCGATCAGATCGAGCGCACGCCCGGCGTCGAAGGCAGGCAGGATCACGTGCTCGCCCGCGTTCCAGACAGTCGACAGCACGGCGATCGATCCAGCCGCATGGAAGAGCGGGGCGACGACCAGCCAGCGCGTTTCGGAGGTGAAGGGCCAGCACATGCCGAAATGCTGGGCGTTGGCGAGGAGGTTGCGGTGCGTGAGCATCACGCCTTTGGCTGCTCCCGTGGTGCCACCGGTGTAGAAAAGCCCCGCGACCGTGTCTTCGGGAAGGTCGTCCGGAAAGTCGGCCGGCGAGCCCGCGAGCAGCGCCTCATAGCCATCGCCCAGATCGAAGATGTGCTCGACCGTGCCTTCCAGGCCCTGGTCCCCGACGCCAGTGAACAGGACCCTGGCGCCCGAGTCCTCGAGCGCATACCTCAGCTCGGCGACCGCGTGACGGGGGTTGAGAGGCACGAGGCTGAAGCCGGCGCCCGGCACGGCCTGATACAGCTCGAGATAACGGTGGCAGTTTCCGGCGATCACCGCGACCCGGTCTCCCGGCGCAAGCCCCAGCTCCGAAAGTGCACCGACCAGGCGCCTGCACCGGTCCCACGTCTGCGCGTATGTCAGCTCGACGTCTCCACATACGACCGCGGTCCGGGTCAGTCCAACCTGTCTCGCCCGCCGCATGGGGGTGATCACAGATGCCATCGCGCTTTTCTCCGTGTTGTCCGCGCCGACGTGCAGGAGGGCCCGAGGAAAGAAATGGGAGGCTCCCCATAAGGGCCGCAAAACCCGGCGGCCGCGACGCGATCGTACACCTGCAACAGCGCCGGGTCCGGGGCCCGCTGCGGTACGGATCACGCGCTCGATTCCCGTTTGCAACCTGCCGGCTGGCAGGTCGTTGACACCAGGTGAGGGCTGGAGCCATGCCGGTGGGCGCGCTAGCCTCGGGCGGCCTTCGTCTCGGACCAGACTCCGATCCCCTCCAACACGCAACGCTTTCAGGACGTGAAAGGAAAACTCGCTGAGATCGACGACGCGCTCAAGGCTCCCTCACGGCTAAGCGATCGCTGCCGGCCAGTCCTTTGAAATGGCTGCCTGCGCAGCTGCCAGCGTGATCAACCCCACGCATACCTTGCTGTGGAGTGAGTTCTCCACGGCGTCTTTCTTGGTCGCCCCTTCCCCACCGCTCCGCGGTTCCGGCCAGAGATTATTGCGGTCAGTCGGATGGCCACCCAGTTCGAGCGGGATCAGATGGTCTTCTTCGTAATCAGCAGGATTGGTGTCGGTATACCCGTACTGCTTGATTTGCTGCACCTTCAAGGCGTCGATGTAAGTGGTTGAGGGTCTAACCTTAGCCGTATAGCCACTGACGCAGATCGTTGCCTCGATGTTGGCTTGGGTGACTCGCGGATCAACCACCCCCGGGGTGCAGATCGGGTCCGGTAGAGCGTTGACCGAATGGCATGTAAGGGGCGTCGCCACAGCGACCGGCGTGGCGACTACCGGGCTCGTAAATGCTGACTCATGGAGCTGCGACGCAAGGACAGCGCCAACTGCAACGGCCAGCACCGTGACGCTTAGCAGCGCAACTAGTGCGACGGTGCGTCGGGTCACGTCACCTTGATGTAGGTCTGGGCAGAGGCGTCGCCGCAGGTGACCGTGATTGGCCAGCTGCCGCGGGTCGTCGTGGCGCCGACCTTCCAAGTCCAGCTGACATTGCCAGCGCCGTCAGATGATTTCGTGCCAAGCCCCGCCGCCTTTGAAGGCCCTGACTTGTAATCGACTTCGATCGAGCAGGACGTGTTCGCAGCGGTCTTGACCTTCAATGTCGCGTAGGAGCCGCGCGATGTCGTGAGCGGGGCATTGACGAAGCGGACCGTTGTCTGAACCGCCACGGGCGAAGCGTTGGTAGTCGGCGTCGAGGTTGGTGGTGGTGTTGGCGCTGGAGACGGAGACGCGATCACGGATGGAATCGCGCTTGAACTGGGGCTAGCGACGATGGCAACGGCATCCCCTGACGGCGGTGTTTGCGATGTCCCCTTCAAGGACGATTGGGCAACCGGCTGCGGCGCCGACGAACTCCCGCCGCTTATGCCGGCGCCAATCAGGACGACAGCCCAGGCCGCGCAGAGGATTGCCTTTGTGCGCGGCGACCACTTTGTGCGCACGATCAGGATCACCACGGTGATCGGAAAGAACAGAATCGCTGCGACGACGACGAGCCACCGCGGGAAACCACCCGACCGTTTGGTTTGGATAGATGCGGTTGCTTGAGACGGACTTGGCAGTGGCGATGGTTGAATTGGAGCCTAACTAGCTGGCACCCACTCCGAGCCGGTCCACCACCATTGTCGATCGATTGAGAACTGGGGTCCAGCGCCCGGGTTAGTCAGGTGATCCTCTTCAAACGAGTTAGTAGTCGGGTGGTCGGAGTATAGGCCGGCGTCTGAAATCCGGTCCGAGTTTCAGAAAACAGTTCGCGCGAAATTCGTGCGCCCTCTATCCGCGCTGAGGGAAAAGTCCTTCAAGAGCTTGGCTGGGGAGGAAGGATTCGAACCTTCAACCTTCTGATCCAGAGTCAGCTGCGCTACCGTTGCGCCACTCCCCAAGTCCGAGCGCTCGGTCCGGGCGAATCATTTTAAGCGGCGTCCTGTGCGCGCCCGGCGGGACTCCTGGTGGCTAGCCCGCTAGTCCCTCCGGCCGCCTTCGGATCGCGCGCTCATCCGGATCGACAACGACTCCTTGGTCCCCATCAGCTGTCGGAAAGCCTCCTCCATGAGCGTTTTCGCTCTGTGGAGGTTCACCGCCCATCCGACACCGAACACCCGGTCGTTGAATAGACGATCGGATTCCGGATTCCAGTATGCGTTGCGGATGCGCCGCCAGGTTGGCGGCCTAAAGTCATAAGGCACAATGTCGAACACTTTGCCGTGCCATGTGCGTTCGGGCGCCGGCTTGGAGAGCTCCGTCGCGATAGCGGCAGCGATGAGGCCAAATGCAACAACCCGAACAAGACGACGGATTCCGCGTAAAGTCCCCATACTTCAGTTGAAGCGTAGTACCAGAGTAACCTTGCACGTTTTCCATTCGTTGCTGCAGGCGCGGTAGATGGCCAATAGGCTTCCTTCATCCGCGAGTTGGCTTCGCTGGCTCACGCCCGGGCTGCAGATCAAACGCTGGCTCCTCCTGCTCATGGTGTCCGAGCTGGTCCTCGTGCTCGGCGTTGCGTACGCCCTCAAGGAGATCTACCAGACAGCCCACCTGCCGCAGAGCTTCTATTGGATCACGCTGCAGTTCCTGCCCTACTGGGCGCGTGCGGTCGTGTTCAGCATCTTCGGCGTCGGGCTGCTCGTGGTCAGTTACTTGAAGCTCACGCAATCCGTCCTCGGTCCATTTCTCCCCGGGACGAACACGGGCAGCGTGGTCGAGGTGATCCACGCATTCCGGCTGCGCGGCCGCGGGCCGCGCATCGTCGCGATCGGCGGCGGCACCGGTTTGAGCTCTTTGCTGCGAGGCCTCAAGACCTACACCTCCAACCTGTCCGCGATCGTGACCGTCGCCGACGACGGCGGCTCGTCGGGCAGGCTGCGCGACGAATATCGAATTCTTCCGCCGGGTGACTTCCGTCAGTGCCTGATCGCGCTCGCGGACGCCGAGCCGCTGATGAAGCAGCTCTTCGACCATCGTTTCAAAGAAGGCTCCCTCAACGGCCACGCCTTCGGAAACCTCTTCATCATGGCGATGGCGGACGTCACCGGAAACTTCGAACAGGCGCTCCGCGAATCCGGCAAGGTCCTCGCGGTCAAGGGGACGATCCTGCCATCAACCCTGCGGGACGTGACGCTCGTGGCATCCATCAACGGAAGCAACGTCGAGGGCGAGTCGCAGATCCCCAAGCAGAACTCACCGATCAGCCACGTCTTCCTCAAGCCGGACGGCGTGCAGGTCAACCCCGAAGCCGCGCAGGCCATCCTGAACGCGGAGCTGATCATCGTCGGCCCGGGCTCCCTCTACACCTCGATCTTGCCGAACCTTCTCGTCGAAGGCATGGTGGAGGCGATCAAGGCGTCCGCGGCGCTGAAGCTCTACATCTGCAACCTGGCGGCCCAGCCGGGCGAGACGGACGGATACGGAGTGCAGGACTACCTTCGCGTCATCCGCGAACACGTCGGATCGAACCTCTTCGATTTCGTGCTCGTCAACTCGAACACGACGCACGCGCCGACAGGCGGTCAGGAAGCGGTGATCTTCAGGCCGGCGGACATCACGCGCCACCCTGAGGTTCGGTTCATCGCCTCCGACGTGGTGAATACGCGCAAGCCGTCACACCACGATCCGGAGAAATTGGCGCGAACCATCATGCGGAAGGTCTGGCAGGCTTAGCCGCCGCCCGTCGCGCGCGCCATCGCACGAAGCCCTCGACCAGGATCGTCGCCGCCACAACGTAGAGGAGGCCATCGAGCGCGTCGACGATGTAGTGCTCGCCCAGGTAGACGATCGATGCGATCACCGCGAGTGACCAGAGGATGAGCAGGATCGCCAGCCAGCGGTAGCGACGCCACGCGTAGACCGCGCCGAGCATGGGAAACGCGGCGTGCAGCGATGGAAAGGCCGCGAACTGGTTCGGATTCAGATGCGTGTAAAGCGGCGTGACGACGTAGTTCTTGCCCCAGATCTTGTCGACCGTCTCGTTGAGGATCTTGTGCACGACCTCGCCCGATGGCACGCGATCGGCGCTGAACTGCCACCACGGCGGCGCCGATGGCCAGAAGAGATATGTGATGAAAGAGAGGAACGCCATCAGCAGCAAGGCGGCGATGAAACGGTGGTAGTGATCGCGGCTGCGCAGCCAGAACACAAAACCGACAAGGATCGGCAGCGGGAAGTGCATGAAGTAGAAAAACATCGCGACCAGGTCCTGCACCCCGATCGAGTCCTGGTGATAGAAGGCATGCTGCACGGTCAGCGTCGGCAGCGTGCCGGCAAACACCGCCCGCTCAAGTCCCGAGAGGTCATGCGGCGCGAATCCAGTCTTGGCTGCGAACCCGCGCATCGCCTCATACGCGAAGAAGAGCAGCAGGAAGGGAAGCCAATCCGCGAGAAAGGTTCGGCCTCGACCCATGGCGACGGCGATCAGGAGCAGCGCGAGGACGACCCACTCCGGCTCGATCGAGATGCCGCGCCACAGCATCACGCCGAAGAGGATTGAGAGGTAGACAAGAGAGCCGATCAGGAGGGCGCCAGGTTTGCGCATTCGTGCGCGGAGGTCAGCGAGTACGGACAACGGCCACCGCCGCAATCTCGATCGTCACGTTGAAGGGCAGCGAGTTGGTGCCCAAAGCCGCCCGGGTGTGCTTGCCCGCCTCGCCCAGCACCTCCACGAGCAGATCCGACGCCCCGTTCATGACTTTGGGCTGATCGCCGAAGTCATCGGTCGACAGGACGAAACCGATCAGCTGCATCAGCCCTTCGACCCGATCCAGGCCAACTGCTGACTCGATCTGGGCGAGGACACGCAGGGCACACAACCGCGCGCGTCGCGTCGCTTCCTCGACCGAGATCTCATCTGGACAGCGGCCCTTCAGCAGCTGATCGCCGTCCGCCGACACCTGTCCCGCCACGTACAGCAGCGCGCGGCCATCGGCGATCGGCACCAGTTTTGTCTGAACGTAGGAGGCAGCGGGCGGGGGCGGCGCCGGCAACGCGATGCCAAGCTCGCGCAAACGCTCGTGCGGATTCGCCAAGGGAATCCGAGTCTAGCGGGCTACCTGTAGCGGCCGCGCAGGTGCGCGGCGATCGCCGTGAAGATGACCGCGAGCGCTCCCAGCCCGAGCCCGATGTACGGCAGCTGCGGGGAGGCAAGGAGCGCGTCGACGAGTGACCGATTGCCCAAGGGCGTGGCTCGAGCGCCGCTCGCGACCGGTGATGCCGTGCCACGGGGACCCTGTGGCGCACCACCCGTGTCGTGATAGGCCCATAGCGCCGCGGTGTGACTCGACGGCCGAAACGTCGCCACGTAGAGGATCGGCTTCTCGTCGTTGGAGACCGCCAGCGCGGTGATCGACGCATCAGGCGGCCGCAGAGTCGTGAATGTCAGACCCGAGTTGTTCGTCCGCCATAAACCGCCCGACCCCGACCCCCCGCCATCACTCGCCACGTAGAAACGGTCGTAGTGGACGGTGATGAAATCCGTCTGCGTGTAATCGGTGGTGGGGAGCAGTCCACCGCCGCTCAGCGGCGTGAACGTTGCGCCGTTGTCTCTCGATTGGAACAGGCCTGTGTTCGTACCCAGGAGGAGCGGCCTCACGTTGCCGGTCGGGGGGAGCGGCCCCGATGTGAGCCTGACGGCGATCGTGCCGCTGATCGCCGGTTTGATCTGTTTCCAGATCGCTCCACCGTCGAAGCTCTCGTAAAGAGGCAGGCTGCTCCCCGACGATGGCGAATCGCCGCCCGCAATGAGCCTTACAGGTGCGTGGATCGCCTCCACCGCAATGGCATTGATATTGCGGTTGGCCAACCCGGACTGCGCCCAGGTCAAACCGTCTGCGCTCACGTAAACGCCATGGTCCGTACCCGCGGCGACAAGGGTCAACGCAAATGCGAATGCGTGGACCGTGCGACCATCGATGCCTCGCGGCGTAGTCCACGTGGCCCCGCTGTCGCGGCTCAACAGCGCGCCCGACCCGCGCGTACCGGCGAGCACAACGCCCTGTGCTGACAGACTGAATGCGATCGTACTGATGGACGACCTCCCGGAATGAACCGGCGTCCAGGTCGCACCGCCATTCGTGCTTCGGAAGAGCGCGCCCCGCGCGTCGCCCGCGATGACCAGCTGGCTGTTGAAGGGATCCGTGGCGAGCGCGAACAACGCAGATCGCGGTTGGTTCGGCAGCGGTCCAAGCGCGACCCAGGTCGAATCCGGCAGTGCTGCGACAACCACCGCTGATCCCGGGATCGCTACCACCCACAGCGCCACGATCGTCGCAAGAAGACGTTGGCCAAACAGCGACACGAGCTTGCCGATTATCACCTCATGCGACATTCCGATCAAATGGAAGAGCGCCCGGCGCGATCGCGGGTCTCGCCCCGGCCTTTTGCCTACAATCCGCAGGTGCTGTCCCGAGGACAACGCGAGCTCAAGGCTAGGGCGCCTGGTTCGTGGTTCAAAAGAGCAGGCTCCTGGCTGGATCGCGCTGCGTTCAAGCCGGCCACGCTTCCCGACGATCTCGTGACCGCGATCGCGCTGATACCTCCAATCGCGGCCGGGCTCATCATCTTCAAGCTCCCCGCGCTCCAGATGCTGGCGATCGCCGCCGCGGCGGGGACCCTCGGCTTGATCGCCGCGCGCGTGTTGATGCGCGGCCAATCACGGCATCCGGGAATCAGTGTGCTGCTTGCTCCCCTTTTTGGCGTCTCCCTCGTTGGTACGGGCGCCAGCTTCATCGTGACAATCGAGGTCGCTGTTCTGGCCGTGGTCGTCGATTTCCTGCGCGCGCAATATATGCCCGCGCTTCGTGCGCAAGCTGGTCTGCTTGCGTACGCAGCGATTGCGCTCGTGACGCGCGGCGGACCTTCCGCTTATGTCAATCCCGCGAGTGGCGGCGCGTTCGCCGATCCGATCGCGATCTGGTACCAGTTCTTCACGGCCGGTTCTGCGCCATATGACCCAATCAAGCTCTACGTGGGCAATGTGCCCGGCCCGGTCTTCGCGACGTCGCTGCTCGCCGTCGCGGTGGCAGCCGCCTGGCTCGCCTACGCCCGTCGCGTGAGCATCGTTGTGCTTTTCGGGTTTCTCGCTGGATCGCTGGTCGCGATCTACACGTTTCACTGGGATCCGCTGTTTCAGCTCGACAGCGGCCCGACATGGTTTGTCGCCGCCCTCATCCTGGCCGACCGCCGCCTCCTCCCAGACTCACGGGCGCTGCGGCCGACCCTCGGCTTTGCCGCAGGGCTGTTCGCCGTCGGGCTGAGGCGGCCACCCCAGGGCACGTGGTTCGGAAGCCATGGCCTCGAGGTCGCATTCTTCACGGTGGCGACGATCCAGGCGGTGATGGCCATCGTCGTGATCCTGTACTGGTCGGCCTCTGTCGCTAGGGAGCGCGGGAAGCGAACCCGACGGCTGCGTCAGCGCGAGGCGAACCTACGCGTCGTCAAGTCGATCAGCCGGGTGTCTTAGGCGAAGCTGACCTCGGTCTTCGACTGATCTAGTGCGCGCGCGAGCTCTTTGGCGCGCTTACGGACCGCCGCGGTCTCAGACGAGGTCAGGCGACGGAACGGTTGGACGCTGATGCTCATTGTGTTTTTCGCAACGGTGTGCGTCCAGGTGCCGGCCACGCTGCCTTCAACCAGCACGACGGCCGAGATCCATCCCGCGGTGCGGCTGACCTTTGGTGCGTGGACGCGCTCGAACAGGTGGTCGCGCGAGGCGTGGCCCAGAAGATACGGGTCGAATAGAGGAAGGAGCCGCACGGGCTCGTCGTTCATCGCGCCCTTGATTGCGTCGAGGTCCGCGGCCAGCGCATCCAGGCGTGCGCCGTCGACCGAGACGTGTACCAGCTCATCGGCCAGACCTGACCAGGCGGCGTTGCCGATGCCGGGCCAGGCGCCCCACCACCGCGCGAAATCGTTCTTCGTCGCCGGCCCGTAGGCGTGCAGATAGCGGCGCGCGGCCTCCACGAGCGCGACCTCGGGGTCGACGTCACGCCACTCGTGCAACCACTTCCGCGGGTTGACGAAGGTAACGCTCTGACCGCGGTTGGGACCGAAGCAAAGGCGGCCGTTGCGGGCCGATGGCTTGAGCATCCCTCCCCAACCCGACCTGAGCGCCTCGTGTATACGCGCCGGCTTGCCCTTGCCGACGACCGCGATCAGCTCTTCGCGACTCATGGGCTTACCGTCGAGCGCGCCACCAATGTCGTCGACCAGCTGCCAGAGCTCTGGCTCTTTGACCTGGACGAACTTCAGCCAGGCGTTGCTCGCCTTGATCCAGCGCCGGCTCATCGCGGCCGTGTAGAGCGGCAGATCATCGGCCCGCGTGAGGTGCAGCGTGCCACGCATCAGCCACGTCTTCACGAGGGTGCGGTCGGTCCAGAGCGCCTTGCGGACATCGTCGACGGCGCAATCGACGCGGACGGCGATCTGGAGCTCCGCGGCGGACATGAGCTGCGCCTGGGCGCCACCGATCTCGCCCACGATCCGCGCCAGATCTTTCTTCGATGCCCTGCCAGTCAGGTGGTGGCGCTGCAGGCGGAACGCGTGGACCTGGGGCCAGGTCAGCTCGGCTTCCGGCTTCGCCAGGGACTTCAACGCGCGTCAGTCGAAGAGCGCGGGGCCCCGGGTCACGAACTGGTCGCGGCGCGGGCCGGTGCCGATGAGGTGGATGGGCGCGCCGATGAGCTCACCGACCCGCTCGACGTAGTCGCGGCAGTTCGTGGGTAGATCGTCCCAGCATCTCGCCGCGCCGATCCCCTGCTCCCAGCCTGGAAATTCCTCGTAGAGCGGCGTGGAGTGTTTGTAGTGGGAGATGTTGGCCATCGGGTGGTCGTACCTCGCGCCGCGAAACTCGTAGCCGGTGCAGATCTTGAGCTTGGGTTGGTCGTCGAGGATGTCGAGGCGCATCAGGGCGGCGACGGTGACGCCGTTGAGGCGGACAGCGTAGCGGGCCACGGCGGCGTCGAACCAGCCGATGCGCCGGGCCCGGCCGGTCACCGTGCCGAACTCGTGGCCGCGCTCACGGATCTGGTCCCCCACCTCGTCGAGAAGCTCGGAGGGAAACGGTCCATAGCCGACTCGTGAGGTGTAGGCCTTGAAGACGCCGATCGTCAGGTCGACTTTGGTCGGCGCGATGCCGCTGCCGGTGAGCGCGCCGCCGGCGGTGGGGTTCGAGCTCGTGACGTAGGGGTAGGTGCCGAAGTCGAGGTCGAGCATGGTCGCCTGCGCGCCCTCGAGCAGGATCTTGGCGTTGCGGTCCAGGGCATCCTGGATGATCGGAAAGGTGTCCTTGATGTACGGGTCTAGCTGTTTGGCGTAGCCGAGGTATTCGTCCAGCATGCTCGACCAGTCGTAGGCGTCTTTGCCGTAGAGCTTTTCGAGGATCGGGTTCTTGACCTGGTCGACGACGAAGGCGAGCTTCTTGCGCATGAAGCCTTCCTTTTGCAGGTCGCCGATCCGGAAGCCGATGCGGCGGATCTTGTCGGCGTAGGCGGGGCCGATGCCGCGCCAGGTGGTGCCGAGGCGATCGTCCCCTCTTACTTCTTCCTCGAGCTGGTCGAACAGAGGGTGGTAGCGCATGACCATGTGGGCGCGCTCGCTGACGATGAGGTTTTGGGGCTCGATGCCCCGCTCACGTAACTGAGAGATCTCTTTGAGAAGGACGATGGGGTCGACGACGACACCGTTCCCGATGATGCAGGTGCAGTGGGGGTAGAGGATCCCGCTCGGAATGAGCTGGAACTTGAACTCGCCGTGCTCGGTGATGACGGTGTGGCCGGCGTTGTTGCCGCCCTGGGAGCGGATGACCATATCGGCCTTTGCCGCGAGGTAGTCGATGACCTTGCCCTTGCCTTCGTCTCCCCACTGGCCGCCGACCAGGATGATGACCAAGGTGTTTACTCGGTGCCCGGTTCGGGGCGCCTCGTCTCCAGGTTGTAGAAGCGGGTGTGGTCGCGGCGGAATTTCAGCTCAATGGTGCCCGTCGGACCATTTCGGTGCTTTGCCACGTGGACTTCAGCGACACCGGGCTTTTCGTCGGATTTGTAGTACTCGGGGCGAAACAGGAACATCACGAGGTCGGCGTCCTGCTCTATGCTGTTGTGAACAATTATGTTATTGGCGACAAAATTATGAAGAGATCCAACCGTTAAGTCGTACACCTCGTCGACACCGTCCGGGCTGATTGACGCGATTCGATCCCAGTAGACGTCGCTGGACCCGAGCAATCCGATTTCCCGAGATTCAACAGCCTCAGAGAGTCGACGTGCACGGGAGCGACTCAAATTCTGGCCGAAGATCGAGTGGCCCATGTATGACATCCCAAGACGCGCCTGCATGTTCCGTTGTGTCATTCCTCCGGCAGCCACGGCCGGCCGAGCGAATAATTGCCACACAGCAGAAGGGATGATGTAGCGATTGGTCTTACCTTCCCGCGTTTTCAGATACTCGAGAATCAAGGCCTTGTGTGCGACCTTCTCCTGGCCCACGACGTCGATGATCGTCAGAAACGCGAGCATTTCGGTCTGACCTGAAAGAGTCACATGGAATTGATCGCGACCCTTGACGCCCTGACTGTGCCGCGAGATCCGAGCGTTTATCCCAAGGCGCAAAAGCAACGATAGAACGTCACGCGCCAGTCGCTCGCTGCTTGATGCGTAGTAGATCGCCGCGTCGTGGTCTCGCGTCAACCGTACGCAGCCATCGGTCGCCCAAAGGTGCTTGAGGAAACACGCGACCCCTAGGGCGGATTGCCGGAAGACTTCTTCAGGGACGCGCTTTTCGTACGAACGGAGCCCGAAGGCACCGAGGTTTTCGAGCCAGACTCGTATTGGGTTGCGCACGCCGTGGTTGAGATGCCGTGTCGGCGGCAGATAAACCTGGATCCAGGTCCGCTCCTGATGAATCCTGGGTCGAACCGTTTCGCCGAAAACTTCCGTCGCGAGGCCTACAACCTCTTCGGCGAGGGTCGGGTCTTTGGTCGTGTACTGAATCGCGTGTGTTGGCAGAGTGCAGCCATCGCCGATCAGGTGCCCAAGCAATCCAAGCTCGGCGCGGCTCATCGTGTCCTGGTCCGGGCCTTGAATGATTCGTGGTGTCGCAATATGGTGGCCGACCTTCAACTCGTCGAGCCGGCGCCACCCCTCCATGGTCAGGAACTTGTGATTGGCAGTGGCGCGAACTGAGCGCCCCAGCTGTGTCGTCAGCTTGAAGACAGGCTTAATCCCGGTCGCGAATACGCTCGTGACGCGTTTACAATCCATTCGCCACCAGCCCTTGTCGAGGGCTAGGACACGAAAGCCACTCTTGCCGACCAGATCTTTGATCGGTACGTGTGCACCTGTGTCTGGCAGGTAGACCGGCGTATCCCCTGCGAGACATCCTGACTCGCGAAGGTCGCTCAAGATCGGCCGCTTGTCAGGACGCTGCTCGGGCGCGCGGCTGAGCTGCGAAATCGCTAAAACAGGTACGCGCAATTCTCGGGCAAGACCCTTCATTGCCCGGGAAATCGACGAGACCTCCTGCACACGGTTGTCATCGCCGCGTGTCCGTCCATGCATCAATTGCAGATAGTCGATGACGATCATGTCGATGTTGTGCCGCATCTTCGCCTGGCGAGCCTTGAGCATCAACGTGAGCTCATCCATCACCGGCGTGTCGTCTATGAAGATCGCAGCCTCGCCAAGAGGCCCTAGTGCGTTTGAGACTCGGTCGAATTCAGCCTCTGTCAGTAGGCCTCTGTGCATACGCTGGGCATCGATCTGCGCTTGTTCCGTAAGGAGGCGCTCCGTGAGCTGCTCTTTGGACATCTCAAGACTGAAGATGGCAATCGATTTCTTTGCTTCCAGGGCACTGTGGAGCGCAACGTTTAGTGCCAACGCGGTTTTGCCCATCGACGGGCGACCCGCGACGATGATGAGGTCGCTGTCCTTGAACCCCCCGGTCATGCGATCCAGGTCGTGGAAACCCGTCGGGATCCCAACCACTCCCTGCCCGGTCTCCATCTGCAAGGAGATCCGCTCCATCGCCGGACCCAGCAGGTCGTACAGGCGCGCCAGCTCGCGCTGGTCCCGGTCGTCCGCGACACCGAACACCAATGACTGCGCCTGGTTGATCGCGTCCTCGGCCTCAATCGAGTCGTCGTACCCGTAACCCGCGATGTTTCCGCCCGCCGATATCAGCCGCCGCTTGTACGCCTTCTCCTTGACGATCCGGCCGTAGTACTCGATGTTCGCCGCGGTCGGCACCGCGCTCTGCATCGATGCCAGCTGAGCCCGCCCGCCGACACGGTCGAGCAGCCCCATCGTCTGCAGCTGAGACGCCAGCGTGACGTTGTCGAGCGGCTCTCCGGCCGCGAAGAGATCCAGCGCCGCCCGGAAGATCTGACCGTTGTTCTCCCGATAGAAGTCCTCGGGATGCAGGAATTGAAGGACCTTGGCGATCGAAAGCGGGTCGAGGAGGATCGATCCGAGGATCGACATCTCCGCGTCGAGGTCGTGCGGTGGTACCCGCCCTGCGGCGAGTGTCAGCGTGGTCGCCATGCCGGGTTGCCTAACGGTCCTGGGTGACGATCACGTTGACGTGTGCGCTCACGTCGCGGTGCAGCTTGAGCGAGACCTGGTGCTCGCCCAGCGTCCTGATCGGCTCCTTCATGTCGATCTTGTGCCGGTCGATCTCGACGCGGTGCTGCGCTTTCAGCGCGGCCGCGATGTCCTGGTTGGTGATCGAGCCGAACGCCTTGTCCTCGGCCCCGACCTTCAACCGCACGACCACGGTCTTGTTGTCGATCTCGTCAGCCACGGTCTGCGCCTCGGTGCGCTCCTTCGTCTCCTTCTTGGAGGCTGCGTCCCGCAGGCGCTTCGCTTCGGCCTCCGCCCCCTTACCCGCCGCGACGGCCAGCTTGCGACGAAGCAGGAAGTTGCGCCCGTATCCGTCGGCGACCTCCCTGACGTCGCCGGCTCGGCCGACATTCTCGACATCCTTCGTCAGCAAGACCCGCAATTCACCCGACCTCCGATATGGATTCATATTCGTCGCGGTGGCGGACTCGCGAACGGATTCGATCGACAAAACGCCCCACCCCATGGCGCGTGGCGGCCACGGTGTCCTGGACATCGCGATCCCACACGCTCTGCTTCGCTTTCAGCGCGGCCTCGTGCTCGCGCCTTATGTCTTCAGGGCACGCGGCGACGAACGTCTCGATCGCCAGGATGCCCAGCGCCAGCATGTCCAGCTCGCCCAACACCGGGATCCACGCCGGGAAGTCGAGCGGGCTGACGATGATGCAAAGCGCGCCCAGTAGTACTGCTTTCGGCGCGGCGGGCACACGGTCGTCCCGCAGCAGGCAGTAGGCCAGCTTGCCGTGTCTCGGCACATCGACCAGGACGGATTTTGCCCGCGAAAGGATAGATGGCATAGGGGGCCGGCAAAGCCTAACAGCAGTTATGGATGGTCAGAAACCCCATTAACAGTAGCCGCCCTGCTCCGCCTGACGGCGATCAGACATGCGAGCCACAAAGCAAGAATCCCGACCACTCCGAACTCCGCCATGAGGCGCAAGACGATCAAATTCGAGTACCCGGTGACGAGCAGAGCCTGCATCAGCTTGTGAGCTGGACCGATCAAAAACCAGGAGACGCCGACCAGCCCGATGACGGTCCAATCGCGGCGACGTACAGCCCACATGATCAGGACAAACATCGGCAGCAGCAGCAGAACAAGGTGCGTTCCCCACGAGTACGACGCGATGAGCGGCGTCGCGGCCACCACCGCGGCCGCCTCCAGCGCGCGTCCCATCGCCGACGTGGCGCGGGGTCGCAACACGGCGAGCGTCAGCAGCAGGACGACGACCGCGATCAACACGGTCAAGACGCGGGCCCCCGCGGGACTTCCGCGAACCGTGAGGAACGTGTCCGGGTCGAACAGTCGGGCGAGCGTGCCGCCCGGCGAATGATTCTCGAAGAAACCCGTGCCCGCACTCACCGCCGGCAGCACCTTGAAGAGGTACTCGAACAGGTATTGCGGCGCGCCCATGATCCACAGGACCAGGCCGGCTGCGGCGGCAGCGACCAGCATCGACCAACGCCGCGCCCAGGGCACGAGCAGGACCACAGGTCCCTGGATCAGCTTCAATGCCGCGGCTACGCCAAGCGCCGCGCCGCCCCACCACTGCACCCTCGAATCGTTCTCCTGGACCCAGGCCCAGAACCACAACCCCGACAGGCCGAGGAGAACAAGGTTGATCTGGCCTTCCGAGATGTTGCCGATCACGGGCTCGAACGCTAGCGAGAGCAAGACCAGGAGCGCGGCGAGCTGCCAGTCGTCCACACGCAGGGCCTTCAGCGCCAGCCAGATGAAGACGGCCAGCGACGCGTTGAGCACCAGCACCGCACCGACAGTGATAACGCCGCCGCTCACACCGACCAGGGGCTGCAGCATCCAGGCGAGTACGGGCGGCATGACGTATTGCGGGCCGGTCGGCTCGAGACAGCCGATCGTCGCGCAAAGGTCGTACGGGTCCAAGCCCGATGCGAGACGGCCGGCCGCACGCATGTAGCTCTCCTGGAAGTCGCCGAGATACCCACCGAAGAAAATTGGCTGAACCAACGCCTGCCAGAGGTAGGTCGCGACGATCGGCACGCCGGCGATGACGAGGAGCACGCTGCGGAATTGCCGGTTGTCGAGCGCCGACGCCCGGGGCCGGGCAGTCGAGGCGAGCTCTCCGATCACGAGGGCGAATTATCCGGCTGTGGTCAGCCCCTCCGGCGGCTTCGCCGCCACCTCCCCATGAACGAGGAGGAGTTCCCTAAGAAGAAAACGAGGCGGCGCCTGCAGCGGACACCGCCTCGACCGGGGGCCATCGGGTGACACGCGTTTGGTTTTTTTGCGCCGCTTTACGGCCGTTGCCTACTTTTGGAGGCCAACCTTTGCGCGAACTGTCGACGGTCCCGGACGGAGAACGAATTGCCTCCACCTTGCGACGAACCGACGACAATGTCAAGGGGGTATTGCGCATGAATGTGCCGAGCTACGTTCACGGGGCAAGCGACAGGCCGCTCCTTGGCGAGCCGATCTTCCAGAACCTGCGCCGCACGGCGGCCCGCTTCGGTGATCGCGAGGCTCTGGTGGTCGCGCATCAGACGTACCGCGCCACGTACGGCGAGCTGGTCGCCCAGTGCGAGGAGGTCGCTTGCGGGCTCATGGCGCGCGGCGTCAAGAAGGGCGATCGGGTTGGCATCTGGTCGCCCAACCGATACGAGTGGGTCATCGTCCAGTACGCGACCTCCGCGATGGGCGCGATCCTCGTCAACATCAATCCCGCCTACCGCACCTCGGAGCTCGAGTACGCCCTGAACCAGTCGGGCATCAGCTTCTTGATCCTGGCCGCTCGCTTCCGGCAGGCCGATTACGTAGCGATGCTCGGCGAGGTCAAAGGCCGATGTCCGGGCCTCCGCGAGGCTCTTGTCCTCGAGGATGGTTGGGACGCCCTGAAGCGGGATGGAACGAAGGTCGAGCCAGGCGAGCTGCACGAGCTCGAGGCGACGCTGCAGTTCGACGACCCGATCAACATCCAGTACACCTCCGGCACCACCGGCTTTCCCAAGGGCGCCACCCTTACCCACCACAACATCCTCAACAACGGATATTTCATCGGCGAGACGCTCCGGTACACCGAGCAGGACCGCGTGTGCATCCCCGTGCCCTTCTACCACTGCTTCGGCATGGTGCTCGGCAACCTCGCCTGCACGACGCACGGTTCGACGATGGTCATCCCCGCGGAGGCCTACGATCCAGTGCTCACGATGGAGACCGTGCAGCAAGAGCGCTGCACCTCGCTCTACGGCGTGCCCACGATGTTCATCGGCGAGCTCGAGCACGCTCGCTTTAAGGACTTCGACTTCAGCTCGCTACGAACCGGGATCATGGCGGGCTCGCCGTGCCCCGTCGAGGTGATGAAGAAAGTCCAGACCGTGATGCACATCCCTGAGATGACGATCGCGTACGGCATGACCGAAACCTCGCCTGTATCGACCCAGTGCACGACCGACGACCCGCTCGAGCGTCGCGTCTCGACCGTCGGCCGCGTCCATCCTCACGTCGAGATCAAGATCATCGATCCGAGCACGGGCGCCGTCGTCCCGCGCGACACCCCTGGTGAACTATGCAGCCGCGGCTACATCGTCATGCGCGGCTACTGGAACAACGACGAAGCGACGCGTCAGGCGATCGATCCCGCCCGGTGGATGCACACAGGCGATCTCGCGACGATGGACGGCGACGGCTACATCAACATCGTCGGCCGGATCAAGGACATGATCATCCGCGGGGGCGAGAACATCTATCCGCGCGAGGTCGAGGAATTCCTTTACAGCCACCCCGACATCGCGGACGTCCAGGTCATCGGCGTGCCGTCGGAGAAATACGGCGAGGAGGTCATGGCCTGGGTCAAGCTGCGCGAGGGGTCCTCGGCCGCGGGCGATGAGATCGCCGCTTGGTGCAAAGGCAAGATCGCGAGCTACAAGATCCCTCGCCACTGGAAGTTCGTCGATTCGTTTCCGATGACGATCACCGGCAAGATCCAGAAGTTCAAGATGCGCGAAACGGCGGTCGAAGAGCTCGGGCTCAAGAAGGCCGCCGGAGTCAGGACCGCCTAGGCCAGCGACTCGTACGGAAACGCGGAAGCGAACGGCTCGTAGAGAAGCAGCACCTTCTCGATCGGGAGCGCGTCGCGCATGAAGATGGCACCCGCCGCGACGCCGGCAAAGCCGACGATGCCCAGGCCGTCGTGCGGCGCCGCTTGCTCGGCGCTGTCCTGCATCACGCGGAACGCCTGCGTCCGCCCGACCTGGTTGGCGGTGGCGAGGACTTGCTTCCACGCCGCGGTATAGTTCGCGGCCGGGTCGAGCCCGACCGGTGGAGCCGCAACGGACACCACGCTGGCCGCGGCAGTCGCCGGCGCCTTGGGCTGCTGACTGAGCGCCTTCGCCACGGCCGAAACCTCGGCCTCCATGTCGCCCTTCAGCGACGGCAGGCGCTTCAGGAAGGCGGCAATCTGCTGGTCGATGGGCGCCGGGGGACTGAATGTCGGTCCAGGCAGCACGGTCGCGAAAGGCCTGTAGATCGCTTCAAACTGGGCGGGCTCGAGCTGCTCGCGGACCAGGATCCCCAGCGCCACGACCTGCGCCGACTCGAGGGCGGCCGCCGCTGCCGCGCTGTCCGGAAGGCATTTTCCGATCGCGGCCTGTGCCTGGGTGACACGAAATCCGCTCGTAAACGCGTTGACCATCGCCTGGTCCGCGCCCGACAGCAGGCCGTCGAGGACTTCCTCGACCGCCCCCGTTGACGTCCGCCGGCGAGAGACCATTCGCGCGGTGGCGATCCACTCCCATTGCGCGGGCCCCAACGACTTCCCCGCGATGGTCATGAACTGCCCGGCTTCGGTCGCGCTCAGTGGACTCGAACCTGTTCGGGCAACAGGCCCTTGACGCGTAGTTTGTCGATCGGGTGATACGCGTCGACGATGCGCATCGTGCCTGAAGCCGAGCGCAGCACCATCGACTGCGTATACGCGTATACATCCTCATAACGGACGCCCTTCAACAGCTCGCCGGTGGTGATGCCTGTGGCGGCGAAGAACACGTCCTTGCCCGAACACAGATCGTCGATGCACAGGATCTTGTCAGGCTTGTGGCCTTCCTTGACCGCCAGCTCGCGTTCCTTGTCGTCGCGGAAGTAGAGCTTCGCCTGCATGTCGCCGCCAATCGTCTTGATCGCGCACGACGCGAGCACGCCTTCGGTCGCGCCGCCCGAACCCATCATGCAGTGGATCCCGAAGCGCGTCTCGAGCGCCGCCTCGAGCGCGCCCGCGACGTCGCCCGCTGAGATGAGCTTGATCCGCGCTCCCACCTGCCGAATCTCGCCGATGATCTCTTTGTTGCGGTCTCGGTCCAGGACGACGACTGTCAGCTCCTGGACCGGCAGTCCTTCCGCCTTGGCGATCCGTTTCAGGTTCCATTCCGCGGGCATGTCGAGGTCGATCACGCCGCGCGCCTTGCGGCCGACGACGAGCTTCTGCATGTAGTGGACGTGGGTCGTGAACATGGTTCCCCGCTCGGAGAGCGCCACGACTGAGATCGCACCGGGCAGCCCGGAGGCGGTGAGGCTCGTGCCTTCGATGGGATCGATGGCGACATCGACCTCGGGCTCCAGGCCGTTACCGATCGACTCGCCGAAATACAGCATCGGCGCCTCGTCCTTCTCGCCCTCGCCGATCACCACCGTGCCTCGCATGTCGACCGAGGTGAGCGACTCGCGAATCGCCTCCACCGCACGACGATCAGCGGCTTCCTTGTTGCCTCTGCCCTGCAGCGGCGCGGCGGCCAGGGCGCCGGCCTCGGTGACGCGCAGCAACTCGAGGGCCAGGTTGCGGTTGATCTTCGGTTCTTCGATCACTGAATGTGAAACGCTAGCCGATGCCGCGCCGCCTGATGGGTAGTTTGTCCGCCTCGACCCAAAGGTCTTCCTTGCGCGCGAGACGCCGGTCGCCGCCGCGGTCGACATAGACGCAGGTACGCTCGAGCACGGCGGTGATGCGGACCCGCTCTTCGTTCAGCACGGCGTCAAATCCGTCGATCAAGACCTCGTCCTCGTCGAGCTCGACTTCGCTCAGCCGGCGGGCACCTCCGGGCCGCAGCTTGGTCGACAGCTCCAGCTGCGGGCGCGGTCCCTGCGGCGGGCTAGGCTTGATGGTCAGGCGCGACGAGGCTGACCCGGCCAGCCGAATGCCCGCCCGTGGCGCCGGCACCGCAGGCTTGATGGGGAGCGGCTTCGGCGTCGGCAGCTGCTCGGGTTTGGGGGCTCTGGTCACTTTGGGGGGCGCTTGCGCCGCGGGCTTGGGTGCCGTCCGAGCCGGCCCGGTGACGGTCTTGCGCCCTTGGGGAGGGGTCCGCTTCGCGGCCCTGGCTGCAGGCCGGCTGGGCGCGCGGGCAGGGGGCTTCTGGCCTCGAGCCTGCGACGGCTTTTTGGACGGTCCTCTAGAAGAACTCACCCCAGAATTTTCTGACTCTCCCGACTGGGCTTGGCGCGGCCCTCAACGTTACGACCGTCGACTGCGCCGGCACGTCGGCCATGCGCTCGCGCGGTGTGTCGGGAATGCCTTCGGGGTGAACTCGGATCACTCCGTAGTGAACGCCGCCTTCCTGGACGACCAGGGTGCCTACTGTCGCGTCTCCCTCCAGCCGGCCGGTGCTCGTGATCTTCAGCCGGTTGCTGGCGATGACGTTCCCGCGGACGAGACCGGCGACCGTGATCCGGGCGCCCCGGATGTCCGCCTCCACCTGCGCCTCGGGACCGATCAACAGGTCGCCGTCGCACTCGATCTGCCCGCTGAAGATGCCCAGGACCTGGCCCGGCCCCTTCAGCGCCAGGTTGCCGGACACCGAGTCCTCGCGCGCAAGCACCGTCTGCTTGGGCTCGAGAACAAGCGGATCCGTACCGCCGTTGGTGGTGACCGCACCAGCCGTATCCACCGCCATGTCAGCCATGTCGAGTCCTCCCTGGCCGCCCTACTCCCCAGCTTTGGGCGACGCCCTCCTACGGCAGCATAGCGGGTGCTGGGTTTTTCGCTAGAGGTCTTGATGCTCCGACAAGTAATCGATCACCGCTTGGGTCTGGGGCAGGATCTCGCCGTCGATAACCAGCTCTTCGAGTTTTTGCTTGATCCGGCCCACTTCGGGGCCAGGGCCGATCCCCCTGACACGCATGATCTCCTCCCCCGTGATGAGGGGAGCCAGGCGCGAGGGGAGCTCCGCCTGAACCAAATCCAGGCGGGCCTGCAGCTCGTCCAGCTTTTCGGGCTCGGGGTAAGCCGACGCGGCGATGTCGGCTCTGGCGAGCAGCATCAATCTGTCGAGCAGAGGACCAGCGTCGCGCGCCAGGCGGCGCACCGCTCCGTCGGACCACTCCGACTTGTAGAAGACGGCACGGAGGTGCAACCGGATGAGCCCGACGATGACGTCGATCTCCCTCTGGGCAAAGCGAAGCCGCTCGAGCGCCCGCCTCGCGATGTCGGCTCCGACCTCCTCATGACCGAGAAACGTGCCGTCGCCCTTGGCCGTCCTGGGCTTGCCAACGTCGTGGAACAGCGCTGCCACGCGGAGGACGAGGTCGGGCGGGGTCGCCTCGACCGTGAGGAGGCTGTGGCCGAACACGTCATGCGTGTGGTAGCCGGTTTGCGGCACGCCCTTGCAGGCAGCGATCTCCGGCAAGATCACCTCCAGCAGGCCGGCCTCGTCGAGCAGGTCGAGGCCGAGCTTGGGCCGCGGCGAGGCCAGGATCTTCCGCAGCTCGTCGGAGATGCGTTCGATCGAGATCACCGGGGGCGTCAGGCGAGCTTTCAGCTCGCGCATCGCGGGCACGAGGGTCGGATCGAGGCTGAATCCGAGCTCGGCGGCAAACCGGACCGCCCGCAGCATGCGCAGCGGGTCGTCGGCGAAGGTACCGAGCGGGTCCGCCGGGGTGCGCAGAACCTTCGCCTCGAGGTCCCTGCGAGCGCCGAGCGGATCCTCGATCTTGCCGTCGAGGTCCATCAGGAGGGCGTTGATCGTGAAGTCGCGCCGGCGGAGGTCTTCCACGAGGCTGGCCGGCCTCACGTCGGGCTTGCGGGAATCGGGGGCGTAGGACTCGGCCCTGGCCGTGACGAACTCGACCAGGCGGCCGGGCAGGGTCACCTGGGCGGTGCCGAAACGCTCGAAGGTAACAGGAGGCGGAGCCACCGCGATTTCGGCGAAATGCCGCGCCAGGGCGAGCGCGTCGCCGCCTTCGACAACGACGTCCGGGTTGGGATGAGGCCGCTCGAGCATGAGGTCGCGCACGTAGCCGCCGACGACCCAGGCCTCGACATGAAGGTCAGCCGCGGCGCGCTTGAGCAGCCCCAGCAGCTCCGCGTCTGTTACTGGTTGATGCGCGCCCATTCCACGGCTCCCACCTGCCCGGCGCGATCCCCCAGTCGGGCACGGCGCAGGCGAGGCCGGCGTGCTGGCTTGATGAAGGGCGACGAGCGCAGCGTCTCGATCATCGTCGGGTAGACCAGCGCCCAGGAGCGCGAGACGCCGCCGCCCATGACGAAGATCTCAGGGTCGAGCGCGTTGGTGAGGCTGATCAAGGCAATGCCCATGTAACGCGCTGCCCGCTCGACGACCGACCGGGCCTGACGATCACCGGCCGCAGCGGCCGCGAACAGTTCGGCCGCGGTGTGCCCTGTCTCGCGCGCGAGCGCGGTGCCGCTGATGAAAGCCTCCAGGCAGCCCCGCTGGCCGCAGTTGTCGAGCGGACCATTGGGGTCGATGATCATGTGCCCGATCTCGCCCGCGGTTCCGTGGGCGCCGCGGTGGAGCTTGCCATCGATGATCAGGCCGCCGCCGACGCCTGTCGACCAGGTGATGTAGACCATGTTCCGGCTGCCCCGCCCCGCGCCGTGGTGAAACTCACCCAGCCCGGCCATATCGGCGTCGTTGGCGAGCTGGACCTTGGCGCCGGTGGCGCGGCCCATCATCGCGACCAGCGGCACGTTCTGCCACGGCAGGTTCGGTGGATTGACGAGCACGCCGCGCCTGATGTCGATCGGCCCAGGCGCGGCGATCGTGATGCTGCGGACCTTCTCGCGGCCACGATGACGATCGATCTCGCCGGCCGCCCAGTCGACCATCGCCTGGGGTGTCGCCAGCATTGCGGTTTTGGTCTTGATGCTGGCCACGAGGTGGCCGTCGGACCGCGCGAGCGCGACGCGTACCTGGGTTCCGCCTAGATCGATCCCTGCCAGCATCGCGCGACTAGGGTAATGCCCCTTCATTCATGCCCCTCACCCTGACCCTCTCCGCCACGGGTGAAAGGGCACTGTTCAAGAGGCCAGGAGCTGTTGGCCTCGCAGGGCGGCGAGAATCTCGATCGGTGCGCGGGCGCGGTTGAACGTGTAGAAATGCAGGCCCGGTACCCGCGCCTCGATCAGCTCGGCGCACTGCGCGATGCAATGCTGGACACCGAGCGCACGAACGGCATCGTCATCCGCCGCGTTGTCGATTGCGGACTGCAATTCGGCGGGCACCGTCGCGCCCGACATCGCGGTCATCACGCCCAGCGAGCGTCGGCTCGGCACAGGCATCAATCCCGGCACGATCGGCACCCCGATCCCCGCTGCGCGGGCGCGCGAGACAAGGTTGAAATAAAAGCGATTGTCGAAAAAGAGCTGCGTGATCAGAAAGTCCGCGCCCGCCTCGACTTTCAGCTTCATGTAACGAAATTCGTGCTCGACGTCGGGACTCTCGGGATGCTTTTCGGCGCTGCAGGCGGCGCCGATCCCAAACCTGTAACCGCTGCGCCGCACGAGCGAAACCAGGTCGCTGCCGTGCGTGAGCTGCGGGTCAACGGGGGTGAAAGGCTCGCCTGAGATCGGCGGATCACCACGCAAGGCAAGCACGTTGGCCACGCCCTCGCGCTCCATCCAGTTGAGGATCTGACGTGTTCGGTCCGCGCTATTGGCGCAGGTGAGATGTGCCATCGCCTCGATGTGGTAGTGGCGCTTGATGCGGGTCACGAGCTCCAGCGTTTTCTCGCCCGTGCGGACTCGATAGGTGACCGAGACCCAATCCGGGGCGTGCCCGGCCAGCGTCGCAACCGTGCGCTCGAGCACTTCCACCTCACTCTCGTCGCGAGGTGCCATGAACTCAAACGAGATCGTCGGTTTGCTGCGCCCGAGCATGTCGGCGATGCGCATGGCTCGCGAAAGCCTACCGCAGGAGGCGGGCGTCTCCGACGCGGCGAGTCACGCGCAACGCGTCCAGGTATTCGAGCAGCGCGAGCACCGGCCGCCTGCTCGCGCCCATGCGATCGCGCAGCTGCGCGACGGTCACAGAACCGTTGATGCCCACGATCTCCTTCACCATCGCGACCGCGGAATCGAAAGCGCTCTTGATGAACGCAACGTCGTCGCTCACGCGAACGATGTCCCCGCGCTCGGCAAGTGCTCGCACGAGCTCCTCGCTCGCACCGCTCTGGTGCATCGCCTCCTGCAAAGAAGGCGGGGTGAACGGCTTGGCCCCCAGGACCCGAAGCAAGTCCGCCTGCGGACCGGCTTCGTCAAGCTGCACCTCGTGTCCTGGCGAGGCCAGCGATCCGTTGCGCTCGACCACGCGGCCGTCCTGGACGAGCCCTTCAATGACCGCCGCGAACGACGCCGGCGAGACGCCCAGGCGGCTGCGCAACTCTTCGCGGGCCATGCCCGATCGCAACGGATGGGCCCCGTGATACGCCGTCAACTCCTCGCTGGCGTGGGCCGTGATCGACCGCCACGCCTCATGGCTGAAGATCCAATCCCCCAGCCGCCGCGCATCGAGCGTTGCGACATCCGCGTCGGCCGCGACAGTTGCCTTCAACAACGCTTGCACGGTGACGCCGCGCGGGTATTTGCGCAGCTCCTGCTGCAGCACGTCGCCCGCCGCCCGCCGCGCGAGCGACTCGCGGACCGCAGAATCGTGGCGGGCATGCTTGCGAGGCGCGACGTCGAGAAACGTCCCGCCCGCGATGGTCATCGCCGGGCTTGGCGCACGGAGCACGAAGCGATCCCCGGCCGTGGCCGCGATGGGACGCTCGAGGTAGAGCTGAACCCATCCGCTCCCTCCGGGGGCGATCTCGTCGGCGTCGAGCACGATCGTCCGGCAGGCGACCTCGACGGCAGCCGTGTGCAGTAAAAGCTCGGCGCCGTGGCGCACCGGTTGCGCCGCCGACGCAAGGGCGCGAAGCGTCGCGTCGATCCGTCGGACTCCATGCAGGGCGCCTCGACGCGCCAGCACATCGCCGCGCGAGAGCTCGCTCTTCTCGATGCCGCTGAGGTTGGCCGCCACACGGTTGCTGGGTCCCACCGATTGGACCTTCTGGTTGTGGCGCTGCAGGCCGCGGATCCGTACGAGCCGTCCACCCGGAACGACCTCCATCTCCTCACCCACGCTCAGCGAACCGTCGACCAGGGTGCCGGTGACGACGGTGCCGAACCCGCTCATCGTGAAGACGCGATCGATCGGCAATCGCGGCCGGCCCGAATCCTCGCGAAGGGACGATTTCTCGAGCAGCGCGTCGAGCGCGGCCGTGAGCTGGGCGAGACCTGCGCCTGTGACTGCCGAAACGGGGATCACTTTCGAGCCGTCCAGCGAGGTGCCATTGATCGTCGCTCTGACCTCCTCGGTCACCAGCGCCAGCCAGTCCTCGTCGACGAGATCTGTCTTCGTGAGGGCGACGAGACCTCGCCGCACGTCGAGCAGGTCGATGATGTCCAGGTGCTCTCGGGTCTGCGGCATGACGCCTTCGTCGGCGGCGACGACGAGGACCACCGCGTCGAGCCCGTGGGCACCGGCCAGCATGTTGCGCATGAAGCGGGCGTGGCCGGGCACGTCCACGATTCCGATCTCGCGTCCGCTGGGCAGGGTCATGTGCGCAAAGCCCAGGTCGATCGTCATTCCCCGTCGCTTTTCCTCGGCCAGCCGGTCAGGATCGATGCCCGTGAGCGCGGTGATGAGCGTGGACTTGCCGTGGTCGATGTGGCCGGCGGTGCCGACGACGAAGCTCATTTCGCCAGGCTTGCTGTCGCCGCCTCGACCGCGTCGATCAGGATCTCGTCCTCTCCTCGTAACACTGTTCGTGGGTCGAGGCAGCACTCGTCCTTCTCCACTCGTGCGATAACGGGCGGATCGCCCTCCCGGAGCGCGGTGACCAGGCGAGAGGCCGGGCCCGCGATCGCGATGAGGACTGTCGGGATCGCTTGCTCGGGAAGCGAGCCTCCGCCGACCGCCGATATAGCCTCGATGAGCTGGGTTTTGACGCCGCGTTCCTCGAGCTTGACCGCCCACATCGCGGCCCGACGCCGGATGTTCTCGACCGGCGCATGGAGCATGCGGTCAACAGGTATCTCGTCGGCACGACCGGTCAACCTCTGCCGCAGCGTGGCTTCGAGCGCAGCCAGGGTCAGCTTGTCGATGCGCAACGCTCTCGCGAGCGGATGGCGCGACATCTTCTTGATGGCGTCCGCGTGGCCGAGCACGATTCCGGCTTGCGGCCCGCCGAGCAGCTTGTCGCCCGAGAACGTCACCACATCGCATGATCTGACCGAATCGACAACGGTCGGCTCGTCGGCGCTCGCCTCCGTCGCCCCGCTGCCGACGTCGTCGATGAGAAGCAGAGCGTGGCTCTTGGCGATTGTCGCCAGGTCGGTGAGCGCCGCCGACTCGGTGAATCCAGTGACCCGGAAGTTCGACGTGTGCACCCGAAGCAGCGCGGCGGTGCGTTCGGTGACAGCCTCCTCGTAGTCCGCGGCGCGGGTCCGGTTGGTGGTTCCCACCTCGACCATGCGGGCACCGGAGAGCCGCATCACGTCCGGCATTCGGAACGAGCCCCCGATCTCGACCAGCTGCCCCCGCGAGACGACCACCTCCTTGCCCTTGCACAAAGCGGTCAAGGCGAGCAGCACGGCGGCGGCGTTGTTGTTCACCACGAGCGCCGCCTCGCTGCCGAACAGGGCCGTCAGCAAGCCCGCAACAAGCGAGGCCCGCTCACCTCGCTTGCCTGTCGAGAGGTCGAGCTCGAGGTTGCTGTACCCGGCAGCCACGCCGAGCGCCTCGACGGCGGCCTGGGAGAGCGGCGCGCGGCCAAGGTTGGTGTGCAGGATCACGCCGGTCGCGTTGATCACGCGCCGCAATCTGGGGGCGACGCCTTCGCGCAGCCGAGCTGCAACCGCGGCGTGGCGCTCGGAGCCATCCCTGGCCGAGTTGCGCTCGGCGGCAATCTGAGCGCGGATCGCCTCGACAACCCGAGCTCGGCCGTGCTCCCTGACGAGCTCGGCGTAGGCCGGCTCGTTGACGAGCGTGCCTACGGCAGGCAGGGTGCCAGGCCCGTGAATCCGGGGACTCGATACCCGATGCATTCGCCTACTGAGATTAGGCTTGCGGGCTCGAAGAACGGGAGCATGACGTAGTTCAGCAGGTTGGCGCCCTGGAAGAACTGGACCGCGAGCAGGACGACGACGCAGCCGGCCCAGACCTCGCGCCTGCGGAGGCTGACGTCGTAGAAGAAGCGAGCATTCTGTCTCTGGAAGATCGCCTCGATCACGTTCCAGCCATCCAGTCCGGGGATCGGCAGCAGTTGAAACGCGAAGATCGAGAGGTTCAGGAACACGATCACGTAGATGACGAGGCCCAGGAGTCCTGGTCCCACGTCGAACGAGATGGGGACGCCTGCGCGGATCATCGCGCGCAACAGCAATCCGACGATGAAGGCCACCGCCAGGTTTGCTGCTGGACCACCGAGCTCGTAGAGGACCTTCTGCCGGTTACCGCTGATGCGGTTGGACTGGATGGGCACCCGGCGGCCCCAGCCGACCAGCGCCACGAACACCGCGATCACCCCCAACGGGTCGAGGAAGCGGCGCGGATCGGGCTTGAAGTAGCCGAAGTAGCGGACGGATCGATCGCCCTGGAAGTAGGCCGCCGCGGCGTGGCCCATCTCATGCGCCGGGATGGCGATGGCGACGGCCGGCACCAGGGCGAGAATCCCGATGACGAAGGAGACGAGAAAACTCAATCGATCTTGATTTTCGAGTCGCGCTTCGTGGTTCGTCGCCTCGTCCGAGCCCGTCTGACTCGCGTTGCCGCGGGAGCGGGCGCGACCCGGTTCTCATAGATCAGCATCAATGCCGTGATCAGCTCGCGCTGGGCGTTGAGCAGGTGCACCTGGGCGGCGGGCGGCACCATATCGGACAACACGTTGCTGACCCGAGAGCCGAGCTCGTTGATCAGCTCGATCACGCGCTCGCCATCGCGGCTCATCGCTTTTTCGCCTCCAACTTTTCCGCGCGCCGCGCGAAGCGCACGCGCAGCTCGCCGTCCTCGATCGATGCGCCCGCGGTCTCGCGGCGCGCAAGCACCCGCGGCAGCGTGATCTCGCGGCGGTAGTTGCCGACGGTCACGTAGAGATCGCCGTTGTGGCGGCTCAGGTCGACCGCCGACTTGTCCACGAACGGCACCTTAAGAGACAGCACGTAGTCAGGCCCTTCCTTATCTATGCGCTGCGGGTTGGAGGTCGCAAAACGGCGAGCAGGGTCCTCCTCGCCATAGATGGCGTGGGCCATCCGGGAAAGCATCTCCTCCCCCACCACCTCGCGGTCGAACAGGGGCACGTTGAAGATGGGAATCCCGGCGAAGGACTCCTCGACCTCGCGCTGGTAGCGGTGGTGTATGAGCTGCCATTTCTGGAAGAGCTCGTCATGCAGGTCGCCTGGCAGAAGCCGGTTCACGATCACCGCGTCGGTGACGTAACCGAAGAGGCTCAGATACGTGTAGGCGCGCTTGGCCTCCTTGACCACCATCTTCTCGAGGTTGAGCACGATGCGGACCGTGGTGATCTCGGGATCCGTCAGCACCTTGCGCATGCCATCGAGGTCCATCAGCAGATCCTTGAGCGACGCGTAGACCTCGTCCGACGGCAGCGGCATGTGCATCATCGGCTGCAGCACGGGGCGCGCCACGCGCATCGCGCGTCGCGACCAGGGGTAGATCTTGTCCAGCCACCACTTCGCCGCGTCGGGAAAGGTGAGGAGCTGGAGCGTCTCGCCTGTCGGAGCACAGTCGACGATCAGGACGTCGTGCTCGGCGCGCTGCGCGTAGTGCTTGATCCACATCAACGAGGCGACCTCGTCCATGCCTGGAGGATTGGCCACCTCGTCGGCCAGCACCTCGTCGAGGCCCTGCGTGGAGAAAACCTCGACAGCGTACTCGTGGAGCTTTGCCCAGTGGCGCTGCATCTCGTGCAGCGATGACACCTCGTGCGCCCACAGGTTGTCGCCCACCTTGGTGGCCTCGGCTCCAAGCTCGATGTCGAACGAGTCGCCGAGCGAGTGTGCAGGGTCCGTGCTCATAACGACGGTGCGGTAACCGGAGGCTGCGCAACGCACCGCGGTCGCCGCGGCGACGGACGTCTTGCCAACCCCGCCCTTCCCCGTGAAGAGAACAACCCTCACGGGCGAAGTCTACGTTCGGGGTGTTTTCCTCCGTTTGCCCGCTGCGACCAGCTCGTCGACGTTCTCCTGCACGAGCGTCTCCACGTGCTTGAGGATCTGGATCGTCACCTCGGTGTTCTTCTCGGTCATCCCGGTCACCTCCTCGATCGCCTTGAGGATCTGCACGTTCTGCATGTCCGCCTTATCGGCTTCATCTGCGGCATGCTCGAGCGTCAGCCGGTCCTTCTGCGACTGCCGGTTCCCCGCCAGCAGCAGAACCGGGCCCGTGTAGGCGGCCTGGGTGGAGAAGGCAAGGTTGAGCAGGATGTATGGGAAGGGGTCGATGTGGATGCGACCGGTCGCCTGGAGAGTATTGACGCTGACCCAGATCGCCACAAGGCACGTCTGGATGATCAGAAACCGCCACGAGCCGATGAAGGACGCGATTCCGTCCGCGAGGCGCTCGCCGAACGTCGCCTCTTCGTGATGGATGACGTTGACCGGGTGCTTGTGTCCATCGGTGGCGTACTTGCGCCGCTGCATCGTCCGCCTGAGCGCCGCGCTCCGAGACTCGCTCGTCCGAACTGCCACAGCGGTTCGAAACTCTACCGCTTGGAGTCCGAGTTGCTACCCCGTTACTTGACGATCAGCGGGACGGTCAGCGAACCGACGCCGAGCAGCACGATCATGGCCGCGCCGACGATCGCCAGCCTCACCAGGTCCTTGGTGAAGTAAGGCACCCGGTCCAGCGGGATCGACGGATCCGTCGACTGGACGATCATGCGGCCGCCGCGCTGCTTGACGAACTGATTGCGCGACCCGAGCGACAGCTCGACGGAACGGACCAGCGCCTGGTCCCCACCCACCCTCGCCTGGGAAACGCTGCGCGTCGGGGTGGCGGGCTGGGCGCCGGCCGTGCCGACCGCCGTCAGGGGGCCGGCCGGCCGCATTGGCTGGCGGTACTTGCCCTTGGCTCGCTTTTTGCCCTTGCGGCTCATAGATCTGCAAGTCTAGACGGGCGTGAAAATCAGCTCGATTCTCCCCATCCGGCCCCATCCCCGCCCTGCGGGCGGTACTTCCCCGCCAGTGCGGAAGAGTTGGCCTTTGTTAGGTATGACAGGCAGGCGACTGGGGGAGCTCGTTCTAGGTCGTGGGGTGCGACTCGGGAAGGTTTCCGCCTGCCTGTCGTTGGGCCGTGGGACTCAACGTGCAAGGACGTTGGCTACGATATGTTGTGTCCCGGGTGAAGTTATAACCCCGAATGTAGTTGGTGTCAAGAGCTTTGGGTAAAGTGTCGCCTGGCAACCGGCTGCGCTGGCTGCCTTACCTCTTCGCCGCCGGGGCGGTGTTCTGGCTGATCGAGCTGACACAGTTCGCCGCTGTCGTCGCGGCGCCGGCTGGCCGCGAGCAACTACGCCAGGCGCTGCTCACCGCCGGGATCACGAACGTCAACACGATGCTCACCGTCGAGGTCGTGATTCTTGCCTCCCTCGAGGTCGCGGCCGTCGCCTTGCATGGTGCCGCCTACTACGGCTTGAGGGCGTACCGGGCCTGGGGCTGGGTCGTCGCGGTCATCGTCGCGGCCGCCTGGTCGCTGTTGCTCGTGGGCATCCCGGTCCTCGTCTTCCTGCTGCGACGGCCTACCCGTCAGGCCTACGGAATCTCCTAACAGGCGCGGGTGAGGCAGGCCTCCCCCGCGGAACCCCTTCCATGGCACGCGACGTCTGGTGGCGATGGAGGGAACACGTTTAGGGACGGCCGGAATGAATCCGGCCTACATCCCCACCTCGTCTCCTAAAAGGCGCGGGTGAGGCAGGCCTCCCCCGCGGAACCCCCTCCATGGCACGCGACGTCTGGTGGCGATGGAGGGAACACGTTTAGGGACGGCCGGAATGAATCCGGCCTACATCCCCACCTCGTCTAGAGGGCCTAGCGGCCGATCCGGAAGAAGACGACGTCTCCGTCCTGGACTCGATACTCCCGCCCCTCGACCCGCAGCTTGCCAGCAGCGCGCAAGGCGTCCATCGAGCCGGCGGCGACGAGCTCATCCACCGAGGTGACCTCGGCGCGGATGAAGTGCTTTTCGAAATCGGTGTGGATCTTGGAGGCCGCGACCGGCGCGGGCGCGTCGCGCTCGCATGGCCAGGCCCGAACTTCCGGCTCGCCTGCGGTGAAGTAGGTGATCAGGCCGCCCGCCTCCCACACCGCGCGCGCGATGCGGCCCAAGCCTGATTCGTCGATGTCGTAACCGGCGCGCATCTCGGCCTGCTCCGACGGCTCGAGCTCGCTGAGCTCGGCCTCCAGGCGCGCCGACAGCGCGATGGAGGGAGCGCCTGCGCCGTCGGCCAGCGTCTTGACCTTCGCGGCGGGCTCGCCTCCACCCGGGAGCAATGCTTCGGCGGCGTTGGCGACGTACACGGCGGGCTTGAGCGTGACCGGGAAAATGCCCAGCAGCATCGCGCGTTGATCCGGCTCCAGGGTAAGCGTGCGCAGCTGCTGCCCGGCGTCGAGGTGCTGCTTGGCCGCGGCCAGAACTTCCGTCTCAGCCTGGGCGTCCTTCTTCCCCGCCCGCGCCTCCTTGGCGACGACGTCGAGCCTTCTCTCGACCGACGCGAGGTCGGCGAGCACGAGGTCGAGCGCAAACTCCTCGAGCTCGGACGCGGGGTCGGGCTCGGGCCCGAAGCACCGAGCGACCTTCAAAAGGACATCGGCCTGCCGCGCAAACCCTGTGCGCTGCGCGCGACTGCCCGGAGGCGAGTCCTCGACGCGGACCTGCGCCGGCGTCGTCTTCGCGGGCTGCACGGCTTCGGCGAGTCGGGTCAGGCGCCCATCAGGGACGTCGACCATCCCGACGCCGTCGGCGCCGCGACCCGCCGTCAGCGCGTGGAACAGCGTGGTCTTGCCGGACCCCGCGGGCCCGACGATGGCAACGTTTACAGGCACGGCTTACGCGAGTTCCTGGTCCAGCTCGAAAGCTTTGTGGAGGATTCGCACGCCCTTGTCGACCTGGTCGCGAGCGACGAGGCAGGTGATGCGGATCTCGGACGTGCTGATCATCTCGATGTTGATGCCGCCGTCCGCCAGGGCGCGGAACATGCGAGCGGCGATGCCGGGCGTACCCAGCATTCCTGTGCCGACGACGGACAGCTTGGCGATGCCGCCGGCGGACGAGATACGCGTGGCGCCGACCTCCTTGGCCGCGACCTTGACGAGCTTCTCGGCCGCCTTGAGGTCCGACTCCGCGACGGAGAACGTCAGGTCGGTGCGGCCCGACCGGCCGATGTTCTGGACGATGACGTCGACCGAGATCCCCGCCGCGCTCAACGGCTCGAAGATGCTCGCGGCGACGCCAGGGCGGTCGCGCACGCCGATCACGGTGATCTTCGCGACGTTCGTCTCTTGCGCGATGCCGCGCACGCGCTGGCGATCTTCCATCGGGACGTGGGCGACGATCATCGTACCGACGCCCTGACGAAAGCTCGATCGGACGTGGATGGGCACGCTGTACAGCTCGGCGATCTCCACAGCGCGAGGGTGCATGACGCGTGCGCCGACCGCCGCGAGCTCGAGCATCTCGTCGTACTGGATGTGGCTCAGTTTGCGAGCCGACTTCACGACTCGCGGGTCGGCGGTGAAGATGCCGTCGACGTCGGTGTAGATCTCGCATGACTCCGCGCGCAGCGCCGCGGCGAGCGCCACCGCGGTGGTGTCTGAGCCGCCGCGACCGAGCGTCGTGATCTCCAGCTCTTCGGTGACGCCCTGAAAACCGGCGACCACAGGCACCTGGTGTTGGCGCAGCGCATCGAGGATGCGGTCGGGCTTGATGTCGCGGATCCGCGCGCGCGAGTGATGCTCGCTCGTGCGGACGCCGGCCTGGGCGCCGGACAGCGAGATGGCGGGCACGCCCATGCCCTGCAGACACATCGCGACGAGCGGAGCGGTGATCGTCTCCCCGTTGGCGACGAGCATGTCGAGCTCACGCGCCGGGGGATCGGGGTTGATGCTCTGGGCGAGCGAGATCAGGCGGTCGGTCGTGTGGCCCATCGCGGAGACCACGGCGACGACCTGGTGACCCTGGTTCACGGTGTCGGCGATGTGACGGCTGACCCGGCGGATGCGCGCGGCGGAGCCGACCGAGGTACCGCCATACTTCTGGACGATCACAACGTGCGGAACATGCCCTTGTCCGTGATCTTGGACACGAGCGCCCGTCCGCGCAGTGGATGCTCATCCTCCATCGCCTTGGCGATCCGTTCCGCCTGCGATGGCGCGCAGAAGGCGAACACGCTGGGGCCGGCGCCGCAGATCGCCGCGCCGTACGCGCCCGCCGCTTCCGCGACGTGGATCACTTCCTCAACCCACGGATATAGATGCATGCGGTGCGGCTGATGCAGCCGGTCACGCAGCGCCTCGCCGAGCAGGGACGGGCGCTTCGACATGATCGAGCGCACGAGAAGCGCCGTGCGCGACGCGTTGAATGTCGCGTCCGCCAGCGGCACCTCCGCGGGCAGCACGGAGCGGGCTTTCTCGGTGGGCAGGGGTTGGTGCGCGATGAACAGAGCTAGACCCCATCCGGGATTCGGCAGCTTCTCGTCCACCTTTTGCGACACGATGCGAATCCCGCCCGAGGCCGAGGCGGCGACGTTGTCGTAGTGACCTTCGTCCGCTCCCGCGTCGATCACGTGCGATTTGACGTCCCACGGGCTCATGAGAGCCGATGAGGCCAGCCTCGCCGCGGCGCTGCTGCCCAGACCGACACCCATCGGGATCTCGCTGCGGACGCGTCCTTTCATGCTCAGGCGGGTGAACGGGTTCTCGTGCGCGTAGAGGTAGTCGGAGCCCTCGCCCTCGTACTCCCAGGAAGGATGTTGCGACTCGGTAGCCTCGACCTCCAGCCAGAGGTCGATCGCCATCGCCATGCAGTCGAATCCAGGGCCGATATTGGCGATCGAGGCGGGGACTTTGATTCTCATGGCGGATTTACAGCTTCAAGACCTTAGCGAGTGTGCGCGCGTCTCCGTCGAGTTCGATGGGTGGTTCGACACTTTTCAACGAAGCCTCAGGATCTTTGAGCCCGGAACCCGTGAGGACGACCACGGTGACGGCGTCCTTGTCGATCTTTCCGTCACGGACGAGCCTGAACAGAAGGGCCAGCGGCGCCGCCGACGCGGGCTCGGCGAACAGGCCTTCGCTGCCGGCGAGCCGGATCTGCGCGGAGAGGATCTCGATGTCGGTTACCGCGCTGATCGCCCCCCCGGACTCGTCCCGCGCCGACGTCGCGCCCTCCCATGACGCGGGATTGCCGATCTTGATCGCCGACGCGACGGTCTTCGGGTCGGCGACGGGGCTGCCGTTGACGATAGGCGCGGCGCCCTCGGCCTGCGCGCCGACCATCCTCGGCAGTCGGGTGGCGCGGCCGGCGGCGTGGTACTGGCGGAAACCCCTCCAGTAGGCGGTGATGTTGCCGGCGTTCCCGACCGGCAGGATGAGGTAGTCGGGCGCGTCGCCCAGCTCGTCGACGATCTCGAACGCGGCCGTCTTCTGGCCCTCGATCCGATGTGGGTTCACCGAGTTCATCAGGGCTACGGGGTACCGGCTGGTGAGGTCGCGCACGGTTTCCAGCGCGTGGTCGAAGTTGCCCTTCAATGCGACCACCTTCGCTCCATACATCAGGGCTTGCGACAGTTTGTTGAGCGCGATTTCGCCAGACGGGACCACAACGATCGCGCGCGCACCGGTGCGCGCCGCGTATGCCGCCATCGACGCAGACGTGTTGCCGGTCGACGCGCACATGAAGACTCGGTGGCCTGCCTCCAACGCCTTGGCCACGGCGACGACCATGCCCCGGTCCTTGAACGAGCCCGTGGGATTCAGGCCTTCGTACTTGAAGTAGAGGTGCTCGAGGCCCAGCGCCTTGCCGATGTTGAGGCTCGGCACAAGTGGGGTCGAGCCCTCCTTGAGGTCGACCTCCGGCGTCGATGGTCCGACAGGTAGGTGCTCGCGATAGCGAGCGATGACCCCCACGGGCCGATCCTCCTAAAAGACGCGGAGGAACGACGAGACGGCGTGCACGGGCTCGAGCCGCGCCATCCGCTCGCGCGCCCTCTGCAGGCTCGCGTCGAGCGATGGGTGGGTGGTGACCACGAGCTCGGCCGTCTGGTCGTGTGACCATGCGTCTTTCTGGATGAAGCTCGAGATGCTCACGCCTTCCTCGGCGAAAACCTGCCCGATTGCGGCGAGCACTCCAGGCTGATCGGCGACGCGGATGCGGTAGTAGGCGCGCGTCTTCACCTCGCCGATCGGAATCACGCCGATGCGGTCGTCGAAGCTGAAGGACGGTCTGCTCTGCAC
>WNGG01001392.1_pt1 | contig 39408 bp, 35 predicted proteins | sample 5400661 | NCBI WGS metagenome assembly WNGG01 (sample SAMN13153372, study PRJNA577476) | soil metagenome | isolation source: 100 cm soil or saprolite under Garry oak tree replicate 1 | place: USA:California | collected 2016-06-15
CGCGATTTCCTCCAGCGCGCCGCTGGTCGGTTTCTTGTGCCGGCTCTCCACGCGCGGTGGCGCGCCCCGATTGAGCTGCCGTGACCGCTTCGCGGCGAGGACGACGAGCAAATACCGGTTCGAGACCTTGTTCAACGCGCTTTCAAGCGAAGGGAATGCCATCAATTGCGTACCTCCAGATCGGGCAGGGTGAGGCCGAGGCGTGCGACTCGACAGCGCTCGGCCAGGATGATCGACTCGAGCTGCTCCATGGCCTCCTTCACATCGCGGTTCACGATGAGGTAATCGTACTGCCGCCACAACGCAATTTCCTCGCGCGCCCGCACCAGGCGCCGCTCGATGTCGGCGTCCATGTCGGAGCGCCGCTCGCGGAGCCGCTGCTCCAGCTCCTTCACCGAGGGCGCCAGGATGAAGATCAGCACCGCGTCCGGATAGCGCGCCCGGAGCTGCGCGGCGCCCTGCGTGTCGATGTCGAGCAGCACGTCCTTGCCGTCGGCCAGCGCCGCCTCCAGCGGCCGCGCCGGCGTGCCGTACATGTTGCCGTGCACGATCGCCCACTCGGCCAGCTCGCCGCGCTCGAGCATGGCGCGGAACTCGCGCTCGCTCACGAAGCGGAAGTCCACGCCGTTCACCTCGCCCGCGCGCGGCGCGCGCGTCGTGGCCGAGACCGAGTACGCGAGATCGGGAATGCACAGGCGCGCCTCGCGGCAGAGCGTCGTCTTGCCCGCCCCCGACGGCGCCGACACGACGAACAGCGTGCCGCGACGGCCGAGGCGCACGCCGGCGCGGCTATTCAAGATTTTGCACCTGCTCGCGGATCTTCTCCAGCACGCCCTTGGCGGCCAGCGCGGCCTGGCTCATCTCGAGGTCGTCGGCCTTGGAGGCCACCGTGTTGACCTCGCGGTTCAGCTCCTGGATCAAGAAGTCGAGCGGCCGGCCCACGGGACCGCCCTTGTCGAGCAGCAGCGTGAACTCGGCGAGGTGCGCGCGCAGCCGCGCCAGCTCCTCGGTCACGTCGCTCTTGTCCGCCCAGATCGCCGCCTCCGTCACGATGCGCGCCTCGTCGATGGCCGTCTCGGCCAGCAGCACGCGCAGCCGCTCGCGCAGCCGTTCCTCGCGGCGCGCCGCCGTCACCGGCGCCCGCGCGGCGACGGCGGCCACGGCGGCCGTCAGCTCGGCGTGCAGCGTGCGCAGCGCATCCGCCAGCCGGTCGCCCTCGGCGGTGCGCCGCGCCACCAGCTCGTCGAGCGCGCGTCCGAGCGCCTCGGCCAGGAGCGGCCACGGCGCCATCGGCTCGACGGGCTCCGGCTCCTCGAGCCGCACGACGCCCGGCCGCTCGAGCACCCAGGCCAGGTTCGGCGCGCCCTCGAGACCGAGCTCCAGCGCCAGCGCGCGGGCGCGAGCGACGTACTCGCGCGCGAGGGCCGCGTCCACCTGCACGCGCTGCGCGGCGCCGCCGCCGAGCGGCGTGAGCTGCACGTTGACGTCGACGCGTCCGCGCTCCAGCCGGCTCTGCACGAGTCGGCGCGCCTCCAGCTCGAGCGCGGCGAAGGCGCGCGGCAGACGCAGTGCGACATCGAGGTGGCGGTGATTGACGGACCGGGCCTCCACGGTAACGGCGATCGACTCGCCGCTCGCCTCCGCCCGCCCGAACCCGGTCATGCTCCGGACCATGGAAGAAGCCCAGCATGGCCGAAATTCTCTGTAGTGTCAATATGTTGCGGTTGACAGGCGCTGCGCGCGCGGCGTAGACTGCGCCTGTCGCAACCCCCCGGATCGCCGCATCCGGCCGCAATTCAAGGAGGATCGCGCATGACGTGGACCCGCCGACGCTTCCTGACAGCCTCCGGCGCCGCGGCCGTCGCCGCCGCCTGGCGGGCGCCGGCGCGGGCGCAGGCTCCGAAACCCATCACGGTCTCGCACAGCGTCTCGACCTTCGTGTACGGCCAGCACCTGGTGGCGAGGGAGAAGAAGTTTTTCGAGGAGGAGGGCGTCGCGGTGCCGTTCTTCATCGCGCCCGGCGGCGGCGCCAAGGTCGCGCAGGTGCTCGCGGCGGGCCAGGCGATGTTCGCGCTCGGCGACTCGAACCATCCGTTGAAGATCACCGAGAAGGGCAAGGACGCCCTGATGGTCTTCGCCACCGACACGCGTTGCTCGTACGCCAACGTCGTCGTGCGCAAGGAGCTCTTCGACCGTGGCGTGAAGTCGGTCGAGGCGCTCGGCGACGCCAGGCTCGTCGGCCGCAAGGCGGTGGTGGCGGCAACGGCCATCGGCTCGGGCACCTACGTCTACGGCGTGTACGTGCTCAAGGGCCTCAGGGCGGCCGACGGCAAGGCCGTCAACGACCACGTCGAGTGGGTGAGCGGCGGCGGCCCCACCACGATGCTCGGCGGTCTGAAGGCGGCCAAGTTCGACGCGATCATGGCCGTTCCCGAGTGGCAGTGGGCGGCGGAGGAAGAGGGCTTCGGCAAGGCGATCTACGACGTGCAGGACGAGAAGGCGTGGACGCGCGTCTTCGGCGGCCCCATCCCGGCCACGGTCGGCTTCACGCTGCGCGAGACGATCGAGAAGTCGCCGGACCTCGTGCAGGGCTACGTCAGCGCCTGCTACCGCGCCCAGCAGTGGATCCACCGCGCGAAGGACGAGGAGATCGTCGAGCTGCTCTACAAGCCCTACATGGACACCTACAGCCGCGACAACGTCCTGCGCTCGGTGAAGTACTACAAGACGATCTTCGATTGGGATTTCGTCGTCGACGAGAAGTCGTACGAGAACGGCACGAAGGTGTGGGTGCCGCTCGCCGTCGACAAGCCGGTGCCGTACGCCAAGGCGGTGGAGATGGCGTTCGTGAAGAAAGCCCGCGCCAAGTACAAGTCCTGAGCGCCCGGCGCCCGCGCATCGTCGTCCGCGACCTCACGAAGACCTTCCGCGCCGGCGGGCGCGAGGTGGCCGCGGTGGATCGCGCCTCCTTCGAGGTGCTCGAGGGCGAGTTCGTCGCCATCGTCGGGCCGTCCGGCTGCGGCAAGTCCACCATCCTCAACATGATCGGCGGGCTCGTGACGTCGTCGGCCGGCGCCGTCCTGGTCGACGGCGCGCCGGTGACGGGGGCGGCGCCGCGCCATGTCGGCTACGTCTTCCAGAAGGACACGGTCTTCCCGTGGCGCACCGTCGCGCGCAACGTCGCGCTCGGCCTCGAGTATCGCGGCGTCGCCGGGCCCGAGCGCGCGCGGCGCGTTCGCGAGGCCGTCGCCCTCGCGGGCCTCGCGGGCTTCGAGGAGGCGTTTCCGGCCACGCTGTCCGGCGGCATGCGGCAGCGCGTGGCGCTCATGCGCACGCTCGTGGTCGATCCCGAGATCCTCCTCATGGACGAGCCGTTCGGCGCGCTCGACACCCACACCAAGCTCGTCCTGCACGCCGAGCTGCTCGCGCTGTGGGAGGCGCGCCGTCAGACGGTGGTCTTCGTCACCCACGACCTCTCGGAGGCGATCACGCTCGCCGACCGCATCGTCGTGATGACGCGCCGGCCGGGACGCGTGAAGATGGTGCACGAGGTGAAGCTCACGCGGCCGCGCGACGTCATCGCGCTGCGCGAGAGCGACGAGTACGCGCGCGAGTACGGCCGCCTCTGGCACGTGCTGGGCGAGGAATTCGCGTACCCCCAGGGGGGGCACCCCCAGGGAGGGCCAAGCAAGTGACCGACCGGGCGCGGGTCAACCTCTGGCGCGTCGCGATCCTCGTCGCGCTGCTCGGCGGGTGGGAGTGGCTGACCGGCATCAAGGCCATCAGCCGGACCCCCGGCCTCTACTGGATCGACCCGTTCTTCATCAGCCGGCCGTCCGCCATCGCCCGCCGCTTCGTCTACCTCGCGTCCGGCGAGGTCCGGCTCAGCCTGTGGCAGATGGCCCTCTCCACGGTGCAGTCCACGCTGTGGGGCTTCGTGGTCGGCGTCTCCACCGGCTTCGTGGCCGGGCTCGTGCTCGGGCGCAACGACCGCCTGGCGCGCGTGCTGGAGCCGTACATCATCGCGTTCAACTCGCTGCCGCGGATCGCGCTGGTGCCGCTCGTCACCATGATCTTCGGCTTCGGTCTCCTCGCCAAGGTGGTGCTGGCGTGGACGATCGTCTTCTTCATCGTGTTCTTCAACACGTTCCAGGGCGCGCGTGCGGTCGACGCCGACCTCATCCACTCGGCGCGCTTTCTCGGCGCGGGCGAGCGGCAGATCATGCGCACGGTGATCGTCCCCTCGGCGCTGGCGTGGACGTTCGCCGCCCTCACGCCGTCGATCTCGTTCGCGCTGATCGGCGTGGTGGTGGGCGAGCTGCTGAGCGGCGAGTCGGGGGGCGGCCTCGGCTACCTCATCACCCAGTCGCTCGGCACGCTCAACGCGGCGGACATGATGGTCGCGCTCGTCTCCCTCGGCGCGATCGGCATCGTGATGGCGCTGGGCATCAAGCAGGTGGAGCGCCGGCTGCTGCGCTGGCGGCCCGAGTACCGCACGGAGCGCGCGTGACGCGCTGGACCCTGGCCGTCGGCGCCGTCCTCGTCCTCGGCGCGATCGCGACGGTGACGGTGGCGCGCGCGCTGGGCTGGTCGGGCACGCGCCTGTCCATCCTGGGCTCGGTCGTCGCGCTCTGGCTCACCGCCTACGTGCTGTGGGGCTTCGCGGGCGGGCTGGCCGCGCACTACGGCCTGATCGCGCGCTACGACGGCGCGCTCTTCGCGGCGCTCGCCGTGGCCGGGGGCGCGTGGCAGTACCGGACGCAGGTGCGCCGCGGCCGCGATCGCGGCCTCACCGTGTTCGTGGCCGCCCAGCTCTTCTGGCTCGTCGTGGTCATGGCACGCAACGGGCTGCTGACGCCCTGACGTGCATACTGAGGCGCAGGAGGGACACGCCATGCGACGAAATCTCTGGCTCTCCGGGATGGCCCTGGCCGCCGTCCTCGTCACCACGACGGTCACCGCGCAGCCTCCGACGACGCCTCCGGCGGCCCCGCCGCCGCAGGGCGAGCGGCCCGCGCGTCCCGGCCGGCATCCCCACATCCACGCCGCCACGCGCGACCTCGAGCGCGCGGAGACGCAGCTCGAGAAGGCCGCCCACCACTACGACGGTCATCGCGCGAAGGCGCTCGAGCTCGTGAAGCAGGCCGAGAAGGAGCTGCAGGAAGGCCTCAGGTGGGCGGAGGCCCATCCGGAAGCGTTCGCGACGGGCCAGAAGAAACCCTGAGCGACTAGGCCCGGCTGCCGGGCTTGACCGCCTGGCCGCCGGTCCTGCAGAGCGGGCACGATTCCGGCGGCCACGTCGTCGCCGCCACCGTGGCCAGCGCCGCCTGCTTGACGTCGAACAGCGCGGCCCCGCCGCTCCGGTCGATCAGGCAGCCGACGCCGACGACGGCGCCTCCGCTCGCCCGCACGCACTCCACGACCTCGCGGGTCGAGCCGCCGGTGGTGATCACGTCCTCGACGACGAGGCAGCGCTCCCCGGGCGTGAGCGTGAACCCGCGCCGCAGCCGCATCACGCCGTTCTCACGCTCGGTGAAGAGCGCGCGCACGCCGAGCGCGCGGGCGACCTCGTGCGCGACGAGGATCCCGCCGATGGCGGGCGCGAGGACCGTCTGGGCGCCGGCGTCGACGAACGGGGCGGCCAGCGCGTCGCCGAGCCGCGCGGCGTGCTCCGGGTACTGGAGCACCAGCGCCGACTGCAGATAGATGTCGGAGTGCAGGCCCGAGGTGAGACGGAAGTGGCCGCGCATGAGCGCGCCGGTCTTCTCGTAGAGCTCGAGCGTCCCCCGTTCCGTCAGTGTCGTCATGACCTCATCATATGTCACCCCGCCCGCACCGGACCCGCCGCGCGACAGGCTGGCGTGCCGGACCCGGGTGCGATGCCAGCGCGGCGTCACGCTGACGCGCCGCCCGGCGCCACGCCGACAGTGTCATCGGGGCTGACGTCCGCGCGCGAACACCCGCCGTCCCCGCCCCGCTGTGGCAGAACCGTTGCACTTTTCTACCCCCACGCCGCTCTGGCAAGGAGGCTCGGTCCGATGGCGAAGGTGATGGTGGTCGACGACGCCTATTCCGACCTGAAGCTCATGGAGTCGATCCTGCGCGGCGCCGGCCATCAGGTCGTCTCGCTCAGCAACGGCGAAACGCTCGAGGACCAGATGCAGGCCGAGCATCCCGACGTGCTGCTCCTCGACATCATCATGCCCCGCCGCAACGGCTACGAGATCTTGAGGTCGCTGCGCCGCGACTCGCGCACCAGCAAGACGCCCGTGGTGCTCGTCTCCTCGAGGAACCAGGAGAGCGACCGCGCGTGGGGCAAGAAGCAGGGCGCCGACGAGTACCTCGCGAAACCGTTCACGTCGGACCAATTGCTGAGCGTGGTGAGCCGGTTTGCCCGCTGACGACGCTGTCGTCCCTGCTGCCGCGCCGTCGCCCGACGGGACGCCGGCGCCTGACCCCACGCTCCCGCCCGACGCGATCCTGCCCGGCGCCCACCGGCGCCGCGCGTGCGTGGTCGCCATGGGCGGCCGCACGCTCGCCGTGGACGTTCGCGAGACGCGCGAGGTGATGAAGCTCGACGTGATCGGAACGGTGCCCGGGGCCCCGGCGCCCCTGCTCGGCGTGGCCAACCTGCGCGGCACGGTGCTGGCCGTGGCCGATGCGCGGCCGCTGCTGGCGCTGGCGCCGAAGCCGGCGACGTCCGGCGGCTCCGCCATCGTGCTCGCCACCGGCGGTCTCGAAGCGGCGGTGCCGATCGACGGCGTGCTCGGCCTCGAGTGGTTCGACGAGCCGCTGCCCGCCGACGACGTGCCCGACGGCCCGCTGAAGACGTTCGCCGCCGGCCTCGTGCCGCGGCCCGATGGGCCGGTCATCCTGCTCGACGCCGCCCGGCTGCTCGAGGCGCTCCGCGCGCCGTGGGCGCCGGCCGCCCCGGAGGCTCAGCCATGAATCGACGACGCTTCCTCGGCTTCCTCGCCGGAACGAGCGCCGCGCTGGCGACGGCGCGCGCCGCGTCGGCGCAGTCGCGTCAGACCGGACGCGGGAACCCGATCCCGGTCGACCCGCCCGCGGCGCCGCCCGCCGCCACGCGTCCGGTGGGTCTCAGCGCGTCGGCGCCCGGCGTCACCGCGACCGAGGTGCGCATCGGGATGAGCGCCGCCTTCCGCGGCACCGCGGCCGGCCTCGGCACCGAGTTCTACCGCGGGGCGCAGGCGTACTACGACGAGATGAACACGCGGGGCGGCGTCCATGGGCGCGCCATCACGGTGGTATCGCTCGACGACAACTACGAGCCGAACCCATGCATCAAGAACACCATCCACCTTCTCGAGAAGGAGTCGGTCTTCACGCTGTCGAACTACGTCGGCACGCCGACCCTCACCCGTGCGCTCCCGGTGATCAAGCGCTACGCCGATCAGAGCGTCGTCCTCGTCGGCAACTTCACGGGTGCCCAGCCGCAGCGCGAGGCGCCCTACGCGGACCAGGTCTTCAACATCCGGGCCTCGTACCGCCAGGAGATGATGGCGCTCGTCGAGCGGTTCTGGTCGCTCGGCGCCCGCAGCTTCGGCGTCTATTACCAGATCGACGCCTATGGGCGCAGCGGCACCGACGGCGTGGCGCGCGGGCTGGCGCAGCACGGGGCCCGTATCACGGCCGAGGCGACGTATCCGCGCGGCGCGCAGTTCACCGACGACATGACGCCGGCGGTGAGCGCGCTGCAGAAGGCGGGGGTGGACGTCGTGCTCTGCACGGGCGCCTACCAGGGCTGCGGCGCCTTCGTGCGCTCCGCGCGCGACGCGGGCTTCCTGGCGCCGATCTCCAACGTCTCGTTCGTCGGCTCCGACGCCATGCTGGCGCTCCTCGTCAAGCACGGCAAGACGAACGGGCGCGACTACACGCGGGCGCTCGTGAACTCGCAGGTGGTACCGACCTACACAATCCTGCCGTCCCGGAGGCGCTGCGCGACCCGAAGTACGCCGTCCAGCGGATGAGCTTCATCAGCCTCGAGGGGTTCGTGAACGCCAAGGTCGTGGTGGAGGCGCTGCGCCGTGCGGGCCCGCAGCCCACGCGCGCGTCGTTCCGGCAGGCGCTGGAGTCCCTGCGCAATTTCGATCTCGGAATCGGCGCGGCGCTGACGTTCGGACCCGAGCGGCACCAGGGCCTCGACTCCGTCTACTTCACACGCGTCGAAGGGGACCGATGGGTCCCGATCGCCGACTGGGCGGCAGCGGTCCAGATCTAGGGGGAGCGATCATGATCAGCGCGCGCATGCGGTTCGGCCTGTTGCCGAAGATCATCGTGTTCCTGGCGGCCGTGCTGATTCCGCTCGCCGCCATCACCTGGTCCGTGTCCGTGCGCACGATGCGCGAGCGGATGACCGACGAGTTCACGTCGAAGGGCACCGCCATCGCCAACAGTCTGGCGTCGTCCGGCGTCGACCTCATCCTCAACCGCGACGCGTCCACCGTGCAGGCGCGCGTCGACGAGGTCGTCTCCGGTAAGGATGCGATCAGCGGCGTCGCGTACGTCATGGTCTACGACCCGCAGAAGACGCTGATCGCCCACACGTTCCACCCGGTGGTGCCGTCCGACCTCATCGACAAGAACCTCGTGCCCGGCGAGACGCCCAAGCAGGTGCGTGAGATCCACTACGCGGACCCGGTCACCGGGGCCATGCGGTCGATCATCGACGTCGGCGTGCCGATGCTCGGCGGCCAGCTCGGCACCGTTCGCGTGGGCATGGACAAGTCGATCATCGAGGGCGCCGCCGCCAAGTCCGGCTGGTTCCTCTTCGCCGTCTTCGGCGGCGTCGCGCTGCTGGCCGTGGTCGCCGGCGCTGTCTTCGCGCGCCGGATCACACGCCCGCTGGGTGAGATCGTGCGCGTGGCCGAGCAGGTCGGCCGCGGCGACCTCTCGCACTCCGTCCGCGTCCGCTCCCACGACGAGATCGGTCAGCTCGCGCGCACCTTCAACGACACCGTCACGCGCCTGCGCTCGCAGGTCCTCACCGAGACCGAGCGTGACGAGGAGAAGCGGCGCCGCGAGGATCTCCAGAAGAACATCGCCGTCTTCCTCGAGACCGTGACCCAGATCTCGCAGGGCGACCTGCGCAAGCGCGGCGAGATCACCCCGGACGTCCTCGGCAACGTCGTGGACGCCGTCAACCTCATGGTCGAGGAGATCGGCACCCTCCTCGCCGACGTGCGGCATGCCGCGATCCGGGTGGCCGGCAGCGCCAACGACATGCTCGGCGCCACCGACCAGATGGCGAGCGGCGCGGAGAAGCAGGCGCGCGAGGCCACCACCGTCAGCCGCGAGGTGGAGACGATGTCGCGCTCCGTGCAGCTCGTCGCCTCGAACGCGGCCTCGGCCGCCACCGCCGCCGGCCAGACGCTCGAGGCCGCCACCCGCGGGGAGATCGCCGTCCGCGACAGCCTCGCGGGCATGCAGCGGATCCGCGGCGAGGTGCAGGTCATCTCCAAGCGCATCAAGAGCCTCGGCGACCGCTCGCTGGAGATCTCGGAGATCGTCAACACGATCGAGGAAATCGCGTCCCACACGAACCTGCTCGCGCTCAACGCGGCCATCGAGGCGGCGGGCGCCGGCGAGTCGGGCGTCCGCTTCGCCGTCGTCGCCGACGAGATCCGCAAGCTCGCCGAGCGTGCGGCCAACGCCACCAAGGACATCGCCGCCCGCATCCGCGCCGTCCAGGGGGAGACCCAGGAGGCGGTGGTGGCCATGGAAGAGGGCACGCGCGAGGTCGAGTCGGGCTACAAGGTCACCATCCGCGCCGAGGAGAGCCTGAAGGCGATCGCCGGCATCTCGAGGACGTCCGCGGAGCTGGCGCAGGAGATCTCGGCGTCCTCGCAGCAGCAAGTGCGCGGCGCCGACGGCGTGGTGCGCGCGATGCGCTCCATCGCCGACGTGGCGGTGCACACGGAGCAGGCCGTGCTCCAGACGCGGCGCACGGTCGACGACCTGGTGAAACTGGCGGACGAGCTCACGCGAAGCCTCTCGCGATTCAAGTTGGCGACGACCTGAGACGGCGATGGCCGAGCCGGCCGAGCAGGAGTTCCTCCGCTCCATCTTCCTGATGGAGGCGTGGGACACCGTGGCCGCGCTGGACTGCGCGGCGGCGACGCTGGCTCGCCCCGAGGGCGTGGACGAGCTGTTCGTCGTCACGCACCGCCTGAAGGGCGCCGCCTCGCTGCACGGATTCCCGAACATCGCGGAGCTGGCGGCGGAGCTGGAAGAGGCGCTCGCCGGGCGCCCGCCCGACACGCGCAGGCTCGGCGCGCTCGTGGGTCATCTCAAGCATGCGCTCGACGCGGCGGTCAACGCGCCGCCGGCCGCGGTCGGCGTTGCGACACCGGCGCCGAGAGCCGACGCGAGCCTCGACCCCCTCCGCAAGGAGCTGGAGGCGTTCTTCGCGGGGAACGCGGACGTGATCGCGTACTTCCTGCCGGAGGCGACCGAGCACCTCGACGGGGTGACCTCGGCGCTCGGGGCGCTCGAGCGCGGCGTCGACGAGGCGGACGTCGCGCGGCTGTTCCGCGCCGTCCACACCCTGAAGGGCGCCGCCTACGTCGTCGGCTGCGTGCGAGTCGGCGAGGTCGCGCATCGCATGGAGGACGTGCTGGTGGTCGCGCGAGAGGGCCGCCGGCCGCTCACCCCCCGGGCCGTCGAGACCCTGTTCGCCGCCGAGGGCGCGCTACGCCTGATGCTCGGTCTGCCGCCCGACCCGCGCGCGAACGTCACCGACGTCGTGGCCGGGGTGCGCGCGCGGCTCGACGCGCTGTTGGACGGCGTGCCCGTGCCCGCCCCCGCGCCGCCGGCCGCGCCCTTCCCCGAGCCCGTGCCGGCGCTCTCGTCGTCGCTGGCGGCGCTGCTGAGCACGCCGCGCCCGGCGCCCGCCCGCGCCGCGCCGCGCCGCCCGCCGCGCCAGACGATCCGCGTCAACCTCGAGCGCCTCGACTCGCTGATGGACCTCATCGGCGAGATGGTGATCGACCGCGAGCGCGTGGACCAGCGCCTCGACGAGATCGACCGCGTCTCGGCCGCGCTCCTCGCGAGCCGCGGCCGCCTCGCCCAGTGCATCGCCGACTTCGAGCGGCGTCAGTTCGACCAGCGGCGTCCCGTGCCGCCCGCGAAGCCCGCGGCCGCCGCGACGGCCGGCCGCTCGGTCTCCGAGCTGTTCGCCGAGCTGGAGTTCGACCGCTACGACGACTCCGGGATCTTCGCGCGGACGGTGGCCGAGATCGCGGCCGACATCGCGGAGCTGCAGTCCGAGCTGACGGCGGTGACGCGCTCGCTCCGCGACGACATGGCGCACGTCCACCGGATCACCGGCGCGCTGCGAAGCGAGATCGGGCGCGCGCGGCTGGTGCCGATCGGCAGCCTCTTCGGCCGGTTCGTGCGCCAGGGGCAGGCGGCCGCGCGGGCGGCCGGCAAGAGCGTGCGCTTCGAGACGCGCGGCGAGGCCGTCGAGCTCGACACCGCGATCATCGAGCAGATCGTGGATCCGCTCCTGCATCTCGTGCAGAACACGATCACGCACGGCATCGAGGCACCCGACGAGCGGCGCGCGTGCGGCAAGGAAGCGGCGGGCACGGTGACGCTGTCGGCCGCGCACGAGGGCGGGGCCGTGCTGGTGGAGGTCGCGGACGACGGGCGCGGCATCGATCCGGACCTGGTGCGCCGGCGCGCGGTCGCGCAGGGCTTCGTGCCCGCCGACGCCGAGCTCGACGACGACCAGACGCTCGACCTCATCTTCCTGCCGGGCTTCAGCACGGCGAGCGCGGTCACGACGGCGGCGGGGCGCGGCGTCGGCATGGACGTCGTCCGCACGAACGTCCGGCGGCTCAACGGCGACGTGGAGGTGCGGAGCGTCGTGGGCGAGGGCACGCGCTTCACGCTGCGCCTGCCGCTCACGCTGCTGGTCTCCGAGGCGCTGATGATCACCGTCGCCGAGGAGCGGCTGGCGGTGCCGCTCAACGCCGTGCAGCTCGTCACGACGGTGCGGCCGGGCCCGCGCGGCGAGGCGATCCTCGTCGGCGAGGACCTCGTCGATCTCGTCCCCCTCCCGACCATCCTCGGTCTCGAGCGCGGGCCACGGCGGCCGCGCCGTCCCGTGCTCGTCGTGCGCGGCGCGGGTCGCACGCTCGCCGTCGAGGTGGACGAGATCTTGCACAAGCAGGAAATCGTCATCAAGCCGCTCGGCGAGTTCCTGACGGGCGTCGGGCCGTACGGCGGCGCCAGCGTCGGTGCCGACGCGCGCGTCACGCTGCTGCTGGACCCCGGTGCGCTGGTCGAGACGGCGGCGCGCGCGAACGCGGTCACCCGGGCCGCGCGCCGCCGCGAGGCCGCCGCCGGCGAGGCGCCCGCCCCGCGCCGGCGCGTGCTGCTCGTGGACGACTCGGTCAGCGTGCCGCAGCGCGCGCCCGTCCTCGCGGAGGCGCTCGATGCCGGCGGCGCCGAGGTCTCGATGGCGCTCAGCGCGTCGTTCGCGCTGACGATGCTCGAGTGGAACAAGCAGGACGTCATCATCAGCCGCGCCCGGCTCGGGGACATGGAGGGTCACGAGCTCTGCGCGATCGTCCGCAGCGATCCGTCCACCAAGGACGTGCGCTTCGTCCTCATCGTCGGGCCGGGAGAGAACGTGCCGACGCAGACGGCCGTCGCCGGCGTCGACCTCGTGCTGCCCGACGCGCTCAGCAGCGCCACGATCGTCACGCGCGTCATTCAGCTGGTGCGCAAGCAGCTCGAGGCGACCACGCCCTCGGCACCCGCCGCGGCCGTCCCGCGCGCCGCCGCGCCCGCGCCCGTGATCAAGCCGCCACGGGTCGCGCCGCCACCGCCGCCGCCTCCGAGGCCCGTCGCACCGCTGCCGCCGGCGCCGCCGCCAGTCGCCCCGCCGCCCCGGCCCCTCGCCCCGCCGCCGCGGCCCGTCATCCCGGCGCCGCAGCCGGTCGCCCCCGCAGCGCCCGTCGCGCCGGTGCCGGTCGTCGCCCAGGCCGCGCCCGTCCCCGCGGCGCCCGGGCCCTCGATGGCCGGGCTCGATTCCGTCGGGACGAACGGCGGGACGCGCACGTTCCAGGGCGCGCTCGGCGTGCTGGAGATCGAGGAGCTCACGCAGGCGATCTCGGTCGGCGGCAAGACGGGGCGGCTGGTGCTCGTCCTCGCCACCGGCGGCGGCCTCGTCGTGTTCGAGAGTGGGCGCGTGACGCACGCGGAGTTCGGCGGGCTCGGTGGTGAGCCGGCCTTCTCCGCGCTCGTCGCGGCCTCGCACCGCGAGCGCGGCGGCAAGTTCTGCTTCATCCCGGTCCATCCGAATGAGCTGCGGACCCAGCCGAAGACCATCGCTCGCCCCGTCGACCAGCTGCTGCTCGACGTGGCGAGGATGATGGACGAGGAGAAACGCGCATGACCAAGGTGCTGGTGGTCGACGACAGCCTCAGCGTGCGGAAGGTCGTCGAGCGCGCGCTGGCGGGCCGGCAGATCGACGTCGTGTGCGCGGCCTCCGGCAGCGAGGCGCTCGAGCGGCTCGAGCGTGATGCCCCGGACTTCGTGGTGTGCGACGTGGTGATGCCCGACCGCGACGGCTACGAGATCTGCGAGTTCATCAAGGGCCACCCGCGCCTCGCGCACACGCCGGTCTTGCTGATGTCCGGCATCGTCAACGACGAGGTCCGCGAGCGCGCCGCGCGCGCGCAGTCGGTGGGCATCCTCGCCAAGCCCTTCGCCGCCGACGACCTCATCCGCCACCTCGACGGCCTGCTGGCGCAGCGCCCCGCGGCGTCCGCCAAGGCCCCGGCGGCCCGGGGGACCCCGGCGACCGTGGAGACCGATACGCCGGTGCCGCTTGACACGACGCCCGTCCCCGACGGGGCCGCCGCCGTGGTCGCCCAGTTCCTCACGATGGATGGCGTGCAGTGGGCCGTCCTCGCGGACCGCGAGGGCTTCGTGGTCGAGGCGACGGCAAACGCGGGCGTGGACGCGGACGTGGCGGCCGCGCTCAGCGCCTGCCTCGCCGAGTCGTCCGACGGCCTCGGCCGCGAGCTGGGTCGTGGCGCGCTCCAGGGCGTCATCCTCGAGTACGAGAAGGGCATGGTCGTGCTCTACGGCGTGGCGACCACGGGGCTCCTCGCCGTGGGCATCGCCGAGCCGAACGTGCTCGGCAAGGTCCGTTACTATGCGCGGCGGGCGCTGCCCGAGCTGGCGCGGGCGATGTGACGTGGGCCGCTACCGCCTGTCGCCGCTGATGCGATGGCTCCACGCGCTGGGCGTCGTGGTCGCCTACGTCGTGGTGACGGGCGTGCTGTTCTGGTTGGACCTCGGCGACGGCGGTGTGGCGCCGGCGTGGATGATCGTCGCGGTGCCGTTCTTCTACGCCGTGCTCTCGCTCCTGTTCCTGCGCCGCGGGTCCCTCGCCCGCCGCCTGAGCTGGGTCGGCGGCGCCTGCCTGACGCACGTGACCCTCGGCCTCACCGCCGCCGCGGCCTTCGCGACGCTGGCGGACCTGACGACGCTGTCCGCGCTCGCGTACGCCTTCGCGCGGCTCGGACCCGCGCCGTTCCTGACGCTGGTCGCGACGCCGCTCGTGCTGGCACCGTTCCGGGGGCGGGTGCTCTCGCCGCGCCCGGCGCCGCGCGGGGACCGCGCGCGCCAGCGGGCCGTCGTCACGCCGACGACGCCCGTCGAGACTCCGGTCGCGCGTGATGCACGCCGCCACGAGGACCCCGCCGAGGCCGCGACGCCGGTGCCTGCGGTGAAACCGTCGGCCGCGGCGCCCGAGACGCCCGAGTGGCAGGAGTCGCCCGAGTCGCCGCCGGACGATGCCGTGGTGCGGGTGCGGTTCGAGCGCGTCGCGGCTCAGCTTCCCGCCGCCGCGTTCACGCTGCCGATGGACCGCGTCGCCGAGAGCCTGCGCGAGCCGCACTGGCTCACCGTGCCCCGGCGCGTCGTGCTCGCGCAGCTGCCGGAGGGCGCGGTGCAGGTGCACTGGGCGATCGTCGCGTCGCAGTTTCCGGCGCTCGCGTTCGCCATGTCGGACGTGGAGTTCCGGGGGCAGTACCCCAACCTGAAGCTGACGCTGCCGCTCGACGACGTCCTGCGCCAGCTGCCGCCCGGGGTGATCCCGACCGGCTGGACGCCGAGCCAGATCGCGGGGCTCGAGGCCTTTCCGGCGCCGTTCCAGCCGCTCCCGGTGCCGCGCGACGTGCCGGCCGCGAGCGCGCGCCCCGGGGGCGCCGCGGCGGACCTTCCGCCGGCCGTCGCGGCCGCGCCGCCGCGCCGCACGCCACCGCCGCCGCCCGCTCCCGTCGCGCCGCCACGCCTCGCACCGCCGCCGCCCGCTCCGGTCGCGGCGCCGCCACGCGATCCCGTCGCGGAGTCGCTGAGGTCCGCCCCGGCCGCGCCGACGATCACGCCGCCACCGGCGCCGGCGATCGTCACCTCCGCGCCGCCGCTGCCGATTCCACCGACACGCGTCGCCGCGCGGGCGCCCGCGCCGCCGCGCGAGGTCGCGCCCGAGGTGATCAGCCGCGACGCGCTCACACGTCTCGCCGCCTGCCTCGCGGGCGCGGGGACGTTCGAGTCGTGGTCGGGCGTCGTGGAGAGCGTGCCGCTGGTGGCGTTCGTGGCCCCGACGCTGCCGCGCGAGGCCGTGACCGCCGTGGCCGCGCGCGTCGCCGGACTGCTCGGCGCCGCCGCGGGCGAGCAGGTGACCGTGCGCACCGCGCGCGCGGCGATCGTCGTGAGCGCGGCGCCCACGCCGGTGGTCGTCGGCGCGCGGCGGCCGGGCGCGCCCGTGGCCTTGCTCGAGCTGCGCGCCGCGCGCGCGGCGGGGCTGATCGGCCGCGCGGGCGAGGGCGTCACGCCGCCGTCACGCGCGCTGTCCGCCCTCGCCGTCGAGCCGCGCGTCGCCGGCGTGGCGGGGACCCTGGAGGCCTTCGGCGACCTCGAGCCGGCCGTGCTGACCGACGCCGCCGGCGTCGCCCGCGTCTACGTCTTCCGCGAGCCCGGCCACGAGGCGGAGCGCCTCGGCGAGCTCGCGCTGGCGGTGTGGGACGGCCTCGGGCGCACGCGCGACGCCGACCTCGGCGCGCTCGTGTCGGTCATCTTCCGCCAGGGACGGCGGCGCATTCTCGTGCGCCCGCTCGCCGGGCGCGGGACGACGCTGCTCGCGGCGGCGGGACCGGTGGCGCGGCCCGGGCGCGCGTGGCGCGAGGCCGACCGCGCGGCGGCGGCACTGGAGGCGCGCTGAATGTCCATCATCAACTACGCCGCCAAGGTCATCAACTTCAAGCTCGTCTACTACGGGCCCGGCATGGCGGGGAAGACGGCGAACCTCCAGTTCGTCCACCGCTGCCTGCCCGACGACAACCGCGGCAACATGATCTCGCTGGCGACGGGCGACGACCGCACGCTCTTCTTCGACTTCCTGCCCGTGTCCGCGACGAGCGTGCGGGGCTTCACGACGAAGTTCCAGCTCTACACGGTGCCCGGCCAGAGCCGCTACAACATGACGCGCAAGCTGGTGCTGCGCGGCGTCGACGGCGTGGTGTTCGTGGCCGACTCGCAGTGGGACCGGCTGAAGGAGAACGTCGAGAGCCTCCGCAACCTCAACGACAACCTGCGCGAGTATCGCCTCGACCTCGCCACGGTGCCGTACGTCGTCCAGTACAACAAGCGGGACCTGCCCGACGTGGCGCCGATCGACTACCTCGAGTACACGCTCAACCGCGGCACGCGCCGGGTGCCGGCGTTCGAGGGGGTGGCGGTGACGGGCAAGGGGGTCTTCGACACGCTGAACACGCTGTCCCGGATGGTCCTCCTCCGGGAGTTCGGTCAGGTACAGGAAGGAGCCTCGTGATGCGACACGACCTCGTCATCCACGAAACCGACGCGGCGCGGATCGACGCCGTGCTGGAGCGGTTTCTCGGCGACTCGAGCAGCGCGGCCGTGCTGCTGATCGAGCGCAGCGGCGAGCCCCTCGCGATCGCGGGGGCGGCGCGCACGCTCGACACCGTCTCCATCGCCGCCCTCGCCGCCGGCGCCTTCAGCTCGACGGCGGCGCTCGCCCGGCTGCTGGGCGAGAGCGAGTTCTCGGTGCTCTTCCACGAGGGCCTGAAGGAGAGCCTGCACGTCAGCACCGTGGACGACGACGCGATCCTGCTCGCCATCTTCGACGAGCGGACCACCGTCGGCATGGTGCGACTGTTCGCGCGCGACGCCAGCCAGGGCCTCGGCGCGATCCTCGTCGAGGCCCGTCGGCGGCCGCGCCGCACGGGTGTCCTGGCCGCGCCGCTGACCCCGGAGGAAGCGCGGAGTGCGATCCGGCAGCGGCCCGCGTAACGGCGCCGACGAGCGCGAGCTCCGCGACAGCGCCGAGATGTTCGAGGCGGCGCTCGCGGAGAACCCTGCGGACCTGACCGTGCTGGAGGCGCTCCGAGAGATCTACACGCGGCTCGGCGACATCGAGCGCCTGATGGAGACCGCCGAGCGCATCGAGCGCGTCGATCCCGATCAGGGCGCGCTCGGCGGGGGCCGTCCTCGTGCCGTCGACCCGACGCCAGCGGCGCCCATCGTCCCCGCCGCGCCGCCACGCGCGCCCGCGCGGCCGTCGATCGGCCCCGCCGTGCCGCCGCCCGCACCCGCGCGGCCGTCCATCACTTCCCCCGTGCCGCCGCCCGCACCCGCGCGGCCATCCAGCGCCCCACCGTCGATCATCACGCCGCCGTCCCTCGTCACGGCGCCGAGCACGCCCGTCCGACTCGCCAACGCCATGCCGGCAGCGCGCTTGCCAGCATTCGAGCCGGGCAAGGCCGGCGGCGTGTCGCCGGTCCGCAAGCGCGGGAGCCGCGCGCGCATCGGCGAGCTCCTCGTCGCCGAGGGCGTGATCTCGCAGGACCAGCTCCACGAGGCGCTCCGCGAGCACCGCCGCTCGAAGGAGCGGCTCGGCTCCGTGCTGGCGCGCCGCGGCCTCGTCACCGAGGAGCGGCTGGTGGAGGTGCTCTCGAAGGAGCACGGCCTGCCGTCGGTGGACGTCCGCCAGCAGCCGGTGCCCCCGGAGATCCTGGCCCTGGTGCCCGGACACCTCGCGCGCAAGTACGAGGTGCTGCCGCTCTCGCGCGTGGACGGCGCGCTCACCCTCGCCATGTCGGACCCGACCAACGTCGTGGCCATGGACGAGATCGCCGCCACCACGCGGCTCACGGTGCTGCCGGTGGTCGCCGTCGGCGCCGCCATCCGCGCCGCGATCGAGACGCACTACGCGAAGCCGGTGATCACCTCGGGGATGGACGACGTCCTCTCCGAGCTGACCGACGCCACCGTGGAGGTCGTCTCCGACGAGGATTCGCGGTCGACGGGCGAGGTCGTCGAGCTGCGCGACGCGGCCGACGGCGCGCCGGTGGTCAAGTTCGTGAACAAGGTGATGCTCGACGCGATCAGGCGCGGCGCCTCCGACCTGCACTGGGAGCCGTACGAGAAGGTGTTCCGCATCCGGTTCCGCATCGACGGCGTCATGCATGAGATGGTGTCGCCGCCCAAGAAGGTGGAGGCGGCGGTGATCTCGCGGCTGAAGATCATGGCCAACCTCGACATCTCGGAGCGGCGCCTGCCTCAGGACGGACGCATCAAGCTGCGCCACGGCTCGCGCGAGATCGACTTCCGCGTGTCGATCCTGCCGACGATCTTCGGCGAGAAAGCCGTGCTCCGCATCCTCGACAAGGAGTCGCTGCAGCTCGACCTCACCAAGCTCGGCTTCGATCAGTGGAGCTTCGAGAAGTTCACCGACGCGATCCACCAGCCGTACGGCATGGTCCTGATCACGGGGCCGACGGGCTCGGGCAAGACGACCACGCTCTACTCGGCGATCTCGACGATCAACAAGGTCGACCACAACATCATGACCGCCGAGGACCCGGTCGAGTACAACCTCAAGGGGGTCAACCAGGTGCAGGTGAACGACGGGATCGGCCGGACGTTCGCCGCCGTCCTGCGCTCCTTCCTGCGCCAGGACCCGGACGTCATCCTCGTCGGCGAGACCCGCGATCTCGAGACGGCGCAGATCTCCGTCCGCGCGGCGCTCACGGGCCACCTCGTCTTCACGACCCTGCACACGAACGACTGCCCGTCGACGGTGGCGCGGCTGGTCGACATGGGCGTCCAGCCGTTCCTGCTCTCCTCGGCGCTGCTGCTGATGCTGGCCCAACGGCTGGGCCGGCGGATCTGCAAGGAGTGCAAGCAGCCGGTGGAAGGCAGGGAAGAAGACCTCGTGCGCTACGGCCACGTGCCGCAGGGGCGCGGCCCCGTGATGTTCTACCGCGGCGCCGGCTGCGCGACGTGCAACTTCACCGGGATGAAGGGCCGGGTGGCGATCTACGAGGTGATGCCGATCAGCGAGACCATCCGCGACATGATCCTCGAGGACGCCTCGACCGCGGTGCTCCGCGAGCAGGCGCAGAAGGAAGGCATGAAGACGCTGCGCCAGGCGGGCATGGCCAAGGTGCTGGAGGGCGTGACGACCGTGGAAGAGGTCGTGCGCGTGACGCTCGCATGAGGGCAGGGGCGTCGTGAGGTTGTGGGCGTCGCGCGGCGGGCGCGAGCCGCAGACGGTACCGGAGGCGCTCCGGCGCGCGGAGCAGCGGCGGCGCGAGGGCCGTGATGCCGAGGCGGCGGCGCTCGTGGCGCGCGTGCTCGAGCTCGATCCCGACAACCTCCACGCGCACCTGCTCGCCGCCTACTTGCACGTCGCGCGCCGCGCCACCGCGCCCGCGAGGCAGGAGTTCCGCTGGGTGCTGGGACACGACGCCAACCACGCGCGCGCCCTGCTCGGGCTCGCGGGCATCGCGCTCGAGGAGGGCGACGCGCACGAGTGCCGCGACTTGCTGCGGCGCGCGCTGCGCTTCTATCCCGAATTCCCCGAGGCGACCGCGCTGTTGGAGGCCGTTCGGACGCGCGAAGCGGCGCCGCCGCCGGCGGCGAACGCAACCGCGGCGCCGCGCGTGGACCGGCTGCGGCTGCCGGGCACGGGCCGCGCGCTGATCATCGGACGCGCCGACGGCGGGCTGATCGCGTCGCAGCCCGTGGCCGACGACGCCAAGGACGTCTCGGAGGCGCTGGCCCGCACGCTGCAGCTGGCGGCGGCCACGCTCGGGCGCGCCGGCCTGGGCCCGCTCCACCGTGCCATCGTCGAGGACGACCACGACGCCGTCTTCACGCGCACCGACGGCGATCTCGTCGTCTCGCTCGCACTGCCGCGCGCGACCGATCCGACCCAAGGGCTGCTCGACCTGAATCGACTGTGGTCCGCCACGCTGCACGAACTGGGATTGGCCGCCGGGCCGCCGGCCGCTGCGCCCTCTTCCACGCCGGCTGACACGCCGGTCGACCGGACCAGGAGGGTTTCATGAGCGGACCACGCCTCAAGCTCGCGCTCGAGTACGACAGCACCTCGCGGGGCCGCCACGTGCGGGACATCGTCTCGGAGCTGAAGCGGCAGCACTGGGTGCGCGGCGCCCTCATCGTCGCGGCGGACGGCTTCGTCATCGCCGCCGAGCTGCCCGGCACGATCGAGGTCGATTCCATGGCGGCGCTCGCCGCCACCCTCGGCCGCGAGCTGGAGACGAGCGCGCAGCGTCTGGGGCGGCCGTCGTTCTGCACCGCCCTGTTCTCGGCCGACGACGGGACGATGTTCCTGGCCGCCAGCCGCATCGGCTATCTGGTGGTCCTCGCCGAGCAGCAGGTGAACGTGCAGGCCATCCGCGGCGCCCTCGCCGAGGCCGTGTCGCTGATCGACGCCGCATGGGCGGGCGAGGCGGCGGGCTAGAACCTCGGAGGGGGCCTGGAACCTCGGAGGGGGCCTGGACGGCCCCCTCCGATGCCTACGGGATAACGAGGGCCGCCACGGCTGCGCCGGGGCGGCCCGAGCGCTTGGGGGGTATGGGGGGCCATGTCGGGGCCCCCCATTTACTAGACGGCCGCGGCGGCGATTTCCGAGAGGATGGCGGCCGCCGCCGCCCTGGGATCCGGCACGGCGGTGATCGGACGGCCGACCACGATCGCGTCGGCGCCCGCCCTGATCGCATCGGCCGGCGTCGCGACGCGCTTTTGATCGTCGACGCGCTCGGCGGGCCGGATCCCGGGCGTGACGATCACCCACCGCGGGCCCAGCGCGCGTCGCAGGAGCCGGATCTCCTGCGGGGAGGCCACGCAGCCGTCGAGCCCGGCCTCGCGCGCGCGCTCGGCGAGCCGCAGCACCTGCGCCTCCACGTTGGCGACGACCCCGACCTCCTCGAGGCCCTTGCGGTCGACGCTCGTCAGCACCGTCACGCCGAGGCAGATCGGCCGCGCGACGCCGAAGTCCTTCGCCGCCTTGCCCGCGGCCTCCGCGGCCGCCCGCATCATCGCGCCGCCGCCGCCGGCGTGGACGTCGAGCATCGCCACCCCGATGCGCGTCGCCTCGCGCACGGCGCCGGCGACGGTGTTCGGGATGTCGTGAAATTTCAGATCGAGGAACACGGGGAACCCGCGCTTGAGCGCGGTCTCGACGGCGGCGGGCCCGGCGGCCGTGAACAGCTGCGAGCCGATCTTGGCGCCCATCGTCTCGGGCGGTCCGGCCCCGGCCAGCCGCTCGAGGAGCCCGTCGGCCTCCTTCAGCGTCTCCACGTCGAGGGCGACCCAGAGCCGCTCAGGCATCGGCGTGGTATTCCTGCAGGCTCAGCACCTGGTGCTCGCCCTTGAGCAGCGCCTCGATGGCGCCGATGGCCGCCTGCGCGCCGTCGATCGTGAGGTAATAGGGGACGTTGAGGCTCACGGCGGCGCGCCGGATGGCCGCCGAGTCCTTGCGCGCGCGCCCGTCCTCCGGCGTGTTCAAGACCAGCGCGATGTCGCCGCGCTTCATGAGATCCACCACGTTGGGACGATGGCCCTCGAGCACCTTGTACACGAGCTCGACGCTCATGCCGTGGCGCTCGAGCACGCGCGCGGTGCCGATGGTGGCCACCAACGAGAAGCCCATCTCCACGAGTCGGCGGGCCAGCGTGGTGATCGCGCGCTTGTCGCGGTTCTTCACGGAGACGAAGACCTTGCCGCTGGTCGGCAACGGCGAGCCGGCGGCGATCTGCGCCTTGAGATAGGCCTTGCGGAAGTCGCGATCGAGCCCCATCACCTCGCCGGTGGACTTCATCTCGGGGCCGAGCACGATGTCCACGCCCGGGAACTTGACGAAGGGGAACACCGACTCCTTCACCGCGATGTGCCGCAGCTCGCGCTCCTCGATCGGCGCCAGCTGGTCCACCGGCTCGCCGAGCAGCGCCCACGTCGCCACCTTGGCGAGCGGCAGGCCGATGGCCTTGGAGACGAAGGGCACCGTGCGCGAGGCGCGCGGGTTGACCTCCAGCACGAAGATCGTCTCGTTGCGGATCGCGAACTGCACGTTGATCAGGCCCACCACGCCCAGGGCCTTCGCGAGCGCCTTGGCCTGGGCGCGGAGGGACTTCACCTGGCCCTCGTCCAACGAGTAGGGTGGGAGGGCGCAGGCGGCGTCACCGGAGTGTACGCCGGCCTTCTCGATGTGCTCCATCACGCCGCCCACGACGACGCGCGCGCCGTCGGCGACGGCATCGACGTCGATCTCCAGCGAGTCTTCCAGGAACTTGTCGATGAGAATCGGATGGTCGGGCGCGGCCTCCACCGCCTCGCCGACGAACTGGATCAGGTCCTGGTCGTCGTAAACGATGCGCATCGCACGGCCGCCGAGCACGTAGGAGGGGCGCACGAGCACGGGATAGCCGAGCCGCTGCGCCACCTCCCGCGCCTCGGGCAGTGAGCGCACGGTGGCGCCGGCCGCCTGGTTCAGCCCGAGCTCGCGCAGGAGGTCGCTGAAGCGCTGGCGGTCCTCGGCGCGGTCGATGGCGTCGGGCGAGGTGCCGAGGATCGGTACGCCCGCCTGCTGCAGCGGCACCGCCAGCTTGAGCGGGGTCTGGCCGCCGAACTGGACGATGACGCCGAACGGCCGCTCCTTCTCGACGACGTTCAGCACGTCCTCGAGCGTGAGCGGCTCGAAGTAGAGCCGGTCGGACGTGTCGTAGTCGGTGGAGACCGTTTCCGGATTGCAGTTGATCATGATTGCCTCGACCCCTCGCTCGCGCAGCGCGAAGGCGGCGTGGACGCAGCAGTAGTCGAACTCGATGCCCTGGCCGATGCGGTTCGGTCCCGAGCCCAGGATGATGACCTTCCGGCGATCCGTGGGCGGCGCCTCGTCTTCCTCCTCGTACGTCGAGTACAGGTAGGGCGTGTAGGCCGCGAATTCCGCCGCGCAGGTGTCCACCGTCTTGAAGGTGGCGCGGATGCCCTGCGCCAGGCGCCGCGCGCGGATCTCGCCCTCGCGCGTGCCGGTGAGCCGCGCGATCCACGCGTCGGCGAAGCCGAGCTGCTTGGCGCGACGGAGCACGCCGGCGTCGGTCAGGCCGGCGCGGCGGATCTCGGGCTCGAACTCGACGATCTCGCGCATGTTCTCGAGGAACCACGGGTCGATCTTCGTCAGCGCCTGGACCTCGGCCGTGCGCATCCCCCGGCGGAACGCGTCGCCGATGGCGAACATCCGGTCGGGGTTGGGCACGCGGAGCAGCGCCTCGACGTCGTCGTCGGTCAGCGGCCGGTCGAGCGACAGGCCGAAGCGGTCCTGCTCGAGCGAGCGGATCGACTTCTGCAGCGCCTCCTTGAACGTGCGGCCGATGGCCATGACCTCGCCGACCGACTTCATCTGCGTCGTGAGCGTGCGGTCGGCCTCGGGGAATTTCTCGAACGCCCAGCGCGGGAACTTCACGACGCAGTAGTCGATGGCCGGCTCGAACGAGGCCGGCGTCTCCCGCGTGATGTCGTTGCGGACCTCGTCGAGGCGGTAGCCCACCGCGAGCTTGGCGGCGATCTTCGCGATGGGGAAGCCGGTGGCCTTCGAGGCGAGCGCCGACGAGCGCGACACGCGCGGGTTCATCTCGATGACCACCAGCCGGCCGTCGTCGGGGTTCACCGCGAACTGGATGTTGGAGCCGCCGGTCTCGACGCCGATCTCGCGGATGATCGCGACGGCGGCGTCGCGCATCAGCTGGTATTCCTTGTCGGTGAGGGTCTGAGCGGGAGCGACCGTCACCGAATCCCCGGTGTGAACACCCATGGGATCCACATTTTCGATCGAGCAGATGATCACCACGTTGTCGGCGAGGTCGCGCATCACCTCGAGCTCGAATTCCTTCCAGCCGATGACCGACTCCTCGATGAGCACGGTGCCGGCCGGTGACTGCTGCAGCCCCCAGCGCACCGCCTCCTCCAGCTCCTCCGGGTTGTAGGCGATCGAGCCGCCGGTGCCGCCGAGCGTGAAGGAGGGCCGGATGATGGCCGGATACCCGGTGGTGCGGACGATGCGCTTCGCGTCGTCGATCGTACGCGCGTAGCCCGAGCGGGGGAGGGTGAGCCCGATGCCCTCGATCGCGCGCTTGAACAGCTCGCGATCCTCCGCCTTGCGGATGGCGGGGATCTTGGCGCCGATCAGCTCGACGCCGAAGCGCTCGAGCGTGCCGTCGTCGGAGAGCGCGACGGCCAGGTTGAGCGCCGTCTGACCGCCCAGGGTGGGCAACAGCGCCTGCGGCCGCTCGCGCTCGATGATCTTGGCCACGAACTCCGTCGTGAGGGGCTCGATGTAGGTGCGCGCCGCCATCTCGGGATCGGTCATGATGGTGGCCGGGTTGCTGTTCACGAGGACGACCTCGTAGCCTTCCTCGCGCAGCGCCCGGCAGCCCTGGGTGCCCGAGTAGTCGAACTCGCAGGCCTGGCCGATGACGATCGGCCCCGAGCCGATGATCATGATCTTCCGGATGTCGGTCCGCTTCGGCATCCGCTACTCTTCCACCAGCCCGTAGACGATCGAGGTGTCCGGCGCCGCCTCCTCACGCTTGTAAAGGACATCATCGATGCGGCCCGCTCCGACCCAGACCACCTGGCTGTCTCCCCACAGCTGCTCGCCCAGCACGCTCATGCGGCGCTCGACGCGCTCCTTGATCGCGTGCGCCTCCAGCGAGGCCTCGCTCTGCGTGGTGAACGACGCCCACTCGGGCTTCTGTCCTGCGCTCTCGACCTTGCGGTACGAGATCAAGTATTTGGGCATGGAAGATCAGCCTCCTTCCATCAGATCCGTGAAGCGGTGGAACAGGTAGTTCGCGTCGTGCGGACCCGGCGAGGCCTCGGGATGGTACTGCACGCAGAACACGGGCAGCTCCGCGTGGCGCAGGCCCTCACACGTTCCATCGTTGAGGTTGACGTGGGACGGCTCCCAGCCGCGGCCGGCGAGCGACGCCGGGTCGACGGCGAAGCCGTGGTTCTGCGAGGTGATCTCCACGCGCCCGGTCGCGAGGTCGCGCACCGGATGGTTGGCGCCGTGGTGGCCGAACGGCAGCTTGTACGTGCGGCCGCCGGAGGCGAGCCCGATGATCTGGTGACCGAGGCAGATGCCGAAGACGGGCACGCGCCCGAGCAGCGCGCGCACGCTGTCGATCAAGTACGGCACGCCTTCCGGATCGCCGGGGCCGTTCGAGAGAAACACGCCGTGGGGCTTGCGCTCCAGCACGGCCTCGGCCGGCGTGCCGGCCGGAACGACCGTGACGTCGCAGCCGGCCGCGCGGAGCTGGCGCAGGATGTTGAACTTGATGCCCGCGTCGAAGGCGACGACGTTGAAGCGCGCGGGCGGCGGCGGGCGATAGCCCTTCGCGAGATCCCACTCGCCCGTCTTCCACGTGAACGGCTCCGCCGCCGTCACCTCGGCCACGAGGTCGCGGCCCACCAGCCCGGGCAGCGCTCGCGCCTTGTCGCGCAGGCGGTCGACGTCGAGATCGGCGGACGAGATGATGCCGTCCTGCGCGCCCGCATCGCGCAGGTGGCGCGTCAGCGCGCGCGTGTCGATGCCCTGCAGCCCGACGAGGCCGTGCGTCTTCAGATAGGCGTCGAGGCTCACGCGGCCGCGCCACGACGAGGGGCAGACGGAGGCCTCCTTGACGATCAGGCCGTTCGCCCACGGCCGGTGCGACTCCACGTCTTCCTCGTTGAGGCCGTAGTTGCCGATCATCGGATAGGTCATGGTCACGATCTGCCCGCGATACGACGGATCCGTGAGGATCTCCTGGTAGCCGGACATGGCCGTGTTGAAGATGACCTCGCCGTCGGTCTCCCCCACGGCGCCGAGCGCGCGGCCGCGGAAGACGCGCCCGTCGCGCAGCACGAGCACGGCCTCCCTCATTTCGGCGGGCATTCCCACACGACCTTTCCGGCCACGATCGTCTTCCACGGCCGGCCCGTCGCCGCCCAGCCCGCGAACGGCGTGTTGCGGCTCTTCGACTTGAACCGCGCGGGATCGATCGTCACCGCGCCGTCGGGATCGATCAGCGTCAGGTCGGCCGGCGCGCCGGCGCCCAGACTGCCGCCCGGCAGGCGCAGCAGCCGCGCGGGGTCCCTCGACAGGCGTGACACCAGGGTGGCCACGGAGAGCCGGCCCGGCCTCACGAGCCGATCGATGAGCACGGTGACGGCGGTTTCCAGCCCGACGACGCCGTTGGCGGCGTGATCGAACTCGCCTTCCTTCTCGCTCAGCGCGTGGGGCGCGTGATCGGTGGCCACGCAGTCGATGGTGCCGTCGACGAGCGCCTCGAGCAGCGCCTCCGCGTCGCGCGTGCTCCGCAGCGGCGGCGCCATCTTCGTGTTCGCATCCCACGAGCGCACCGCGTCTTCGGTGAGGAGCAGGTGATGCGGCGTGACTTCCGCCGTCACGCGCACCCCGCGCGCCTTCGCGTCGCGCACGAGCCGGACGGCTCCCGCCGTCGAGAGGTGCGCGATGTGCACGTGAGCGCCCGTCAGCTCCGCCAACAGGAGATCGCGCGCCACCATCACGTCCTCGGCCGCGGCGGGGATGCCCTGCAGGCCGAGCTCGGTGGACACGACGCCCTCGTGCATGCTGCCGGCGTGCGCGAGCGTATGGTCCTCGGCGTGGCTGATGACCGGCGCCCCGAAGGGCAGGGTGTACTCCATGGCGCGGCGGTAGAGCTCGGCGTTCATCACGCACTTCCCGTCATCGGAGAAGGCCACGCAACCCGCCTCGGCCAGCTCCGCCAGCTCCGCCAGCTCCTTGCCCTCGAGCCCGCGCGTGACCGCGCCGATCGGGTACACGCGCACCACGCCCTCGCTCTCCGCTTTCGCGCGGATGTAGTCGGTCACGGCGCGGTTGTCGTTCACGGGCTGCGTGTTGGCCATGCAGCAGACGGCCGTGAAGCCGCCCGCCGCCGCCGCGCGGGTGCCGCTGGCGATCGTCTCCTTGTACTCGTGGCCGGGCTCGCGCAGGTGCACGTGCATGTCGATGAAGCCGGGGCACACCCACATGCCGGCGGCGTCGATCACCGCGGCGCCCTGGGGCACCGCGAGCTTGGCGCCCACGCGCGCGATCTTGCCGTTCTCGACCAGCACGTCCTGGACGCCGTCCACCGAGCCGGCGGGATCGATCACGCGCCCACCGCGGATCAGCAGCGTCATCGGGAGATGCCTCTCCGGGGTCATTGGGCCTGCGCCTCCCCGCTCCGGCCGCCGGCGAGCAGCAGGAGCACCGCCATGCGCACCGCCACACCCTTGGAGACCTGGTCGAGGATCACCGAGTACGGCCCGTCGGCGACTTCCGGCGACAGCTCGACGCCACGATTCACGGGTCCGGGATGCATGATCAGCACGTCGGGCCGCGCGTGGGCGGCGAGCCGGTCGAGCGTGAGGCCCCAGTAGCGCGAATACTCGCGCAGCGACGGGATGAGGCCGGCATGCATCCGCTCCTGTTGCAGGCGCAGCATCATGATCACGTCCACGTCACGGATCGCGTCCTCCAGCCGGTAGCTGACCTTGCAGCCGAGCTCCTGCGCGTAGGGCGGGATCAGCGTCGGCGGCCCCGCCACCGTGACGGTCATGCCCAGCTTCTTCATGCCGTGGATGTTGGAGCGCGCGACCCGGCTGTGCGCGATGTCGCCGACGATGGCCACGCTGAGCCCCTCGAAGTGGCCCTTCTTCTCGCGGATCGTCAGCAGGTCGAGGAGCGCTTGGGTGGGATGCTCGTGAGCGCCGTCGCCCGCGTTGACGATCGAGCAGGACAGCTCGCGCGCGAGCAGGGCGGGCGCGCCCGAGGACGAGTGCCGCACCACGACCACGTCGGGGCTCATGGCCGCGATGTTGCGCGCGGTGTCCACGAACGACTCGCCCTTGGCCGCGCTGGAGCCCGTCGCGGAGAAGTTGATGACGTCGGCCGACAGCCACTTGCCCGCGATCTCGAACGACGTCCGCGTGCGCGTCGAGTTCTCGTAGAACAGGTTCACCACGGTCTTGCCGCGCAGCGCGGGGACCTTCTTGATCTCGCGCGTGGCGATCTCCTGCAGCGAGGCCGCCGTGTCCACGAGCGTGAGGATCTCGGCCGCCTCCAGCTCGCGAATGGTCAGGAGATCCTTGCGGGTCCAGCCCATGCTCAGGCCTCCTCGGGCTCTTCGATCACGACGCGGTCCTCGCCGTCGTGCTCGGTGAGCCGCACCGCGACCGCCTCGCGGCGGGACGTCGGCAGGTTCTTGCCGATGTAGTCGGGACGGATCGGCAGCTCGCGGTGGCCCCGGTCCACCAGGATGGCGAGCTGGATCATCTTCGGGCGCCCCAGGTCGATCAGCGCGTCCAGGGCGGCGCGGATCGTGCGACCGGTGAACAGCACGTCGTCGACCAGCACCACCGTCTTGTCCTTGATCGAGAACGGGATGTCGGTGGCGCGCACGACGGGGGCGCCGATCATGTCGAGATCGTCGCGATAGAGCGTGATGTCGAGCGTGCCGACGGGCAGCGAGGCGCCGTCGATCGACGCGATCTTGGCGGCGAGGCGCTGGGCCAGGGTGACGCCCCGGGTGCGGAGGCCGACGAAGGTGACGTCCTTGGCGCCGCCGTTCTTTTCCAGGATCTCGTGGGCGATGCGGGTCAGCGCGCGGTCGAGGGCCGCGGTGTCGAGCACTTCGGCCTTTTCGCGCAAGCGGGACGGTCGGGCGGTCATCGTTCTCTCCTTACGGACCTCGCAGGGCCCGCTTAAAGGAAAGCGCACGTCGAGTCGAGGGTCAGTCTACAGGCGCGGCGGCCGTCCTGTCAACGCGGGGCGGAAACGAGCAGCGCCATGAGCTGCTCCAGGTTCACCGGCTTCGTGAGGTGCGCCTCGAAGCCTGCCGTGAGGGCCTCGCGCATGTCCTCCGCCCGGCCGTAGCCGGTCAGCGCGATGAGCCGCACCCCGGCGAGCTCGCCGCGCGCGCGGACCCGGCGCGCGACCTCGAAGCCGTCGATGTCGGGCAGGCCGATGTCGCACAGCACGATGTCCGGGCGCATGCGCACAGCCGCGCGCAGCCCGTCCTCGCCGTCCGCCGCGGTCTCCACGGTGGCGCCCTCGACCTCCAGCATGAGCTTCAGCACGTCGCGCGTGTCGGCGTTGTCCTCGATGACGAGGACCGCGTGGCTCTCGAGGCGCGGGCGCGCGCCGGCGGGCGGCGCGCTCGCCGCGGCCTCGGGCCGCGACCGCGGCAGCTCGACGCGGAAGCGCGCGCCGAGGCCGGCCGAGGCCACGGTGACGGTGCCGCCGTGCAGCTCGGTGAGCCGGCGCACGAGGTCGAGGCCGATGCCGAGGCCGCCGCGCCGCGTGGACTGCCGGCCCTGTCGGAACGGCTCGAAGATGATCGGCAGGTCGCTCTCCGCGATGCCCTCGCCGCTGTCGTTGACCTCGATCACCGCGCGCGTCTCGCGCGACTCGAGCCGCACGCCGACGCGCCCGCCGGCGGGCGTGAACTTCAGCGCGTTGGTGAGCAGGTTGCTGACCACCTGCTGCACGCGTGCGGCATCGCCCCACATCGGCACCGGCTCGTCGGGCAGCGTCGCGCCGAGCCGCACGCCCTTGAGGGTGGCCGCCTCCTCGCGTGTCTGCTCGGTGACGTCGTGCCAGGTGACGACCGTTGCGTAGATGGCGCCGTCTCGTCGCAGCGGGTGGGCGCTGACCTCGGTGCGCCGGGTCGTTCCGTCGGCGACCGCGATCAGCACCGTCATCGCGGAGACGGTCTCGCCGCGGAGCGCGCGGTACGAGGGCAGCCGCTCGGCGGGCAGCGGCGTGCCGTCCACCTCGCAGATACGCAGGCGCTTGATGCGATCGGCCGGCTGCTCGCCGGCCGGCATGTCGCCGAGGAGACTCCGGCCGCGGCCGTTCGTGAACAGCAGAGCACCGTCGGCGCCGATGATGAAGATGCCTTCGTTGATCAGGTCGACGAGGGTCCGCAGCTCCGCCGCGTGCTCGGTCGCCTCGCGCTCGAGCTGGCGCGCGCCGGTGACGTCGTGGAAGACGGAGACGCTGCCCGTCAGCCGTCCCTCGGCGTCGCGCAGCGGCACGGTGTTGACGAGGAAGATGGCGGGCCGGCCCTCGAGCTCGAGCGTCAGCTCGGCGCCGATCAGCGCCTCGCCCTGCGCGAGCGCGCGCCGGATCGGGTGCAGCGCGGGCGTCAGCCGCCCGCCGTCGGGCGTCCGCGCCGGAAGCCGCTCGAGGAGATCGCTCACCGGATGGCCGACGTCGCGGGCGGCGCCGAGCACGTGCGCCGCCGTCGCGTTCGCGAACGTGAGCCGGCCCTGCGCGTCGGTGACGAGCACGGGCTCCACGAGGGCGTCGAGCGCGGCGCCGAGGACGGTGGTTGGATCGACGGACATCATGCGCGGTTTCGCGCCTGGGAGGATAGCATGCGCGTCCACGCGGTCCATCCCAGGAGTCCGAGCGCGGCGAGCATCGCGAGCGCGCCGAGGCCGAACGTGAGCCGGCCGAGCGACTCCGCCGCGTACAGCAGACCCAGCCGGCCCAGGATGAAGTTCCAGTCGTGGATCAGCCCGTCGGCGAGGAGGGGCAGCGCCATCGCGCGGCCGTCGGCGACGTAGACGGCGACGTCGGCGAGGCTCTGGCCCGTCCAGAACAGCGTCACCGCCGCCGAGCCGTACTGCGTTCGCGCGAGGAAGACGGCCGTGCAGACGGCGGGGACCAGCACCTGATTGAGCGAGCCGCCGAGCACGCCGATGAACTGACCGAAAAATCCGAAGATCACGTGCCCGGCTTCGTGGAAGACGAGGTCGATCAGGTGCAGGAAGTTCGGGATCGCGCCCGACGGCATCGCGATGCCGTTGGCGAGGACGAGGGCCGTGAGGAGACCGAGCGCCACGAACCCGATGAGCCGACCGACGACTTCAGCGGCCATGGCACTCCTTGTATACGCCGTTATGACACCCGAGACGTCAGCGCGACACGTGCCGGGTCGTCGACGGCGCGCAACCCGGCGATCCCGCGAGAGCGGAGGCTGGGCATCGCCCTTGCATCGGCGCGCGCCGTGGCCAAGCAGATCCTCGTGGTGGACGACCAGCCGTACCTGCGCGACGTGGAAGTTCTCATCTTGAAGGCGGCCGGTTACGCGGCGACGGCGCTGGGGACGGCGAGCGACGCCCTCGCCAGGCTCGCCGACATCCGACCGGACCTGATCCTGCTGGACCTCTCGATGCCCGGGATGAGCGGCCGCCAGTTCATCAAGCGCCTGCGCGCCCACGACGAGTGGCAGGGACTGCCGGTGATCCTCTCGAGCGGCTTCCTCGCAGAGGACGCCGACGCGGCCCTGGAGCCCGGTGTCGAGCTGCTGCCCAAGCCATTCAGCGATACCGCGCTGCTCAATCGCGTGCGCCTGCTGATCGGCCCGGCTTAGAAGATGGGGGGCCCCGACATGGCCCCACCATGAACGTGAGGGGCCCCGAAATGGCCCCTCACACTCCCCAACGTTCGGAGCGCCCCGGGAAACCCGTGGCGCTCCTCTATTCCGCGCCCAGCGCTTCCAGCGCGGCCGTGAAGCAGCCGAGGGGTGCCCGCACCACGCCCGCCCCGATCTGGCCGACGCCCGCGCGGCGACTCGCGATCCCCGTGTTGATGGCCGGCGTGATGGAGGTCTCGACCACGAGCCGCGCGTCCACGCCCACGGGGCTGCCGCGGTCGTCGAGGGCGGGGATGCGGAAGTGCGGGTGCTCGCCGGCGCAGATCTCGCGCATCTCCGCGGTCATCGCCGCCGCCTCGGCCGTGCCGCCGGCGCCGAGGAAGCGCGCCACCGCCGGCGCGGCCACCATCGCGAACGCGCCGAGGCCGATCGTCTCGACGATCGCGCTGTCGCCCATGTCGGGGTTCGCGTCGTCGGGACCGAAGCCGGGGAAATAGAGGCCTTGCGGCATGTTCACGGGGGCGGTGAACCAGCGCTCGCCGCAGCCCGAGACGCGGATGCCGAAGTCGGTGCCGTTGCGCGCCATGACGGTCACGAGCGTGGAGCCGGCGACGCCGCCGGCGGGATCGACCATCGACTTTCCCGCGGCCATCGCGAGGTTCAGGAAGAACTGGTCGTTGCCCGCCAGGAACTCCGCCAGGCGCGCGACGGCGTGGTGGCGCCCGCCGACCTGCGCGATCCCCGGCATCATCGCGCGCGTGAGCAGCGCGGTGGCCGCCAGGTTGCGCTGGTGCATCTCGTCGGCCATGCGCAGCGCCTGCGCCATCAGCGCGCGCAGATCGATGCCGCCGAGCGCGCGCAGCCCGGCGCCGAGCAGCGGCCCCGCCTCCGTGGCGATCCAGTTGAGGCGCGCCAGCACGCTGTCGTCGTTGGCGCCGTATCGGAGCACTTTGCCGAGTCCCTCGTTGATCGTCGCGTGGCCGCGCGTGCCGTGGGCCCGGTTCTCGACGACGAACACCGGCATCGAGGGCGTGACGACGCCCGCCATCGGCCCCGCGGTGGCGTGGTGGTGGCAGGGCTCGAGCCGCACGGCGCCGCGCTCGACCAGCTCGCGCGCGGCGTCGTCGTTGGCCGCCCAGCCCTCGTAACGGATCGCGCCCAGGATCGCCGCGCGCACCGGCTCGCTGACGCGCTCCCACGGAAGCGGCGGACCGGAGTGCAGCACGGTGCGCTCGGGCAGCTCGAGCGCCTCGCGCGCCGGCCGGCAGTCCACCAGGAACGGCGCGCCGCTCGTGAGCCGCTCGAGCGCCGTCGCGTTGGCGCGATCGATCGCCGCGCGCCGCGCGTCGAGCCGGGCCAGCAGCGCGGCCAGGCGCGGGTCGCCGCCGGCGGGCGGGCGCCAGTCGACGTGCACGGCGGGAACGTCGAGCGCGGCGAGCGTGAGCGCGAAGAGGTCGAGACCGACGTTGACGACGCGCGGTGCTGCGCCGAGCAGCGCCATCAACGGGCTCCCGCGCGCCGGGCGATCGCCGCCGCGAGCCGCGCCGCCTGGGCGTTCCCGTCCATCACGATGACACCGGCATCGCGCAGTGTGGCGATCTGAGCGGCGCGCGACTGCGGGTCGCCGTCGGTGCCGCACACGCTGGCCACGACGGCGAGCGGGCGGCGCGCGCGGACGGCGCGGATCGCCGGCACGATCTCTCCGGCGGGATCGCGGTGCGCGCCATAGCCGAGCACGACGTCGACGAGCAGGACCGCGGTGCCGGCGTCGCGGCCCTCCCTGTCGATCCACTCGCGGCGCACGCGGCCGTCGATCATCGGGTGCGGGCGGCCGACGGTGAAGACGTCCTCGCCGAGGTCGACGACGCGATGGCCGGACCCGCCTGTCGTGAGCGAGGTCGCGACCTCGGCGAGACTCCCGGCGAGCAGGTCGATCGCCTCGTAGGCGAGCGTGCCGCCGGAGTAGACGCCGCGCACGTAGCGCTGGCCCGGGGCGAGGCCGCGCGCGGCGTCGGCGACGAGGCGCTCGACCTCCGCGGCCGCGAGGGTGAACGCCGTCGCCGCCGGCGTCGTCCCGCGCGCGAGCGCGACGGCGGCGCGGCCGGCGTCCTCCAGCGTCGCGGCGACGCGCCAGGGGCCGGCGGCCGGCGTGCTCGCTCCCGCGAAATAGGCCACGCAGGGCTTGCCGAGCTTCGCCGCGGCGTCGGCAAGCCGGCGCGCGACGCCCGCGCCCGGCGGCTTGCCCACGAGGCACACGACCTCGGTCGCCGCGTCGCCCGCGAGCAGCTCGAGCGCGCGGAGCATCATGAGCCCGCCGACCTCGTCGGAGAGGTCGCGGCCGCCGACGCCGATCGCCTGCGAGACGCCCTCGCCCTCCCGGGCGATCGTGCAGGTCGTTTCTTGCAGGCCCGTGCCCGACGCCGCGGCGAGGCCGATGCGCCCGCGCGGCACCGCGTTGGCGAAGCCGAGCGGCACGCCGTCGATAATCGCCGTGCCGCAGTCCGGCCCCATCATGAGCAGGCCGCGCTCGAGCGCCAGTCGCTTCAGCGCGACTTCGGTCTCGACGGGGACGTTGTCGCTGAACAGCATCACGTGCAGCCCCGCGCGCAGCGCCTGCAGCGCCTCGGCGCCCGCGTACGCGCCGGGCACGGAGATCAGCGCGAGATTCGCGTCGGGCAGGATCTTCAGCGCCGAGGTCAGCGTGCGCGGCGTCGCGGCCGTCGTGTTGCCGACCGCGATCGCTCTACGCGCGAGCAGCGCGTGCTCGGCCGCCGCGCGCGCCGCGTCGGCGGCGGCGGGCGAATCGGCGATCACCGCGATCACGAGGTCCGCGGGCCCGGCCGCCGCGCCCTCGGGCGCGAGCAGGCCCGCCTGCTGGAGGAGCTCGCGGTTGTGCGGCGTGCCCATCATGGCCGCCGCCGCCGTCACGCCGGGCACCGCCTCCATGTCGCGCGAGAGCCGCATGAGCGTGACGGAGTCCTGGTAGAACGACGCGCGGACGAAGTTGAACGCGGGCATCGCGCGCCGATCCTACACCATTCGAATCGGTCGAGGTCTCGGTGCTCAGGAGTTGTGAGCCGACAAACGAGTCGGCGGCTACTTCGGCGGGCTGATGCCGTACGTCTTGATCTTGCGGTACAGGTGCGAGCGCTCGATCCCGAGGCGGTCGGCGGTGCGCGTCATGTTCCACTCGTTGGCGCGCAGCTCGGCCAGGATGTAGGCGCGCTCGAACCCGTCGCGTGCGTCCTTGAGCGAGCGCTGTCCCTCGGCGCCGGTGGCGGTGTCCTTGGGGCGCAGGGGAGCGGGCAGGTCGTCGGGCCCGATGACCTCGCCCGTGGTCATGATCACGAGGCGCTCGACCATGTTGCGCAGCTCGCGCACGTTGCCCGGCCAGTCGTAGGCGAGGAAGTAGGCGAGCGCCTCGGCCGACATCCGCTTGGGCCGCTTGCCATTTTCTGCGGAGAAGACGGCGATGAAGTGGTCGATGAGCGTCGGGATGTCGTCGCGACGCTGACGCATCGGCGGCACCTCGATCGGGATGACGTTGAGCCGGTAGAAGAGATCCTCCCGGAAGCCGCCCTGCGCGATGAACGCCGCCAGGTCGCGGTTGGAGGCGGCGATGACGCGCACGTCCACCTTGATCGGCTCGCGGCCCCCCACACGCTCGACCACCTGCTCCTCCAGCGCGCGGAGCACCTTGGCCTGGGTCTTGAGGCTCATGTCGCCGATCTCGTCGAGGAAGAGCGTGCCGCCGTCGGCCGTCTCGAACTTGCCGCGCCGGCGCGCCACCGCCCCCGTGAAGGCGCCGCGCTCGTGGCCGAACAGCTCCGACTCGATCAGCTCCTCGGGGATGGCCGCGCAGTTGACCTCGACGAACGACGCCTCGCGGCGCCCGGACAGCGCGTGGATGGCGCGCGCCACCAGCTCCTTGCCGCTGCCGTTCTCGCCGTGGATCAGCACGCGGCCGCTGGTCGGGGCGGCGGTGGCGATGGCCTCGCGCAGCGCCCGCATGGGCTCGCTGTCGCCGATGATCTCGGTGCGCACGTTGAGGCGCGCCTTGAGGTTGGCGTTCTCGCGCTCGAGGCGGCCGTGCTCGAGCGCGCGCGCGACGCTCACCAGGGTCTTCTCGAGCGAGAGCGGCTTCTCGATGAAGTCGTAGGCCCCGAGCCGTGTGGCCTTCACGGCCGTCTCGATGGTGCCGTGGCCGGAGATCATGATGACCGGCGCCTCCGGACGGACGCGCCTGAGCTCGGCCAGCGTCTCGAGGCCGTCCATGCCCGGCATCCAGATGTCCAGGAAGACGAGATCGGGCGTCTCGTCGGTGACGAGCCGCACGGCCTCCTCGCCGCCGCCGGCGGTGCTCACGCGGTAGCCCTCGTCCTCGAGCACGGCACGGAGCGTGCCCTGGATGGCCGGCTCGTCGTCGATGACCAGGATGTGCTCGCCGGACACGCTCAGGCCCCCACGGGCGCGGGCGCGCGCGTCACCGGTACCTCGATGACGAAGCGCGTGCCCGAGGGCTGGTTGTCCTCGACGCGGATGATGCCGCCGTGCTCGTTGACGATCTCGCTCACGATCGGCAGGCCGAGCCCCATGCCGGTGACCTTGGTCGAGAAGTAGGGCAGGAAGAGCTTGTCGCGATCCTCGCTCGGGACGCCGGGCCCGGTGTCGGCGACGCTGAGCCGGACGCGCGCCGCCTCCGGCACGTACTCCGTCTCGAGGGTCACCGTCCCGCCCGAGCCCACCGCCTCCACGGCGTTGTCGACGAGGTTGAGAACGGCGCGCTTGATGTGGTCCGGATCGACCTGGAGCACCGGCACGTCCTCGGCGTGGCGCGTGACGATCGTGCAGTGCGGGTGCGACTCGCGGTAGAGGCTCGCCACCGCGTCCACGAGCGGCCGCACGTCGGTGAGCTTCGGCACGAAGGCCGGCATCCGCGCGAAGCGCGAGAACTCGTCGACCATCCGCTTGAGGGCGTCCACCTCCTGGATGATCGTGTCCGTGCACTCGGTCACCAGCTGCGCGTCGTCGCCGCCGACGCGCGAGAGCCGCCGCCTCAGGCGCTGGGCGGAGAGCTGGATCGGCGTGAGCGGGTTCTTGATCTCGTGAGCGATGCGCTGCGCGACCTCGCGCCAGGCGGCCAGCCGCTGCGCCTTGAGCAGCTCCGTGAGGTCGTCGAAGACGACCACCGCCCCGTCGTAGGCGCCCTCGGGCCCGCGCAGCGCGGTGGCGGAGGCGAGGAGCGACAGCGCGACGCCGCCCCGCCGCATGTGGAGCTGGATGGCCGCGGTGCCGGTCTTGGGCCGCCGCGTCCGCTGCACCAGCGTGACGACCTCGCGCGCCTCCGGCCCCGTGAAGACCTCCTCGAGCAGGCGGCCGATGGCCGCCGCCTCCGCCACGCCGAACATCCGGGCCGCCGCGCGGTTGAGCGTGGTGATCCGCCCGAGCGCGTCGAGCGAGACGACGCCGGTGGTGATCGCCTCCAGCACCGTCTCGATGTAGCGCCGGCGGTCCTCCAGCTCGGTGTGCTTGTCCTGGAGGTCGACGTAGGCCTCCTCGAGCCGGTGCTTGGAGCTCGAGAGGTCGTCGGTCATCCGGTTGAACGAGTCCACGAGCAGGCCGATCTCGTCGTCGGCGCGCGCCTGGACCTTGTAGGCGAGGTTGCCGGCGGCGACCTCGCGGGTGCCCTCGGCGAGCTGCGCGATGGGGCCGGTGATGCCCCGCGCGAGGTAGAGACCGAACCACGTGAACCCGAACACGACGATCAGGGTCATGAGGAGGAAGAGCAGGATGTAGATGCCCTTGATCGGGTTCTTGAGCAGCTTGAGCTGCTTGTACTCGCGGAACGCCTGCGAGATCCCGCGTACCTTGGCCTCGAGCCGCTCCGTCACGTGCGTGCCGACCACCACGGCGCCGATCACGTGCCGCTCGCCGCCCCGCGCCGCCCAGATCGGCGTGACCGCCTCGATCAGGTCCCCCGAGGTCAGCTCGCGGACGGTGGTGACCTCCTGCCCGGCGAGGCCGCGCTTGAGCTGCACCTCGCTCAGCTCGCGCGTGGCGAGGTCGCCGAGGATCGGATCCTTGACGTGGACGAGCTCCTGGCCCCGGCCGTTGAAGACGGTCAGCGTGCTGATCGACAGCAGATCCTGCTGCTCGGTCAGGTAGGTGGCGAGCGCCTCGCGGCGGTCCTCGGTCAGGAGGTTCTCGCGGTCGATGGTGCGCGCGAGGTGCTGGCCGTGGCGCAGCGCCGTCCGCTCGAGGTTCGCGTAGTAGGTCTGCGCCACCGACAGCGCCTGGTCGAGCGGGCGCTCCACCTGCGGCTTGAACCAGCCCTCGATCGACTTGTTGATGAAGTTGGAGGCGATGATGAAGATCAGGATCGCGGGCGCCACCGCCAGCGAGAGGAAGGCGAGGACGAGCTTGGCCTTGAAGCGCGCGCCGATGACCTTCTGCCGCCGCTCGAAGCCGAGCTTGACGAGGTTGCGGAAGAGCAGGATCAGCAGGAGCAGGAAGACCATCAGGTTCAGGTTGAACAGCGCGAAGATCACGATGTTGGAGGCCACCGGCAGCTCGGGCGCGAAGGAGCCGAGGTCGAAGGCCGAGAGGCCGCCCACCAGCACCAGGAAGCACAGGATGATGAGGAGGTTGCGCTTGCGGCGGTTCTGCTCGGAGAGGAGCGGCATCGCCTACTGCATCCTCTGGATGGTGCGGTACTCCGACTGCCGTTCCGTCTGCTCGGCGGTGCCGGCCATGCGCGTGACGAACGTGTTCTCGCCGTTGAGCGCGGCCTCCGCCTGCACGCGGACGTAGAAGATCTCCGTCGGGTTGAGGGCGGCGGCCGGGCCGAGCTTGAGCGCGCGCACCTCGGAGAACACCCGTTGCGCGTCGCGCAGGTCGCGCGTGCCGTACGCGGGATGCGTCTCGCCCTTGAGCGCGATGACCTTGTACTCCTTGCTCACCGCGTTGTAGGCGAGCTGGCGCTCGATGGTCACGCTGCGCACGAGGCTGTCGCGCCAGAGCCGGTTGTACTGCCAGAGCTCGATCGTGAAGCGCACGTGGGTGGGGATCCCGCTCTGCAAGCCCTCGTGGAAGGTGGGCGGGATGGCGTCCAGCAGCACCACGCGCACGGTGACCTCGTGGTCGTTCAGATAGATGTCGAGGTCACTGATCCGTAAGTCCGCGCGCGCCGGCGCGGCCCCTGCCAGCAGCAGCAGCGCCAACGCCGCAGCGGGGAGTCCGGGCCATCGCAGGGCGTTCGGGACCTTCATACGGCGGACGCGCCATTATAAACATGGGGGACCTCGAAGGGCCCCCCATACCCCCGGACGCTCGGGGCGCCCCGGGGAACCCGGGACGCCCCTCGATCGCCTGGCCACCGCCGACCCGCGGCCCGGGTGCGACTACGAAACGGCGAGGCCGGGGGTGCGGGCGAGGGCCTCGGCCGGCTCGGCGGCCACCGGCGCCGCCACGGCGCGCGCGGCGGCGCGGCGGTCGAGGCCGAGGGCGCGCTGGACGGCCACCACGAGCTCGAAGTTCAGCGCGTGGCCCGCGTTGCGCGCGATGACGTGCCCCCCGATGCGCCGGCCGA